>Ga0302325_10000698_pt1 | contig 90108 bp, 80 predicted proteins | sample Palsa_T0_2_FD_201948 | JGI IMG/M metagenome (GOLD analysis project Ga0302325, IMG submission 201948) | Peat permafrost microbial communities from Stordalen Mire near Abisko, Sweden - Palsa_T0_2 | ecosystem: Environmental > Terrestrial > Soil > Palsa > Peat permafrost | place: Sweden: Abisko...
ACCCCGAGCGGTTGGTCGATCGCTATCGCACCCAAACCGATCTAGTGTGCCGCGGCTTAAGTTAGTTGACATGTGAAGGCGGAGGTGTGACAATGAGCCATGCCTTTATCAACGCTTGCCATCAGCGCTCACGATCGCGTGACGTTGGAGTCCTGGACTCGGTCCTCGACTGTGTCGGCCGGGCAGCGAGAACGCGCCCTGATCGTGCTCGCGGTCGCCGAGGGAACGGGTGTGTCGGGCACCGCGAGATCACTCGGAGTGTCACGCCCGACGGTGATCAAATGGCGCGACCGGTTTGCCCTGGACGGTGTCGACGGTCTCGCGGATCTCGCGCGCAGCGGCCGGCCGAAGACAATCGACGACGCGCAGATCATCGCCGCGACGTTGGACCCGCCGCCGGAGTCGCTGGCGGTCACGCACTGGTCCACGCGACTGCTGGGCAAGCATCTCGGGATCTCCGACGCGACGGTCGCCAGAGCGTGGCGCGCCTATCGGGTGCAGCCGTGGCGACAGGGGACGTTTAAGTTCTCCACCGATCCCGAGCTCGAGGCGAAGGTCCGCGATGTCATCGGGCTTTACCTGGACCCGCCCACCAACGCGATCGTGCTGTGCATCGATGAGAAATCCCAGATCCAAGCGCTCAACCGCACACAGCCGATCCTCCCGGTCAGACCGGGCCTACCCGAGAAGGCCACGCACGACTACAAACGCAACGGCACGACCACCCTGTTCGCAGCGCTGGAAGTCGCGACCGGCACGGTCACCGACCGCTGTTATGAGCGGCACGGCAAGGCCGAGTTCCTGGACTTCCTCAAGCTCGTCGCCAAGACCTACCCGCGGCGGCGACTGCACGTCGTGCTCGACAACTACCACACCCACAAGCACGACGACATCAACCACTGGCTGGCGAAGAACCCGCGGATCACGCTGCACTTCACCCCAACCTCAGGATCGTGGCTGAACCTCGTCGAAGTGTTCTTCTCGATCATCACCCGCCAAGCGATCCGCCGTGGATCCTTTGACAACGTCAAACAACTCGTCGCCGCGATCCGCGCGTTCATCGACGCCTACAACGACCGCCGCCGGCCGTTCGTCTGGACCAAGACCGCCGACGACATCCTCCCCCGCGCCACCCGTCAACCAACTTCAGACGCGGGACACTAGCTGCGATCCGGCTCGTGTTCCTCACGCCCGAGGGCGAAGCGCACTACCGGCGGCTCGATGCGGGCGAGTTCGAACCCGTCTTGGCGGCGGCGAGCCGTCATGGCCTGCCGGTCATGCTCGTGGTCTCGGGGCGTTCCGCGAGCGGAGGGGGTGATCCGGGCGCATCCGGAACTCACGTTCGTGATTGATCATCTCGGCATCGTGCAGGGGCCGCACCGCGAGCAGCCGACCGCTCCGTTCGAGCGGCTCGACGATCTGCTGGCGCTGTCGGACCTCCGCAACGTTGCGGTGAAGCTGAGCGGCTTGCCGACACTCGCCCTCGAGGCGTATCCTTACCCAGACCCGGTGCGCTGCGCCGAGTCCTCGGCTGGGTCGGGGACGAGCACCGTTCACCGGTGACTTCGTGACTCACGAACCGAACGACGACGCGCATGCGGTACATCACAGTGCGCGTGCCGGCTTACCGCCGGCACAGGACCGATTCCCTTCGTCAGCCAATTCAACGGTGGGTCGAGTGCGACGGGTCCAACGTGGTTACGCCAAGTGTGGCACCAGGCCGTGGAGTCAAGTCGTATGTAGTGGCGTGACGGCTTGAGCTCGTCGACGGGTAGTTGGCGGCTCACGTGTGGATGGCCTTGGTCAACTCTTGCGGCGTGTTGGTGGTCATGACGCGCCGTCGCCGCGGAGCCGGGCCGTCGCGGGCCAGCACGACTGGGCCTCGACGTTCTCCGGCAGGGGCATGAGGGCTCATCGGTTGATCCTCCTTCGCTCCCTCATCCAGCCGCATCACGACACGAGCCCGAGGCCGCCGTCAACGTGGACGAGGCACCCCCGGATCATCGCGGCACCAGGCGAGGACATCAGGACCACGACGTCGGCGACATCTTCTACCGTCAGTCCGCGGCCGCTTGGGTTGCGGCGCGCCGAGATCTCGAGCAGCTTGTCGGCCGCCGGGATCGTGCGACGCATCGCCTGCGTGTCGACGGCGCCCGCTGAAACGGAGTTGACGCTGATCCCGCGTGGCGCCAGTTCCGCAGCGAGGTAGCGCGCGATCGATTCGCCGAGTGCCTTCGCGGGCCCGAGGGCGATGTAGCCGGGAACCGCCCGGCTCGAGCCGGGGCTCGTGAGGAAGACGACGCTGGCGCCCTCATTGAGCAGCCCGGAGCAGGCGCGTGTAATCCACAGCAACGAGAGGCCGTTACGCTCGACGGCGTCGCGCATCGTCGCGGGATCGATCGTGAGCGGCTCCCCAACGATCGGCGCGACCGCACAATGCACCAGCAGGTCGAGTCCGTCAAACTCCTCGCGGGCGCGGGCGGCAAGCTGCTCGGCGCCTTCGAGCGAAGTCGCGTCGCCCGGCACGCCGATGACGCGTGCGCCAGCCTGCTCGGTGGCCGCGACGGTGGCCGCGGCGGCTTCAGCATCATGCAGGTAGTTGAGCATCAGCTCAGCGCCGGGCTCGGCGAGCCTCAACGCGACTGCCCGCCCGATGCCCTTCGTGCCGCCTGTGATCAATGCCCGCATCGAACCTCCGTGCGTCAGGAGCCGGTGACCGCTGTCGTATTGATGTCGAGCCAGCCGTGACGGCGGGCGAACCGCCAGCCGTCGTCGGTGCGCACGAGGCGATCCTCGTAACGGCCGGTGCTGAACAGGCTCACCTTGCTGCCATCCCGGCTGCGGCGGTAGAGGAGCAACGTGCAACGTTGGGTTGCGGTGCAGCCGTCGAGTTCGATGATCGGATCGGTTGTGACGTGCACGAATCCACGCGGTTTCGCTGGCAGCTTCGCAAGCTCGTCGCGGCCCGCGGACAGCCGCTCGGCGTCGAGCCACATCTCGCCGTCGGCGGTGAAGGTGGCCGCGTAACCGTCGCAATCGCACGCATCAAAGGACGCGCCGGACACGGCGGTCAGCGTGCGGATCTCGATCCAGTCAGCGACGTAGGCGGTGCGGTCAGGTCCGGGAGCGGGCATGAGATCCATAGACAGTAGACCGGTCGGACGGTCAGTTTGTCTGACAGTAAGCGAACGCCGCGGATGTGTCAACACCCGACGCGGGCCGTCCGTCAGCCTGGAGAAGGAAAGCGGTGGTCGAGCTCCTCTCGCAAGATCCCGACTGCTCATCCGGGATCGCGAAGCCGCCGTGGTTGGAGACGATCATCCCGTCGAAGTCGCGCTCGCGGTATCGGGGCGCGTCCGCCGCGGTCTGGATCCCCTTGATCACGGTCGGCAGCGAGGTGAGCCCGCGCAACCAGGCGATGTCCGACCAGGTCAGGGTGTCGTCGAAGGAGCGATTGAGGCCGCGCTGGTTCGGCAGCTCGGCTTCTGGTACGTCACGCCCCTCGGCGTTGCGCAGCGGCCGAGCTGGTCAATCGTCGGGATGTGGGTCGCATCCGCCGCCTACTTCATAGCCGAACGACATAGCCGAACGACACCTCACTCTCGGGCGACCGCCGTGCCGGGCATGTCGGCCGTCACGACGGTCGCGCGGAAACCGGCTTGCACAGCTCGCTCGACGAGCAGCCGTGTGAGGCGCCGGTCGCGGAGCTGGACCGCCGCTGACGGCGGCGACCTTTTCGATCGAATACGTTTCCGCCGTCGACAGCGCATGACGGTGCCCGCGCGCTGAGCCGCGGGTGCCGTGCCGAGCTCGCCCTCGATCTGCCAGCGCTAGTGCGCATCGGATGGAGCGGTCATCACCGGCAGCTTGATCACGGTCCATTGCACACTCGTCGCGAGCGAGCGTCGGCTCACGTCCACGAGCACGCGCGGTCGGAGCTTCAGCGCGCGGAAGCCGTTGAGGTTGTTCGTCGTCCTGCGCCACGCCTCGGCGCCGCGACCCCTGAGCAGTCGGTTTCGCATCGTCCGCGGCAGTCGGTCGCGTGCGAGCATGGGTAGTCCTCGACGGTTTTCAGCGGCGCCTTACGGCTCATCGGCTCCCCATTCTTGCGGAGCCCAGATCGCCGCCGGCTGCGACGGCTCTGCGACAACCTACGCGCCGTGAACGCCGGGGGGATCGGGTGAGAGTGTTCAATAACGACGTTATGGCGCAGCAGAGCTGTTCGCCGTTCTGTTGCTGGTCAACGCGACGTTACGCGCTCTCTGTGACGCGTCGTCAGTCGGTCAGTTCGGCTTGTGAGACCTCGGTGATCGCGCTGTTGACGATCTTGATCACACCGCGGATGAAGCTGTCGTCGACCGGGTTGCGAGCGTCGATGCCCGATAGCATCGTGCGCACGAACGTCGCGCCGATGTCCTCGATCTTCCACGAGCCCTCAGCGCGCAGCCAGGTCCAGCTCCAGTTGATCATGCCGAAGATCTGGAGCGAGATGATGTTCGGGTCGTCTTTGCGGAACGCACCTTCCTTCATACCGCGTTTGAGGATCTCGCGCAGGGTCTGCGAGTACTGGCGGCGCATCTCGCGCACGTTGGCCATAATGTCCTCGGAGGCAAATCGCACGAGTTCGCGCGCGAAGGCGACGGTCGCGTCGTGGTCGTGCTGCATCGAGAACAGGTTCTGCATCATCATGCCGGCGAGCTGCTCGGTCGGCGTGTCGAGCCGCTCGAGGATCAGCGCGATCTCCCGCAGTCGCCGCTTCATATATTGCGAGTGCACCTCCTCGAGTAGGCGGTCCTTCGATCCGTAGTGGTGGATCACCGTGCCTTTGCTCATGTCCATGTGCTCCGCGACGTCCCGAATGCTCACCGCGTCGTAGCCGCGTTCAGCGACCATACGCGTGAAGACGTTGAGAATGTCGCCCTTGCGACTTGGGCGGATCTTGGTCTGAGCAGACGTCATGGCGTGACAGCGCCCCTGAGGTTGGATGGCATGCACTAATGGTGGCGCGCAGCCGTGCTCGCGCCCAGCGGCGAGAACGATAGCGGCTGACTGACCGTGCGGGGAGTCGCCTGATTTGTGATTGACCGTACGGACGGTTTTGTTGGTAGCATCGATCCATGGAGGCGATCCGGTGGCATGGGAACCGTGACGTGCGACATGAGGAGGTCCAGTTCGAGCTCGCGCTGGGGCCGGGGATGGTCGAAGCGGAGGTCGCGTGGTGCGGCTTATGCGGCAGCGACGTCGCCGAGTTCGCCCACGGTCCCTACGCGATCCGTGACCGCCCACACGTGCTCAGTGGACAGGCGCCGCCGCTCACGCTGGGGCATGAGTTCTCCGCGTACATCACCCAGCTTGGCGCTGGCGTCGAGGGGCTTGTGGTCGGCGAGCGCGTCTCCGCCGACGCGTGCTGGCGCTGCGAGACGTGCGCGGCGTGCCGGTCCGGTGCGTACAACCAATGCGCGAGCGGGGGCTCGATCGGGCTCTGCTCGGACGGTGCGCTCGCGCGTCGCGTGCGCTTTCCCGCATACGCGGCGGTGCCGCTGCCCGATGCCGTCTCCGACCGCGCGGGCGCACTGCTGGAGCCGCTCGCCGTCGGCCTGCACGCGCTCGACCGCGGCGGCGCGCAAGCCGGCGATACGGTGATCGTCCTCGGCTTTGGCGCGATCGGCGCGTCGGTCGCGGTCGTCGGCCGCGCGATCGGCTGCGACGTGATCGTCAGCGAGCCGAACGACGCGCGCCGCGATAGGGCGTCCGCGATGGGCTTCGCCATCGACGACGCTGCCGGAGAGTCGCGCGCGGCCGCACGTCGGCTGCGAGCCCTGACAGAGGGCGGCGCGCGCGTCGTCGTCGACGCGACCGGCGACGGTACGGTGCTCGCAGGCGCGGGCGAGATGACGCGCCGCGGCGGGGTTGTAGTGCTTGTCGGGATCCCGAAGCAGCCGGTTGCGATCGACGCCGGCCGCCTTGTCCTCTACGAGCGCGCGATCGTCGCTAGCCTCGGCTACGCGAATGACCTGCCACGCGTCGCCCGGCTGATCGCCGCCGGTGCACTCGATCCCGAGCCGCTGATCACACGCACCGTCACGCTCGCGGACACGCCCGCGGAGCTAGCCCGCTTGGCCGACACGCCTACCGGTGATCTCAAGGTGCTCGTCCAGGTGGGAGGGGCCGGAGGTACGATATGAGCCAGGCGATCGTGGTCCCTCAGCTGGGCGTTTCGGTGACGGAGGCGACCGTGCTCGCGTGGCACGTGCAGGAGGGTGACGACGTTGTTGCCGATCAGCTCGTGTGCGAGATCTCGACGGACAAGGTCGACACCGAGGTGCGCGCGCCGGTCGCCGGGACGATCCGCGAAATCCTCGTGGCGGCCGGCGAGACCGCACCCGTTGGGGCGCCGCTGGCCCTGCTCGGCTCCCAGGGAGCACGCGTAGCGGAGGAGGTCTCCGCGGCGGTGGACTCCAACGGCACGCTCGCGCATGCCAACCCGCGGTCCAACGTGCGCGTCCTCGGGCCGGGCATCGCTGTCCTCGTGGCCCCAGCATCCGGCGGCGGGGCGCCGATCGACGTCACCACCAGCCCGGAGCGTTACGATCACGCGGCACAGATGGCGGCGACGGTGCCCGCCGCTCCGCCGGTCCGATCCTCACCGGTCGCGCGCCGGATCGCGGCGGCGAACGGGCTTGATCTCCTGACCGTCGCCGGCTCCGGCCGCAATGGTCGGGTGCGCAAGGCAGACGTGCTCGCACGTCTCGCTGACGTGGCGTCGACTGCCCCGTCGCCGAGTGTCGCAGAGGTCGCGCTGACCAATGCCGAGCGCAGCCTGCCGAAGGGCTACGAGGACGTGCCCCACGAGATCGTCGAGACCTCGCCGGTGCGGCGCGCGATCGCCGAGCACATGTCGCGGTCGCGGCACACGGCCGCGCACATGACGACGGAGGTCGACGTCGATATGCAGCGCGTCACGGAGGCGCGCGCCGAGCTCAACAGCCCCGGGGCCGCCGGTCGCCGCAAACTCTCCTACCTGCCATTCGTCGTCCGCGCGGCGTGCTCAACGCTCCTCGAGTTCCCAGACCTCAACGCGACCTTCGAGGGCGAGCGCCTGATCCGCTGGCGGGAGATTAACATTGGTATCGCGGTCGACACCGATCGCGGGTTGCTGGCGCCGGTGATCCGCTCGTGCGAGCAGATGACCGTGGTCACGATCGCCGACCGCGTCGCTGACCTCGCGTCGCGAGCCCGCGCTCGCACGCTCGCCGCCGACGACTTGCGCGCGGGCACGTTCACCGTCTCGAATCCCGGCTCGGTCGGCGCCGTCGCGGCGCCCGCGATCATCAACCAGCCGCAGGTCGCGATCCTCGGCATGCCCACGATCGTCAAGCGGCCGGTTGTGATCGCTGGTCAGGACGGAGCCGATGCGATCGCGATCCGCCCGATCATGCGCCTGGCGCTCACGTTCGACCACCGTGCCGTCGACGGAGCCGACGCGACGCGCGGCCTCGTCGCGATCAAGCAGCGGCTCGAGCGCTGGGACGCCGACGCCTACCGCTGATCACGACGAGAGCGACACGTACTCGCGCTCCTCGGCTATGAAGATCGGCGAACGCGCGAAGTCGATGAAGCGCGCCTCATCGGCGATCAGATCGCGCGCCGCCTTGAGGCCCTCGGGTGTCGCCGTCGAGGCGGCGACCGCGTCGAGGTCCTCCCACCACAATTCGGCGACGCCGTCGTAGGGGGCGGGACCCTTGCGCGGCGCGCGCATCGCTTCATTTAGCTGCGAGTCGAGCGTGTGGACCTGCACGTAGCGGCGAATCCCGAGCGCCGGCGCGCGCTTGGCGACGAGGTCGGCGTGCTCGCGCCACCGTCGTCGAAATTCCGCGTCGGACAGCTCGGGACGCCGCATGAGGCAGAAGACGAGCTTGATCATGTGGGTGCCTCCTTCCGGTGTCTCGCGGGTCAGCGCCGCCATCGGCTCGCTCCTCGACCAGTCGTACAGTGCTTGGCGTCGCGTGACCCGCCAGCGGTTCGCGCGCTTGACCAGCGTGTCCACGTACGTGCCCATGCGCGCGTGCAGCGTGCCGTCGGTCCACTCGAGATAGATCCAGCTCGAGTGCGCGCTCGCGCTGTCGGGCGCGCCCACGTCGGAGATGACGACGTTCGTTGTGAAGTGCCGATGGGGCGGGCGCGCACTCGAGTCGCGCACCCACGCGGCGAGCTCTTCGTGCCCGCTCGCATCGCGCGAGCCGATCATCTGCGCGCCTGGCTCAAAGCATTCGAGGAAGCGATCGATCTCGCCGGCATCGAAATGCTCGTTGATGCTGGCCACGAGCTCGTGCAATGCGAGCCTGTCGGCCGTCGTAAGGGACTCGTGTGACACGTTGTGACTCCGTCCTCGTGTTCAGTCTTCGAATGTCACGAGGACGTCACCGGCGGCGCGATCGACCATGGAGACGGCGGCCGTCCCCCCGTAAAGCATGCCCCAGCCGATCGTCCACAGCGTACGCTCGCGCCCGAGCCCGAACGCCTTCGCCAGCTGGACTGCCTCGCGCACCCCGTCGTCGAACCCGCGGCTGACGTTCAGGTGGAGCAACAGCAGCGGCATCATCTGCTTCGGCAGGGACGTCCGCATCGCGTTCTCGAAGCGCCCGCGCGAGGCTTTGAGCAGCGCCGGGTTGGACTCGAGCAGGAAGCGCACGTAGCGCGGGACCTCTCCGAGCGTGCGCTCGTACCACTCGATCAGCGACGCGCGCTCGGCGGGCGCGAGTGCGACCCTCGAAAAGTCCAGGCCGCTGGCGAAAGCGTCCGGATCGGGCGCCCAGCCGTCGGGGAAGAAGCCGCGCGCAAAGCCGCGGTCGTCGCAGGTCTCGAGCACGTCCCCCGCGGCCGAAGCGACATAGCGCAACCCGAAAGGACCTGCGTGGATGAAAGCGGTCGCGAGCGTCTCGAGGATCTGGCCGCGGCTGGCGCCGCCGTGGATCGCATTGCGCAGCTCGTAGGCGATGCCGTCCTCGTACCCGGTGACCGTGTAGTAGTGCAGATAGATCAGAGGGAACCACGCGCCGGAGTGACCGGCGGCGTAGGCCTGCAGCCGGTGGCGCTTGAGCACTTCCGGGGTGTGGTCGAGCCAGAAGTCGTACGCGGGCAATGTCGCGCCGTGCGACTCGGCGTAGATCGCGCGGAACGCGTCAATCTCGTCCTGCGTCGTGACGTCCTGGTTGGAGAGGTTCAAGCCTCGGTCAACGATGTCCATGTTCTCGCGTTCTGCGCAATGACCGTCCGGTCGGGCAAGCTAGCGTATCCGGCGCTCCGGCCTCCCGTCAACCGGTGCCGGCGACCGTGCGGAACCGCCTGCGCGCTGTCCGGGGCAGCGACGTTGACACCTCTCAGCCGATTGCGATAGCGTGGACGCGTGATCGGCTGACCGTCCGAGCGGTCTATGCTAGCGAGGAGGAGAGCAAGCTCAATGGAAGTCGCCGTTGACATCGGCGGGACCTTCACTGATTTCGTGTTCCTCGACCGCGTGTCTGGCAGCATCAGCGTTCGCAAGGTCCTGTCGACGCCCCACGACTCGTCGATCGCCGTGATGCAGGGACTCGATGACCAGGATCTCGATACGGTCGAGCGCTTCGTGCACGCCACGACTGTCGTTCTCAACGCCGTGCTCCAGCGCAAGGGTGCGGTGACCGCGCTCGTGACAACCGCGGGTTTCCGTGGCCACATCGAGATCGGCGACACGCAGCGTTATACGGGTGGACTCTTCGACCACAGATGGCGTCGCGAGCGGCCCTTCCCGGTCCCGAACGCACGGCGGCTAGTGGTCCGCGAGCGCACGTCCGCGGACGGCGACGTGCTGTGCGAGCCCGACGAGGACGAGCTCCTCGCGCTTGTGGAGGCGCTGAAGGCGGTGGGGGCTGAGGCCGTCGCGGTGTGCTTCCTGAACTCGTACGCGAACGCGCACAACGAGCAACTGGTCAGCGCCTTCTTGGCTGATCATCTCGAGGACGTCAACGTCCTCGTCTCCTCGGAGCTGAGGGAGTTCCGTGAGTACCCGCGCTTCATTACGGCCGTCTTCAACGCATACGCCTCGACGCTCACATCTGCGTACATCTCGCGGCTTGAGCGTTCGCTCGCCGATGCCGGCTACCGGCACGCAATTAGCTATATGGGATCGGGGGGCGGCGTCCAGAGCCGCGACGCTGTCGCGCGTGTGCCGCTGAACCTACTGTGGGGTGGAATCGTCGGGGGCGTCACGGCGGGTGGCCATGTCGCTCGGCTAGCCGGGTTCGCCGACGTCGTGACGTTCGACATCGGCGGCACAAGCTCCGATGTCGCGTTGATCAAGAGCGGCGCCGCGGCGACCGTGAGCGAACGCGCGATGGGCGCATTTCCGTTCGCTGTACGCCAGGTCGACGTCAACAGCATCGGGGCGGGTGGGGGAAGCATTGGCTGGGTCGACGCGGACGGTGCGCTGAAGGTCGGGCCGCACAGCGCGGGTGCCGACCCCGGGCCGGCCTGCTACGGCGGCGGTGGAGCGCACTGCACTCTGACCGACGCCAACCTCCTGCTGGGACGGCTGGAGACGCGCAGCCTCCTCGCGGGGCGCATGGAGCTGGATTACGACGAGGCGCTGCGTGCCGCCTCGCGCCTAGCGCAGCAGGCCGGGCTCGAAGGTTCTCACGAGGCGGCGCGCGGAGTTCTCGAGATCGCCACGACGCATCTCGACGGCGCGATCCGCCAAGTCTCGGTCGAGCGCGGGGAGGATCCCAGCGGGCTCGCGCTCGTGGCGTTCGGCGGCGCCGGTCCGATGCACGGCTGCGAAGTCGCCCGACGGCTCGGGATCGACACCGTGCTCGTGCCGCGCGACGCTGGCAACTTCTCGGCCTGGGGCCTGCTCGTCTCCGACGAGCGCCACGACGACGTTCGCAGCTTCATCTGGCCGCTCATGGAGGCGGACCTCGACGTGGCGCGGCGGTTGTTTCTCGAGATGGAGGATCAGGCGCGCACGACGCTCCAGGTGGCAGGCTTCGCCCTTGAACGGATGAGCTTCGTCTACACGCTCGAGATGCGGTACGCGGGCCAGGCGTACGTCGAGGAGGTCGTGCTCGAAAACCTCGACATGCTGCTTGATCGTGAGCGGATCGGCATGACGTTCCGGCACGCCTACGACCGGCGCTACGGCTACCACCGTGAGATCGAGATGGCGGAGATCTCCAACCTGCGCTTGACCGCGATCGGGACGACCGCGAAGCCTCCGAGCCGCGGCATACCGGACGGCGCGAGCGAGCCGCGCGCGCGCACAAGCCGTAGGGTTTTCTTCGACGAGTGGCTCGAGACGCCGGTCTACGAACGCTCTGCGCTTGCCGCCGGAACGATGGTTGCGTCGCCCGCGATTATCGAGGAGTACGACTCGACGACGGTCGTTCCGCCCGGCTGGACGGCGACGGTCGACGATCATGCCAACCTGCGACTGGAGCACGCATGACAATCGCCGCCGCGCCGACGACGATCGACCCAATCCGGCGTGAGGTGATCAGTGCCGCGCTGCGTTACGTGGTCCGCGAGATGCGCACGACGCTGATCCGGTCCTCCTACTCGCCGATCCTCTATGAGACGCACGATCTGTCCTGCTGCCTGTGCACGCCCGACGGCCAGATCGCCTCGATGCATGTCGATCTGCCGCTGCACATCTTCCCGGTCGTGTTCAGCGTTCCACACCTCAACGAGAAGTTCGGCGACGACATCCGGCCGGGCGACGTCTACATCACGAACGATCCGTGGATCGCGGGCGCCCATCTCAACGACGTGCAGCTGCTGCGACCGGTTTTCGTAGACGGCGAGCTTGAGCTGCTCGCGGCGGTGCGCGCTCACCACGGCGACGTCGGCGGGATGACGCCCGGCAGCATCAGCGGCGCGAGCACCGAGATCCTCCACGAGGGCGTCCGTGTCCCGATGCTGCGGATCGTGCGCGACGGCAAGCGCAACGAGAGCCTCGTCGAGTTGATGCTCGCCAATGTGCGCCAGCCGTTCGAGACCGATGGCGTGCTCTCGGGCCAGATCGCGGTCTGCAAGCTCGCCGAACAGCGAATCCGCACCATCTACGAGCGTTTCGGACGCGAGGCAGTGCGCAGCTGCGTGCGCTCGAACCTCGAGTACGACGCCGAGGTGCTGGCCCGCGCGATAGACGAGCTGCCGGACGGCGAGTACTTCTACGAGGACTACCTTGAGAACAGCGGCTCCTCGATCGAGAACGCACGTCCGATCTATACGCGGGCGGCAATGACGATCGCCGGCGACCATGTCGCGCTGGACTTCTCGAAGAGCAGCCCCCAGCGCGCGGGGGTCGGCAACGCAGAGATCGCCGACACTTGGTGCGGGGTCTTCACCGTGTTCGAGACGATGCTCAACACCGGCTCCGTCGGGACGACCGGGGGGGTGCGCCAGCTCGACGTTGTGACGACACCCGGCACGGTCGTGGACGGTCAGCATCCGGCACCCGTGACCGGATTCGCGGATGTGATGACCGGTCCTGTCCAGGGCTCATGTGTAGGGCTGCTCTCACAGGTGATCCCCGACCGGGTGTGCGCTCCCGTGAGCTCCACTGCCAACCAGATGATCATCGGTGGGCCCTCGAATCCGAAGCGCGGCGGCAACCCCTGGTTCGTGTTCGAGTTCTCGTTCGGCGGCTGGTCGGCGGTCAAGGAGCACGACGGCAACCTCAGCGGATCGCAGTGGTGGCATGGCGATATCCCGCACTTCTGGCCAATCGAGGGGATGGAGCTGCTCAACCCGCTGCGGCTCGTCGTCAGCGACCTGCTGTCTGACAGTGGAGGTCCGGGGAGGCACCGCGGCGGCGTCGGTATCCAGCGTGCGTGGGAGGTGCTCGCGCCCGCGTACCTCTCGTTCCTCGGCTCGAATGGCATCCTCCCGCGACCAGGGACCTGCCTCGGCGGAAGCGGGACGTTGAATGCGCTGCTCGTGATGCGCGACGGTGAGGTGATCGTGCCGGGCGACGTGCCGCTGAAGGTTGCGAGCTTTGATCTGCGCGTTGGCGATCTCGTGGTGCTGTTCACGGGCGGCGGCGGGGGCTTCGGCGACCCGCTCGAGCGCCCGTCGGACGACGTCGTTCAGGATGTCGTTGACGGATACGTGACGGTCGAGGGTGCACGCGCCGACTATGGCGTCGCACTCGTCGACGATCACATCGACGAGGCGGCGACCGCGGCGCTGCGCGCGCAGGTCGCGGCCCGCCGCGTCCACGTGACGTCGGCGGAAGCGCCCGACGACGAGTTCGACGCAGACGGCTGCCGGATCGTACGGATCTCGAGTGCGACTGCCGCTGGGATCGGCGTTGCGAGCGGTGACGTTGTCGAGTTCGCGCTCGCCGCCGGTGCGGGGCTGCGCGCGTGGGCCCAAGTCGACGATCGGGTCCCCGACGGGCAGGCCACGATCGGTGAGATCGGTCGCCGGATCACGCATACCGGCGGCTCGGTGTGGCTGCGCACACCGTGGAGCTACGGCTCCGCCGCGCACCGACGCGACGCACTGCTGGACACCATCCGCCGGCTGGCGGGAAAGTGAGGGCCACGTGACGCACACGTCGAAGCCATTGCGGGAGCTGACGCTGGAGGTCGAGGTCGCAATCCTGGCTCAGGACGCGCTCGGCGAAGGACCGCACTGGGACGAGGCCTCGGGCACACTTCTGCGGGTCGATATCGACGGCGGCCGCGTGCTCGCGTGGTCGCCGGCCTCGGGCGAGCAGCGAACGATCGAGCTTGACTACAAGCCCTCGTTCGTGATCCCGCGCGCGGCCGGCGGGTACGCGATCGGCGCGCCAGCAGCGGTCGACCTGCTGGACGCAGCCGGTCAGTCCGAGCAGCGGATCGAGCTGGACATCGACGGTGTCGAGCATCGCACGAACGACGCGAAGGCGGACGCCGCGGGGCGACTCTGGGTCGGCACTTACTCGCCGACGCACCGCGTCGGCGGGGACGCGCTGTGGCGGATCGAACCCGACGGTAGGTCTGAGCGCGCCGTCACCGGCATCAGTATCGGCAATGGACTCGGCTGGAGCCCGGACGGCGCGACGATGTACTTCATCGACAGCGAGACCAAGCGGATCGACGCGTGGAGCTTCGAGCTCGAGTCGGGAACATTGTCGGAGCGGCGGCCGTTCGCGGAGGTGCCGGAAAAGTGCGGGATCCTCGACGGCATGACCGTCGACGATGACGGCGGCGTCTGGCTCGCACTGATCTTCGGCGGCGCGGTGCACCGCTACACCCCCGATGGCGAGCTCGATCTGATCGTCCGCATGCCGGTCTCGACGCCGTCGAGCGTTGCATTCGGCGGCGAGCGACTCCACGAGTTGTTCGTCACGAGCTCGCGGCGCTTCGTGCCGGCCGGGGAGCGAGCCGCGCAGCCGCTGGCGGGCTCGGTCTTGAGCGTCCAACCCGGCGTAACGGGCCCGCCGGCCGACGCGTTCACGGGTTGAGCTACAGGAACCTTCGTCGCGCGGGGCCCGGTCATGACTCAAGTCCGATCGCCCGCGGATGGAAAGGTTTCTTAGCGCGCTGAGAGCCTGCATCGGAGCCAACGCTCATGCATCGGCGAGCTGGCGGTGCAGCGCCCTCGTGCGCACCGGTTTGCGCCCGCACCGTGCACTCGGGTGTGCCTCGCCGACTCAATCAGACCCAGAAAAACCCACGTTCCCCATCGGCGGCGCTGACCGCAGCCTGGTTGCTCACGGGAGAAGAGAGCAGCACAGCGGAAAACAAAGGTCGTCCAACTGATTTAGCCCGCTGAACAGGGGGCGCGGGTTAATCGGTGCCCGAGCCCATCACCCAGCGGCGTCCGTCTCCGAGAATTCATTGCGTCCTCAATCGTAGGCGGGTCGCCGGGGGTTGACGGAGCCGGTGCAGCCTACAGCCCAAGGCCGGGAGAAAGACGCCCGCCCGAAGCTCAATATGCGGCCGTCTTTCAGCAGATCAGCCGGCGATCGGCGCGTAGGGGCGATCCGAGTGACCGCCGGTCGAAGCTGCGCGGACTTCGGTTGCCCGTCGCACTCAGTCGCGCTATCATACTGACCGTCCGCGCGGTCGGCCAGTCCGCGTCGCGCAGTCGGAGAGAGGATGACGTGCAGCACGTAAGACACCTTGGGCCAACAACAGCAGCCGACCGACGGAACCACCATGCCTTCTGTGCTCTTCGGTCGTGACTGGAGCAGTAGGTCTGAACAGAGGGGGCCGCGGATTCCGGGCGATTTGGTGACCGCGATCCTGCTGTTAGGCAGGCGCGGGACGCATCCGCCCCTTGCAGGCTCCAGCTGCTTGGATTCACAACGAACCGAGCCGGGTGTGAGCCGTGGGTCGAGTGGCCGAGCCTCGGCGAGGCGCCGCGGGTCGCCACACGGATTCCTAGAACGCAACACGGTCCACCAGAACGGTCCGCTGCGCAAATTGTCACTTCATCGTGGCGAACATTCTGGGCGGGTGGAGGCCGTGGCATGCGGCGAAGCTGGGCTAAGCCGCGTGGTCGACGTCGCTCAGCGCATCGTAGGCACACAGACGGCAATCGTGCCACGGGTTGCAGTCGCCTTCTCGGGCTCCTGGGTCACTACCGGCCGACGGGCGCGGCTACCCGTGTCGCCTCACGTGATGGTCCAGTCCTTTGGAATCCTCGGACCTGTCCCGTTCGCGACAGCCCCCATACTCTTTGCACACGCAGCGTAGGAAAAAGAGGAGAGGTTAGATGTCTCAGTCTCTTGTTGCAATGAGATCGCATCGACTCTGTGTCGTCGCGATCCTGGCCGCCGCTTTGGCTATTGCGGGGTGCGGAAGTTCCAGCACCAACTCAAGCGGTGGCAGCATTGGTAAGACCACAAACACCGCGGGCGTCAAGGAAGCGACGCAATGGGTGAATGCGCATAAGTCGGCGCCGACGTCGATAGGCACTTTTCCAGTCTTGCCAAAGACACCACCGAAAGGGCTTACCGTAGCCTTTCTCGACTGTGGCGTCGCTGGCTGCACCAACAATGCCAATGGCATCAGGGCCGCGAGCAAACTACTCGGATGGAAGTTTGACGACGTGGTGTCTGGCGAGACCCCCGAAGGGATCGCTAATGCCTGGAACCAAATTGTGACGACAAAGCCGACCGTTGTCCTGGCCGCAGGCCTGACAGACAAACTTTTCCCGCACCAGTTGGCGGCGTATAAGAAAGAGGGGGGCATATACGTGGCCCTCTCGACTCCTGACAAGCCCGGGCCGACCGGTCCAAACGCAGTCGTGCTAGGGCCACCGAACTATGCGAGCAACGCAGAAGCGACCGCAAAGCTAGCGATATCCCAGCACGGCACGAGCACAAACACGCTTTCGTTCTACACAACGGATATCCCTATTCAGCTAGTCGAGCACACTGCGTTCGTCGCGGCCTACAAGAAGCTATGTCCGACGTGCAAGCTGACGAGCGTGCCCACCCTCACGACCGATGTCGGGTCGAGCCTCCCGAATCAGGTCGTCACCTCCGTGCAGCGCAATCCGGGCACGAACGTCGTCGCGATGGGCTTTGGCGATATGACTGAAGGAGTTCCGGAGGCGCTTAGCGCGGCTTCGCTGTCGGATGTGTCGGTGGTGGCGCCGTTTGCGGATTCCGGAAACCTACAGCATGTAAAGTCGGGCACTTCCGAGAGTGAAACGATAGCCGAACCCGACTTCGTGTCGACGTGGGGAGCAATGTATGTCGCGACGAGGCTTGTTGAGGGTCTTGCGGTACCGGCGAGCATCTCGACCGATCTGCTCCTGCCTCTGCAAGTCATCACGAAGCAAAACGTGCAGCCAGACGTCAACGCCACATATATCGGTGACCAGAACTATGTTGCGCAGTTCAAGCGACTGTGGAAACTTCCATAGATAATTTGTCTCTAGGGATTGGGGATTCGGGCGCGGACGGGGAACGCGAGGTTCTCCGTTTGCGCCACGTCTCCAAGACCTTTCCTGGCCAACGTGCGCTCGACGATGTCTCGATTGGCCTCACGGCTGGGAGAATCCGCGCTCTCGTGGGTCAGAATGGATCCGGCAAATCGACGCTTGTGAAGACGCTCGCCGGTGTTCATGAGCCAGACTCGGGCGCCCAGGCGTGGTTAGACGACAACGAGTTCGCGCTCGGATCGGCCGCCGCGGCGCACGCCGCGGGGCTCCGCTTTGTCCATCAAGACCTCGGCCTGGTGTGGGAGCTCGATGCTGTGGACAATTTGGCCCTCGGCCGGGGCTACCGGTCGAAGTATTGGATTAAGCGCCGCGATCAGGTAACCGCCGCCCGCGCCCAGCTCGCGCGGTTCGGGCTAGAACATCTAGATCTCTCAGTGCCGGTATCTGACCTCGCTGCAGTCGAACGGGCAATGCTGGCGATTGCCCGAGGCCTTTGGGTGGACCCGGACCAGCCGCCTGTAAGGGTGCTGGTACTCGATGAGCCGACTGCTTCGCTTGCTGTCGGAGAGGTCGATCGCCTGTTCGAAGCCATCAGACGTGTTGTTGCGTCGGGCGCGGCTGTCTTATATGTGTCTCACCGGTTAGACGAGGTGCTGAGCCTGGCCGACTCGCTGACAGTGCTACGCGACGGCAAGGTTGTCGCCGAGCGCGGTGTCGAAGGGTTAGAACATCGCACTCTTGTGCGCCTCATCGTCGGCCACGAGATCGAGCAGGCCTTGGCTGACGCCGCGGCTGATACTCAGCGAGGGCCGGGCGCCGTTGCGCTTGGCGTGACCCGCCTTACGGGGAGGGTTCTGCGCGATGTGTCGTTTGACGTGGCCCGGGGGGAAGTGCTTGGCATAGCAGGACTCACGGGCTCGGGCCGGGAGGAGCTTCCGTATCTCCTGGGTGGCGCGAGGCCCTGGGGGGGCGGCTCGGTGCGCATCGACGGCCGGGAGCTCACGTCGCTCACTCCCCGCTTTGCCCTGGAGTCGGGAGTGGTGCTGGTACCTGCAGATCGGCACCGCCAAAGCGCTATTCCGGAGCTGTTGGCGCGAGAGAATATCGTCCTCCCGAGGATCGATGCCGGCGGCTCTGGCCTATGGATCAGCGTCCGTAAGGAGCGCCGCGAGACACGCGAATGGATGCACAGGCTGGAAGTGAGGCCGGAGAATCCAGACCGGCTTTTCGCAGCATTCAGCGGCGGTAATCAGCAAAAGATCGTCCTTGCGCGGGCGATGCGGTTGGGGCCCCGCATCCTGGTGATTGACGAGCCGGTCCAGGGGGTCGATGTCGGAGCCAAAGCCGCGATCTGGGCGGAATTAGCTCAGATAGCGGCGGGAGGCGTGAGCATACTGGTCGCCTCCAGTGACGCGGAGGACCTCGCATTATTGTGCGAGCGGGTGCTCGTACTGCGTCATGGCGTGATCGTCAGAGAACTGTCGGGCGCCGCGGTGACGACATCAAACATCCTCGGAGAGACTATCGCCGGTGATCTCACAGGATCGGCGGCGACATGACTACGGATGCAACTTGGACGCTTGGAAGGAAGACATGACAACAGAACCGTCAGGGTCAGGCGTGATTCCGCGGACAGCGTTGCGTGCCCTATCGTTCTCGCGTATCAGCGGGCTGTACGTGTGGGTTCTGCTCTTTGTGATCTTCTCGTTGTGGGTCCCTAGCACCTTCCTGACCGGAACTACGTGGACCGGCCTGCTGAGCTCCCAAGCTGTCACCGCTATGGTGACGCTGAGCCTGATGCTGCCCCTCGTTGCCGGGGCGTACGATCTCTCAGCGGCACAGGTGGTTGGCATGTCGGCGGCGTTTGCGGCCTACCTCACCCATCACGGCTTTGGATCGACCACCGCAATCGTTTTCGGCCTTCTCGCTGGGGTCGCGGTGGGGGTCTTCAACGCCGGTCTCATCGTCGGGCTTGGCGTGAACTCGTTCATCGCGACGCTCGGCACGAGCAGCATCTTGATGGCCGTGACAGGAATACTCACCGCCGATGAGGAAATCGTAGGAGTACCGTCTGGTCTGCAGAGCTTTGGTTCCCGGGAGATTATTGGAGTCGCGATCCCTGTCTGGTACTTGATCATTATGGCGTTGATCGTCGCCTACGTTCTCGAACGCGCCCCGTTTGGGCGGTATCTGTTCGCGATCGGGCATGGTCGAGAGGCGGCGCGTCTTGCCGGTGTCCGCACCAACTTCTGTACTACAATTTCGCTCATCATGTGCTCGCTCGGCAGCGCCTTCGCCGGCGTTGTGCTGCTGGGCCGAATCGGATCTGCCGAACCGGACCTTGGAACGTCGTATTTGCTTCCAGCCTATGCGGCGGCGTTCCTAGGAGCGACGCAGTTCACGCGTCGAGTGAATGTGCCAGGCGCGTTGGTTGCGACGTATTTGCTCGCCACTGGGATCACGGGCCTGCAACTTGCCGGTGCGGCGTCTTGGATCCAAAACATGTTCTACGGCGTCGCGTTGCTAGCTGCCGTTGCACTGTCTCTGCACGAGGGGCGTCTGCCCCCGTTGCGACGGTCGGTGCGAGCAAAGAAGGCGGCGGACCGAGGGCCGCCAAACGCACCAAGGCCGGATGAGTAACCGCGACACGAGTGTGGTCTGTAGGCAATGCTGCGTGAGTGTGTTGCACAATGAGCTGCCGCGAGCGGATCGCTCGGCGGGCGCTGCGGCGGAAGCCTGGAAACTTGGCAAGCCGACTTTAAGGGAGTTACGCGATGGGACGTGTTGACGGGAAGGTGGCATTCATCACCGGAGCCGGGCGCGGCCAAGGCCGGTCGCATGCGCTGCGGTTGGCTGAGGAGGGAGCCGACATCGTAGGCATTGACGCCTGCGTTGACTTCGAGACCGCCCCCTACCCGATGGCAACGCGAGAGGATCTCGCTGAGACTGAGCGTTTGGTTAAGGAGTGCGGCGGGCGGGTACTTGTCCGCCAAGCGGACGTGCGGTATCAGTCGGAAATCGACGCCGCCGTGACGGACGCGGTATCAGCGTTCGGTCACATTGACGTGGTCTGCGCGAACGCGGGGATCGTGGCGTTTGCAAAGACCTGGGAGTACACGGAGCAATCGTGGGACGATCAGATCGCCGTCCTGTTGACCGGCACATGGCACACGCTGAAGGCAACGGTGCCGTCGATGATCGATGCGGGAAATGGCGGATCGATCATCATCACGAGTTCCCTTGCTGGGCTGAAGGGGTTTGCGAACGACGGCCCGTATACCGCCGCAAAGCATGGAGTGGTGGGAATGGCGCGAGCGCTTGCACAGGAGGTAGGTGAACACCGTATCCGGGTAAACACGATTCATCCAACGAATGTTGACACGATGATGATTCAGAACGAGGCAGTGCGCCGGCTCTTCCGACCAGATCTAGATCGTCCGCCGACGGTGGAAGAGTTCATGGGGCCCGCGACCGCCCAGAATCTGATTCCGGTGCCGTGGATCGAGCCTATCGACGTCAGCAACGCCGTGTTATGGCTAGCGTCGGATGAGTCACGGTACGTCACGGGGGTCGCGCTACCTATCGATGCCGGCGCGTCGCAGAGATGACGGATGCGCGAGGCGTCGACTTTGACACTGGAGACCAGGCCGAACGTGGAGAAGAAGCAATGGGATCGAAGCCAACGGACGTGGTAACTGTGTTCGCGCTCTTGCGACTTAAACCTGGCGCGGTGGTGGAAGCGTATGAACAGTGGGTGAGAGAATCCGATGTGCCCGTAGCAGCGGCAACACCGAGCATTGGTAGATATGAGGTTCATCGGATCAGCGGCTCCTTAGACGGATCAGATCCGGCGTATCAGTACGTGGAAGTGATCGAGATCACCGACCGTGCTCAGTTCGCAGAGGATATGAATTCCGAGCAGTCGCGCCGTGCCGCGAGAGAGATCCAGAAATACGTGAGCGGTAGCTATATTGTTGGTGAGCGCATCGGCTGATCGGACGATCACGAGTGGTGGCACCCTTGAGACCATGGGTTCGCCGGTGCATCGTAGTATGAAGAAGCCTGTGTGGGATTGAGATAGCTCGGGGCAGCAAGCGAGCGGCAGTTTACGACGACTTGAATTATGACCTACCGGCTGGCGGGTGTGGGCACCGCGAGAGGAAGCCGCAAATGGGCGTTGCTGCAGACATTGGTGGAGGACCGACGCGCATCGGAGCTTCGCGCAAGGCAGGTGCGGTACCCGTATGTGGAGGAAAGGCAGGTCCGCAAAGAGCCCTCGGTCTGAAAGAGGCATCGGTCTGCCTGGGGTCAAGCCGTCGGCGCGCAACCGGAGGAGGGCTGACCCATGGCTGCGATCGTTGCAGCGCGGGACCCCGGCCGCGGTTTGCCGCTCACTGAACAACTCTCGGAGATGGACGCATCGCGGCACCGCGGCGCGAGACCACGAAAGCCGAGGTCGGTTTAGCATGCCACTGCGCCGGTGACGGTCACTCCCGACGCCGGGACAGGTGCGTGGCATCGCTTCGCCATGCGGGCGCCAGGATCACGGAGTCGGGGGCTTGGAGCTCGACACGGTCCTCATGGCCGCGCGAGCACCCGCCGCGCCGCCTGCAACTGCGAACCGTTCAGGATTCCCGCCTTGCTAAGTCGGCTGAGAAGGTCGTCGCCTGCTTTGGCGGCGCACGAGGAACCGGTGACGAGTAGGCGCTCGTCGGCGTCACCAACGTCGGTCAGGCCACAGTAGCGCATGGCCTGGTCGAGTTCGTAGCGAAGAAGCTCTAGGACATCGACCACGCCGTCTTCACCACCCACGGTCAGCCCCCAAATATGTGCCCGGCCGATGAACACGGACGTGGCTCCCAGCGCCAACGCCGTCAGCACATCGGTGCCACACCGCACGCCCCCGTCCAGGTAGACCTCAAGTGAGCCGGCTTCCGCGACGACTTCAGGTAGAGCGTCGATGGTCGCTCGCGCGTTCCTGAGCGCAAACCCGCCGTGGTTCGAGACGACGATGCCCTCGACGCCGCACTCGCGACAAAGTCGTGCATCCTCTGCGGTCTGGATGCCCTTGATCACGATCGGGAGTGACGTCAGCTCGCGAATCCAGGCGAGATCCGACCAGGTGAATCTTGTGTCGAAGTACTGGTTGAGCGCACGATGGGTGGGTAGCTCTAGGCCAGTTGCTTCCATCCCCTCAAGGTTGCGGAGCAGCCTCGACGGATCGATTGTCGGCACGTAGTCGAACTCGCGCCCGAAGTTGTAACGCGGAAATGATACCTCCCGCTCGGGCGAGTCCGTGCCAGGCATGTCAACGGTGACGACCACCGCCGCGTACCCCGCCCGCTCGGCCCGCTCGATTAGTCGCGCGGTGACGCGCCGATCACGAAAGACGTATGCCTGGAACCATCGAGGGCCAGTCGACGTGGCGGCCACCTCCTCGATCGAGAACGTTGAGGCTGACGACAGCGCCATGATCGTGCCGGCCCGCGCAGCCGCCTTCGCCGTGGCCAGCTCTCCATCGACATGCCAACGCTGGTGCGAGCCCGACGGAGCGATCATGACGGGAAGCGCGATCTCGCATCCGAGTACGGAGGTGCGCAAGCAACGAGTGCTGACGTCCACCATGACGCGGGGCTTGAGCTTCAGGGCCTTGAAGCCGTCGATGTTGTTCGACATCGTACGCCACGCCTCAGCACCATAGTCGCCGCAAAGCTGGTTCCACATCGCCTCGGGAAGCCGAGCCCGCGCCTCCTGGAGGAAGTCCTCCACCGTCTCGAGGGGTGTCACACACGCCGGCAACCGATTCGCTCCCGGCACCTCATCCTCAGCAGCGGCGTCGTCCGTCATTCGGGACTCATAGAGAGATCGCTCCCACCAATGCAGAAGAACGCCGCCGCGCCGCATCCGCGGTAATCACCTGCCCGACACCGGCTACCGAGGTGACGATCACGCTGAACTCGAGTGTCACGTCGACGTTGTCGATCGAGTTAGAGCGAACCCCTGCATGGCTAGCGACGCGCCGCTCTGCGTTATTTGATGACAAAGCCGGCGTCGACCATGATCGCGCTTCCGGTCACAAAGTTTGCGGCGTCGCTGGCAAGCCATAGGACCGCGTTTGTAATCTCCTGAGGCGAAAGGAGGCCTCCATCGCCCATAATGCTCATCGGGCCCGTCATCTCGCCCAGCTGACGGAGCCAGTCGCTGTCTGCTGTTGCTTCCATGCCTTTTACCATTGGAGTATCAATCGCGGTCGGGCAGACGAGATTGACGGTTACATTGTGACGCCCAACCTCCAGGGCCAACGCTTTCGTGAACCCGTACGCCCCGTGCTTGGCGGCCGCGTAATGCGTGTGGCGAGGCATCGCCGTGATCGACGCCACGGAGCCAATGTTGATGATACGCCCTTTGCGGGCGTCGATCATCCGTTGAACAATCGCGCGCGCACAAAGAAAGGTGCCCTTCAGCTGAATGTTGAGCATGTCGTCCCACTCTTGCTCTGTCATTTCGCTGAGCAACGCTCCGTTTTCGATCCCCGCATTATTGACGAGGATATCGACCTTCCCAAACTCGCTGACGGCCCGGTCGATCATATTTGCAACCTGGTCGCTCGACCGAATGTCGGTACGTACAGCAAGGCATCGTCCGCCGTGGCTTCGCACCTCCTCGGCAACGCTACTCAGGTCCTCCTCCGTAGGTAACTGGTAGGGAACTGTCGGGATCGACTCACAGATGTCTGCGATTACAACGTCTGCACCCGCTGCCGCAAATGCCAGCGCGTGGGAGCGGCCCATGCCCCGAGCGCCTCCCGTGATCACCACCACCTCGCCAGTGAAATCGTACGATACGTTCTTTACCTCGGGGACCGGCATGCGTTTTCTCCTCTCGCTCGTGACGGTAGTATGTAAGCTACGACGGTCTCAATCGCCGCTGGTGAACCTCGTGCAACTTACGTGTGATTGCGGCGTTTAAAGATGATGCCTGTACGCCCGCAATCGCCGGCTGCGGCCACAGCAGTGGACATAGTGCGCCGCCGCCGCCAGGCACGCCCAGGCAGTTGTCGAGTCTGTCAGACAACCTCCCTACGCTTCCTTTGGATGTGTTGGACGTCTCGTCGGCGCTCCGTTGACGGCGCCAGCGAGGGTCGTGCCGGCGACCAATCCAACGGTCGCGCGGCTGACGTGGATGCCACCATGTCCCCTGTAGGCTCGACGAGTGCGGTGCGTGGCTCTTCACGAGGTCTGCGCCCAGAACTCAATACAAACACGGCTGGAGCAATGTGCGAAACTGCGCCGACGGTTCGGTCAAGCATCGGTGGACCGCGTACGGGCCGATAGAGGTGTATAAGCTCGGGGCGCCCCCGGTAAAGCGGCGGCGAGAATGCCCGTATGTCGCACGGGCGCTGGGAGCGGACGAAGGCGAGACATCCGGTGGTGGGAGCGACGTTGTCAACATGGGATTGAGCACATCACCAAATAGTGCAGACCGTCCGGCGAACAGAACTGTGGCTGTGCCACTCAGGCAGTGAGTCGCGCGACCCCTGCATCACGTGGCCTCAACCCCAGCGATCACCCAGCGTCTGCCACACCGTGGTCGCCTATTTTATGATCAGCCCGCTGACCGGGCGGCCGGTCAGGCGAAATCTACCGCCGCTCCTGCTCAGTTGTCAAGGTGCTGGCGTTCGAGCCTGGTGGGTGACTACGTCGGACGTAGCGAGCGTGAGCTGGCGCGGATGGAACCGCTCGCGAAGGTACCGCTCACCTGCCCGGTCGCGTCCAAAAAGAGAATGCGACAAAGCGGCGAGCGACCAAGGGCGGTTGCGCTGGCGTCCAGGAGCTCGCGACCGAAGGATCATCACCACCGGGTCAGATCATCACGGGCGATGCCCCGTCAGACGTACGACATCGACCGCGAAGCGCCGGGATGTGGAGTCTCGCGAAGGCGCTGCCGTTCCGGCAGATGAGTCCGGGGGCGGCGACCTGGCGGCCAATATTGATAATGACCGTCCGGGCGGTTAGTATCACGGCTGTGATCGTCGAACGGGTAGCCTCCGCGCCGGTCCGGCTCGAGCGCCGCGCGGGCGGCGTGGCGATTCTCACGCTCGACGCTCCGAAGACGCGCAACGCGCTTTCGCCCGAGCTGCTCCGAGCGCTGCGCGGGTCGGTTAGGGAGCTGGCGGCCGACGCCCCGCCGGACTTCCGCTGCTTGGTGCTCGCGAGCAGCGGCCGCGTCTTCGCTGCAGGTGCGGACCTTCGCGAGCTGCGGACCCGCAGCGTCGAGAAGAACCTCGCCTATAACCAGCAGATCCGGGATGCGCTCGATGCGATCGCGACGCTGCCGGTGCCGACGATCGCGGCACTCGCCGGGCACGCTCTCGGCGGCGGGCTCGAGCTGGCGCTCGCCTGCACGCTACGCGTCGCCGCGGTGGACGCTCGGCTCGGCTTCCCGGAGGTCAAGCTCGGCATCCTGCCCGCTGCGGGTGGGACGCAGCGGCTGCCGGGTATCGTCGGGGCGGGCGTGGCATGGCGCATGCTGCTGACCGGCGAGGCGATCTCCGCCGCGCAGGGCCTGCGCTGGGGCCTGGTCGATGAGGTCGCTCCGGCCGACGAGGTCCTCCTGCGTGCGCTCGAGCTGGCCGAGACGATTGCGGCGGCCGCTCCATTGGCTGTGCGGGCAGTCATGCGCGCGGTGCGGACCGCTGCCGCGACAACCGCCGCGGAGGGGATCGCCTACGCTCACGATCAGCTTCCGGAGCTGCTGGATTCTGCGGATCATCGCGAAGGCCTCGCGGCCTTCGCCGAGCGGCGCCCGGCGCACTTCGAGGGCGCATGACTGCGAATACCGGCTCGACGGACGCGGGGGTCGCGGACTTTACCGACGAGCAGCAGATGCTCCGGGCGATGGTGCGCGACTTCGCCGCGCGCGAGGTCGCGCCCCTGGCGCGCGAGATCGACCGAGAGCAGCGCTTTCCCTGCGAGAGCTGGGAGCGCGGCGCCGAGCTGGGCCTGCTTGGCATCACCGCGCCCGAGGAGTACGGAGGGACGGACCTGGGACTTACCGAGCTGTGCATCGTCGGCGAGGAGCTATCGGCCGTGTGCGTCTCGACCGCAGCGACGCTGCTGCATCAGGCGGACCTCGTGATCAACCGGTTCGTGCGGCACGGCAGCGAGGAGCAGTGCGCACGCTGGCTTCCGGGCCTGTGCGACGGCTCGGTCGTCGGGTGTCTCGCGATCACTGAGCCGGAGGCGGGATCCGACGCGCTTGCGATGCGCACGACAGCGCGCCCGGTCGGCGGCGGCTACGTGCTCGACGGCACGAAGACGTTCATCACGAGCGGTCCGGTCGCGAACATCGCGCTGGTGTACGCGCGCATCGAACGTCCGGACGAAGGCTTCGGACTGTTCATCGTCGAGGATGGTACGCCCGGCTTCGAGAAGGGACACAAGTTCTCGAAGATGGGCTGGCGCGGTTCGCCGACCGGAGAGCTTGCGTTTCACGCTTGCGAGGTCCCGGCCGCGAACCTGATCGGGCGCGAGGGCGAGGGCCGCGCGATCCTGTTCGCGGGCCTCAACAGCGAGCGGATCGTGATGGCCGCTGAGTGCATCGGCCTCACGCGCGGTGCGCTCGAGGCTGCCGCCCGCTACGCGGGCGAGCGTCGGCAGTTCGGCCGGCGCATCGGCGAGTTCCAGATGATCCAGCAGAAGCTCGCGGACATGTATGCGGAGCTGCAGGCGGTGTCGGCGCTGACGTATCGCGCGGCCGCGCTCGTGGACGGAGGTCGCGCGGGCGACCTGACGCTGATGGCCGCCGCATGCAAGCTGTTGGCCGGCGACCTCAGCATGCGCGCGACGACGGATGCAGTGCAGGTGCTCGGCGGTTACGGCTACACGGACGAGTTTCCGGTTGAGCGCTTCATGCGCGATGCGAAGCTGATGCAGATCGGCGGCGGGACCGCGGAGATCATGCGCATGATCATCGGCCGGAGGCTGGTGGGGTGACCTGGGGAGTGCGCTTCGACTGGCTTGACGTCGTCGTTACGTTGCATTAGCGTAAGCACTGACCGTCCGTACGGTCGAATGGGCTCACGGGGAATTTGGGTTCGTCGAGTCGGAGGAGAGAGTCATGGTCAGGCTGGCAGGCAGAAGACGGAACGGGCTCGTCGCCATGACGCCGAGCTCGCCGGGACAGGAGCAGGCACAGGCGTACATCCCCGGTCAAGACGCATCTGGGATGACTTACCGACCACGACGGCGTTGGCGCCGGTGGGGCTTGGCGCGTCGACCCAGCGGGCCTGAACGACTCCACGGTGATCGCGGTGGATTCCATATCCGTGAGCCTCCAGCGTGTCAAGGACACGACCGTCGAGAAGACAACGATTGGGCATCCGGTACCGCTGTGCGACCGGCTGATAGCGGAAGCGCTCGCGCGCGAGTTCTGCTGCGACAAGCTTCCCGAGTCGGCGTGCCAGCGGGTGCCGTTCCGGTAGTTGACGGCCGAAACCGCGCCGGTCAGATCCAACCGGTCCTACATCAGAATCCCGGAATATCAGCCGGAGCTCAAGAAACCTTGGCCCGTCGGCGGCTGACCCCGTCGCCGGCCAGGTCGCGTACACCGAACGGAATGACGGAGGACGGATCACATGAGCAGCGCTAACCCCAACGTCGGCGGTGGGTCGACGGTCATAATCGGAGCCGCGGGCGGGCTCGGGCGAGTGATCGCCGGGCGCCTCGGCCGAGAGCCGTGGTGCGGCCGGTTGATCGTCTCCGACCTCGACGAGGCCAAGCTCGAGGAGCTCGCGGCCGAGCTGCGCGACGCCGGCATAACGGACGTCGAGACACACGTCGCGGACGCAAGCGATTGCGACAGCATCGAGCGCCTCGTCAACGCGTCCGGCGACGCTCGACGCGTCTGCGTGACGGTTGGCGTAATGGTGCCCTCGAGCCCTGCGCTCGAGATCACGACCGAGGACTTCAAGACGACCTTCGCGGTGAACCTGACCGGCGCGTTCATGCTCGCCCAAGCGTACGCCCGCCGAATGATCGAACGCGGCGTCGCTGGCTCGATCGTCGCCATCTCCTCGATCGCCGGTCATCAGCCGCGCTGGCATCAGACCGCCTATGTCGCCTCGAAGGCGGGGCTGAACATGGCGCTGCGCGTGCTCGCGCTCGAGACGGCGCCGCATGGCGTACGCGTGAACATTGTGTCGCCCGGCGGCATCGACACGCCCATGAGCCAGGCGTGGCGCGAGCGGAACCCGGGCGTCTCCCAGACCGCCGGCAGCGTCGAGACCTTCCGCACGCGCGTGCCGCTCGGCAAGCTCGGCGAGTTAGAGGACGTCGCCGGCGCCGTCGCGTTCCTGCTCGGTCCCGACAGTAGCCACATCGTCATGCACGATCTCGTCGTCGACGGTGGCGAGCTGCTCGGTCTATGACCGTGGCGCGGGGGGCCGACAGCGAGCACCACCTCGCCGACGCGGTGAGGCAGTTGCTCGACCGCCAGGCGATCGCCGACTGCATCGCACGCTACGCGCGGGGCGTCGACCGCGCTGACGACGAGCTGGTGCTGTCCGCATACCACGTCGACGCCGTCGAGGATCACGGACCGACCTGCGGCTCTCCACGCGAGTTTCTCGAGTGGTACCACGCGCAGCAGCCGCCGCGCTGCGCGACCCTCCATTGCCTCGCGAATCAGACGATCGAGCTGCGCGGCGATGCGGCTGACGCCGAGACCTACTTCGTCTCGCTCGTACGATACGGCGGCGGCGCCGAAGCCGCACTCGTGTTCGGCCGCTACGTCGACCAGCTCGAGCGCCGCGATGGCGAGTGGCGGATCGCGTCGCGGATCCTCGTACGCGAGGGACGCCTGACCGCGCACGACGCGTCGGACGGAATGGCGAACGCGATCGGGCGGCGCGACCGCTCAGACGTTTCGTACGCGCGCGCGCGGAGGGCGGCCGATGGGGGCTGACGCGAACCGGCCCCGCGTCGTGCTCGAAGGGATCGGCTTCCCGGAGGCGCTGCGCTGGCATGACGGGCAGCTGTGGCTCTGCGACATGAGCGCGCGGACGGTCGTGCGCGCGACGGTCGACGGACGTGTCGTCGGCACGACGCAGCTAGAGGACGAGCCGTCCGGCCTCGGCTTCCTGCCGGATGGCACGCCGCTCGTTGCCCAGATGTGGAGCCAGCGCATCGTCGAGCTCTCAAGCGGGCGACCGCGCACATACGTTGATCTCGCCCACGCCCCGGGCGAGCGCGTGAACGACCTCGTCGTCGACGGCAAGGGCGGCGTCTACGTGGGTCTGATCTCGAGCCGCAATGCGACGATCGCGGGCGGGGATGACCACGTCGCATTCGTCGGCGTCGATCGCAACTTCGAGGTCGTCGCGAACGGCCTCGCGACAACCAATGGCCTTGTCGTCACACCTGACGAGGGCGAGCTGATCGTCGCCGAAACGGCGATCGGTCGCCTCACGAGCTTTGTGATCGAACGCGACGGCGCGCTCGGCGCGCGCACGACCTTCGCAGAGGTCGCCTCGGCGGCGCCGGACGGCATCTGCCTCGACGCCGCCGGCAGCGTCTGGATCGGCTCGATCTTCGATGGCCACTTCCTACGCGTCGATCGCGGCGGCGCGATCTCGGGACGTATCGCGGTGCACCCCGCCTGGGCCGTCGCGCCGATGCTCGGCGGTTCTGAGCGTACGACGCTGTTTCTCGGCACGGTCGCGACGACGCTTGAGACGATGCGCACGCCAGGCGGAGCCCGCGGAGCGATCCTCGCGCTCGAGGTCGACGTCCCGGGGGCCGGCTGGCCGTGAGCGCCCAATCTCGCTTTGACAACACGGCACAACCCAAGGAGTGACGGATGACGTCAGACAGTGAACCGCGTGTGGCAATCGTCACCGGCTGCGCGAAGGAGGATGGGATCGGCCGCGCAATCGCCGACCTGCTCAGCGCTGATCACCGCGTGTTCGTGACCGACATCGAGGCGCACGGGCTCGCCAACCAGCACGACGCGCCGTCCGAGCCTGACGACGCGTGGGCCGGCCTGGAGAGCGTGGTTGCGGCGATTGAAGCGCGGGGGGGCGAGGCCGCCCACGGCCTCGGCGACCTCACGAAGGAAGAGGAAACGATGCGGCTCGTCGAGGAGGCGATCGAGCGCTTCGGCCGCGTTGACGTGCTCGTGAACAACGCCGGCGCGCCGCAGGGCCCCGACTTCGGCGAGATCGAGGACGTGCCGCTCCAGGCGTGGGACCGGATGATGGAGATCAACGTGCGCGGTGTGTTTCTGATGTGCCGGGCCGTCATGCCGCACATGCGTCAGCAGCGGTGGGGCCGGATCGTGAGCATCGCGTCGATCGCGGGACTCGTGGGCCGGCCCCGCCACGCGGCCTACTCGGCCTCGAAGGCAGCGGTACTCGGCCTTACGAAATCGCTCGCGCTCGACGTCGCGCCCTACGGCATCACCGTGAACGCGGTCTGCCCGGGATCGGTGCTGACGAGCCGCGCCTATGCAGCCGCGCGTCGCGGCGGCGCCGACGACGTCGAGCAGGCGGTGATCAAGCGCGGCAAGGAGATCCCGATCGGCCGTCATGGTGAGGCGACGGACATCGCCGCCGCCGTGCAATTCCTCACCTCCGAGCAGGCCGTGTACATCACCGGCCACGCGCTCACCGCTGACGGCGGCGAGTTTCGGGTCTGAGCCGCGGGACGAATCCCCGGACGCCGGCGATCAGCCGGCGTCCGACAGGTGGCGCTCGGGCGGCCCGACGTACGTCGAGCCGTGCTCGGGCGGCACGATCCGCAACGGGACGCCAGACGTGATCTCTTCGATCACGTAGGCGACGATCCCTGGCATCGCGGCGACCGCCGCGATGCCGCCCATCTCCAACGGCGTGAAGCCGAGGTCGGTGAGCACGCAGGCGAGCATCCCGTCGATGTTGATGACGAGCTCACGCCCGCTTGCGGCCGCGAACGCATCGTGGACGTGCTGGTACAGCGCGCACGCCTCGCCCCACTCCCGTTCGCGCTTGGCCACGATCGCGAGCGCGGTCGCGCGTGGATCGTGGTCCTTGCGCGTCGGGTGCCCCAGACCCGGGATACGACGGCTGGCCGCGCGGTACTCATTGACGACGTCCGCCGCTGCCTCCTCATTCGTGCGCCCGGTCGCGATGATCTCCTGTGCGCGCTCGATCAGCTCGGCCGTCGCCTGCGGGGAGACGGTCACCGAGCCCATCGTCAGGATCCCGCTCGCGATTCCCGGGATCGGCGACTCCGGCGACGCCGAGGCGGTCGCCGCTGCCGCCAGCAGGTGTGCGGCGATCCACTGGTTGGCGGGGATCGAGGACAACACCGCGTTCAGCACGCGCGCCTGCGAAGGCGTCGGCAGCTCGCCGCGGATCGTCAGGTACAACACGTCTGCGAAGCCGAGCCGGTCGATGATCTCCTCGATCGGGTATCCGCGGATCAACAGCTTCTCCGAGTCCGCATAACTGACGGCGGTGCGCCAGTAGTCGCTCCAGTCGCCTGAGCTGAGGTAGTGGCCCAGCTGCCGGGGTCTGTTGCTGCTCATCGTGATCTCCTCTCAACTGGCGAGAACGCGCAGGTCGGCGCCGCCGGCGACGAGTAGGGTCGTGCCGGCGACGAAGCGGGCCTTCTCGGAGGCCAGGTAGGTGACGGCGTCGGCGATGTCCTGAGGGTCGCCCCAGCCGTTGGTGCCGATCTGCGAAGCCTCACCGAGTGCGTCGTGCAGGTGTTGGTCGACGGCATCGGTGAGCGGGGTTGCGATCGGGCCGGGCGAGACGCCGTTCACGCGAACACCGTGCTTCGCTGCCTCGAAGCCGGCGTCCCGGGTGAGCGCGACCACGCCGGCCTTCGCGACCGCGTACGCGACATGGTTGACGGTGTAGTGATGGCCCGCCATCGAGGCGATGTTCACGATCGCACCGGTCTTCCGGGGGATCATCCGCTGCATTCCTGCACGGCAGCAGAGGAACACAGCGCGCAGGTTCGTGTTCATGATGCGGTCCCAGTCCTCGTCGGTATGGTCGACGAGATCCTTGATCACCAGGATGCCGGCGTTGTTGACCATCACGTCAAGCGAGCCGCACGTCTTGACTGCGTAGTCGGCGAGCGCCTCAACGCGATCGGTCTGCGTGATGTCGGCCGCGAAACCGTCGACCTTCAGGTCTTGGGCGCGGAGGTCGGCGACAGCGGCGTCCAGTCGCTGTTCGTCGATGTCGTTGATGACCACGTGCGCCCCCTGCTGCGCGAGCGTGCGTGCAGTCGCGAACCCAAGTCCGCGTCCGCCACCCGTGACGATTGCTCCTTTACCCGCGAACACGGATCTCCTCCTCGGTGGCACTTTAGTTCTACAAACTGACCGACTGGACGGTCACTCAACTAGGCTATTCACCTCACCTGTGCGCGTCAAGCGGTCGCACGCCGTCGCATCATCATTGTGTAGGTCGATTCACAAACCAACTCGTTGTCCTGGTTGGTGAGGTCGTTGCGCAGGAGCAGGATGCCTCGATCGGGCTTGTGCGTCGGCCTCGACTCGACGACGGTCATCGTCGAGAGGACTGTATCCCCGATGCGCACCGCGCCCTTGTAGACGTGGCGCTCCTCGAGTAGCGCGATCACGTGATGGAAGACCTGCGTGTAGACCTGCATGCCGAGCCCCAGTGCGGCTATGAGGTTGCCGTGGGCGATCCGTCCGCCGAACTCGGTCGCCTGCGCGTAGAGCTCGTCGACGTGCATGTGCTGGAAGTCGCCGTTGACACCGCCGAACGAGAGCAGGTGCGCCTCCGTGACCGTCCGCCCCCAGGGTGCCGGGAACACGTCACCAACCTCGAAGTCCTCCCAGTGCAGTCGCGAGAGCTTGGGGTTCGTCTCGCGGCGTGGCGTACATGACATAGCATCGCTCCCCTCGGACCGCAGGTTTATCTCATCCACCGTATGCGCGGGTCGTTGACAGTGCCGCCGGGTGCTCGCTATATTCGCAGATCCTGACCGACCGGGTGGTCAGCCGTGCGAGGACGAGATCATGCGAGGGCGAGACACGGAAGGGAGCGGTGAACGTGACGCGCGAAGATGAAGCCAGGTTGGTCGCGGACGTGGACGTTGCGGTGGTGGGCGCCGGACCTGGCGGACTCGCGACCGCGGTGACGGCGGCGCGCGCCGGTCTCTCGGTGGCGCTGATCGACGTGCTCAACCGCATCGGAGGCAACGCCGCGGTGTCAACCGGCTACCTCGCGTTCGTCGGATCCGCCCATCAGCGAGAGGCGGGGATCGATGACAGCGTGGAGGACTTCCTCGCCGATCTGCAACGGCAGGTCGAGCGCGAGCGGGAGCGCACGGCGGTCGACTACGACGGCGAGATCGCGCGCATCTACGCCGAGCGTTCGGCCGATGCGTTCGAGTTCCTGTCGGGTCTCGGCGTGCGCTTCGAACGCTTCATCTTGCGCCCGCACCAACACACCAACACGCGCATGCTCGCGCTCAAGCAGCCCGAGGACTTCCGCACTTGCTTCGCGCGCGAGCTCGAGCGGCTCGGCGTCGCGTTGCTACTCAAGAGCCGCGTCGAGCGGCTGCTTATGGAGGACGGCCGCGTCGTCGGTCTCGAGCTTGAGCACGAAGGAGCATCGATCACCGATCTCGAGCGTCAAGAGGTGCGCGCCAGTAAGGCAGTGGTGCTTGCCGCCGGCGGCTACCAGGCCAACCACGACCTGCGTCGCCGCTTCCAGTCCGAGGACGACTCGCGCGGTCCCTACTACGGTGTCTCCAGTGCCCGCGGCGACGGACACCTGATGGGGCAGACGGTCGGCGGGGCGCTCGTCAACATGACGTTGATCCCGATGTACGTCCGATGCTCCTCCTCGCTCGTCGAGGACGTGATCGCGGTCAATGGCTACGGCATGCGCTTCCATGACGAGGCCGGTCCTTACATCGAACGCGTCAAGGCTCTGCGTGCCCAGCCGGAGAGCATCGGCTACTACATATTCGACGCGCGCGTCGCGGCTTCGAAGAGCGGCCTCGTCGGACACCTGCCCGAGGCGCCTCGTAAGGCCGATACGATTGCGCGTCTCGCGGTGCTAATTGGGTGTGAGCACGAGGATCTCTCGGAAACGGTCGCGACATGGAACGCGCTGGTTGCGTCAGGCGCGGAGCGCGACCCCGAGTTCGGTCGTGTCGTCTTCCCCAGCCCCCGGCTCGGGATTATCGAGCCGCCGTTCCACGTGGCGCCGATGATCGTTGGGGCCAGCTTTACGGCAGGTGGTTTTCAGGTCACGCGAAGGATGCAGGTGCGCGACGAGGCGGGCACACCGATCCCGGGCCTGTATGCGGTCGGCGATTGCGTCGGCGAGGTCAACCCGGGCGCGGGAGTCGGTGGCATCCATATCGCCTCGGCGACCACGTTGGGTCTCGTGGCGGGCGAGTCGGTCGCAGAAGAGGAGGCCGTCGCGAGCGGCTCGATCGCAAGCGACGAGGCATAGAATGGCGCAGACCGACGCACTCGAGCAGACCGAGGTCGCGATCGACATCGGCGGGACCTTCACGGACTTCGTCTTCTTCGACCGCGCGTCGCGGCAGGTGTCCGTTCGTAAGGTCCCTTCGACTCCCGGCGATCCGGCGGCTGCCGTCTTTGAAGGGCTCGCCGACCAACAACTCAAGGTCTACAGCCGCTTCGTGCATGCCACGACGATCGCCGTCAACGCGATTCTCCAACGGCGCGGCGCCGTCACTGCGCTTGTCACGACGGCGGGCTTTCGTGGCCTGATCGACATCGGCGACACCCGCCGCTACACCGGTGGCCTGTTCGACCACACGTGGGAGCGGGAGCGTCCGTTCGCGGCTCCGCATGAGCGGCGCTTTGTCGTGCGCGAGCGGACGAGCGCGAAGGGCGAGTCGCTGCTCGCGCCCGATGAGACCGAGCTCAAGCGCGTGGTCGAGCAGATCCGCGCGTCGGGCGCGGAGGCGGTCGCGATCTGCTTCCTGAACTCGTTCGTCAACCCGACTCATGAGCAGCAGGTCCAGCGCTACCTGCGCTCCCGGCTCGAGGGCGCGCACGTGATGGTTTCATCCGACCTGCGCGAGTTCCGCGAGTACCCGCGCTTCATCACGGCGATCTTCAACGCATACGTGGCGCCGCTGATGTCGGACTACGTGGAAGGACTCGACCGCACCCTCGTCGAGCGCGGTTACCGTCACAAGGTGAGCTGGATGGGCTCAGCCGGCGGCGTCCAGGGCAAGGAGTCGGTGCTGCGCGCGCCGTTGAACCTGCTGTGGGGTGGCGTCGTCGGCGGCGTCACGGCCGGTGCACACCTCGCGCGCACCACCGGCCTGCTCAACGCGATGACGCTTGACATGGGCGGTACCAGCGCCGATGTCGCACTCGTCAAGGGCGGCCATCCGGCGACCGCCAGCGACCAGCCGATGGGCGCGTTCCCGCTCGCGATCCGCCAAGTGGACGTCAGCAGCGTCGGCGCGGGCGGGGGGTCGATCGGCTGGGTCGACGGCGACGGGATCCTGAAGGTCGGGCCGCGCAGCGCGGGTGCCGTGCCCGGCCCAGCCTGCTACGGACGGGGCGGCACCGATTTCACCGTCACCGACGCGAATCTGCTGCTCGGGCGTCTCAGCCCCCGCACGCTGCTCGCCGGCGGCATGGAGCTCGACCGCGAATCGGCCGTCGTAGCCTCCGAGCGCCTGCTCGAGCAGGCGCCCCTCAGCGACGCCCACGAGGTCGCCCGAGGCGTGCTTGAGATCGCCACCACCCACCTCGAGGGGGCCTTGCGGCAGGTCTCGGTCGACCGCGGCGAGGACCCGGCGAAGCTCGCGCTGATCGCTTTCGGTGGCGCGGGGCCGATGCACGGCTGCGAGCTGGCCGAGCGACTCGGCATCGAGACGGTTATGGTTCCTCGCTCCGCTGGCGCCTTTTCGGCCACCGGGCTGCTAGTCGCCGACGAGCGCTACGACTACGTGCGGAGCTTCGTCTGGCCGCTCATGGGGGCCGACCTCGAGCAGGCACGGCGGCTGTTTGTCGAGATGGAGCAGGAGGCGCGCGCCGAGCTCGCTGCGTCCGGCTTCCCGAGGACCGAGCTTGCGTTCCTCTACACGCTCGAGATGCGCTACATCGGCCAAGCCTACGTCGAGGAGATCGTGCTCGAGCGACTCGACCAGGTGCTCGATCGCGAGGGCGTCGGGGAGCTTTTCCGCGCTGCCTACCAGAGCCGCTATCGCTACCACCGCGAGATCGAGATGACGGAGATCGCGAACCTGCGTCTGACCGCAATCGGGGCGCGGCGGTCGCTGGCCGTGCAACGTGCGGAGGCCGCTCCCGCGCCCTTCGCGGACGACGGCGGACCCATGGCGCGGGCGGTGTGCTTCGACGGAGGCTGGACCGAAACGCCTGTCCTCGATCGCGCGACGCTGGAGCCTGGGGTCGAGGTCCCCGGGCCAGCAATCGTCGAGGAGTACGACTCGACGACAGTCGTGCCGCCAGGTTGGACGGCGACCGTCGAGGACCATGCCGACATCCGACTGGAGCGCCGATGACCGATACCCGAACGACGCTGAATCCGATCCTGCAGGAGGTCATCAGTGCAGCCCTGCGATACGCCGTCCGCGAGATGCGCACAACGCTCATCCGCTCCTCCTATTCGCCGATCCTCTACGAGATCCACGACCTATCCTGCTGCCTGACGACACCGAGCGGCCAGATCGCGGCGATGTACGTCGACGTGCCGCTGCACATCTTCCCGGTCAGCTTCAGCGTCCCGCACCTTAACGAGAAGTTCGGCGACCGGATCCGTCCCGGCGACATCTACGTCACGAACGACCCGTGGACGGCCGGCGCGCACCTCAACGACGTCGAGTTGCTGAAGCCGATCTTCGTCGACGGCAAGCTGGAGCTGATCGCGGTCGCGCGCGCCCACCACGGCGATGTCGGCGGCATGACCCCGGGCAGCGTCAGCGGCTCGAGCACGGAAATCCTACACGAGGGCCTGCGCTTCCCGATCATGCCGATCGTGCGCGAGAGCGTGCGGCAGGAGAGCATCGTTCAGCTCTGGCTCGCGAACGTGCGCCAGCCTTTCGAGACCGAGGGGGTAATCGCAGCGCAGATCGGGGCCTGCGACGTCGCCGAGTCGCGCGTGCGCGAGATCTATGAGCGCTTTGGCCACGACGCCGTGCGCGAGTGCCTCGCACGTGGACTCGAGCACGACCGAAACACGCTCGCACGCGCGATCGAGGCACTGCCGGACGGCGAGTTCTTCTACGAGGACTACGTCGAGAACAGCGGGTCCTCGGAGGCCAACCGGCGTCCGATCTACACGCGCGCGAGCATGAAGATCCAGGACGACAGGATCTCCTTCGACTTCTCCGACTCGACGCCGCAGCGCGCCGGTGTCGGCAACTGCGAGCTGGCCGACACCTGGACCGGCGCCTTCACGGTCGTCAAGACGATGCTCGATCCGGGAACCGTCGCAACCACTGGCGGGTCGGTCCAGCTCGACATCGTGACAAAGCCGGGCACGGTCGTCGACGCTCGGCACCCCGCGCCGGTCGCTGGCTTCGCCGACACCTACACCGGCCTGATCCAGGGCTCGGTTGTCGCGCTGCTCTCCCAGGTGATGCCGGACGGTGTGTGCCCGCCGACCAGCTCGACCGCCAACCAGATGTTCATCGGCGGCCCTGTGAACCCTGACCGTAACGGTGAGCCATGGTTCCTGTTCGAGTGGTCAGTCGGCGGCTGGTGCGCGGTCAAGGATCACGACGGAGCCTTCGGCTGCCCCCAGTGGTACCACGGCGACATCCCAATGTTCTGGCCAATCGAGCGCGTCGAGCTGCTGAATCCGCTCCGGGTGGTGGCAAGTAACCCGCTAGCGGACAGCGGTGGCCCGGGACGTCATCGCGGCGGCGTCGGCATCTTCCGCGCGTACGAGATCCTCGCTCCCGGATCATTCCTCTCGTTCGTCGGCTCGAACGGCATCATGCCGCGCCCCGGCATGGGCGCCGGCTACGGCGGCCGCCTGAACAGCGTGCTGGTGATGCGCGGCGAACAGGTGATCGTCCCCGGTGGTGTGCCGCTGAAGGTCGCTCGCTTCGATCTTGAGGTCGGCGACGTGGTGCTGCTCGTGGGAGGGGGCGGCGGCGGCTACGGCGATCCCTTGGAGCGGCCAATTCAGGCGGTGCTTGCCGACATCCGCGACGGGTGCGTGACCCCCAAAGGAGCACAGGAGGATTATGGCGTGATCGTAAATGGAAACAGCGTGGACGAACGGGCCACACGCGACGCACGTCAGCGCCTACGCGCGCGGCGCGTGCGTCTCACTGTACAGGCGACCGAACAGGACGACTACGACGAGGACGGGCTGCGGGTCCTGCGGCTCGCACCGGCGACCGCCGGGCGGCTCGGCGTCGAGGACGGGGCGCCGCTCGAGTTCGTGCTCGAGGACGCCGTGGGTGTGCGCGCTTGGGCACAGCTCGATCCGGAGGCGTCTGAGGACGCCGCGACGATCGGTCCGCTCGGACGCCGAATCATGCGCGCGGAGGGCGGCGAGCGCATCTGGGTTCGCACGCCCTGGACGTACGGCTCGACCGAGCGCGCGACCGCCGCGCTTGTGCACGAGATCAAGGAGCTGATGGTACCGGCGGAGCCTGTCGCCCCCGCGCTCGTCTCGGCCGGAGAGACTGTGTGGTGAGCGCCGTCGGCAATCGCGCCCTGCTGCTGATGGACGTGCAGGTGCCGCTGATCGAGCGGCTCGGCTCGCCCGAACTGCTTGACGCGCTCCAGCGCGCGGCAAGCGGCGCGCGCGCGGCTGGGATTCCGGTCATATATGCACGCCTTGCGTTTCGCCCGGGGTACCCTGAGGTAAGTCTGAACAACCGCATCTTCGCCGGCGTTGCTGGCTCGGGTGGTTACCTCGACGGTGAGCAGTCGACCGCGCTCCACCCTGACCTTGCGCCGCACGACGGCGACATCGTCGTCAACAAGAAGCGTGTCAGCGCATTCGCCGGAAGCGACCTCGACCTCGTACTGCGCGGCCGCGAGATCACAGCCGTGACGCTCGCGGGGATCGCGACGAGTGGTGTCGTGCTCTCGACCTACACCGAGGCGGCCGACCGCGACCTCGCGATCACCGTCCTGCGAGACGGTTGCGCCGACGGCGACGCCGAGTTGCACGAGGCCTTGCTCGACCGCTACTTCCCGCGGATGGGCGATGTCGCGCAGGTCGAAGACTGGATCGCGTCGGTCTGACGACGGACGCGCTCAGACTGGGTCCCCGAAGCGCTGGAACAGGACTTCGGGGACCACGCAGTAGGTCGAGAGCTGAGTCAGGAAGCGCACTGCCGCGGCGAGGTCGCCGGGGCGGATCATCTGCTCGGCAGGCACGTCGCCCTTCTTGTAGTCGGACAGTGGTGTGTCGACGTAGCCAGGGCACAGCACGCAAGACTTTATGCGGTACGGGTGCAGCTCCTGGTTCATCGCCTGGGTGAGGCCCACGACGCCGTGTTTGACGGCCGAGTAGACCCCCAAGTTCGCCTCGCCGCGTTTCCCGGTAATCGAGGCGGTGTTGACGACCAGCGCGTGGCCGTTCAGTTCGGCAGCGCGGCGCAGCAGGTCGAGCCCCTCGCGGTAGAACAGCACGACGGAGCGCAGGTTGATCCGGTACTGGAGGTCCATTTGGCCGTTGGCGGCGTGGCGGATCGACCCGAAGACTCCCATGCCAGCGTTGTTCACGAGCACGTCGAGCGAGCCGTGCCGCTCGCGATGGGTGTCGAGGACACCTTGGATATCCGCTTCGTTGCAGACGTCCCCAACCGCGGCTGCGACCTCGTGACCGGCGGCGCGTAGCTCCTCGGCTGCTGCATCGAGGCGCGGTTGGCCGCGTGCGACGAGTGTTACGGCGAAGCCGTCGGCTGCCAGCATGCGGGCGATCGCGAGCCCGATCCCGCTCGAAGCGCCGGTCACGATGGCGGTGCGCTGGGGCATGGTCAAGAGACTATAAACGTTAGACCGTACGAGCGGTCAGCGGCCGTACGCAGTGTTATCCTCCAGCGAACAAACCGTACGTACGGTCAGTACAATTGAGATCGTCTGTCGCTCCAAACGGAGGAACGACGTGCCGAGAAACAGCCGAGCAGCAGCCGACACTTCTGTCAGCGAGGCGCACGACGAGCTGGCAACGCGCCTGTACGAGACCGTCGCGCTCATTCGCGCTGCCGAGTTGCGGCTCCACGCCCACATCACCGAACACGGTTTCGGCGGCTTCTGGCATCCCGGGCTCGGGCAGGAGGGGCTGCAGGCCGGCGCGGTAGCGGCGTTGCGCGAGGACGACTATCTCTTCTACGCGCACCGCGGGCTCGGCTATGCGCTAGCGAAGGGCATGACGCTCGAGCAGTTGTTCGGCGACTTGTTCGCGAAGGTGACCGGCAGTACGCGAGGCAAGGGCGGCGGCACCGTGCACTTCGTAGATCCGTCAATCGGCGTACTCGGGCAGGGTGGGACGCTCGGCTCGAACTTTCCGCTCGGGGCGGGCGCCGCGATCTCCTCGCAGATACTCGGGAACGATCGTGTCACCGCGGTGTTCTTTGGCGATGGCGCGGCCGCGCGCGGGACGTTCCACGAATCCGCGCTGCAGGCGTCGGTCTGGAAGCTGCCGGTCGTGTGGATTTGCGAGAACAACGGCTGGGCGATTTCGGCGCCGATCGCCAAGCAGAGCCCGACCGAGCACATCGCCGACCGTGCCGCTGCCTACGGTGTTCCCGGGGTCGTCGTCGACGGGCAGGACGCGCTCGCGGTCAACGCGGTGGTCGTCGAGGCGGTGCAGCGTGCCCGCGAGGGTGGCGGGCCGACGCTGATCGAGGCGAAGACCCTGCGGATCCGCGGCCACTACGAGGGCGACCGCCAGCCCTACCGTGACGACGTCGAGGACAGCCTCGACGTCCCGCGCGATCCACTAACGCTACTGCGCGAGCACGTTCCACCCGATGTCGCCGACGCGCTCGACGGGCGCGCTCGCGAGCGGGTCGACGCGACGTTCGACGCGACGATGGCGGCTGAGGCGGCAACTCCGGACGTGATCTTCGAGGACGTGTGGGTGTGAGCGTGCAGACGATCAACTACGCGGCCGCGATCAACCAGGCGCTGGCCGAGGAGATGCGCCGTGACGCGCGCGTCTGGATGATGGGCCAGGACATCGGGCGCATGGGCGGCGTCTTCGGCGTCACGCGCGGGTTGCTGGAGGAGTTCGGAGCCGCACGCGTGCGCGACACCACGATCAACGAGACTTTCATCGTCGGCGGCGCTGCGGGCGCGGCGATGACCGGCACAATCCCGGTCGTCGAGCTGCAATTCGCCGACTTCATCCTTATTGCCGGCGATGAGGTCTTCCACAAGCTCGCCAAGTGGCGGTACGTGCACGGGGGCGCGCTCAAGCTGCCGGTCGTGCTGCGCCTTCCGACCGGCGTGCTCGGCGGCGCCGGGGCCGAGCACTCGCAGAGCCTCGAGGCGATGGCAATGCACACGCCGGGGCTCAAGGTCGTGCTGCCGGCCACCCCGAGAGACGCTAAGGGGCTGCTGAAGACCGCAATCCGCGACCCTAACCCGGTGCTCTTCTTCGAGCACAAGAGCCTGTATCGCGTGAAGGGCGAGGTGTCAGTGAGCGAGGACGAGCTGGTGCCGTTCGGCCAGGCGGCGATCCGGCGCGCGGGCCGCGACGTCACTGCGATTGCCACCGGGCTGATGGTCGGGCGCACGCTCGAGGCGGCCGAGCACCTCGCTGGCGACGGGATCGAGGTCGAGGTGATCGACCCGCGTACGCTTGTCCCGCTCGATATGGAGACGATCCTCGCGTCGGTCGCGCGCACCGCGCGCGCGGTCGTTGTCCACGAGGCGGTACGGACGGCGGGTCCGGGTGCCGAGATCGCCGCACGGATCCAGGAGCGCGCCTTCTTCGACCTCGATGCGCCCGTGTGGCGCGTCGCCGGCACGGACACGCCGATTCCCCAGGATCCGGTGCTGGAGCAGGCCTGCATTCCGAGCGTCGCCGAGATCGAGACGGCGATCCGCGAGCTGATGCGGGTCTAGCCAGATGATGCGCGAAAGGAGAGCGTGGTGGTGAGGATCACCCCGGAGGAACGGGAGGCGTACGAGAGCGCTGGCCTGTGGTCGCGCAGCGAGACGCTGTCGAGCCTGCTCGCGCGTAACGCCCGCGAGCGCGGCGACGCGGTGGCCGTCGTCGACGCGCAGGGTGTGCGCTACACGTATGCGGAGCTCGATCGCGATGCGACGGCGCTTGCGGCCGCACTCGCCGAGCGCGGTGTGGGAATCGGCGACGCGGTGGGCGTGCAGCTCCCGAACCGAGCCGAGTCGAGCGTTATCGTCGGCGCTCTGGAGAAGCTCGGCGCGATCACGGTGCCGCTGACGCCGATGTTCCGAGAGCACGAGCTGCGCTATATCGGCACGAAGACGCGAATGGTCGCGCTGTTCGTGCCGGGGAGGTACCGCGGCCACGACTTCGAGGCGGTTGCGTGCAACGTGATGGGGCAGGTCCCGAGCCTCGGGCTCGTGGTCAGCCTCGCCGACCAGCCCGTCGCTGGCCTTGCGTGCTTCGCCACTCTCGTCGAGGAGGGCGGCCTCTCGGCGCGCGGTGACGAGCACTCGGACCCCGATATCGATCCTGACGCGGTCACCGCCATCCTGATGACCTCCGGCACCGAGTCCGAACCGAAGGCGGTCCTGCACACGAGCAACACGTTGTACGCGAACAGCCGCGCGCTCAACCAGATGCTCGAGCTCGGCTCCGACGACCACATCTTCATGGCCTCGCCGATCGGTCACGGGACCGGCTACGGCTTCGGCACGCGCCTGGCGATCTTCCTCGGCAGCAAGCTCGTGCTCCTCGATCAGTGGGATCCGGAGCATGCCGCGGAGCTGATCACCCGGGAGCGGTGTGTCTACACGCACGCCTCGACGACGTTCGCGCAGGACCTGCTCGAGCTCGACGGGATCGAGCAGCGCGACCTCTCCTCACTGCGGTGGTTCGTGAGCGGCGGCGCCAGCATCCCGCCCGGCTTCGCCGCGCGCATGAAGCACACGATCGGCTGTCAGCTCTTGCGGCTTTACGGACAGACCGAGGCGTTTATGACGACGCTGAACAGGCCCGAAGACGCGGCGGAGGTGCTCGATTCGCGCGACGGCCGTGCGGTGCCTGGCGTTGATCTGGCGGTCTGGGATGCCCAGGGCTGGCCGCTGCCTCCTGGCACGGCCGGCGAGCTCGCGTGCCGCGGGCCGCACTGCTGCCGCGGCTTTCTCGACGATCCCGAGCGCACGGCGAAGACGATCACACCCGACGGCTGGCTGAAGATGGGTGACCTTGGGATCCTCGACCAGCACGGCTACGTGCAGATCGTCGGCCGCGTGAAGGACGTCATCAGTCGTGGCGGCTACAAGTTCAGCCCGCGCGAGGTCGAGGAGGCCCTGCTGGATCATCCGCTGATCTCTCGCGTCGTGCTTGTGAAGGTGCCTGACCGACGGCTTGGCGAGCGCGCCTGCGCCTGTGTGATACCGCAGGGTCCGGCTGCACCGACGCTCGAAGATCTCACGCGCTTCTTGCGGGAACGTGGATTCGCCCCGTACAAGCTGCCGGAGCACCTCGAGTTGATGGAGGCGTTCCCGATGACGCCAGCCGGGAAGGTGCAGAAGTTCGAGCTTGAGCTACAGCTCGCCGCCCTCCAGCGATGAGCACGGTCCGCTTCGATGCAGGGTCGGTGGGGCTCGCGGCGGATCGCTGGCCCGGTGACGGCAGCCGTCCGGCGGACGTCGTGTTGCTGCACGGCGGCGGCCAGACGCGCCACTCGTGGAAGGGCACGGCCGAGCGCCTCGCGGCTGACGGCTGGGGCGTGGTCGCGGTCGACCTCCGCGGCCACGGCGACAGTGACTGGCATCCGCAGCAGGATTACACGCTGAGTGGGCTCGTCGAGGATCTGCTGGCGGTCGTCGCGCTGCTCGACGTGCCGCCGGTCCTGGTGGGCGCGTCACTCGGCGGCTACACGGCCCTTGCCGCGGCTGGCGAGAATCCGGTCCTCGCAAGCGGACTCGTGCTCGTGGACGTGGTCGTGAACGTTGAGCCCGCTGGCGTGCGGCGGGTGCGCGAGTTCATGACCGCGCGTCCCGACGGCTTCGCCACGCTCGAGGAGGTCGTTGACGCGATCGCCGCGTACAACCCGCAGCGCCCGCGGCCAGTCGGGCTCGACGGAGTGCGCCGCAACGTGCGTCTCGCCGACGACGGCCGATGGCACTGGCACTGGGACCCGGCCTTCATGCCGCCCGCCCACGAGCCCGAGCAGCGGTTCGAGCAACGGCGGCTCGAGGAGGCCGCGGCGCGGATCGCGATCCCGACGCTGATAGTCCGCGGCCTGTGCTCGGACGTCGTGAGCGCGGCCGGTGTCGACGATATGCTCGTGCGCATCCCCTTGGCCCAGGTGGTTGAGGTCGCGACCGCCGGCCACATGGTCGCCGGAGACGAGAACGACCCGTTCGCTGCCGCGCTCGCCGGGTTTCTCGACCGGCTGACATACGACGCTCTAGATGGGAGATAGTCGCTCGCGAGCACGATTGAAGCCCACAGGGCTTTCGGTCGCCACCTGTCGTCTCAAGGCCGAGGTGCCGAAGCTCGGCTCGGGAGGCTCACCTAGCCGCCCTGCAACAAGCCGGAGCGCACCAGCGCAACATCGCCGGGCGGTTCGGCGTCGGCTGCTCAACGGTGTGCCGGGCTCCCGCATGGCATGGCTGACCGGTACCGGTCGTGGCTCGACGGTGACACGCTCGCCGTGATCAGCGAGGCCCCATGAGGATCGGCGTCTCGAAGGAAACCGCTGCGGGCGAGCACCGTGTCGGGCTCGTGCCCGAGGTCGTGCGCAAGTTCTGCGGCGATGGTCGTGAGGTGGTGGTGCAGCCCGGCGCCGGGGAGGGGGCAGTGATCCCCGACGACGCCTACGCCGAGGCCGGCGCGTTGTCGGCAGCCGACGCGGCGGAGCCGTGGGGGGCTGGGTTGGTGCTGAAGGTGGCGCCGCCGAACGTTGAGGAGATTGAGCGTTTGGGTGCCGGCAGTGTGTTGATCGGGTTTTTGGCGTCGCTGACCAACGGTGAGAGGATCCGGGCGATCGCGGCGTTGGGTGCGACCAGTTTTGCGTTGGAGGCAGTGCCGCGGATCAGCCGTGCGCAGTCGATGGATGCGTTGTCGTCGAAGGCGAACATTTCGGGGTATCGGGCGGCGTTGATCGGCGCCCAGAAGTTGGGTCGGTATTACCCGATGTTGATGACCGCGGCGGGGACGATCGGCCGGCGACGGTGTTGGTTTTGGGGGCTGGGGTGGCGGGGTTGCAGGCGATCGCGACCCCCCGTCGGCTGGGTGCGGTGGTGCAGGGGTTTGATGTTCAGGCGGCGTCGCAGTCTGCAAAGTCTGCCGAAGTCCAACGATGATGCTGGACCGGCAGGGCTCCGCCAGTACGGAGCGACGGTGCGGACACATGGTGACACGAAGCCACCCGGCTGGCTGGGCCGGGGTGCAGGTTGGCCGTGCTGCCGAGCGAGCCGGGACCATCTCATCTCTCCTCATGGTTCCGGCTCGCGAGTCCGTATCGGCCCCGCCGACGACCTGGCTCGCGGTCACCAGGTAGGTACCGGGGATCACGGACATCCGCGGTCACGATCAGCGCCGGCATCGGCTCTGTCGACCTGCGCGAGAGAAGCGTGATGGACAGTCTTGTGATCGACATCGCCCGATCTACGCCGATCCTCGAGGTCGACCGCTCGGCCGCCGTGATCGTGCTGAAGCGCTCGATGGCGTCGGGCTTCGCCGGGATCGACAAACCGTTGTTCTACGACCCCAAGACCTCGCTGCTGTTCGGCGACGCGAAGGCGTCGGTCGCGGAGATCACCGCAGAGGTACAGGCACTGCAAACGACCAGGACTGAAGTCGCGAGACTGAGCCACCACGGAGGATTTATGACCGAACGTCTAGCCATCGCCGGCGCCGGTGCGATTGGAACAGGACTCGCCGCCGCCCTAGCCGCTGCCGCGTATGATGACATGTTGCTCTGGGCCCGGTCTGAGGCGTCCAGAACCCAGGCGGCAGTTCGAGTCGAGCAAATCCTCGAGAAGCTTCCAGACTTGGGGGACGCGGGTCGAGTTCGGTACGTCGCAGATCTCGAGTCGCTGGCAGCAGCCACCTTTGTGATCGAAGCTATCGCCGAGGATCACCAGTCCAAGGTCGCGCTGCTCGCTCGACTCGGTGCGCTGACTGGCCCGCAAACCGTCCTCGCCACTACTACCTCATCGTTGCCGATCGCGGACCTCGCGCGCCGAAGCGGGCGTGGCGAGTCATTCGTCGGATTTCATGTCTTCAACCCGGTTGCGCGGATGCAACTGGTCGAACTCGTCTTCGGTCCCCAGACGAGCCGCGAGGTGCGCGATCGCGCGCGTGGCCTCTGCGTGGCGCTGGGTAAGACTGCTGTCGAGGTACCTGACGTGCCTGGGTTCGTGGTCAATCGGCTGCTGTTTCCGTATCTCTTTAGCGCGGTGGAGCTCGTGGCCAACGCGCGCATGGAGCCCGCTGATGTCGATCTCTGCATGACCTTGGGAACAGGAATGCCGATGGGACCGCTTGCACTCCTTGACTTTGTCGGCCTCGACGTCGCTGAGGCAATCGGCCGGATGATGGGATCCTCCGTTCCCGCTCTCCTCGAAGACCTGGTACAGGCTGGCCGACTTGGTCGCAAGACGCGTCAAGGCTTCTACGCGTACGACTAAGGCTCTATCCGATGAGTGTTGGGTTCCCGTCCAGTCGTGAACCCTAAATGAGCTCCCGACCAGGCAAGAACCCGTCGTGCAGGGCGCGGTGGCGGATCGTGCGCGACTGGTATACATAAGATCGATTATCGAGCACCCGATCGATACGGCTCCTTGTCGATCTCCAACTCCCACCACAACGCTGCCGGTGCGGAGCTGCTCCTCTTTATGTGCGGGGTCGCGGTGGTAGAGCTGCGCCTCGGCCTCGCAGTTACCCATCGCCGAACTGCCCTTCGTGGATCACGTTCAATCGACCGGCGGACGGTAGCTGAGAGCGGGTCTACGCCCGTGTAACCAATATTATGTAGAGCGAGACCCTGAGTGACGTCTATGCCGCTGACCTCGCGACTCTTCAGTCCGCGGGCGACAGCCAGGCGGTAAGCCGCACCACGCTTCGCCGATCCCGCCGGCCGACGCCGGACCGATGTCGCGCCGGGCGGCGTCTTCACCGGTGACGGGCCAGCGCCTCTACAACCTCGTCTGCCGAACGAGAGGGCGTAGTGGTCTGGGTGGAGCTCCCGCCGGGAATCATTGTCTACGACTTCACCTTCGGTTAGCCTCGTCCCGTGCGGGGTGTGCATCCCCTCGGCCCTCGCGTCGCCGCCGCGACGATCTGCGCCGTCATCGGCGCGATGGTCACCGGCTGCCTGCTGGCAGCGCCCGCAGCCGCTTCGCCGCCGGCGCGCGCGCATTCCGCTCAGGGCGGCGTGATCACCGCGGACTGGAACGGGTCTCTGGACTGGACGGAGGTCTATGACCCAAGCAACCCGGCGATCCTGATGAACACGGGGAGCGTCACCTGGCAGTACAGCGCCACTTACCGGGACACCGCATCGGGTGGGATGTTGGTCGGCCAGCCGAAGTACTCGCTCAGCGGCACGCTTACACAGACCGCGGCCCCTCCGAACCAAGGGCTGGACTGCACCGCCACGCTCTCGGCCCGGCCGGGCGCGCAGTGGTCAACGGACGCACCAGCACGCGTGGTGACCGAGGGCACGCGGGCTCTGCTCTCTTGGTTCCCGCCGTGGACCGGCGAGTGGGCGCAGTCGAGCCTCGGTGCCGCGAATCAGTGCGGGACCGTTCCGAACGGCGGCTCTCCCGGCTCGCCGTGCGGGCCGGACATCAACAAGCTGATCGAGGTACAGATGAGCGCGCTGCCCTACCGGCAGAACTACGCGGTCTCTGGCACCGGCACCGTCACCGGCACCCCCAGCGGACCTGTCAACTGCTGGATGTCGGCGAGCGCGGAGGTCGTCTTCTCGGGTGATGGGGCGCTCGGGCATCCGATTGGATCGACGCCTGGGCGCTGGCGCGCGAAGGCGCTCGCGGCCGTCGGACTGCAGGACACGCTTCAGCAGATGCTCTATCCGTGCATCGCGGCCTCGGCGACCGCGCCGCTCATCGCGCTGGGACCGCCCGGCCAGATCGCGGCGCTCGTGATCGGCCCGATCGCCGGCCCGCTCTGCCTCGCGTACGTCAAAACGGTCAACGCCCTGGCGAACGTCCTCGCCGACCCGCCGCTGCGCTCCTACCGCCTGATCGCGAGGGTCCGCCCGGCGCGGGCGGGGCCGACCCTGCCCTCCTGCTCGCAGGCCTCGGGTCCGGCAGGCACGCTGTGCGCAGCGCTCGAGCCGGCACTCCGAAAGCTGCTATCGGCGGCCCAGCGGACCGAGGCGGTGGCGGCGGCAATGAGCACCACGGTCGCGCGAGAGTCCGGCGCGGCGAGCGCGCACAACGCCGCCGCGGTCAAACAGCAGGATGCAGCGCTGTCGGGACTCGACAAGAAGTTCGCGGCCGACGCGGCCGCGCAGGCGGCCGCCGGGACCGCCGTCGGCGCGGTGGTTAGCCCGGCGGCGCTGCCGCTGACGCTGACGAGCACGCAGGCGGCGAGCGCGCAGACCACGGTGCTCGCTGCGGTGCGCAAGGCCGGCGCGTCCGCCAAACAGCTCGCGCTCATCCGCGGGCTCCTCAGCGCGGCGCCGAACAACTGGCTCTCGGCGCTCACGCTGTAGGCGGTCGCTAGGAGCGGTTCGCACCTCGCAGCGCGCGACTATAGAGGAGACAGGTGGTTCGATCAGTATGAGCGAAACTCTCGTTCGGGCTGATTCCGGACGGTCGTAGACGCCCCCTTTCCGCCGAATGGGACACTCTGTCCGGGGATCTAGGCCCCGGGCATTGACGAGCCGTTGCCGCTACTTCGGCCATCGGCACTGCGTCGAGAACGCTCGCTTGGCGCAGATACTATGCCGAACCTTTGAATATGCCGACCGGGGCGTGATGTTCCTGCGGGGTCGCGCTTTCCTCCGGTCCGGTGTCGGCACATTCCGAGCCGGCGCTCACGATGAGGGTTTCCTTGGCAGCCGATCGTTCGTGCCTGTGATGAGGGAAACGCTCTTGTGGCGGTGCTCGGCGATCAGTCAACGCGCGGCGTCGTCGCCAACAACCGGCGTGTGAGCCAGCCGTAATGGCGTGAGCGCCCGGAAGAACAGCGGAGTCCGTGTCGCGGGGACCGCGGGTCACTGCCCGCGGTCCGCGACCGTTCGTGTGGAGGATCCCTGGATGGCGCTCTGGGATTAGCTGGCTGCTGGGACCGGGTCGTGGCTGTTGGTCTGCGGGTCGGTGGTGTCGGTGTTCTCGATCGTGTTGGTGTCGGTTGAGCGGGTTCCGAGGGTGATCTGTACCTGTCGGGGCTTTTTCTGTTCGGGCTTGGAGATCCTGATCTCCAGCACGCCGCGATCGAAGTGGGCCTTCACGTTGTCGGACTCGACGCCCTCGGGCAGGGTTAGCGAGCGAGCGAAGCTGCCGGACGCGCGCTCGATTCGGTGGTAGCCCTCCTCGTGCTGTTCGTGTTGGGTCTTGCGCTCGCCGGAGATGGTGAGCACGTTGTCCTCAAGCTGGATGTTGATGTCGTCGTCGGACAGGCCGGGAAGGTCGGCGCGGAGAATGTACTGGTCGGCGGTCTCGACGAGGTCCATCGCCGGGACCCAGCGCCTGCTGCTGGCGCCCCCACGTCCGGTGCCGGCAGGCTGGTCGAAGAACGTGTTGAAGAGCCGGTTCATCTCGTTCTGGATGGTGTTGAGCTCAGCGGCCGGCTCCCAGCGAATCAGTGCCATACGAACCTCCCTTAGACAAGACGGACGGTTGGTGTCCTCACTGGTAATAGATCTCAGTCGGTTGCTGTCAAGTTTTTCTTTGGAGTTGCACCGTCAGAACGACGGGACGGCCGGCGTAGAGCAGGGTGATCTCGTCCCCGGGACCGGCGCCTGCGGGCAGCACGATCCTCCGGCCGTTGCCGTCGTTGAGCGTGAGTGGGTGGCGGGCGAGGTGCCGGGCCTCATTGGGTGACAGCTCAAGGGTCCCGCGCCGCACGGTTCGCCCGACGACGGGCGAGCGCGACACGGTCGGCGGGCGTGCCAGCGCGGGTCGCAGGAGGGTCTGATCGTAGTGGGCGCGCTGGGAGGGGTCGTTGAGGACCGCGTAGGCGCGCGCGAGCTCGGCGAACCGTTCGGGCCCGTCGGGGCGCGGGTTCAGGTCGGGGTGGTGCTGGCGCGCGAGCCGCCGGTAGGCGCGGCGGATCTCTGGCGCGGACGCGTCGATCCGGACGCCGAGCAGCGCGTAGTGATCGACGTCTCCCATCGCCCAACAGCACGGTCAGGCCTGCCGGCCGGCTATGGCCGACTCGGCGCCCACGGAACCACCACCGGCGCAAACAATCGCGTGAACGGGCTCAAGGCCCACGCCCGGCTGGATGCTGGAGCGTGGAGCGCGGGTCGTGTGACGGTCGCCGCGGCTGGCGCGAACGTAAGATCGTTCACACCCGTCGCAAGCGCGAGGGTGAGAACGATCGCCAGCCCGGCGGCGATGATCGTGACCGTCATGGCGCGGGGAAGATGCGGATGGGCTAGTGCGTGCATATGTCACCTCCGGCGCGGCGTTGATGTCACCTCGTTCAATAGGCCCGCGGGGTCGGGTCGTCAACCCGGCGGCGCCTGACGGTCAGTTGCGCTCGCCGCGGTCCGCGGCCGCTCGGAGCTTGCCGAGCGCGCGCTGCTCGATCTGTCGCACCCGCTCGCCGCTGAGCCCGATCCGCTCGCCGACGTCACGCAGCGACTGCTCGGGGCCATCGAGGCCGTAGCGGGACTGCAGGATCATCCGCTCACGGTCGTTGAGGCTCCCCAGCAGCGCGCGGATCTGTTCGATCTCTGAGTGGTCCAGTAGCTGCTCGTAGGCGTCGGTGGCGAGCGGGTCCACCAGCAGCTCCCCGAACGCGCCCAGCTCGCCCTCCTCGCCGTTGAGCGGTGCGTCCATCGACTGCGGGACGCGCTCGAGCGCGAGCATCTCCCCGACTTGGGCGTGGGTGAGGCCGGTGCTGGCCGCCAGCTCGTTCCCGCTTGGTTCCCGTCCGTGCTCGGCTAGGTGCTCGCCGTGGGCGCGCTTGAGCTGCGAGAGTTGTCTGAGCGCCCGGTCAGACAGGACCAGCGGGCGGGTCAGCTCGGCGATCAGCTGTTGCATCGCCTGCCTGACCCACCACGCTGCATATCCCCAGAACGGCACCCCCAGGTTCGGGTCATACCGCTCCAACGCTCGCAGCAGCCCGACGACCCCCTCTTGCATAAGCTCAAGCCGGGTGATCGACCGCGAGCCTCGATAGACGCGCGCGACGCCGGCGATCAGCGGCAAGAACGCCTCGACGAGCTCCTCCCGGGCGCGGCGGTCGCCGGCCTGGGCGGCATCAACGAGCCGTCGCTCGACCCCGGCTGGGAGCCGGGGACGGTCGCTGAGGTCGTGCAGGTAGCCGGCGGAACTGGTCTCGCCCCCCAGCCGGCGATGACGCAACCCATCCGCGAGGTCCTGGTCACGCGCGCGTGCCGCCTGCGACTGCGCTTGCAGCAGCGCGCTCTCGTCCTGGGTGATCTGATCAGAGTCCGTGGCCATCTCGTCTAACTCGGGGACCGTGTAGCGCACCGTTCTGCACGCCGGCCAACATCGCCGCCACCCACTCGCGACCAAGCGGCACCGCCGGCCGGCAGCGGGGCGGGGACGAGGTTTCCCTCACTTTCAGCCGGCGGGCCGGATCCGGGGCATCACGATCGGGCGATGCGCCGATGAGCTAAGTCCTCGCCGCACCCAGCCGATCCGCCAACGACGTCGAATAGACATATGACGAACGCTTCACCTCCTTTCCGGGACGCACGCGGCTGAGAGAGGGCGAAACTGGTGGTGGAGGCCCGGAACCGCCACAGAGCCTTTCAAAAGGCGGTAGGTGCGCTAAACCCTCAGGCGACCTTCGCATTTCGGGCCCCGGGCCTCCACCCGTCGGATGAGCCGCTGTTTCTATGTCAATCCTCTCTGCCCCCTGTAGTAGGCCGCCAGCCAACACTGTCAACCCCCACCCCGAGAAATCTTCTCGGTCCTCTCGGCCAGGACTTGCCGCGCGTCAGTGGCAGCCAGGGTTGTTGGTCGTGGCCGCTCGGCCCAGCCGGTGAGACGGCCGCTCGCGCCCCAGAGCGCTGTCCACGGCACAGCGTGAAGTTCAGAGTGCCTCCAGGAAGCCCAGCAGCGAGTCGGGGGGTTGGTAGCGACCCGGCCTGCCGTTGACCGGGCGGTCCGGGCGAGCGCCTGTTCCTTGATCGCGAGGTCGGCGTGCAGGTAGATCTGGGTGGTCTCGACCTGCTCATGGCCCCCAACCAGAGCGCGATCACGGTCGTGTCGACCCCGGCGTGCCGCAGCCGCATTGCCGCTGTCTGCCTGGGCACGTGCGGCGTGACCTTCTTAGCCCGCATCGACGAGCAGCGCTCAGCCGCGGCCGCGGCGTGTTTGGTAAGGCGTTGCTCAAGCGCGTCGCGGCTGAGCGCTCGGCCCTGGCTGGTCGGAAACACCGGCTCGTGCGGGAGACCATCTCGCTCGGTCAGCCAAGCGCGCAGCATCCTGGTCGTCGTCTTGGTCAGCGGCGTGATCCTCTGCTTTCGCCCCTTGCCCAGGAGTTCAATGCCCACCACGACAACCCAATCGTGCTGACCAGCGAGGACCGGCTCATCTCGGGCCGGCAACGACGACATCTTGCGAATGGCGTCCGCGCTTGACTTCGTCCGGATCGCGCTCGCCCCCGCGCTGACCGCCTGCGCCGAGCGAACGCTGAAGCTGCTACAGACACCACTGTCCGGGCTCCCCGGCAGCCTGTCGGCACACGAAGGCATCGATCAGGGAGGACTGGGGGCGATCTCCTGGGCCGTGCACGCGCTTGCCGCCGAAGCCCGCCTGCTCGCACAGCCGGTCTCGTTTGAGCTCCCGAGCACGACCCCCGAGGAAGGAATCGGTGACCGCATCACAATGGCACCACTCGCGGCTCGCCGCCTGTCGGAACAGATCGGGCTGACGCAACGGATCCTCGCGATCTCGCGACTCTGCAGTCCGCGGACGTTGCAGCTCATCGACGGCTTGGTCCTGACCAGGTCCCGGATGCTCGTCAGCGGAACACCCCGAGCTCGCGCTGCGTCGGGTAGGTTGATGGGGTGCTCCGCGCGCCTGCCCGCTCACCCGACAGAGCGATCATGGTCGTGACGACGATCGCTCTCACCGCCGGGGCCGGCCGGGATCAAGTCCTGTGCCGTATGCCCCCGCTACGCGAATACCGCGCTGAGCGCGCTCATGTCATGGATCGCTGTCTCCCGAGAACATGATTTCGGTCAGACACCGTGAGCATCGATTTTGACCCCGGTCCCCAGCTGCGGGCGTTGGCCGAGCGAACAACGGCATTCGTTCGTAATGTCGTGATTGCGGCGGAGCCGCGCGATCGTGGCGAGCATGGGCTCGACGGTGCCCTGCGAGCCGAGTTACAGCAGGCAGCCAAGGCCGCGGGACTGTTCGCCCCGCATGTCGGCACCGAGCTTGGTGGGCTTGGCTTGGACGTGTGCGGGCAGGCCGTGATCTTCGAGCAAGCGGGGTACAGCATCCTGGGGCCGCAGGCGCTCAACTGCGCGGCCCCGGATGAGGGGAACATGCACATGCTGTCGGTGATCGCCACGCCTGAGCAGCGCGAGCGCTACCTGGAGCCGTTGGCGGCCGGTGACGTTCGTTCGTGCTTTGCGATGACCGAACCAGCACCGGGAGCGGGGTCTGATCCGTCGATGCTTGAGACGACCGCTACCCGTGTGGACGGTGGCTGGTCGATCAGCGGGCGCAAGTGGTTTATCACCGGTGCCGACGGCGCCGAGTTCGCGATTTGCATGGCCCGCACCGATCAGCAGATCCGTGGCGGTCGCGGCGCGACGATGTTTCTCGTTGACGCTGACAACCCGGGCTGGCGAATAGAGCGGATCGTCAACGCGATCGACCGCAGCTTCCCCGGCGGCCATGCTGAGGTCGTGTTCGAGGAGTGCGTGGTCGCCGACGACGCGGTCCTGGGGACGGTTGGCGAGGGCTACCGCTACGCCCAGGTACGCCTCGCGCCCGCGCGGCTGACGCACTGCATGCGCTGGCTTGGGATGGCTCGTCGTGCCCACGACATCGCGCTAGATCGCGCGAACGAACGCGAAGCGTTCGGCGCAAAGCTCGGCGAGCTGGGCATGGTGCAAGCGATGATCGCCGACTCGGAGATCGACATCGAAACCAGCCGGGCGTTGATCTGGCACGCAGCCTGGACGCTTGACCAAGGCCACAGCGCCACCCGCGAGTCCTCGATCGCCAAGGCTCACGTCGGCGAAGCCGTCGGCCGGATCGTGGACCGCGCCGTGCAGATCTGCGGCAGCCTCGGCGTCTCCGGCGACCTGCCGCTCGCCCGGATCCTCACCGAGGTTCGGCCGTTCAGAATCTACGACGGTCCCACCGAAACACACAAGTGGGCGATCGCGCGACGCGCACTACGCCAACGCGCCGCGTCGTGACCGACGACGTCGTCCGCACCCAGGGCCAAGCGGCCGACCTCGAGCAACCGCCGCTGATCGTCCTCGATCCGATCGAGACACTGCTCGACGAGCTGGCGATCGGCGCCGGGCCGGTGACCGCAACGCCGCTGGGGGACGGACACTCCAACGTCACCTACCTGCTGACCCGCGGGACCGAGCGCGTCGTGCTGCGCCGCCCACCACGGCCGCCCTACGCCGAATCCGCGCACGACGTCCTGCGCGAGGCACGGTTGCTGGAGCTCCTGCACGCGGCCGGTCTGCGCGTCCCGCGAGTGCTCGCGACGGTGGATGACACCAGCCTGCTCGGTGTCCCGTTTGTCGTCATGGAGCACGTCACCGGCCACGCGATCTCACGCACGGTGCCACCCGAGCTCGACAAGCGCGCCGACCACACACGCATCGCCGATGAGCTGATCGACACCCTCGCCGAACTGCACGCCGTCGACGTCAGCACCGGGCAGCTGGCCCAGATCGGAAAGCCCGACGGATACCTGGATCGCCAGCTCCGGCGGTTCAGCGCGATCTGGAACGAGATCGCAACCCGACCGCTCCCCGACCTTGACGCCGTCACTGCATGGCTGACCGAACACCGCCCGCAGACCACCGAAACAACCCTCGTTCACGGCGACTACCGCCTCGGTAACGTGCTCTTCGCCCCGCACCCACCGGCTCGCCTGACCGCAGTGCTCGACTGGGAGATGGCAACGCTCGGCGACCCACTCGCCGACCTCGGCTACCTCTGCGCCACCTGGGCCCAGCCCGACGACCACGAGAACCCGATGCTCGCCCTCTCAGCAGCAACCCGCGGCGCCGGCTTCCCGACCCGCGCCCAGCTACGCGAACGCTACGCCCACCGCACAGGTCGCAGCACCAACGACCACCGCTGGTATGAGGTGCTCGCACTCTGGAAGGCCGCGATCTTCCTTGAAGCCAGCTACCGACGCTACCTCGCCGGCAACACCAACGATCCCTACTTCGCCACCCTGCAGGACGGCATCCCAACCATCGCCGCCCACGCCATCGCTCGCACAGGAGACGCAGCATGAACATTCCGCTGACCACCGCCGACTTCCTGTACCGCGCGAGAACCGTTCATCCACACCGCCTCGGTGCGGTCGACGAGCCCGGGATCCCCGGCGCGCTCGGCCGCCTGACCTACGGCGAGCTGCTGCTGCGCTGCGACGGGATGGTCGATGAGCTCACGCGCGTCGGCGTCGGATCGGGTGACCGTGTCGCGATCATCTCTCCAAACGCGGTCAAGCTCCTGATCGCGCTCTACGCCGTCACCGGCAGCGGCCGCATCCTCGTCCCGATCAACTTCCGCCTGGGCGCTGAGGAGGCGCAGTACATCGTCGCGGACTCCGGCGCCGTGCTGCTCCTGGTCGACACTGAGCTCGACGAGCGCTTCAGCTCGGTCACGGCCTCGCAGCGGCTCGTCATGGATAACGAGCAAGACGCCGCGTTGTTCGCGCCGGCGGACGCCGAGAAGGAATGGCCAGGCGTGGCAGAGGATGCGATCGCGACGATCAACTACACATCCGGCACCACGGCTGCACCGAAGGGCGTGATGCTCACCCATCGCAGCCACTGGCTCAATGCGACCGCGGTTGGCTGGGGGTTCGGGCTCGGAGAAGGGGATCGCTACCTGCACACGCTCCCGATCTTCCACGTGAACGGCTGGGGCCTCCCGCTCGCGAATGCGGCGCTCGGGGTGCCGAACGTCATCCAGCGCGAGGTGCGCGGTCCCGACATCCTGCGGCGCGTCGACGAAGAGGGGATCACGCTCCTGTGCGGCGCGGCCCCCGTCGCTTCCACGATCGAACGTGCGGCGGTCGCGCTCCGTGAGACCGGCGCCCGCGTCCCGGGCGAAGCGGTGACACGGATGGTCTCCGGGGGCGCCCCCACCCCGGCAGCGGTCATCGAGCAGTTCGAGCGGGCGACGGGTTGGGAGATGATCCACGCCTACGGGTTGACCGAGACCGCTCCGGTGCTGACCGTCAACCGTGTGCTGCCATCCGAGGGCCTGGCACCCGCGGAACGCGCAGAGCGCCTCGCCGCCGCAGGAGCACCGCTGCTCGGCGTCCGCCTCCGCGTAGACGACGAGGGCGAAGTGCTCGCCCGAGCCGCGAAGGCGATGACCGGTTACTGGGAGAAACCCTCACTCTCTGAAGCAGCCTTCCGAGACGGTTGGTTCGCGACCGGCGACGGCGGCGAGTTTGAGGACGGCACGCTGCGCATCACCGATCGCAAGAAAGACGTAATCGTGACCGGCGGCGAGAACGTCTCGTCGCTGCAGGTTGAGGCCGTCCTGCTCCACCACCCGGACGTGACGGACGCCGCGATCATCGGCATCCCGCACGAGCGCTGGGGTGAAACGCCGAAGGCACTCGTCGTCCTGCGCGATGGAATCACGCTTGATGAGCCTGGCATCATTGCGTTCTGCAAGGCCCGCCTCGCCGGCTTCAAGTGTCCGACCTCCGTCGAGCAACGCGACGCGCTGCCGCGCACCGCGACCGGCAAAGTGCAGAAGTATGTGCTCCGCGCGCCATACTGGCCCTAGTCCAAAATGGTCGGAATCGGCCGGATCGCTGAGACACGCTGGTCCCTGCCCGCGGAGCGAGCGTCGCACCCGTAGCGCGAACCGCGGGCGATCCGGTGCTCACGGGAGTCTCAGCGAGACCTTCCCAGTTGGCGAAAGGCTGTCGCACAACTCGGTCTGTCCGGCGGGCGTCGGTCAGCGCATTCATCGGCGGTCCCTGACGCGGTCGTCGATCCCGGCGGGATCGTCGGCATCGTCAGAGTTGGCTGCATCGGCGGACCGCTCGACAGCGGGTATCGGCTGAGCTACGGCGGCGTGGATCTGCATGAGTGGTATGACGGTCTGTGCGGGGCGGCGACCGAATCCGCACTCCGCAGCAACGCCGAACCTGGGTAGGGCCTGCTGCGCGGCAGCGATTCGGCGTTGGGCGCCGGCAATGCCGTCGGTGAGGTGGATCAACCCGAGGTACACCTCGGTTTCGGGATGTAGACGGAGGTTGGTCAGGGGCGCCATGTAGGCGGCATCGTCGCGGTCGCGTGGGACCGGGAGATGCACGAAAGCAATCTGACGGCTGACGCGGCCCGCAATCGCATTGGCCATCTGCACGAGCCGGCTGGCGTCGGCCGGTTGCAGGAAGTGCTCGTGTCCAAAATCGCCGTAGCAGAGGTGGTACCCGAGCTCAACGTGAGCAGGCACCTGTGAGCTGACGCGCGCAATCCGGTCCGCTGCCCCGGTGATGGCATCTGGGAACCAGGCCTCGAACAGCGGGTGGTTGATGCCCTCGGCCATGCCCATCTCGAACGCGATGTCGATCTGGATGCAGGCCTCGCCAGGCGGGATTTCATCAGCGATGCGTGCGATTTCGCGTTCCATCGCAGCTTCGTAGCGAGGCTCGAGCGCCGCGCGCTGATCGAGTGCGGCGAACTGGTTGATCGGAGCGAGAGGAGTGGGCAGGCTGATCTGGAAACGGACATCGGGTCGGATCTCACCCCGGGATTTGAGCGCGGCGAAACGTTTGTAGGACTCAAGCGCGTGATCCGCGTACCCCAGCGACCCGAAGTCGACCGACGCCGCGGTCGCCCCGTCGCGTACGCGGTACCGCGTGTGCGCGGCGTACTGCTCGTTATCGCTGGCAACTGGCTCGAGGTTCGGATTGTCAGCGAACACCTTCTCCTGCCAGACGATCCAGATCGTTCGCACGCCGGTCTCGCCATCGGGGATGCGGCGCAGGTGATCGCCCAACTGGGCGGCGGCGGTCGCGATCACCTCGTCGGCGTTCGCGAGTGGCACGCTGCCGACGAGGTGGGCGCCGAGCGGGGACGTCGCTGTATGTGCGGTGGTGGTCATCTCTCTCCTCAGTGGCTGTGAACGATGGATTCGCGATCGGAGCGTTCCGGGGACGTGCCGGAGAAGGCGTGAGAGAGAATCTCGGCGATCGCCGCGGCATGCAGCGGCTGACCGACGTTGTCGACGACTGCCTCCGTCACCGCGACGGTCGTGGGGGCGAGGTCCTCGGCGCGCATCCCGAGCTCGGCGAGGGATGTCGGCGCTCCTGTCAGTTGGGTCAGCCGATGCAGTGCGCCGGCGGGATCATCGCTCCGCAGAGCGTCGCCGACGCGGGCGATCGTCTCGGGTATCACGTGTCGTTGGAGAGCGACGACCTGCGGGAGGACGATCGCGTGCGTCTCGGCATGCGGCAGGTTCAGGGCACCGCCCAGCACGTGACAGATCTTGTGGTGAAGACCGGTGCCGGCGACCGCCAGCGCGCAGGCGGCGAGGTGTGCGCCGTACAGGACCCGCGCCTTGGCGTCCACGTCAGTCGGCTCGCGGACCATGTCGGGCAGCCCCGCAGCGAGGAGGCGGATCGCTTCCTCGGCTTGCAACGTCGTCACCGGGTTGGCGCCCGGGGCGTAGTACGCCTCGACGGCGTGCGCCATCGCGTTCATCGCGCTGGGCCCGGCCTGGTCGCGAGGGAGGGTGACCGTCAGCTCGGGGTCGTAGAGGACCGTCCGAGGCGCCACGACCGCGGCGGTCCCGGTCAACTTGTGACGCGCGGTAGTGGTGCCATGGATCGAGGTCATCTCCGACCCCGAGAAGGTTGTCGGGATAGCCAGGATTGGTAGGCCCGTGTGCAGCGCCACCGCCTTGGCGACTCCGATCGTCGAGCCACCGCCAAGGCTGAGCAGGCCGTCCGCGCCGGTCGCTTCGGCATGCCGCCGGGCGGCGTCCGCCACGTCGGCGGGCACGTGCGGGGCGACGTCGGCGAAGGTGCCCACGATCCTTTCGGAGAAAGCGCGGGTCAACTCGCCAACGAGGGCTCGCCGGCGGGTGGAAGTCACCACGAGCACGCGCCGGAGGTCGAGGCGGTCGAGCTCGTCGGAAAGCTGCGTCCGACTGGCTCCATGACCGAACACGACGCGGGCGCTCGGCGGCGCATAGGCAAAGGGCTGAATGGCAGGCTCCTCAGGTTGGTGAGCGCGAGCCGAGAGCACCGCGCTCTCGGCTCACGACGTGCGCTCAGGCCGAGACGGCCGGCTCGACGAGCTTGATCGGCTCCAACTGTGGATCCCACTCCCCACGGTAATGCTCCAGCCACGGCGGGTACATGATGTGGCTGCCAAGCTCCGGCTCCTCCTCGTCGCGCAGGTAGTTCGACGGGGTGGCGACCTCCATCAGCACGCCACCAGGGCTGCGGACGTAGATCGACTTGAAGTAGAAGCGATCCTTCTGCTCTGAGACGTCGACGTATCCGTCGCCCTCGAGGTAGTCCTTGATCGCCAACTGCTCGGGCTCGGAATTGACGAGCATGGCGAAGTGGTGATGTATGCCGTTGGCGTGCGTCCAGGTTCCGGGTGGCACATCCGGCTGGTGGTGCAGATCGATCGTTCGACTGGCGCCTCCGTCGCCGATTTCCATCCGGACGTCGGGGCCGTCCTCTGCCGTCTGCCTGAACCCGAGCAGCTCCAGGAAGTCCTTGGTGTTCTGCAGCTCGAGCAGCCCCAGGGTGACGCTGTGCAGTCCGCGCACGGCATGGCCGGCGTCCTCCACGCCATCACCGGTCCAGGACTCGCGATCGTCGGCCGCGCCGATGATCTCCAACCCGAGCCCACTGGGGTGCTCGAACTGGATCACCCGTTGGCCGAAACGCTCGGTGATGGGATCGGTGGTGGCGCCGTGGTCCTTGAGCCAGCCGTACCACCAGTCGATGGAGTCCTCGGGGACGCTGAACGCGGTGCGGTTGATCTGGCCCGAGCCCTTGCGGCCCTTGAGCCCGAGCTTGCGCCACGGAAAGGTGGTGAAGATCGTGCCCCCGCGACCGATCCGATCTCCGTAGTAGAGGTGATAGACCGGACGCCGACCGTCGAACAGCACTGTCGCCTTGAGGAAGCGCTGCCCGATCACCTGGGTGATGAAGTCGATGTCCTGCTGGGCGCCGTCGACACCAACCGTGATGTGGTGCAGGCTCTTGACGGATCCACTGATCTCTAGCTCTGCCATTCCCTTCTCCTCTCGATGGACTGCTCTTTACGGTGCTGTGTTGGATCGCCGGAATCCGGCGGCCCGGCATCTAGGTGACCACCGGCGACCTCCCGGCAACGGCATTCGGCAACGGTCCGATACCCCGTTCGGCGTCGTGCCCATAGATCCACGCCTGGTAAGCAAGCGGATCGATGGTCGCGAGCTCATCGTCTCGGCGACGCTGTTCAGGGCCGTCCGGAAGGTGATTGCGTTCGGGACTGCGACGGCTGAGCTGCTGAACGCGGTTGGCGCGCTGGTGTCGCGCCGCCTCGTAGTCGCGGAGCGCCCCGGCCGCATCTTTCGGACGTCGGGCAAGAGCGCCGGCGAGCACCGCGGCGTCCTCGATGGCCTGTCCGGCGCCCTGGGCGAAGAACGGCAACATCGGATGCGCGGCGTCGCCGAGCAGGCCGATCCGCCCAGCGCTGAAGCACGTGAGCGGCTCGCGGTCATACAGCGCGAAACGAAACGCCGAAGCGGCGCCACTGAGCAGAGTCGTCGTGGTCTCCTCCCACCCGGTGAACTCATCAGCCATCTCGTCCACCGACGCCTCCGCGGCCCACGATTCACCGCGCCAGCCGCCGGCCGGAGCGACGGCGACGACGTTGACGTCCCCGTCCCGGTTGAGGGGGTAGTGCACGAGGTGACGGCCTGGGCCCAGCCACGAGGTGAAGACCGGACGACGGGTCTGCTCCGGAGCTCGGTCGGCAGCGACGACGCAGCGGTAGGCGACCAGGCCCGAGAACGTGGGTGGTCGCTCGTCGACGATCAGCGGCCGCACCACGGAGTGAATTCCATCAGCGCCAATGACCAGGTCGAACCGGGCTTGACTTCCGCCGGCGAATGTCAGCGTGACGTCCTCCCCGTCGTCACGAGCGCCGACACAGCGCCGGCCGTACACGATCGTCCCGTCCGCGAGCCGGCCGTGCAGCGCGTCGATCAGGCGGGCCCGATGCAGGACGTAGTACGGAGCTCCGAAGCGCCGGCGGCACTCCGCGCCGAGCGGTTGGCTGAACAGGCAGTGACCGTCCTGCCACCGGCGCAGCTCCCAACCGGTCTGCAGCTCGATGCCGTCCTGAGCCAGCCGGCGGTCGAGACCGAGCCGCTGGAGCAACCGGGTGGCGTTCGGCGCCATCTGGATTCCGGCGCCGACCTCGTCGAGACCCGGTGCCTGCTCGTAGACCGTGACATCGGAGAAGCCGGCCCGGCCCAGGAACGCGGCGGTCGCTATTCCGCCGATGCCGGCGCCGACGATCCCGACACGTACGTCTTGCACGCGAGGGCGCGCTGCGTGGTCTTCGAGGCCGTGATGCTCGCCGAGATCAGACATGGCTCTTCTCTCTCCTCGTGGGCGGAGGGCGGTGCCCCTCCCGGAGAGCAACGTATCACAAATCGAACAGAACGGTCCTGTTCGATTTGTCTGCGCTCAGCATTGATTCGCCCGCATCTTCGCGGGCGATTCCTCGAGGGCTCGGACGGCTCGATCAGGCAGCGCGGCGAGCGGGCGCGGCCGCCCGGCGACCGCGCCCACGCGACCGGGCCGCGGGCTGAACGGTCACACCGTGATCGGCCAGGGTCAGCACCGCAAGTCGGCGGGCGCGTTGAGCCGCCGAGCTGTCCCGCTCGAGCAGGGCTCTGATGACCGCACCGTCGATCAGCAGCGACAACTCGGCAGCGAGCTCGTCGCTGGCGATCGCTCCCGCCTGCGCAGCCGCATCAGCGAGGAGGCGACGAACCTCCTCCTTGTGCTCGCCAGGGATCGCAAACGCAGGATGCGTCGGGTCACGCAGCTGTACCGCCGCATTGATGAATCGGCACCCACCGAACGCCGGGGTGGCGAACCAATCACCGAGCCAGTCGAACAGATCGAGGATGCGCTGCGCGGGAGGGACGTCACGATCTCGGATCTCCGCGACCCACTCCCCCAGGCGCCGCTCATGACCGCGCCGCAGGCACGCGGCGACGAGATCGGCCTTCGAGGGAAAATGGCGATACAAGGTGCTCTTGGACACCCCCGACTGCGCGACGATCGCGTCGACACCGGTGGCGTCTACGCCTTGGGTGTGAAACAGCTCCTCGGCGACGTCCAGCACACGATCGGCCGGCCGCCGGGATCGCCTGTTCACGGGCACGCTCATGGGCACCAATCTACCCCACCCGGCTGCGGTACCTGACGGCCGCACGCCGTCGAGGCGGAACAGGACCGTTCGGTGCGATGCCAGGGAGGTTCAGCGGCAGTGGTTGACCGTTGCCGCCGGGGCCCAACCGCGTTTCAGCTGCGCAGCTGCTCGTTGAGGAACTTGACGATGATGTTCATGACTTCCCGTGACGAAGTCCGTCACTACTGAGCCTCTGGCTCCGGACGCCTGAGAGCGCAGTCTGCTACTGAGGAGTGTGCTCGGGGAACGTCAGCGCGCTGGTTGGCCGTGCTTTTTGGTTGGTCAGTGAGGCGTTTGCCCTTGGCAGGAAGAGCAGGGCGAGAACGGCGCCCGAGAGGGCGATCCCCGCGGACACAATGAGCGCGGCGTCCATGCCTTGTACGAACGCAGCCCGCACGGATCGCAGCAGCGAAGGGAGATGTAGGTGTTCCGCGACCGCAACGCCGCGAAACACGCTCTGGCGGACAGCGCTAGCCGCAGGTCTTGACAGCCTCGAAAGGCTGAGGTGGGCGAGGTACCCGCTGCTGACTACGCTGCCAAGGATCGCAATGCCCAGTGGGCCGCCGACCTCGTCGATGGCCTCCACCACGCCGCTCCCAACACCGCTGCGATCCGGAGACAGTTCGACGAGCGCGGCGGAGGTCGAAGTCGCCAGAGCGAGACCCATCCCAGCGCCGACGACCACCATCCATACTGCCACGAAGATGCCGCCGGAATCCACGCTCGTGCTGGCTCCGAGGCAGAGGCCGAGGACGAGCAGGCCGAATCCGGCCGCGACGGCGATCTTCGCACCGACGAGTTTGGCGGCTTGAGCGGCCGGAATGGCCCCGATGAGGATTCCACCGATCAGCGGCAAGAGCCGCAGCCCCGAACCCATCGCCGTGGTGCCGAGAACGCCCTGGAAGTACTGCGGCATCGTGAACAGGACACCGATCAAGGATAGGAACGATATGGCAGCGAAAATCGCGCCCCAGGTGAATGAGGCCGAGCTGAACAGCGTCATGTCCAGCAACGGCTGGCCTCCGGGCCGGCGCGTCAACCGACCCTCCCAGACCAGGAAACCAGCCAGCATCGCGACCCCGGCAAGAATCATTAGCAGGACACCGGGATTGGTCCAGCCATCCTGGCCTGCCCTGATCAGACCATAGGTCACCGCCGCCAGCCCGAGGACAGAGGCGGCGACGCCCGGTAAGTCCAGGGCCGGTCGCTGCGAAGCGCGAAACTCCGGCAGCAGGGCCTTGGCCGCCCCGAAGCCGAGCAATGCGACCGGCACGTTGACCAAGAACACCCAACCCCACCAGAAGTTGGTCAGCAGCCATCCACCGAGGATCGGGCCGATCGGCATCGCCAGGAAGTTCCCAGCGGCCAAGATCCCGACCGCCTTTGGTCGCTCAGCCCGACTGAACAGCACGGTGAGCGAGGAGATCGACATCACGATCACGCCCGCCCCGGCGAGCCCGAGCAGCGCCCGAGCGGCCATGAACTCGTCGACCGTCGTCGAGAACGCGCAGGCCGCCGAACCAACCGCAAACAGCGCCAGCGAGATCAGAAAGACCCGCTTGTGCCCGTAACGGTCACCCAGCAGCCCAGCGGGAAGCATCGCCGCCGCGAGGACGAGGAAGTATCCCGAAGAGAACCACTGCAGGTCTGGCTCAGACGCATGTAACGACTTCGCCAGGGTCGGCAGCGCCACGCTGAGGACCGTGCTGTCGATGCCCACGCACAAGATCGTCAGGAACACCGCGCCCAGTGCCCACCAACGCCGCGACCCTCGACCGCGTGGGTCAGGTGCAGAAGAGCTCATGCTCAGACCACCGCTTATCCTGGTGGCGCCAGCGCGACGCCGGCATCAGGAGCCCAGTGCGCGCCTTCGGTCGCGGGGTCATCATCTCCAGGATTGCCTCCCAGACACGAGCACCCTCGCATCGCCGGGCACTTCGGTGAGACGGTTCATGACCTCAGGCTCCAGAGGCGTTGATGAGAGCGGTCACCTTCGAGGTGTCGCACACGCCGACCAAATCGCTGAAGCCGGAAAACAAGCCCGCCGATGGTCTGAGGCGAAGCTTCCGTCAATCGTACTCGCTCTCGGACTTGTCCTATGGCGGTCGCGTTAGGCCACGAGGTGATCGCCCGCGAGCTCGATGCCCGGGACAGGCGTGTTCGCTCACATCTCAGACGATGACGTCGAGGACTGGCAGAGCGCGGTGAGCTGCGGTTAGAGGGTCGGTACCGCAACGCCCGCCGCCGCGCGCTGCGTCCGCGCATCGCGCCCGGGCGGCGCGCCGAACATCCGCCGGTATTCGCGGTTGAACTGCGACGCACTCTCATAGCCGACGGCGAATCCCGCGCCGGCGACGTCGCTCGGCTCGGCGAGCAGTCGCGAACGGGCCTCCTGCAGGCGAACCTGCTTCTGGAATTGGATCGGCGTCATGTCGGTGACCGCCCGGAAGTGGCGGTGCAGCGAGGACGGGCTCATCGCGGCCAACTCGGCCAGCTGCTCGATCCGGATCGTTTCGGAGAAGTGCTCGCGGATGAATCGGATCGCGCGGGCGACGTGAGTGAGGCGGCTGTCGGCGAGGCCAATCTGGCGCACGAGCGCGCCCTGGGGTCCGGTCAGCGCGCGCCACAGGATCTCCCGTTCATAGACGGGGACGAGCGCCGCCGCATGCGCGGGCTCGTCGGCGAGCGAGAGCAGGCGGGTCATCGCATCCAGCAGTGCCGGACTCGCCTCGCTGATTGCCAGTCCGAGCGAAGGTCCTTCGGCGACGGACCGGGCCGGGCCGGCGTCGAGCAGCAGCGCCGCGATCGGGCCAGGGTGAAGATCGATCCCGACGCCGAGGAACGGCGCCGCGGCCGTCGCCTCGGTGATGTGCGCGACGATCGGCAGGGCGACTCCGATGACGAGGTAGTGACCTGTGCCGTAGCGCAGACGGCGGTCGTTGAGCCGCGTGACCTTGGCCCCGCCGGCGACGAGCGCCAGCGATGGTCTGACCATGTGCCCGAGCGGCTCGGTCGGCGTGTCGGAGCGCATGACGCACAGCCCGGGGATCGCGGTCTCGGTGATGCCATCGCCGGAGTGCCGGGTGATGAGAGTGGCGAGGTCATCCATGACGTCAGAGTCAATCAGAGTCGAGTCTGATCCGGGCAAGCTTGACAGGATCGGGCAAGAACGGGAGACGATCGTTCTACCGCTCGCGTGCCCGCGGTGGCACCGTTTCAGGCATGACCACATTGGACTCCTACATCACCCTCGGCCGGTCGGGCCTGCGCGTCTCGCCCTACTGCCTGGGCACCATGACCTTCGGCGAGGACCACGGCTGGGGCGCGTCGGTCGCCGACTCCGAGGCGATGCTCGACACCTACCTCGACCGTGGCGGCAACTTCGTCGACACCGCCAACGTCTATACGGGCGGCCATTCGGAAGAGATCCTCGGCGACGCCTTCGTCGCCCGGCCCGGATTGCGCGACCGGGTCGTGCTCGCCTCCAAGTTCTTCGCCAACCTCGAGCCGGGCAACCCCAACGGCGGCGGGACCGGCCGCAAGGCGCTGCTCGGCGCGTTGCACAACTCACTGCGCCGTCTGCGGACCGACTATCTCGACATCTACTGGATTCACAATTGGGACGCGGGGACGCCGCTGGAGGAGACGCTGCGCACGCTTGACGATCTCGTCACCGCGGGAACGATCCGCTATATCGGTTTCTCCGACCTGCCCGCCTGGGTCTCCGCACGAGCCCAGACCCTCGCCGAGCTGCGCGGTTGGTCGCCCGCAATCGCGTTGCAGCTCGAGTACTCGCTGCTGGAGCGCACCGTCGAGGGCGAGCTCGTGCCGATGGCGCGGGAGCTCGGCATGGGCGTGATGCCGTGGAGTCCGCTGCGCAACGGCTATCTCACCGGCAAGCACTCGCGCGGCTCCGCCGACGCCCGGGGTGGGATCGTCCCGGGGCCGACCGACGCCGAGTGGCAGGTCATCGACGTGCTGGCGCAGGTCGCGGCCGACGCGCAGACGACGATGGCCGCCGCGGCGTTGGCCTGGGTCCGCAAGCGGCCCAGTGTCACCTCGACGCTGATCGGCGCCCGCTCGGTGGCCCAGCTGCAGGCCAACCTCGACTCCCTGGCGCTCGAGCTGTCCGACGCCCAACTCGAGCAGCTCAACGAGGTCTCGGCTCCGTCGCTCAATTTCCCGGCCGACAACAACGCGCGATTTGGTCCGATGCTCGCCTTCGGTGGGATGACGATCGACGGAGTCGCAATTCCATCGCGCTCGATCGTTGCCGAGCCCGCGGCGCGGTAGCCGCGACTGCTGCTCAGGCTGCCGGAAGGGGTAACGCCACCTATGCCGCGGCGCTCCCCTGCAGTCAAGCGTCGTACTACTCATGTTGTTGATCCGTTGCCCGATCGGGTGTGCCTGGTCGGCGCGCCTGGCGACCTCCACGGCCGGGTTGACGAGATTGATGGGTGGCGTCATGTCGGTGGTGAGCTGCGGATTTGCTGCCGCACGACGGACGGTGCGCGTGTGCTGGTCCCGGCGGCGCCTCGCGCTCGCCGACGAGGTCCGCGAGCGATTCGTGCCCACGGTCCCGGCTGGGTACGTCAAGCTCGACGCGGCTGCCCGGCAGCTCGGCGTCGCGCGGCAGACCATGCTGAACCAGGTCCGCGCCGGACGTCGTAATGCGGTCATGGTGCTCGATGGCAGACGCCGCGGGTTACGGATCGAGATCCACCCCGATGAGCAAGCACTGCTTGAACTCGGCACCGACCGGTGACTGACGGATCACGCTGCGATGTGCTCGGCCACCGGCTCGGCGGTGAGGATCGTCTCGACGCGGCGTGCGAGTTCATCGATCGTGGTCGCGAATGTGGTGACCGCGTCGAGAGCGCCGGTCTCACCCCAGCCCGCGATATACGGGATCGATTCGCCACCGACGTCGAGTCCCACGCTTGCCGCCGCCACGAATGTGGCGGCGTCGACGATTACCTCGGCACGTTCACGGCCGTATCAGGTGTAGCCGATGCCGAGCGCATGGATCGTCTCGTGGATCAGGATTCGCAGGCGCGCGTTTGTGGGTTGATCGGCGGTCGAAGACCGACACGCCCTTGAACAGCACGCGCGGCCGCGGCCCGTCCTCATCCCGATTGTCGTCCTGTTGACCTTGAGCGGGATCGGGGCGACGATCCGGATCGCTCTCCGCCCTGACGTACGCACTACCCGAGACTAGCCAGGCCTTGAACCCGGCCACGAACGTCGCGTCGGGACAGGCCAGCGCGACCAGCAACTGATTGTTGAACGACAGCCGCGCGAACCCGCCGCGCGCGCGGACACGAACCCATCGCTGCCACCCCTCTGAGCTGACCAGTTGCTCAGCTGCCTGGTTCAGTCGCTTGCGATCCTCGTCGCGGCGCTGCTCTCGCTCGGTATAAGTCAGTCGTCGTGTGGTGCGCACGGCCGTGGTCCTTTGCTCGGGGCCCGCCGGGTGCGGGCCGGTCAAGCGCCCCTGACCGCACGCCGCCAGGCGTGCCACCCTCAGGAGGCGCCGGCCCGCCGAGCGGACGACCGACGCTCGGACCGCGCCGCGCTCACCCGGGTTGACCAGTCCGACCAGGACGGATGTGCCGTCCGAGGTCGCCGCGCTGCTCCTCGTGCTCAAGATGTGCAGCGAGAGACAGCGCTGGTTGTCTGATACCGGCAGCTCTGCGCCTCGCGAGTGCCACGACCGGGGCTGCTTGCTTCGATGGCGCAGCGATCGAAGTCGACGGCGGCGGCCTACGCCATCCTGACGACGTCAGGGGAGTCCCTTGCGAGTCGCGTCCACCGTGCTCAGGGCGGCACGGCGAAACCGTTCAGACTCCTCGTCTCGTCTCGTCTTGCGGCGCCTGAGGGCGCGGCTTGGATTGCCGCGGCATGCTGTGAGCCAGTGCCGCGATCGAGGATTATCCAGTTGTGATTTCGCCGTCTGAGTTGTCAGTTGCTGGAGTGCGTCGGTCGTTCGATGACGACCCACCTCGGTCGGTGCCGGCAGCTGTGGCGCGTTTGGCGGAGTTGGCTGAGGTGGACGCGAGGCGGTCGGCGTCGGCGGTGGCAGCGCAGCGTGGTCGGTTTGAGGTGCCGTTGCGGGTGCATGAGGCTCTTGGGCGGTTGCGGCGGGAGGCCGCGACCCCGGCGGAGCTGGTTGCTGCGGCGCCGCGGTTGGTGTGTGAGGCGTGCGGGTTCTCACGCTCGTTGATCTCACGCGTACACGGGAGCCGGTGGAAGCCGGACATGGTCTGGAGCGATCCGGACGTGGTTCCGGGCGGTGTCCGGAGCTCGTTCGAGCGGTATGTGGAGGTGACCGAGATTCCGCTCGAACATCTGCTGCTGGAGGCGGAGTTGGCGCGTCGTCGGCGTCCGGCATTGGTAAGCGATCCGCTACACGATGAGCGGACATTCAAGTCGATCATCCTGGCGTCGGAGACGGACGGGTATGTGGTCTCGCCGATCCTGCCGACAGGGAACGTGATCGGTTTTCTGCATGCCGATCGGCTCGGGCAGGGCCGGTCGGTCGATGCTCGCGACCGCGAGAACCTTTGGATGTTCGCCGAGCACTTCGGGCTGCTGTTCGAGCGGCTGGTGCTGGTAGGCCGACTTGAGCAGCAGCGCCTGCAGCTGAAGGAGGCCCTCCGGGAAGCCGGACGTCACGTTGATGAGGCATGCACGGCGGAGATCGAGCTGGCGCGAGAGGAGCCGGTCGAGTTCGAGCACGAGCGCCGGCCCATCCCCGAGGCGTCCCTGACGGTCGCCCGCCATCTCACCTCACGGGAGATCGAGGTGCTCGAGTTGCTGGCCGAGGGACGCTCGAACGGAGAGATCGCACGGGCACTGGTGGTCTCTGAGGCGACCGCGAAGTCGCATCTGGCTCGCGTGCTGCGCAAACTCGGTGCGAGCACGCGTGCGCAGGCGGTCGCGCGGTACCTGCGTCTCCTGCAGGACGCTGCGCAGTGACCGCGGACGGCATTGCCACGCCAAGCGCGCTGGCAGATCGTCTCGCGGCGCTGGCCGAAGGGTTGCCGGAGCACCTCGCGTCGCCGGCGCCAGAAGCAACGGATGTTGCGGCGCTGCGGGAGTGGGTCTCGGCGGCGCGCGACGTAGCGGCTGCTCAGCTTGCGCGGTGTGCGGACATGGACGCTGACGCCGACAAGTGGCTGGCACTCGCGCTCGAGGCGCGCGACCTGCTGGTCATGTGCGCCGAGCTGACCGATGGCGAGCGCGTCGCCCGCGAGGCGGCGGTCGCACAGGCGCTCCATGAGCTGCGGGCGGTTGGCAACTCCGCCTTGCTACTCGATCGCGCGTGCGATGTGCTGGTTGAGCATTGCGGATTTGAGCGGGCGCTTCTGAGCCGGACGGACGGTGTGCGGTGGCTGCCATGGAAGGCGCGCTTCGCCGGCGACGCGGCCTTTGCTCAACGGTTCATCACCGAGTTGCAGCGCCGGCGGATCGATCTCGTCGACGCGCCGCTGGAGCAGAGCGTGGTCGAGGGGATGCGACCGGCGATCGTTCTGGACGCGGTCAACGATGACCGCACGAACAAGCCGACCGTCGCACTCGGTCTGACCGGCTCCTACGTCGTCGCGCCGATCATCCCCGGCGGCCGTGTGGTCGGGTTCTTCCACGCCGACCACCACCCGTCCGATCGCGTGGTCGACGAGGATGATCGAGATGCCCTGTGGGCGTTCGCGGAGGGGTTCGGGCGACTGTACGAACGGGCGGTGTTGATTGAGCGTCTCGCCGCGCAGCGGCGTCACATCGAGCAAGCGTTCGCGTCCGCGCGCGAGACGTTCGCCGCGCTGGATCTCGATGTGCGCCTGGTCAACGTCGAAGGGGATCCGCTGGGCGACGGGGACGAGCTTCCCGCGCCGGCGTTCAACGAGTCGGTGCGGGCGTTGATGACCGATCGGGAGCGCGAGGTGCTTGATCTGCTCGTCCGGGGGATGGCGAATCGGGAGATAGCCGAGCGTCTGGTTCTGCAGGTCGGGACGGTAAAGACACACGTGAAGGCGATCCTGCGGAAGGTCGGCGCGGCGAACCGCGCACAGGTGATCGCGTTGTACGTCCGCGGAACCGCCTAGATCTACCTCCGTTGGCGTCGAAGTGCCGCCAATGGTGGAGGCAGCCGTGAGGTAGCGTCGTACCATGACGAGCACAACCACCGATATCGCCGGTTACCCGGATCGCTACTTCGCTGCATGGAACGGCCGCGACGTTGCCGTCGTCGAGTCCATCCTCACCCCAGAGTTGAGCTGGATCGATCCGCTGCTCCCGGCAGAGCTGACGGATTACGACGGCGCCCGCATGTTCTTCCAAGGCGGCTGGCAGGGCTTCCCTGACATCGCGTTCGAGCCGATCGGCGAACCGCTGATCGACGCAACTGGTAGCAGGGTCGCGCACGAATGGCGGATGACCGGCACGCACCTCGGTGAATTCCCGGCGGGCGTCGCGCCGACCGGCAACACGTTCGCCGTGAGCGGCACCGACATCTGGACGATCGCCGAAGACGGCCGCGCGACCACTGTCCGCGCGTACTACGACTCGGCCGCTCTAGCCCGCCAACTCGAGCTCGCCTGACCCACCCGACCGCAGCACCGTTTCGAGGAGAGAACTCGCATGAGCATCGAAGTCGCAGACGTCGTGATCGTCGGCGCTCGCTGCGCCGGAACCGCGGCGGCCGTGCCGCTGGTCCGCGCCGGTCACCGAGTCGTCGTCCTGGACAAGACGCGGTTCCCCGCAGACACGCTCTCCACTCACGTGCTCGTACCGAACGGCGTGTCGGAGCTCCAGAAGATGGGAGCGCTCGATCGGATCCTGGCGCTGAACCCCGCCCGCTCGACGCATCTGCGGATCACCGATGGGGACATGGTCGTGTGCGAGCGCTACCGGCCATTTGACGGCATCGGGTATGGCATCTGCGTTCCGCGGAATCTGCAGGACGAGTGCTTGGTCGAGACCGCACGGGACGCCGGAGCGGACGTCCGGGAGAAGTGCACGGTCCAGAACGTCGTCTGGCGCGGCGGCCGCGCCGTCGGGATCGTCTACAGGGACTCGGAAGGCGAGGAGCGGGAGATCCACGCGAAACTCGTGATCGGCGCCGATGGGCGTAGGTCACGGGTCGCGGCCGAGGTCGATTCCTGGATGCCGTACCGCGGTTCGAAGAACGGTCGCGGGTTCGCGTTTCGCTACATGGACGATCCCAAGACTGGTACGCCCGAGCACGCGGAGATGGGTGTCTACCGGGCTGAGCGCTCGGTCGGCCTAACCCTCCCGTGCGCGCCGGAGGGCCGTGTGCTCGCGGTCTGGATGTGCCCGGCCGAGGACATCAGCGGCTTCCGCAAGGACCCCGAGGCGGCGTGGCAGCGCAAGCTCGATGGTGACCCGGCGATGGCGCGCCGTCTGAACGGCGCAAGCAACATGGGGAAGATCAGGAGCACCGCGGACCTGTCCTCGTACTACCGCCGCTCCAGCGGTCCCGGCTGGGCGCTCGCCGGCGATGCCGGGCACTTCAAGGATCCCACCACCGGCAACGGGATGCGTGACGCGCTCAAGCACGGCCGCCTCCTCGGCGAGGCGGCCGCGAGGACGCTCAACGACCCAGAACGCCTCGATCGGGCACTCGCCGTGTGGGAGCGGGGCCGCGATCAGGACACGTTGAGCACGTATCACTGGGGGAACCGCGAGTCCCGTCCGCTCCCGGTGTCCGACCTCGTCCGGGAGGTGCTGAGAACCTTCGCCGATACCGAGACGGCCGATCTGTCGGACACGTTCAATCGTGCCCGGTCGATCGAGGCGGTGGTCAGCCCCTCGCACCTCGTCCGTGGACTGGTCGCGGCGCTGCGCCGGCCGGGCGCCGACCGAAGGGCGATCCTCAGGCAGGCGCTCGGTGAGCTCCCGTTGGAATGGCAGGCTCGCCGCAACCGTTTGCTCGACGGCTTCCGCTCGACCCGCCCCACGGCGACCGAGCGCCCCGACTGGACCGTCGGCGACCCGCCCGGCCCGCCGTCGTATCGCACCGCCGCATCCCCCGCCCCGATCGGAGCTCATCTCTCGCGGATGGCGGCGTGAGCAGCATCCCGGCGCCGGCGACCAGTGCCGGCGCCAACCTCAACCTCGCCGCCTGGTTCACCTCCCGCGCACGGGCAACGCCGGAGCGGCCGGCGATCACCTTCGAAGGCAGCACCCAGACGTTCGGGCAGTTGGACGAACGGATCCGCCGTCTCGGCGCGGCGCTTCTCGCCGGCGGAGTGCGTCCTGGCGATCGGGTCGCGTTCCTCGGCGACAACCAGCCGCAGATCCTGGAGGGACTGTTCGCCTCGGCGGCGGTCGGCACCGTGTACGTGCCACTGAACTTCCGGTGCACCGGACCTGAGCTCGCCTACATGATCGGTGACGCGGGTGTCCACACGCTGCTCGTCGACGATGCGCACCGGTCGACGATCGACGCGGTCCGTGGCGACCTCGGAGACGTGCAGCGGTTCATCGGAGTGGACGGGCCAGCCGACGGCTGGGAGATCTGGGAGGAACTCGTCGCCGCCGCTGAACCGCTCGCCGAACTCCTCCCGGCGCCCGCGGAGGAGTGCGCGGTGATCATGTACACCTCCGGGACGACGGGCAAGCCGAAGGGCGCGATGCTCAGCCACGCCGGGTTGTGGTGGAACAACGTCAACTTCCTCACCACGATGGACCTCGCCTACAACGACGTGTCGCTCGTCATCGCGCCGCTGTTCCACATCGGCGCGCTGAACGTCACCACCCTGGCGACGTGGATCAAAGCCGGGCGCCTCGTGATCCACCGCGCATTCGATCCCGGCACGGCGCTCCAGGCGATCGTCGAGCACCACATCACCACGATGTTCGGCGTGCCCGCGATGTTCCAGTTCATGGCCGCGCACCCGACGTTCGCCGTTAGCGACCTCTCCAGCCTGCGCACCTGCGTCTGCGGCGGCGCGCCGCTCCCAGAGGGCCTGATCCGCACCTACCTCGGCCGGGACATCGACTTCGCGCAGGGCTACGGGCTGACCGAGGCCTCACGGATGCTGTGCTTCCTCACCCCGGAATACGCACTATCGAAACTCGGTTCGACCGGCCGCCCACCGATGTTCTGCGAAGTCTCACTGCTCGACCCGGATGGCCGGCACATCGCACAGCCGAACGTCGTGGGCGAGGTCTGTGCCCCCGGCCCTATCGTCATGCTCGGCTACCACGAGAACCCCGAGGCGACCGCCGACGCGATCGACGCCGACGGCTGGCCGCACACCGGTGACGGCGCGTACCGCGACGCGGACGGCTTCTACTACATCTCGGACCGCATCAAGGACATGATCATCTCCGGCGGGGAGAACATCTACCCGGCCGAGATCGAAAGCATCCTCTACGACCACCCCTCCATCGCCGAAACCGCGGTGATCGGCGTCAACGACGAACAGTGGGGCGAGGCCGTCTGCGCCGTCGTCGCTCTCACCCCGGGCACGCCCGCACCGACACTCCAGGAGCTACGCGACTTCGTCGGCCAGCGACTGGCGCGCTACAAGCTGCCCAAGCGCCTCGAGATCATCGACGCCCTCCCGCGCAACACGACCGGCAAAGTCCTCAAAGTCGAACTGCGCCAGCGCTACCACTGAACCCAAACCACCACGAGCCCCTCCGGAAAGCCCGAGATGCCAACACTGCAACTGACCGACGAGTCGTTCCTCACCACCGCACCCTCACGCTTCTCGGAGACGTTCGAGATCGCCAGACCCGCAGCCGACGTCTGGGCAGAACTCATCAACGACACGCCGCTCGACTGGTGCCGCGCGCTCTCAATCAAATGGACGTCGCCGCGCCCGTTCGGGATCGGCACCACCCGCACCGCCAAGGTACTCGGCGCGCTCATGGTCAAAGAGCGCTATTTCATCTGGGAAGAAGGCCACCGCAAAACCTTCTGCATCACCGAGAGCAGCCTCCCCGTCTTCAACCGCGTCGCCGAGGACTACGTCGTCGAGCCGCTCGCGCCAGACCGATCCCGCTTCACTTGGACGCTCGCGATGGAACCCAAAGGCATCGCCAAAATCGGTCCCGGCAACAAACTCCTCGTCAACAGCCTCTTCAAAGACACCCGCAAGCACTTCAGCGCCTGAGGGGCACCTTGGGATGCGCGAGGCGTTGAGCTCCCACCATCTGAGCACCCTGCTGGACGCGCGCTCCAGGTTCCCGCCTCCGGCGGCCATCGCGACTCAGGCCCGGCGAGTCCGGGCGACTGCATTCGTCATCGGCTCGGCGCCCGAACGGACGAATGCCTCAGCAACGCCAGGATGGCGCTGCCCGCTGCGATCCGCGCGATCGCTCCTACCGCGGAGGGCAGCGGCAACGCTGGCGCGACCGCCTAAGGCGGGAACAGCAGTCTCGACGGCTAGACCGAGCCGGGCTGACGCTGCCACTGCGGAACGACGGCAGCAGCTGGGCTGCGCAGCACGGACCCGGAACCCCCAGGAACGCCCGGGATCCGGGCGGCAGCTGTCCATCCTCCAGGCCTCTTCCTGCGTGTTCTGGCCCCTCCGGAGCCAACGCCTGCCACCGCGTCAACTGCAGACGGCAGAGTGCGAGACCCAGCGATCGGGAACCTAGACGGCGCCGAACACGCCCGCAACAAGAGGTCCAACGCCCGTCAGCACCACCGCAGGCGAATACCAGCAGCAACGAAACCCCCGAAGACACAGCCATCACCGGTCGCAACTGGACCGGATGTCAACCCCGTCCGTCAAAGGAGGCAGTGTGGAGCCATCCCTGCAGCCCCTCGCCGCCGACGTACCGGCGCATCAGCTCGGCTTCGTCAAGCTCCGACGGTGCGCCGGAGAAGGTGACGCGCCCGCGGCCGAGCAGGTAGACGCGGTCGGCGACGGCGAGCGCGCGGCGTAGCTCAACGCCGTCTCGCTCACGTCGTCTGGGCAGAGCTGGAGCTGACCACCAGCACATTGGCCCCGCCGGGTTCGAACGACACAAGGCAGCTCGGCTACAACCTTCCTTGCTGAAGCCGGAGGACTCGCCGCCCTATTGCGAGGTCCGGATCCCCCATTGGGGCGATGTCGAACCGGCGACTCGTGCCTATCGTCCGGGCATCAAACGGGAACCAAGTGGAGGAGAAGCGGCGTGGCGACTGTCGGAATAGCCCACCACAAGATGTTCATCGACGGCCGCGGCGTCGACTCAGACACCTCCTACGAGATCCGCCACCCGGCGACGGAGGAGACCGTTTGCACGGTCGCCAAGGGTACGGTCGAACACGCTGACCAGGCTGTTGAATCGGCCAGGCGCGCCTTCGAGGCAGGTGATTGGGCCGCGATGCCTGGTGAGGAGCGATCGCGGATCATGAAGGCGATCGCGGACCGGCTCGGCTCCGAACTGGAGGAGTTCACGGACGCGGAGGTGAGCTGCAATGGCGCGACGCGCCGGCAGGCCTACGGTTTCCATGTCGGTCTTGCCGCTCCCCACTTTCTTCACTTCGCCGAGCTCGCCGAAAGCTTTGCGTTCGAGACGTCGATGCCGCGTCCGGCCTACCCAACGTTGTCGGTGAACCGGATCCGGCGTGAGCCGATCGGCGTCTGCGCCGCGATCGTGCCGTGGAACTTCCCGCTCGTGCTCGGCATCTGGAAGATCGCGCCGGCGCTCGCCGCGGGCAATTCCGTCGTGGTCAAGGTCGACGAGAAGACGCCGCTCTCGCTGCTTCGCCTGGCCCAAGTCGCGCATGAGTGCGGCGTACCCGAGGGCGTGTTCAACGTCATCACGGGTGACGGCCCCGAAGTCGGCGCGTGGCTCGCCTCACATCCCGACGTCGACAAGGTCGCGTTCACGGGTTCGACCGCAGTCGGCCGGGAGATCATGCGACTGGCCTCTGGGACCGTCAAGAAAGTCTCGCTCGAGCTCGGAGGCAAGGGTCCCGTGCTCGTGCTCGACGACGCGGACCTTACGATCGCCGCTGACGGCGTCCTGTTCGGGTGCATGCTCTACTCCGGCCAGATCTGTGAGTCCGGCACCCGCGTGTACGTTCCCGAGAGCATCCACGACGAGTTCGTCGCGCGGCTCGTTGATCGTGCCAGCACGATCAAGATCGGCGATCCGGGCGATCTCGACACCGATATGGGGCCGGTGATCTCCGCGCGCCAGCGTGACCGGATCCTTGGCTACCTCGAGTCCGCCCGTAGCGAGGGAGCCACCGTTGCCCTCGGTGGCGGAATACCGCAGGGAGTGGAGTTCCAGCGTGGATACTGGATCCAGCCGACGGTTCTGACGGATGTCACCAACGACATGCAGGTCGCTCGTGAGGAGATCTTCGGACCGGTGCTGTCGGTGCTGCGTTATAGCGACGTCGACGAGGCGATCGAGCTGGCCAACGACTCGATGTATGGGCTCACCGCCGGCGTCTGGTCGACCGACTACGAGCGCGCGACCGAGGTCGGTGACCGGCTGCGAGCGGGCACGATCTGGATCAACAACTGGCACATGGTCGACCCGTCGATGCCCTTCGGTGGTTACAAGCAGAGCGGCGTCGGTCGCGAGCTCGGGCCCGATGCGCTGAACGAGTACACCGAGGCTAAGCACATCCACATGGACTTGACCCAGGACCGCGAACGCCACATCTTCGACATCCTGCTCTCCGAGCCTCCGGCAGATCGAAGCTCGGCGGGCGTGGAGGCGGAGCAGTCTCTTTAGGAGGGCAATATCTCCCCTGAGGGGGATGGCGGGCCGAGCCTCTCAACCTAGGCTCCCGCTCAGCGAGAATTGGCGTCGTGGACGGCGCCTGTCACACGACCCGAGGGAGATGCGATGCCATTCTTCAGCAGCGCCGACGAAGTGTACGAATATATCGGCGGAGTGTTTCGTACCGCAGCGGACCATCCGGAGGTCGGTCCGAAGATGGCCGTCGCTGACGTCACGTTGCAGATGTACTACTCCGACCCCAAATCAACGCTCACAGTTCGCTTCCAGCAGCCGAAGTTGACCGTCGAGGACGGTGGCGATGACAACACCGCCGACGTCAAGCTGTTCATGCCCGCCGACATCGCGGACAAATACTGGCGCGGTGAGTACAACCTCGCGGTCGGCCTCGCCAAGGGACAGGTCAAGGCGAAAGGCCCGGTCAACAAGATCCTCAAGCTGGTCCCACTGACCCGACCGTTGTTCCCGATCTACAAGCAGAACATCGCCAACAAGGACAAAGCGACCGCGTAACCGTCAGCGACGAGCACAGAGAGGCACCATGACAGCCACTCACCAGGACCCTCAGTCGTCATCGCCGGATACCGGCGGCGTCCGCGCAAAGGTGGCATTGCTTGAGGCGGTCGGTGAGCCGCTGCGCCTCGCCGAGGTAGACCTCGACGCCCCGCAGGACGGCGAGATCCTCGTCCGAATGGTTGGCGTCGGAATCTGCCACACCGACATCTCGACGGCGCACGGCTCAATTCCGGTCCCGCTCCCGGCGGTCCTCGGCCACGAGGGTTCGGGCGTGGTTGAGGCGCTGGGGCCGGGGGTCGAGCAGCTCGCCGTCGGCGATCACGTGGCGCTGAGCTTCGACCACTGCACCGAATGCCCACAATGCACGACCGGCCATCCCGCCTACTGCGAGCTGTTCGGATCGCTGAACTACTTCGGCACGAGGCTGGACGGCAGCGTCACGATGCACCGCGATGGCGAGGATGTCTACGGCAGCTTCTTCGGTCAGTCGTCGTTTGCGACCCACGCAATCGCCAGCGTTCGCAACGCGGTCAAGGTCCCCAAGGAACTCCCGTTGGAGCTGTTGGGGCCGCTCGGCTGCGGGTTTCAGACCGGCGCGGGGAGCGTGCTCAACGTGCTGGAGGCGAGATCCGGCGAGGGGATCATCATCTTCGGTGTCGGCGCTGTGGGAATGGGCGCGGTGATGGCGGCCAAGACGGTCGCTTGCGACCCGATCATCGCCGTTGACACAAACGCCGAGCGGCTGCAGATCGCGACCGAGCTCGGCGCGACGGCGACGATCAATCCCAGCGACACCGCCGACCTGCTGTGGACAGTCCAGGAGCTTGCGGCTCCGGGACTGCACCATGCGTTCGACGCGGTCGGTCACGCTGCGGTGATCCGCCAGGCGCTCGAAAGCCTCCGCTCTCCGGGCCATTGCGTGACCGTCGGCTTCCAGGGGCTCGAGCACGAGATCACGATCGACCAGGGGCACCTGCTGCTCGGTCGCCGGCTGTCCGGCGTGATCGAGGGTGACGCCGATCCGGCGGATTTCGTGCCCCGGCTCCTGGAACTCCACGCGGCAGGAAAGTTCCCGTTCGACCGGCTGATCAAGACGTTTCCGTTCTCGGAGATCAACGAGGCGATCGCGGCCGCCGACGCGGGTGACGTGATCAAGCCGGTGCTCACTTTCGAACGAGCAGAGCACATGCCGAACGAAACACAGGCATGATCGACTCGGGCATCGTCGTCGCTCCGTCCACCAGCCCCGCGAACCTGAGCCCGTGGCACCGTGGGGGCGCTGGGGACTCGCTGGTCCTGCTCCACGGCATCAACGCCAGCTGGCGGATCTGGCGGCCGGTGCTCGGCGCACTGCAGCGCGATCACGATGTGTTCGCTCCGACACTTCCAGGACACCTCGGCGGCCCTTCGTTGGACCCGGAGAAACCGGTCAGCATCAGCGCACTCGCCGATGGTGTCGAGCGGACCTTGGACGAGGTGGGCATCGACACCGCGCACCTGGTCGGCAACTCGCTCGGAGGCTGGTTGGCGATCGAGCTGGGACGCCGCGGGCGCGCTCGCTCCGTCGTAGCCGTATCACCCGCAGGAGGCTGGGGCTCGCCACGCGATCTGAGCCGGGTTCTGCGGCTGCTCTCAGCGGGGCGGATGATGATCGACCGCGGTGATCGGTTCGCGATCACGTCGCTGGTACTGCGCCCCCGGTTCCGTCGCCTCGCCTTCCACGCCGTGATGGAGCATGGCGAACGGGTTCCCCCCGCGGAGGCGATCGAGATGCTCGCCGATGCCGCGGGCTGTGACGCGTTCCCCGGCTTCGCGCACTGGATCCGCACGACCAAGACGCTCGCGCGCGCCGACGCTGAGCAGACCTATCCGATCCGGATCGCCTGGGCCGAGCACGACCGCACGATCCCGTTCCAGCGTTACGGGCGACCGGTCCTAGACGTACTCGCTGGAGCCGAGCACATTACGCTTGAGAGCGTCGGACACGTGCCGATGTTCGACGATCCCGCGCTGGTCGCCCGGACGATCCTCCAAGTCACCCGTAGTCCCGAGTTCAGCGCGAATCACGGGCAGCTCATGTGACTCAGGCACCCTCGTACATCGCGTCGATCTCGGCTGCGTACTTGCCTGAGATGACCCGCCGCTTGAGCTTCATCGTCGCGGTCAGCTCGTCGCCACCCGGCCGCCAAGTCACCGGTACAACCGTGTAGGTCTTGATCTGCTCGACGCGCGAGAGGCCCTCATTGGCCGCGGCGACCGCCGCCTCGATCAGCGCACGGACGCCAGGCTCCTCGGAGATCGCGGAGACCTCCGAGGTCAGGCCGCGTTTGGAGGCGTGAGCGGCAATCGCCTCCTCGTCGAGCGCGATCAACGCGGTCACGTAGCGCCTGCTGTCTCCGATTGCCATCACCTCCCCGATCAGCGAGCAGTGCTCCTTGACGGCCATCTCGATCTTCTGCGGCGACATGTTCTTGCCGGAGGAGTTGATGATCAGCTCTTTCTTGCGGTCGATGAGACGAAGGAACTCGCCCTCCTGCACGGCGATATCACCGCTGTATAGCCAGCCGTCTGCGTCGATCGCCTCCCGCGTCTTCTCGGGCTCGTCCCGGTAGCCACACATGAGGTTGGCACCGCGGACGAGGATCTCGCCGTCATCGGCGAGCCGCACCTCGACCCCGGGGACCGGCCGACCGACGGTCCCGAGCTTGATCCGGCGCACCGGGGTGCAGGTGGAGAACGCGCATTCGGACATGCCCCACAGCTGGAGCATCGGGATGCCCAGCGCGTGGTACGTCTCGTGCATCTGGACCGTCGAGGGGGCGGCGGCGACGCACGTCCATTCCAGGCAGTCCAGGCCGAGCTTGGCGCGCACGCCGGCGAGCGTGGCTCGCTGCGTTTCGGTCAGGCCGTCCGTGGTGGCCTTGCCATCGGTGCTACCGACGGCCTGCTCCGCCCTCACGCGGGCCAGCCCAGCGCTCATCGCGTCAGCAAGCGGGCCCTCAGGGTCGGCAGCGACCATGCCCTCGACGGCGACGGCGAGCTTCTCGAACACGCGGGGAACACCGAACATCCGCGTCGGGCGCCCGCTGACCAGCGCGGCGCTGAGCTGCTTGGGGTCCGGGCAGCAGGTGATCGTGTGGCCGAACACCAACGATGCGTAATGACTGATCCAGCGCTCCGCGATGTGCGCCATCGGTAGGAAGCTGACCACACGCCCGCCGGGAGTCACGTGATCGAACGCCTCCAGCCCACGCAGACCGTAAAGGAGGCTTCCGTGAGTGTGCTGGACACCCTTGGGCTCGCCGGTGGTACCCGAGGTGTAGACGAGCGTCACGACGTCGGCGGGCTCGAGCGTCGGCCAGATCGCGGAGAAGTCGAACCCCTCAGATCTCCGTTCACCGAGCTCGTCAAAACTCAGGTCGCCTTGGCCAGGACCGCCATCCACGACGACGATGTGCTCGATCGTCGGAACGAGCTTACGAGTGGCCAGCGCGAGCTCCAAGAACGCGGGCTCGGTGACCAGGACCCGCGCTCCGGAGTTCCGGAACAGCGCGACGTTGGCCTTCGGTGGATTCGTCGCGTAGACCGAGAACGCAGCGGCGCCGAGATGGATTGCCGCGGTGTCGGCGAGGTTGACCTCCGGACGGTTGGTCATCAGCAGCGCGACCGCGCCACCGCGCTGTACCCCAAGCGAGGCCAAGCCTTCGGCCAGTCGTTCGACACGTGCGGCGTACTCCGTCCAGGTAAGCGCGAACGAGTCATCGGGCAGTCGCAGCGCGACAGCGTCGCCGCGGGCGTTCGCCGTGATCTGAAACGCCTCGCAAAAGGTGCTCGCAGCGAGCGCCGCGCTTGCGTCGTAGGTTGCCGCGCCCGACCGATACACAGCCATGCCGACAAGATAACCACGCCGGTGCCGCGACCGACACCTCCCGTTGGGGGAACAAGGCGTCCCAGGTGAAGGAGGTGAGTGCCTTCAGTGAGCCCCGGTCGACCGCTTCATGCCGGCGGCGTCCACACCGCGTCCAGGTGTTTGATCCCATGCATGAAGCTCGACTCCAGGTACGCCGGTCTGCCGACGGTGATGTCAGGCATCCGGGTGAAGAGCTCGCGCAGCGCGGACTTGAGCATCTGCCTACCGAGCACCGCGCCGAGGCAGAAATGTGGTCCGCCGCCACCGAAGGTCATGTGGTGGTTCGGCTTGCGGGTGATGTCGAAGGTCTCCGGATGTTCGAAGACGTCCTCGTCGCGGTTGCCCGAGCAGTAGAACAACGCGAGCTTGTCGCCGGCGCGCAGCAGGCGGCCGCCGATCTCGTAATCCTGCATCACCTGCCGCCGCATGTGCAGGACCACCGACGACCAGCGCAAGATCTCCTCGACAGCGCCATCGAGGTGCGCCTCGATGTCGGACAGCAGCAGCGCCTTCTGTTGCGGATGGGTCTGGAGCGCCAGCAGTCCGTGGGCCATCGCATGCCGGGTGGTGTCGTTGGCGGCGCCGGCCATCAGCGTGAAGAACCCGCCGATCTCCCAGTCCTCCAAGCTACGCCCCTCGTACTCCGCTCCAACGACCCAGCTCATCAAATCCTCACCTGGATTCGCACGTCGCTCATCGGCGAGGTCGAACGCGACCTCCTGCAAGGTCATCGCGGCGTTGCCGAACACATCGATCGGCTCGATGCCCTCTGATAGATAGTCCGGGTCGTTCCACGAGACGATCTGCTCGGCGCCCTCGATCGCCGCGTGCATCAGGCGCGGCTCGGTGATGTTGAAAAACGAGCAGAAGATTCGTCCGGGCAGCTGCTTGGTGAATTCCTCGCAGATGTCGGCAGTCCCGTTGCCACGGATCCCCTCGATCAGGTCTACCACCTGATCGCGGGTCCAGTCCTCCAGCGTCTTCATGTGTCGAGGGCTGAATGCCTGCTGGACGATCGCGCGCAGCGCGGTGTGCTCGGGTGCGTCCATCACGATGAACGAGAGCGCGCCGACCCGTACCGGCTCAGGCAGATCCTCCATGAAGATGCCTTCGCTATTGGAAAACACCGTTGGGTTGCGTGAGATCTCTCGGATGTCCTTGTAGCGCGTGACCGCCCAGTACCCCTGGGTGTTGTCCTCGGCCGCGACCAGCAATGAGTCGGGTGGCGCCTGCCAGGAGATCGGATCGGTTCTCCTCAGCCGAGCGAATACCTTGTCCCGTTCGGCGAACGGGGTCGCCCAGAATGCGAACCGGCCTACGTCCAGCTCGGAGTAGGCATCTGATTGCGTAATCGCTGACATAGCTGGATTAAAGGCCGTTACGCGCACCGGCGCGTGCTCCGACCGATGGAATCGGCGCCACCGATCGAGGGAGCCGCGCGTCGGCGCGGCCCGCAATATCGCCGCGGGCGCGGCGAACGGCCTGCAGCGAGTCCGTCAACGCGGTCAAAGTCGAGTCGTCGACTCCGCTCAGCCCGAAGCCTTCGGCCGCAGCATCCTCGGAGCAAGCGCGCACGAGCGCCCGGCCGGCTTCGGTCAGCACGGCCAGCGTCGTCCGACGATCGGTCGGGTCGGCATGCCAGGCGACCAGACACCTCACCGGGGTCGAACCGCCCTCCGAGGAACACCAGCGTGCCGCCGGTGACGAACGCGAGCCCAAGCGCATGCAGCCCACCGATGTGAAACAGCGGGCCGGTGAGCAGCGAGACGAAACCCGGGTCATCCCGAGAAAGCGCGTGGGGGGCAGCCGCCCGGACACGGCGAGGGTCCGGTGCAGCGTGGCGATCTACATGCCAAGGTGAGTCAGTCCGAGAGCCTTCGCCTCGACTGCGATCGCCACCGTCCCGACCACCACAGTCGTGCCCGACGGATAGAAGTCGGGATTGGAGAGGAACGGCGCCTCGAAGGTGATACCGCCGACAACCGGAATGCCGGCCTTCTGGATGTAGCTTGCCCATGAGGAATCGACGAAGCTCTCCTCCCCCGCCATCGCCACGATGTGATCCTGGGTGACGAGCGCCTTCGCATCCTGGAGGCTGGTCGCCGGATTCTCTCCGTCATCCATCACGGTCACGCTCACCGGGTGGCCATTGATGCCGCCGCCCGCGTTCACGTACTTGGCCCACGCCTGAATGACCTTGCCGGTCGAGCCGATCGCCGAGGCCTCCGGTCCAGAGCAGCTACAGATGAAGCCAAGCTTGATGGCTGGCCCCGTCGCCGCTGCCGCCCCCGAGCTCGTGCTCGCCGACTTCGACGCGGTCGCACTCGAGTTCGAGCTGCTGGAGGAACCGCACGCACTCACCGTCACTGCGGCAAGGACGCACAAGAGCACACACCATCTGGTCGATCCGCGCAAGACACTCTCTTTTGCTTCTCTGGGGCGCGCTACGGCGCCTCCCTCGGTTACGAGCAACCTCAGCCTGCGGGGCCGACCGTCAATGCGAGGATCTTCTTTGCCGGCCGGGACTGCGGCAACACCCCGGTGGCGTAGTTTGCCGTCCGAAGGGGAGAGCAGCGGGCGCTCAGGACGTTCTGGACAGCACGGTGGCAGCCGCTTTGAGCCGGATCGGCGTTGCCTCAGGTGAGTCGCCGGAGATTGGCTGCGAAGCGCCGGGCATCGTCATTCGGCGCGTCGGTTCAGGAACTCCTCCATCGTGGCGAGCGTCTCCCGCGTCCCGAGCGCCAGCGCCTGCGCGTGGCGCTCCAGCCGCAGCGAGTCCTCGAGCGTGCCCGACTCGGAGCGGTTGATCAGCTCCTTGGACATCGCCATCGTCCCGGGCAGCACCGACGCCAACCTGCCCGCCAGCTTGAATGCCTCCCGCTCCGCCGCGGCGCGATCGTCGACCAGCCGGTTTACGAGCCCGAGCTCGTACGCCCGCTCGGCCGAGATCTCATCGCCCAGCAGCATCAGCTCCTTGGCGATGTGGATCCCAACCGCGCGCGGCAAAAACCAGGCGCTGCCGAGGTCGGGCACCAGGTTGCGGCGCACGAACACCTGGCAGAAGCGCGCGTCGCGCGCGGCGACGATCAGATCGCAGGCCAGCGCCGTGCTCCAGCCGGCGCCGTAGGCGGGGCCTGAGACCGCGGCGACGAACGGCAGGTGGCTGTCGCGGATCCCGGTGATCAGCGGGTGCAGCCGGCGCATCACGTCCAGGCGCGGGAGCGGCTCGCCGCCGATCACCCGCTGGCCGACGTCGAGCAGGTCCCCGCCGGACGAGAACGCCCGCCCGGCGCCCGAGAGCACGACCGCCCGGACCCCGGGGTCGCGCTCGACCTCGCCGAGCACGCGGACGCTGTGCTCGACGAGCGGCACGCTGATCGCGTTGAGCTTGTCGGGGCGGTCGAAGGTGATCAGCGCCACCGCGTCGCGGCGCTCCCAGCGGATCAGCTTCGGCTCGGCGGCGGTCGTCGTCATCGTCGTCTCACTCCTCACATTCGGAATATGGGCTTGCGTCTGGGGCCGAGCGGCGCGTTGGCCGCGGCCGAGAGGCCGAGGCCCAGCACGTCGCGGGTGCTGCGCGGGTCGATCACGCCGTCGTCCCACAGGCGGGCGCTCGCGTAGTAGGGGTGGCCCTGCGTCTCGTACTGCTCGCGGATCTCCTGCTTGCGCGCCTCGATCGCGTCCGGATCGGTCTCGCGGCCGACCATCGTCAGCACCGTCGCGGCCTGCTCGCCGCCCATCACCGAGATCCGCGCGTTCGGCCACATCCACAGGAAGCGGGGAAAGTAGGGGCGGCCGGACATGCCGTAGTTGCCGGCGCCGAACGAACCGCCGACGATCACCGTCAGCCGCGGCACGCGCGCGACCGACACGGCGGCGATCATCTTCGCCCCGTCCTTGGCGATCCCGCCCTCCTCGGCCTCCCGGCCCACCATGAACCCGGTGATGTTCTGCAGGAACACGAGCGGGATCCGGCGCTGGTCGCACATCTCGATGAAGTGGGCTCCCTTGAGGGCGCTCGAGGAGAAGATCACGCCCTGGTTGGCGAGGATCCCGACCTGATGGCCGTGGACGTGCCCGATCCCGCAGACGAGCGTCGTCCCGTAGCCGGCCTTGAACTCGTGGAAGCGGCTCGCGTCGACGATCCGGCAGATGATCTCCCGCGGGTCGTACTGGGTGCGGATGTCGGGCGGGATCGCGCCGAACAGCTGCGTCGGGTCGACAGCCGGCGGCTCGGGCGCCCGGCGCTCCCACGGCGTCGCGCCCTTCGACGGCAGACTTTCGACGATCGAGCGGACGATCGCCAGCGCCTCAGTGTCGTTGCGCGCCAGATGGTCGGCGACGCCGGAGCGGCGCGTGTGCAGCTCGCCCCCGCCGAGCTCCTCGGCCGACACGTCCTCGCCGGTCGCGGCCTTGACCAGGGGCGGACCGCCGAGAAAGATCGTGCCCTGGTCGCGAACGATCACCGACTCGTCGCACATCGCTGGCACGTACGCGCCGCCGGCGGTGCAGGACCCGAGCACGGCGGCGATCTGCGGGATCCCCTCGGCCGACATGTTGGCCTGGTTGTAGAAGCTCTGGCCGAAGCCCCGCACGTCGGGGAACAGCTCGTCCTGCAGGGGCAGGTAGCCGCCGCCGGAGTCGACCAGGTATACGCACGGCAGCCGGTTGGTGAGCGCGATCTCCTGCGCGCGGGTGTGCTTGCGGGCGGTCATCGGGAAGTAGGAGCCGCCCTTCACGGTCGCGTCGTTACAGATGATCATCACCTCGCGACCGTGGACGCGGCCGATGCCGGTGATGATCCCGGCGCCCGGTGCCTGGTCTTCGTACATTCCGTGGGCGGCCAGCGTCGACAGCTCCAGGAACGGCGAGCCGCGGTCCAGCAGCCGCGCGACTCGCTCACGCGGGAGCAGCTTGCCGCGGGAGGCGTGGCGCTCGGCGGCACGCGGGCCGCCGCCGGCGTTCACGCGGCGCCACTGACCCTGGAGGTCCTCGATCAGCGCCTCGAAATGGTCTCGGTTGGCGCGGAACTCCTCCGAGGAGGGATCGACGCGGCTGCGCAGCACGACGCTCATCGGATCTCCACCGGACCGTCTCCCGCGATCACGCCGCCGCCTCCAGCTCGACCAGCGCCTGGCCCTGTCGCACGCCTTCGCCGGCCCCGACCAGCACGCCGGCGACGACGCCGTCGGCCGGCGCGACCAGCGAGATCTCCATCTTCATCGACTCGAGCACGACCAGCACGTCCCCGGCGGTCACCGCCTCGCCGGCGCTGACCCGAACCGCCAGCACGGTGCCCGGCATCGGCGCCTCGAGCGAGCCGTCGGCCGCGGCGTCCTCGCCCATCACGACCGGCTCGATCAGCCGAAAGGCGAAGCTGTCAGGCCCCGAGGCGACCCACCGCTGCTCGCCTGAGTCGGCGTGGTCCCAGAGCGTCGCCTCGTCGCCGAGCACCACCCGCACGCGTGCGCCAGCCGCCGCGATCTGCAGCACCTCGGGCTGCTCGTCGCCGACGCTGACCCGGGCGCCGTCTGGGCCGCCGGTGACGGTGACGGTGATCGGCTCGTCGGAGCCGAGCGGTTCCAGCTCCCAGTCGATCGCTGCCGGGCCCTCCAGCCGGAACCCGACGAGCGAGTCCCAGGGGTCGCCTCCCGCCGTCGAATGAAATAGCCCCAGCGTTCCCGTCGCGGCCGCCGCGATCGCGGCCCGACGCGCCTCGGGGCCGGTCGGTAAGACCGCGATCTCGTCGCGCTCGATCAGCCGCGTGTCGATCGCGCCTGCGCGCATCTGCGCCGAGTCGATCAGCCGGTGCAGGAACCCCGTGTTTGTCGTCACCCCGAGGATCCGCAGCTCTGACAGCGCGCCGAGCAGGCGCTCGAGCGCCTCTTCGCGGTCGGCTCCCGTCGCGATCACCTTGGCCAGCAGCGAGTCGTAGAACGGGGTCACGACGGAGCCCACGGTCACGCCCGAGTCGACCCTGATGCCCGGCCCGCCGGGCTCGACATAGGCGACGATCTCGCCGGTCGCCGGCAGGAACCCCGCGCCCGCGTCCTCAGCGGTGATCCGGACCTCGATCGCGTGGCCGTTGAGCTGCACCTGGTCCTGGGTGAGGGCGAGCGGCTCGCCGGCGGCGATCAGCAGTTGCTGCTGGACCAGATCGAGACCGGTGACCGATTCGGTGACGGGATGCTCGACCTGGAGCCGCGCGTTGATCTCGAGGAAGAAGAACTGCGACGGGTCGTCCGCATCGGCGAGGAACTCCGCGGTGCCGGCGCCGCGGTAGCCGGCCCGCCGGGCCAGCTCGCAGCCGGCGGCGCCGATCCGCTCGCGCAGCTCGGGTCCGACGACCGGCGACGGACTCTCCTCGACGACCTTCTGGTGGCGGCGCTGGAGGCTGCACTCGCGTTCGCCGAGGTGCACGACGTTGCCATGCTCGTCGGCGAGCAGCTGGATCTCGATGTGGCGCGCTCGCTCCACGTAGCGCTCGGCGAACAGCGAGTCGTCGCCGAAGCCGGCGAGCGCCTCGCGGCGGGCGGCGGCGAGCGCCTCGGGCAGCTCGGAGGCGGAGCTGACGATCCGCATCCCGCGCCCGCCGCCGCCGGCGGCGGCTTTGATCATCAGCGGCAGCCGGCCGTCTTCGCTCGCGAACGCGATGATCTCCTCGTCGGTCAGCCCGGGCCGCTGCAGCCCGGGCACGATCGAAATCCCGGCCTGCTCGGCCGCGAGCTTGGCCCGGACCTTGTCGCCGAGCAGCTCCATCGCCTCCGGCGGCGGCCCGATGAAGACGATCCCCGCGTCGCGGCACGCCCGTGAGAGCGCCGGGTTCTCGGACAGAAATCCGTAGCCGGGGTGGATCGCTTCAGCGCCGGACGAGGCGGCGGCCGCCAGCACCCGCTCGATCGACAGGTAGGAATCGCTTGGCGCCGCCGGACCGAGCCGCTCGGCGACGTCGGCGAGCTGCACGTGCAGGGCGTCACGGTCGGCGTCGGAGTAGACCGCGATCGCGCGGATCCCCAGCCGCTTCAGGGTCCGGATCACGCGGACCGCGATCTCGCCGCGGTTGGCGACCAGCACCGAGGAGAACATCAGCCCGACCCCTTGCGGGGCTGCGCTCCCTGCGCGCCGGAGCCGCGGTCGCCCGGATGCCGCTCGACGGCTCCGGGAGTCACGCCGCCACCTGGGCGTGCGCGGCGACGCCGGACAGGATCAGATCGGCGACGTGGCTGCCGTAGCGCTCGGCCAGCTCCGAATCCAGCTCCCGGTCGAACGCCATCTCCAGCAGCGGCGCCGCCGAGAACAGGAACTCGCACAGCCCGATCACCGAGAAGAAGAACAGCGTACGGTCCAGCGGCCGCCAGCCCTCGACCCGCTGGCCGTCGGCGAGCAGCTTCCCGTACCAGTTGCGCGCCGGCAGCGCGAAGCTCGCGGAGATCCGGCTGACGGCCTCCGGGTCAGACGACAGCAGCCGCTCGGCCATCAGCCGGTTGACGTACGGATAGCGCACGTAGTTGCGCACGATCCCGACGACGTGGCGGCGCAGCTTCGCCTCCGGCTGCAGGTCCGAGGCGGCGAGCCGCTCCATCTCGCTCGCGAGCTGGCGCAGCGCCCGTTCCAGCAGCGCGTCGAGCAACCCGTCCTTGGACCCGAAGCAGTACTTGACCATCGCGACGTTGACCTCGGCGCGCGCGCAGATCTCGTTCAACGTCGCGCTCTGCCCGGCCCGCTCGACCATCAGGTCGTGGGTCGCGTTGAGCAGCTTCTCGGCCGTGAGCTGCGCGCCGCGTGTCGCCATGCGCGCATCTTGCATGATCGGTGCTTGTAATTCAAGTAAGCGCTTAATTAGTCCGCGTTCGTGCGTGAACATCGCGTCGGCTCGGCTGCTGGGCCGCGTAGCTCGCAGCCGGGCTCGCGCGGCCGGCCGCGTCGGTCGCATCCGCGGCGTCGCCCGCGTCAAAGGAGCGCAATGCCGGGTGGCCTCGGAGGCGCAGCACGAGCAGTGCGACCTGCACGCTGAGCTGGTCGTCGGCATCGCCTGCGACGTCGAGCCCGGTGATGGCGTGCACCCGGGAGAGCCGATAGCGG
>Ga0302325_10000700_pt1 | contig 90094 bp, 73 predicted proteins | sample Palsa_T0_2_FD_201948 | JGI IMG/M metagenome (GOLD analysis project Ga0302325, IMG submission 201948) | Peat permafrost microbial communities from Stordalen Mire near Abisko, Sweden - Palsa_T0_2 | ecosystem: Environmental > Terrestrial > Soil > Palsa > Peat permafrost | place: Sweden: Abisko...
TTGGTTCTTCACGGAACGCTGTGGGTAGCGGCTGACGGAAGATGAGGCATGAGATCGAGTTTTCCGCAGAAAAAGAGGATGCGGGCTCGGTAGTTTGCGAAGCGACGGAAGCCGCGGGCGTCGGCCTTGATGGCCTGGATCTTGGAGTTGAAGCCCTCGGTGAGGGCGTTGGTGATCGGATGCTGGAAGTAGGTGAGAAGGTTGACGAGGTGTGCCTTGAGCGTTCGTGCCACGGCTTTGACCTTGGGCAGTTGGCTGCGCATGACGGTGCGGTACCACTGGGTGAAGAAGCGTTCGCCGCTGGCGGCGTCGGGCTGGCCCCAAAATTCCACCATCTGTTCCTTGTAGAGCCATGCCCGGGAGGTCTTCAGGTTCATCTCCAGAAGCTCGGCGAAGGTGGCCTGGTGCTGTTCTGGCACGGTCCCATGGAGCCAGAGGTAACGGGTCTTCTTGAGCGTCTCATCGCCCTTCTCGGCCAGCCTGGCGGCCTCCTGGCGCCGGGTCTGGTCGACCGCCTCATTGAGATGTTTGGCTACGTGAAAGCGGTCATGGACGATCGCCACCTGGGGAGCGGCCAGTCGGGTGGCAGCGACGAAGTTGGCGCCCATGTCCATGGCCGCAGCCTCTACCTTGCTTCGCTGATCCTCGGGCAGCGCCTCCCAGAGCGCCATCGCCTGCGCCGTGTCGCGCCCCTCCACCACCTCCAGCACCCGGGGGTTCTTCAGATCGGTCATCAGCGAGATGTAGCGATGGCCCCGAAGAAAACTCTTCTCATCCAAGCCAACCCGCTTGAGCCCCTCGGTCGTACGGCGGGCCAGGCCGCGTTCGACCGCGCGCTCAATCAGCCGCTGCACGCTGTCCCAGTGCAGCCGCAGCAGATCCGCTGCCTGGGTCAGCGACCGGCACGCCGCAATCACCTCCACCGCAAACGCCTCAAAATGCACCGTGAAGCGCGAACCCGGCTCCGCCCACGGCACGTTCATCGTCTTCACCCCATGCTCGGGGCATTCGCAGCGGGGCACCGCGCACCGAAGCTCCAAAACGTACTCCATCACGCTCAGATGCCTCCACGTCCTCTCCGGCATTCTGTCGTAAAGCTTGCCCGCCCGCCCGCACTGCGGGCAGGCCACAGCTGTCTTTTCCGGCCATCTGACGCAGATCGTGACCGTCTCCCGGATCAGGTCCTTTTCCACGGTCGTTACCCTCCAGGGCGCCTCTAGTCTCAGCAGCTGCTGAAAGAATTCATTGGTAGTTTCCTCCATCCATCCCAACTAGCCTTTCAGCCCCTCACCCACAACAAAACGTGAAGAACCCCTTAATTCGCCGCCAATCGAGCCGATGAAGATGTGGGGGCACTACCGCCATCAAACAGATCCAAGAAAAGATTGCCCAGGCTAGCCTGCTGCGCGACGTAAATCCTCAGGAAGCGTTGGACTTGGTCGGGTCCGTTCGTGCGCTATTGGAAGATTCCCAACTGCAAGCCGACGCCGGGTCAGTCGAAATGTGGAGAGCCGAATGCGCGATGAACGCCGCGTGGGCGAATGTCCGTCTTGGTCAATTCGGCAAGGCCCATCGCGAAGCCGAGGACGGTCTTCGCCGCTTCCGCAAGCTGAGCAACATTCAGGGCACGGCGGGCTGCCTGCTCGTGATGGGAGTCGCCATGGGCGAGGATGGGAAAAATGAGGAGGCCGTGAAGCTGTGCCTTGAGGCCGAGGCCCTCTTTCTGTCGATTGGCGACCAGACAGGTCGCGCCCGGGCGATCAACGCAAGCGGAACCTCCTACCGGCGACTGGGTGACCCTGCGAGGGCGATTGAGGCCTATGGAAAAAGTGTGGCCGTCGCCCGGGACAACGGGGACAGCCAGGGCATCGCGCGGGCGCTCTGCAACATTGGATACGTGTATCTTCACGAGAAGAAGTACGAGGAGGCGATTAGGTACGCCAAGCAGGCGCTCGCTATGGAAAGGGTCCACTCCAACCTCGCCGCCGAGCTTTCCAATTGCTGCAATCTTGTCGAGGCGCTGGTCAGCGCGGGCCGCCCCCAAGAGGCGATAGATTTCATGGCGAGCTACGACCTGGAGAAGCTCGCCGGGAGCGGGCTGTTCTCCTTCCTCGAGCTTAGCCACAGCCTTTCCTTAGCCTACCTGGAAACGGGCCGGGTTGCGGAGGCGGAAGTCCTGCTCACGCTTGGGATCGAGCGCGCTCGACGCGATGGGAACGAGCGCGAGCTGGGGACGCTCCTTTGCACATATGCGCGGTTGAAGCGTACCGCTCCCGCAAAGGAGAGCCCACCGCGCGGTGAACGCCTGGCCGCTGCGCGCACCGCGCTCGAGGAGGCCCTCGCCCACGCGCACGAGCGCGATCTGGACCTCGTGCAGGGGATCCAGGAGGAATTTTGCGCACTCTGCCGCGAGGAGGGGAGCATAAATGAGGCATTCGAGCACATGGAAGAGGCGCATCGGATCGCCTTCAAGTTGAGCTCAGCCTCCGCGGACGAGCGCCTCGCGCGCCAGCGGAGCGAGCGGGATGCCTCGGACCAAAGGGCGCGCGCGGATGCCGAGGCGCGCCAGCATGAGATCGAGCGGAAGGTGCTCCAGTCGCAGAAGACCGAAAGCCTGGGGATCCTTGCGGGCGGCATGGTGCATCACTTCAACAACCTCCTGACCTCCATTCTCGGCAACGCGGAGCTGGCGCAACAGAACGCCGACTTGGTGCCTGAGGCCCTCTCCGAGATCAAGTTATCAGGGAAACGCGCCGCAGACCTTTGCCAGCAGATCATGATGTACACGGGCCGGTCCGTCCACCGCATGGAGGCCGTGGACCTGCTCGCGCTTGTGCATGAGTCAATCAGGCTCTTTCGCCTGACGCGGGCGGCGGACTGCGATGTCGTCTGCGAATTTCCGCGTGAACCAATCTTTGTCTGGGGGGACCGGGTGGAGCTCGCGAACATCTTCCTGAACTTCGTAACCAACTCCGCCGAGGCGCGCGCCACTTCGGTGCGGCTCGAGGCGCAGGTCGTCAGTCGCGACACGCCTTCACACGTGCCGGGCGCACCGCCGGATCCCGGCAAGTACGTTGAGCTGTGCATCAAGGACAACGGCGAAGGCATGGTTCCCGATGTGCTCGCCCGGATATTTGAGCCGTTCTTCAGCACAAGGTTCGCGGGCAGGGGTCTTGGGCTGCCCGCGGCGATGGGTCTCGTGCGCGCCCACAACGGAACGATCGCGGTCGAGAGCACTCCGGGCTCAGGCACCATCGTTCGTTTGCATCTGCCCGTGGCAAAGTGCGAGCCCCCTGCGCCTTCAAGACCAGCGGCCGAAGCGGGGACAAAGCGTCGCCAGGTGGTGCTCGTCGCAGAGGACGAGGAGGTGGTTCGAAAGGTGATCGTTCTGTGCCTGAGCCGAATGGGCTGGTCGACGTTCGAGGCGGCTGACGGGGACGAGGCGGTCCGAATGTACCGGGAACATTCGGACCAGATCGACCTGCTGCTGAGCGACTACCTCATGCCGAAGGCGAATGGCCTCGATGCCGCTCTGCAGATCCGGGCTCTGAACCCGAAGCTGCCCGTGATCCTGATGAGCGGCTTCATGAACGATGCGACCCTGGAGAATTTCCGATCCAAGGGTTTTGAGCATTTCCTGAAGAAACCCTTCGAGCTTCAGCAACTGCGTGAGCTGCTGAAGGCGGCTTCAGCGCCTGCTCCCTAGGGCTGCACGAATGAGATCCCTCGCTTGGGCGCTCAGCTGCCGGAGAAGTCTACCCCGATTGAACCCACGCCAAGAGCGGTGCCGGAAGCGGCCTCCGCTCCCGGGTCTCGGAATCGATGCACACGTGCTCAGTTCGTACGAGGCCAGCGTTCTTGCCGGGTGCTTCCGTCCGGGTGATCTCAAAGCGGATTTCGTAGGAATTCTCTGAAAGAGCCCGCGGCTGCACGGTCACCTCCAGGCGGTCGCTGCACGAGAGGGGGCGCCGGTATTCGGCCTCGCTCTTAGTGACCGGGACCACGACCCCATTGACCGCAAAGAACGTCTTCAGGTCGATCCCATGGGCGGAGAGCGACTCCTCGTAGGCTTCGTGGCAGATCACCAGGTAATTGGCGAAAAACACGACCCCGGCGGAGTCCGTGTCGGCAAAATGAACTTTTCGGTGGTAGGTGAATGGCATGGGAGAGTGTGGGCCCAAGGGTGCGGTCGCAGCTGAAGCGAGACAATAGCGCAGAGGACCGGTTCCCGACCGTCTTGGTCGTTGAATTCGGCGCGTTGCCCGTCTGAAATGCAGTCATGACGAAGATCGAGATCGCGGACGCGCTCACCGAGATCGGTATGCTTCTCGAGCTCAAGGGAGACAACCCGTTCAAGGTCCGCGCTTACTCTGCCGGGGCGAGGGCAATCGAGGGCCTTGAAAACGACGAATTTGAGAAGCTCGTGGCGGAGGGCCGGATGCGGAGCGTCAAGGGAATCGGCGAGGCCCTCGCGTCAAAGATTGGTGAATTGCATGCAACCGGCCGCCTGGGGTTCCTTGAGGAGCTCAGGGCCTCGGTCGAGCCGGGCCTGGTAGAGATGCTCAAGATACCCGGCCTCGGCCCAAAGAAGATCGCGGCCGTCCGCAAGGAACTCGGCGTCGTGTCGGTCGCGGAGCTCGAGAAGGCCTGCCGGGAGGGCCGCGTGGCGGCCCTTGCCGGTTTTGGTGAGAAGACACAGGAGAAGATCCTGGCCGGCATCCGCAACCGCGAGGCGTACTCGCGCAGGCACCTGTGGTGGGAGGCCGACGAGGCCTCGCGCGCAATCCTTAGCGGGCTCCGGGACCTGCCCAAGGTCCAGCGCGCCGAGGCGGCGGGAAGCCTGAGGCGCGGCCTCGAGACGGTCGGGGACCTTGACTTCATCGTTGCCGCGGACGACGTGGCGCCCGCAGTTGACTGGTTCACCAACCGGCCCGGCGTCGTGGAGGTGACGGCAAAGGGGGAAACCAAGTCGAGCGTGCGATTCGAGGGCGGCCTCCAGGCCGACATGCGGATCGTGCCCGCAGGCCAGTTCGCATTCGCGCTGCACCATTTCACGGGTTCGAAGGACCACAATGTGCAGATGCGCCAGCGCGCCCTCGACAAGGGCATGCACCTGAGCGAATGGGGGCTTGTCCCAACGGCGGGGGAGGGCACCGCGAAGGAGAAGGCTGCGCGAGGGGAAGGCGTGCGCGCCTCCGAGGAGCGGGAAATATTCGCGGCGCTCGGCCTTGCCTACATTCCGCCCGAGTTGCGCGAGGGAATGGGAGAGATCGAGGCCGCGGAGAAGGGCGAGATTCCGAAGCTCGTCGAGCTTTCGGACATACGCGGGGCGTTTCACAACCACACGTTGGCCACCGACGGGAGCAACACCCTTGCCGAGATGGCGGCCGCGGCCGAGGCGCTCGGATGGGAATACCTCGGGATGGCGGACCATTCAAAGTCGAGCCGCCAGGCGAGGGGCCTCAGCGAGGAACGCCTCCTCAAGCAGGTTGACCAGATCGGCGAATTGAACCTGTCCAAACGGTTCAAGACCCGGGTCTTTGCCGGGGTTGAGTGCGACATATTGCCCGACGGCCAACTCGACTTCGACGACGGCATCCTTGCCCGGCTGGACTACGTGGTCGTCTCGGTCCACAGCTCCTTTGGCCAGGAGGAGGGCGTGATGACGGCCAGGATAGTCCGGGCCCTGGAGAACCCGCGAGCGACGATGCTGGGGCACCTGACCGGCCGGATACTGCTCGAGCGCGAGCCCTACCGCGTGGACATCGCCAAGGTGATCGACGCGGCGATAGCGAACGGCGTCGCCATCGAGCTCAACGCCAATCCGCACCGCCTGGACATGGACTGGCGCCATTGGAGGCGCGCGGCCGAGCGCGGCCTGGAATGCTCGGTCAACCCGGACGCCCACGACACGCGCGGCCTAGAATTCGTCCGGGCCGGGATAAACTCGGCGCGCAAGGGGTGGCTGACCCGCAAGGATGTCGTAAACACCCTCCCGCTCAAGTCGATGGAGGCCTGGCTGGCCAGGAAGAGAAAACGCGCATGATCGACGCGCGCGCACGGGGCCTGGCGAACATCTACGCCGCGCTGACGACGGGGTTCGTCGCGCTCCTCTACTGGGCCTGGGCGATCGCGAACCTGGAGTTTCACGTTCCCTACGTTCACATGAACCCAAAGGAGAACCTGATGCCGTATTTCCTCTGCGTGGTCGGCGGGACGCTGCTGTCGGCGCGCGGGGCGTCGCGGCGCCTGGCGTCGCGCTTCCACCTGCCGGACCTGGGCGAGCCGGCGCGCCTGGCATTCCGCCAGGTGGCGCTCGTGGCGATGCTCCTCTTTGCGATGATGTTCGCGACCCAGGACCACAGCATCAGCCGCCTCTTCCTCGGGGAGTTCCTGGTCCTGGCCTGGTTGGAACTTGTGATCCTGAACGCCTGGGTCCCACGCAGGCTCGCCCGGTTCGTCTTCCAGAAGGGCCACCGGCTTCCCACGGTCTTCATCGGCAAACCCGGCTCCTTCGCCAAGGTCCGGGAGTGGATCGTGAACAAGGAATTCCTCGGAATCCATGCCGTGGGTCTGCTTTCGCCCGAATTGCCGCCGTCCGAGCCAGCGGCACTGCCCATCCCGTGGCTCGGGACGTTGTCGGATCTCCCCAAGGTCCTTGAGAGCAGGCCGGTGGGCCAGGTGATCATGCTCGAACTTCCCACCTCGGATTCCGAGGCGGCGGCCGTCATTGAAGCCTGCCGCAACCGGGGATGCCGGCTTCTCATCCACAGCGACATTGAGGAGCGCTACAGCGAGCCCCTGGTTCCGATCACCGAGGAGGGGAGGCATTTCTACACGCTCCAGGAGGAGCCGCTGGAGGATCCCTTCAACAGGCTCCTGAAGCGATCCTACGACATTGCGATCTCGCTTCCCGTGGTCGTTTTCATAATGCCCTGGCTCTGCTGCTGGGTGGCCGCCATGCAGCGGCTCCAGGCGCCCGGGCCTCTCTTCCACGCCCGCGAGAGGCGCGGAAAGCACGGGGCGGTGTTCTGCATGCTGAAGTTCCGCTCGATGTTCGCGGCGCCGACCGACGCAGCGGCCGAGTCCATGCAGGCGCTCACCGAAGACCAGCGCATCTTCAAGTTTGGGAGGTTCATGCGCCGGCGCAGCCTGGACGAGTTTCCCCAGTTCTGGAACGTCCTGGTCGGCGACATGAGCATCGTGGGTCCCCGTCCCTACATGCCCCTCCTCGACGAGGAGTTCCGCCAGCAGGCGCAGGGCTACCGGATACGCAACCTTGTGAAGCCGGGGATCACGGGCCTTTCCCAGAGCCTCGGCTACCGCGGCGCCGTCCTCGAGGAGGAGATGGTGAGGCGCCGGGTGTATTGGGACGTATACTACATCTCCCACTGGTCCGTCTGGCTCGACCTGCAGATCACGGCGAGGACGCTCTGGCAGGTGATCGAGCCGCCCGAGACCGCCTACTAGAGGGTCCGCTAGAAGCTCTTCACGTAGGTGACACCCTCGGCGTCCACGAACGTCACGTGGTCCGGATCCACCCCAACCAGCTTGAGGCCTGTTGCGCGGTCGAGGACATCGTTAATCCGGTAGACGTGGCCGTCGATCAGGGCCTTGCTCTCCGGGCCCGCGGCCCGCACTCCCGACACCTTGAGGCCGTCGACGAGGCCTTGGACCAGGTCGTTGTGGGCCTGGGCACCCGGCGTCGCGGCGACCGGGGGGGCCGGGGTGGGCGGGTGGAGGGAGATGGCCGGCACCTCGGCATAAACGGCGGCCGGCGGTGGCGTCGGCGCGGCTGTGGGGACCGACGTCGGGACCGCAGTCGGCACGGGCGTCGGAACGGCAGTCGGGACCGCCGTTGGAGCGGGCTGGTACTCCGCCGTGGGGACGGGCGTTGGAGCCAGGGAAATCGCCTTCGGGATTGTCACCAAGGCGACCGCGGGCACCTGGACAAGGGGTGCGGAGGGGGGCTGCGACGGCGCTGGCGTCGGTTTGGCAGCCGCAACGGTCGGCGCCGCGGGCTTGCCCGTGACGAGGATGCCGGTGGCAACCACGGAGACGACGATCAGGGCCACGGCGCCCGCAGCCACGAGGACGATCGTCTGGGTGGAGGTGCGTTTCTCGCCGCGGGACGCCTGCCCTCGGCTTGCGCCCGGCATCAGGTGCGCAAGGTCTCCCTCCTCCTGGGCCCTCTGGCGCGCCGCCTTCTTGAGCGCATCGTTGATAATGCTCATGCGCGGGGGCTCAGTTTGTGAGGGTCTCCATCTCGCGGATCGCCCGGCGCGCGTCCCAGAAATTGACCTCGTCGGATTCCCGAATGTACGCCGAGAGCATGGACTTGTCGCAGAGGTTGTTCACGATCCTGGGGATTCCCCGGCTGGCCTTGTGGATCGCGCGAAGGGCCCACGGCGTGAACGAGGGGCGCCCCGTGCTGCCCGCCAGGGTCAGCCGGTGCTGGATATAGTGGATCATGTCGTGGTGCGACAGGGGATGAAGCTCGTAGTGGACAAGGATGCGCTGGCGCAGCTGGCGAAGCTCGTCGCGGGCGAGGACCTCCTTCAGCTCGGGCTGGCCCATGAGCACGATCTGGAGGAGCTTCTGCTTGTCGGTCTCGAGGTTGGAGAGCAGGCGCACCTGCTCAAGGACCTCAAACGAGAGGTTCTGGGCCTCGTCGATGATGAGCACGATGTCCCGGCCGCGCTCGATCCGCTCAAGGAGAACTCGGTTCATCTGCGAGACGAGGTCCACCTGGCTGCGCGCGAGCTTCGTCTCCCCCAGCTCCCCGAGGATGGCCTTGAGCATCTGCGTCTCCGTAACGCGCGGGTTCAGGATGAGCGCAGTGTCGTAGTGGGCGGGGTCGAGCTCGTTCAGGAACCGCCTGCAGAGCGTCGTCTTGCCGCAGCCCACCTCCCCGATCAGGACGATGAAGCCCTTCTTTTCGCGGATGCCGAACTTGAGGTGCTGCAACGCCTCCAGGTGCGTGGGACTCAGGAAGAGAAATTTGGGGTCCGGGGTGATGTTGAAGGGCATCTCCCTGAATCCGTAGAAGCTTTGATACATGCTCGCGTGGGTATTTATCGGCGGCGGAGCAAAAAGGCACGCCAAAACAGAGCGCTCAGGCGGCGGCTGAAAGTTGTTGCGAATCGCTGATGGGCCGCTGTTTATCGACGGAGATAACACGTGAAATTCCGCAAGCTTATCGTGAGCCTCTACCTGCTGCTCTTTGCGGGCCTCGGGGTCACCGCCGGTATCCTGTTCCTGGACGCGAGCGCCGAATACAGCCGCCTTGAGGCGGTGCAGGCCGAGAACCGGCGCAGGCTCTCCGAGGCGCAGGCGCAGCTCGCAAGCCAGGAGCGTGTGCTCGAGCGGCTGAGGACCGATCCCGCGTTCGTCGAGAAGGTCATACGAAAGAAACTCGGCTACGCAAAGCCCGACGAATTCATATTCCACTTTGCGGAGTGACGGAGAGTCTGCACATGACGACGGGGACAACAGGGCTGATCGACTCCTTTCGCGAGGCGGGGCAGGGCCAGGTCTTCGCCTTCCTCGACCGGCTGAGCCCGGACGGCCGGGCCACGCTCCTCTCGGAGGCGGCTGAGATCGACCTCGGGGAGGTCGACAGGCTGGTGCGCGGGCTCGTCTCGGACGGCGCCTCGCCTTCGGTGGACCTGGAGGGGCTCGAGCCGGCGCCCTACGAGCGCCTGCCCTCAAACGGAGGCAACGCCTCCGCGTGGGCCGCGGCCAAGGCGACCGGGGAGGCCGCGCTTCGGGCCGGGCGCGTCGCGGCGTTCACCGTGGCCGGAGGGCAGGGAACCCGCCTGGGCTTCGAGGGGCCGAAGGGGACGTATCCCGTGACGCCGGTCAGGCGCCATTCCCTTTTCCAGGTCTTCGCGGAAAAGATACTGGCCGCGGGCCGGCGCCACGGCCGCCCGCTCCACTGGTTCATCATGACGAGCCACCAGAACCACGAGGCAACGCTCGCGTTCCTCGAGGAGAACCGCTTCTTCGGGCTCGACCGGGCCAAGGTTCACCTCTTCCGCCAGGGCCGCATGCCCGCGGTGGACTTCTCGGGGAAGATCATGCTGGAGACTCCCGGGAGCCTCGCCCTTTCCCCCGATGGCCACGGGGGATCGCTGCGCGCCCTCGAGCGAAGCGGCGCGCTCGACCTCATGGCCGCGGAGGGAATCGACACCCTCAGCTATTTCCAGGTGGACAATCCCCTCGTGCGATGCGTCGACCCGGCGTTCATCGGGTGGCACCTCTCCCGGGGATCGGAGATGTCGAGCAAGACCGTGCCGAAGGCCTACCCGGAGGAGAAGCTGGGCCACTTCTGCATGCGCCGCGGCAAGCTGGTCGTGATCGAGTACTCGGACCTCCCGCTTGCGTTCCAGCGAGAGACCAACCCGCAGACCGGGGAGCTGCGCTACGGCGCGGGGAGCATCGCCATCCACCTCCTCGACCGGGAGTTCGTGCGCAGGATGGCGAGCGGAGTCGGCGAGCTTCCGTTCCACAGGGCCGACAAGAAGATCGCGACCGTCGACGCCGCGGGCGGGCCCGTCAGGCCGGCCAAGGCCAACGGCGTCAAGTTCGAGCTCTTTGTGTTCGACGCTCTGCCGTCGGCCCAAAGGCCGCTCGTGGTCGAGACCGCGCGAGCCGACGACTTTTCCCCGGTGAAGAACGCCGAGGGCGTCGACTCGCCGGCGACGTGCCTCGCGGACCAGCTGCGCCAATTCACGCGCTGGCTTCGGGGGGCCGGGGCGGCGGTGCCGGCCGACGCGACGGGCCTGCCGGGATTCAATCTGGAGGTCTCCCCGCTCTTTGGGTACGATGGGGACACGTTTGCGGAGAGCTGGGCTCGCTTGGGTGTGAAGCCCGCGATTGCGGACGGCCTTTTCCTTTAAGCCAACCGGGATGACAGATTCAGACCAACTCCAATCCGGCGTGTTCTCGGGCCAGCTCATGGCGGCATCGACGGCGAACGTCGCCGCGTTCCTCGGCGCAGGCCTGCCGGCCTGGGCCCAAGAGAGCATCAGGGAGCTCTTGGCCAAGCGCCGCTGGAGCGAATTGAACGACCGCTTTTACAGGGAGCTCGAGTTCGGGACGGGCGGGATGCGCGGGCGGACCATCGCAGCCGTCGCCACGGCCGGCGAGACGGGCACTCCCGGCCTGTTCGGGTGCCCGGAGCACGCGGCGGTCGGCAGCAACATGATGAACGACTTCACGCTGGGGCGCGCCGTCATCGGGCTCTTCCGCTACACCCGGGAGTACCTCGCGGCCCGGGGGGACGGCGCCGCGCCGCGCCTGGTGATCGCCCATGACGTCCGCTTCTTTTCGAGGCATTTCTGCGAGCTGGCGGCGTCGATCTGGGCGCGCCTCGGCGGCGAGGCATTCATCTTTGACGGGCCGAGGCCGACTCCCCAGCTCAGCTTCACCGTCCGCTCGATCGGGGCCCACGCGGGGGTCGTCATCACCGCGAGCCACAATCCGCCCCACGACAACGGCTTCAAGGCGTACTTTGTCGACGGGGGCCAGGTGATCCCGCCGCATGACGCGGGGATTGCAGCCAAGGTGGCGGAGGTCCCGCTCAGCGCCGTGCCCGGGCTCCTGCAGAAGGACCTGGGGCGCGTCTCCAAGCTGGGCCGCGAGATGGACGACGCATACATGGACGCGGCCGGCTCGGCTATCGTGGACAAGTCGGTCCTGCGAAACGCGCGCATGAAGGTCATCTACACGAACATCCACGGGACGGGCGCCGTCCACGCCGTGCCGCTGCTGGTCCATGCCGGCTGCTACGTCATCCAGGTCCTCGAGCAGATGGCGCTCGACCCGCGGTTTCCGACCGTCAAGTCGCCGAACCCCGAGAACGCCGAGGCGCTCTCGATGGCGATTGCCACGGCGGACCGCAGGGAATGCGGCGTCGTGATGGCAACGGACCCGGATTGCGACCGCATGGGGGTAGCAGTGCGCGGGCGCTCCGGGGCGATGGAACTCCTCACCGGCAACCAGATCGGGTCGCTGATCGCGGAATATCGCCTCCGGAAATACAAGGAGATCGGCTGGATCCCGCAGAAGGGCTCGCCGAACGCATGCATCATAAAGACCTTTGTCACGACGCGCCTCCAGGACGCGATCGGGGAGGGGCACGGCGTCAAGGTGATCGAGACGCTCACCGGGTTCAAGTGGATCGCGGCGAAGATCGGCGCCTACGAGGAGCGCCTGAAGGCGGCGATGGGCCCGGGCTGGGACTACGACAAGGCCCCCTTCGCCGAGAGGGCCCGGCTCTTGATGCGCCACAGCACCTTCTTCGTGTTCGGGACCGAGGAGAGCTACGGATTCCTTCCAAACGACCACGTGCGCGATAAGGACGGCAACGCCGCGTGCCTGATGTTCGCCGAGCTCTGCGCCTGGGTGGCCGGCCAGGGGCTCACGGTCCCGGAATACCTCGACCGCCTCTACCTCAGGTACGGCTTCTACCTGGAGGACACGATCAACATCTACTACGAGGGGGCGAGCGGCAGCGCCAAGATCAGGCGCATCCTGGAAACCTACCGGAGCTCGAGGCCGGCGGCGTTCGGCGGCGTCCGCGTCACCGGCTTCCAGGACTTCGGGCGCGAGCGGATCCTCGACGCCGACGGCGACGAGATCCCGAAGCAGGACCTGTACGTGGCGACGCTTTCCAACGGATACCGCTTCGCCGCCCGCGGGAGCGGGACCGAGCCCAAGATGAAGTTCTATCTCTTTGCGTCGGACAGGGCGTCCGACGAGACGGCCCTGGCCGGCGTCAAGAAGAGCGTCCGCGCCGAGCTCGATGAGCTGAAGGCGCTGATCGAAGCCGACGCCCGCGCCCGGGCGGAGTGCTGAGCCCCAGGGGACGGCCGCGCGCTCAGAGAAGGAGCAGGGCGGGCTTCTCGATCAGCTCCCTGAGCGCGGCGAGGAACGCCGCGCCCACGGCCCCGTCCACGACGCGGTGGTCGACCGAGAGAGTGAGCGCCATCCTCTGGCCGACGGCAATCGCGCCGTCCTTCACGACGGGCGTGCTCACGGTCGCCCCGACGGCCAGGATGGCCGCGTTGGGCGGGTTGATGATCGCTGAAAACCGGTCGATCCCCATCATGCCGAGGTTGGACACGCAGAACGTGCCGCCCGTGAACTCGGCGGGCGCCAGCTTGCGCTCGCGCGCCCTCTTCCCGAGCGCCTTGGCCTCGGAGCTGACGGCAAAGAGCGTCTTCAGGTGGGCGTCTCGGATGACGGGGGTGATGAGGCCGTCGGGAATCGCGACCGCGAACGAGACGTGCGCCGCCGAAAACTGGTGGATCGCCGCGCCTTCCCACGAGCAGTTGACGGCCGGCACGCGGCGCAGGGCCTCGGCCGACGCCTTGAGGATGAAGTCATTCACCGAAAGCTTCACTCCCTGCGCCTCGAGCGCCGTGTTTAGCTGCGCCCGCAGCTCGAGGAGCGGGCCGGTGTCCACGGAGACCTCGAGGTAGAAGTGCGGGATCTGGGTCTTTGATTCCAGCAGGCGCCTCGCGGTGGTCGCCCTCATGTTCGAGACGGGCACCGATTTCTCCTCCTGCACGGGACCGCGGGCGCCGGAAGAGCCGCCCCCGGAAAATGCCGGGCCGGCTGCCTTTGGCGCACCCGCCGCGGGCGCCGAGAGGATGTCCGCCCTCACGATCCTCCCGCCCGGGCCGCTCCCGGAGAGCCTGGCTGGGTTGATGCCTTTCTCGGCCGCGAGTTTTCGGGCGAGCGGCGAAATCTTGATGCGCTCCGCCGAACCCGAGGGGACGGGCGCGGCGGCCGGCTGCGGAGCGGGTGCGGGCACCGGTGCGGGCGCAGGCGCAGGCGCGGGAGTCGCGGAGGGGGCCGGGGCAGCCGGGGCCGGCGCCGGAGCCGCCTTGGGCGCCGGAGGGGTCACCGTCTCGCCTGCCTTGCCGATTGCGCAAAGGGCCGCGCCGAGGGGGACTTCCGAGCCCGCCTGGACGAAGGTCGCGAGCAGGACGCCGTCAAAGAAACTCTCGAGCTCCATCGTGGCCTTGTCGGTCTCGACTTCCGCGAGGATGTCGCCGGTCTTCACCGCGTCGCCCTCCTTCTTCAGCCACTTTACGAGCGTTCCCACCGTCATGGTGTCGCTCAACTTCGGCATCTCGATGATGTTTGCCATGGAGGAGAGGAGCGTCCCCAAGGACGCTCAGCTGAGCATTCCGATCGCGGCCCGCAGGATCCTCTGGGGGTTCGGCAGCTGCTCGATCTCGACGGGCGGGCTGTAGATGGCGGGCGAGTCGACCGTGCACAGCCTGGCGATCGGGGCGTCGAGCTCGTCGAAGGCCTCGTTCTGGATCATGTAGGCGAGCTGGGCTCCCACGCCGCAGAAGGGCCTCTGCTCCTCCACCACGAGGACGCGGTGCGTCTTGCGCACGGACGCAAGCACGGCGTCCATGTCGAGGGGGCGGATCGTGCGCAGGTCAAGGACCTCGGCCGAGATGTTGTGCTCCTCCTGGAGCAGGTGGGCCGCCGCCAGCGATTGGATCACCGGGCGCCCGTAGGTCACGATCGTCAGGTCCGTCCCCTCGCGCTTGACGTCGGCCTTTCCGAGGGGGATCAGGTATTCCTCGTCCGGCACCTCGCCCCTGTCGCCGTAGAGGATCGTGTTCTCGAGGAACATGACCGGGTCGTTGTCGCGGATCGCGGACTTGAGCAGGCCCTTCGCGTCGTACGGGGTCGAGGGGACGACGACTTTGACACCGGGATGGTGGGCCAGGACGTTCTCGGGCGTCAGGGAGTGGGTGGCCCCCACGTTCGTCCCCCCGTTTGCCGGGCCCCGGATCACGATGGGGCAGTGGATCTGGCCGCCCGACATGTAGCGCACGTTCGCCGCATTGTTGAGGATCTGGTCGAAGGCGACCGAATAGAAGGACCAGAACATGAGCTCCATCACGGGGCGGATGCCGAGCATCGAGGCCCCTATCCCCATGCCGATGAACCCGGCCTCGCTGATCGGCGTGTCGACAATCCTCTTCGGCCCGAACTTCTCGAGCAGGCCCTCCGTGACCTTGTAGGCGCCGTGGAACTGGGCGACCTCCTCGCCGAGGACGACGACGTTCGGGTCGCGGGTGAGTTCGTCGGCCAGGGCGGCCCTGATCGCCTCGCGGTATTGGATGGCGGGCATGGGACTTAGTCGAAGAAGAGCCGGCCGCCCGACTTGCGCTCCGACGGGTTGTCGGCCTCCCAGTAGACGTCCTTCTGCAGGTCCGAGGCGTCGGGAAAGGGGCTCGCCTCGGCAAATTCCGCCGAGAGTTCGGCCTCGGCCCGCGCCTCCGAGTCGATCTTCTCGACAAGGGCGTCGCTCAGGACCTTCTCGGAAAGGAGCAGGTTCTGGAAGACCTGGATCGGATCCTTCGTCCTCCTGTACTCCTCGATCTCGGCCTTGGCGCGGTAGGTGTTGTCCGGGTCGGCGACGGAGTGCCCCCGGTAGCGGTAGGTGCGCAGTTCCACGACGGCGGGCTTGGACTGCTCGCGGGCCCTCTCGAGGAACCCCGACATGAACGCCCGGACCTCGTAGAGGTCGTGGGCGTCGCATGAGCCCCAGGCCATCCCGTATCCCTCCGCGCGGCGAGCCAGCTCGCCGGCGGACGACCGAGCCTGGCTCGTCCCCATGGAGTAGCCGTTGTTCTCGATGACAAAGATGACCGGCAGGTCCCAGAGGGCCGCCAGGTTGTACGACTCGTGCACGGAGCCCTGGTTGACCGCGCCGTCCCCGAGAAAGGTCATGCAGGCGCCCTTCAGGCCCTTGTACTTGAGGCCGTACGCGAGGCCGACGCCGAGGGGAACCTGGCCCCCGACGACGCCGTGGCCGCCCCAGTAGTTGCGGGCCGGGTCGAAGAAGTGCATCGATCCGCCCTTCCCCTTGGAGCAGCCCGTCGCCTTTCCGTAGAGCTCCGCCATGAGCGGGTTCATCTCCATGCCGACAGCGAGGGCGTGGCCGTGGTCGCGGTAGGCCGTGATCACGTGGTCGTCCTTGCCCATGAGCGAGCAGCAGCCGACGGCGACGGCCTCCTGGCCGATATAGAGGTGGAGGAAGCCGCCGATCTTCTTCGCCTGGTACGCGCGCAGGCTGCGCTCCTCGAACCGCCTGATGCGCACCATCAGGCGATAGAGCGCGACCTTTCCCTCCGCGGTCAGGGCGGCGTTTGCGGGCGCGGCGGCAAAGCCCGGCTTCATCGTTCCGGTCTCCGCCTGGCCCTCGGCTGTCGCGCTTGGTTTCTTGCTCACGGTGAGTGCAAAGGACAAGTTTCCAGCCGGACCCCGCGGAAATCAAGCGCGGTTTTGCTCAGCATGGCGGAGTGACCTCCTCGACCTCCACGCGGACCGGCGCGCCGGGCGCGCAGTCGGCCCTGAGCGCGACGAACCTCTCCCGGTGGCTGTCGTAGGTGGGCCAGAGCGCGATGCGGTCGGTCTCGGGGATCGCGAGCGCGTCCACGGCCTCCCGGGAGAAGAACCCGAAGCGGCCCTCCGAGATGTCGGGGGGAAGGACTGCGAGCGGCTTCCGGCACGTAAAGAGGAAGAGCAGCCAGTGCGAGCGCCCCTCGTACGCCTTCTCGGCTATGATGCCGAACAGGTGAAGGTCGCCTGGCACGATCGACAACCCGGTCTCCTCGGCCGTCTCGCGCACGGCGCACTCGAAGGGCGACTCGCCGCCCCCCATCTCTAGCTTTCCGCCGATCGGGCTCCAGGCCCCCTTGTTCGGTGCCTTCGAGCGGTGGAGGAGCAGGTGCTCGCCCGCCGCGTTCCTGAGGAAAACGAGGACCGCGATCTGGTAGGGCAGGGCGGGGGGCATCGGGTGCGCCGCCCCGGGTCAAAGGATCAGGTCCGGGGGCACGTTGGCGAGGGACTCCTCCATCGTCGTCAGCCCCATCTTCACCTTGAGCATAGAGTCCTGGTGGAGGGTTTTCATCCCGGTCTTCATCGCGATCCGCTTCAGCTGGGCGACCTCGACCTCCTTGTTGATCCCCTCGGTGAGCTCCTCGCAGTTCACCATGAGCTCGTGGATTCCCACGCGCCCCTTGTAGCCGTTGCCGTTGCAGACGGGGCAGCCCTGGGGGTTGGTCTTGAAGATCTTGCCGCTCCAGCCGATCGCCTTCTCGATGATCTCCTTCTCGCGCCCCTCGGGCTCGTAGGCCATCTTGCAGTTCTTGCAGACCCGGCGCAGGAGACGCTGGGCGCACACGGCCACGAGCGAGGCCGAGATGTTGAAGGCCTCGATCCCCATCTCCGAGAGGCGCGTCACGGTCGACGGCGCGTCGTTCGTGTGGAGGGTCGAGACGAGAAGGTGGCCCGTCAGGGCGGCCTCGGCGGCGATCCCCGCCGTCTCCTCGTCGCGGATCTCCCCCACGAGGATGATGTCGGGGTCCATGCGCAGGTAGCAGCGCAGCGCCCGGGCGAACGTGAGCCCGATCTGGCGGTTCATCTGCATCTGGTTGAGCCCGGGGAGCGTGTACTCGATCGGGTCCTCCGCCGTCTGGATGTTGACGTCGGGCGTGTTCACCTCCGCGAGCGCGGAATAGAGGGTCATCGACTTGCCCGAGCCGGTCGGCCCGCAGTGCAGGATCATCCCGTAGGGCTGGCGGATGCATTCGCGGTACCGGGCGAGGTTCTCCTCGGAGAACCCCAGGGCCGGGAGCGGCAGCGTCGTCTTCTGCTTGTCCAGAATGCGCATGACGACCTTTTCCCCGAAGTTCATCGGCCCGGTCGCCACGCGCAGGTCGATGTCGATGTTCTTCTTCGTGTACTTCTTGAAGACGATGCGGCCGTCCTGGGGCAGGCGCCGCTCGGAGATGTCCAGGTTGCACATGATCTTCAGGCGCGTGACGAGGCCGTTCGCCACCTGCTTCGGGAGGCGCAGCTTCTCGAGGCACATGCCGTCGATCCGGTACCTGATGAGGAGGTCCTTCTCCATGGGCTCGATGTGGATGTCGGAGGCGCCCGAGATGTAGGCGTCCTCGACGATCCGGTTCGCAAGCTGGATGATGGGGGCCGAGTCCTCGCTCTCGAGGTCCACCGCCTTGAGCTCGCCGCCCCCGTCCTCGCTCTCGTAGGCCTCGCTGATCGCCTTGGTCACCGAGCCGATGTCGACGTCGCCCTCGCCCGCCACGGCGGCCTTCGAGTCCTTGAAGAACTTCTTTATGAGCGACTCGAAGAGGTTCGCCGAGGCCACCTTCACCTCGTCGATCGCGAGGTCCGTCGCCTGCGTGAACGCCTCGCGCTTCGCGTAGTCGAGCGGGTTCGTCATGACGACGGCCACCGAGCCGGGCGCGAGGTTCCTGTACGGGAACACCCCCTCGCGCCGGATGATCGCGTCGCCCGTCATCTCGACGACCTTCTCGTCGATCTCCTCAAGGTCCTCGATCTTCGTCACGAGCGGCAGGTCGGTCAGCTTGGAGATGAAGCGCGCCGTGTCGTCCGGACCCAGCTGGAATTTCGGGTCGACCATCCTGTGGATGAGGGCGGCGGAGTACTCCGCCACCTCCCCCAGCAGCTTCAGGTCGGATTCCGTGAATTCCCCGTTTGTCCCCGCCGAGACCTCCTTGTTGAGCGTCTGGATGGCGCCGAGCGTTATCGTCGTCTTCAGGGGGACGGTCAGCATCGACTTGACCTCGAACCCGGTCGTCTTGGCTAGGGACGACATCATGGGCGCCTGGCTCTCGGTGTTCTTGAAGAAGACCGCCTCGCCCGTCTGGATGACCTTGCCGACGACGCCCGTTCCGACCGGCATCTTGAGCTGGAGGAGCTTGGCCTCCATCTCCTTGAATTTCTTCTCCTTCGCGGGGTCGTCCGCCCACAGGCTCGGCGAATAATAGATCTGCTTGAAGGCGATGTCGTTGCCCTCGACCAGGTAAACCGTCATCGACTGGGCCTGAAGCGCCTCGACCACCTTGGAGGCGGTCAATTCGATCACCGACGCGACGTCCTCCCTGCTCGGGGCCGGCTTCGAGATGATCTTGATCAGCAGGGAGCGCCGGAGGGCGCTCGCGATGGAGGGTGCTGCCATACTGGTAGATGAGGGGATTGCCACCGCGGGGCTTGGCTCGCAATGAGAAACGTCCGTGCGCGGACACCGAACGCATGGCCCAAGAGGGACTTTCGAACGCCGGGCCGGCGCTGGAACGCAACCCCCATTTCCCTTGCCTAGCCGGAAACTTGCCAAAACATCAGCCGCTTCCGATGGCCGACTCCGAGAGACACCCTTTCCTGCAGGGGCTGAGCAAGCACCGGGGAGCGCCGCCGACGGTCGTCGTCATCTTTGGGGCGTCGGGCGACCTGACGGCCCGCAAGCTGATTCCGGCGATCTACAACCTCGGCTTCGACAACCTCCTGCCGGCGGATTTCCACCTCGTGGGCTACGGTCGCAAGCCGATCCCGGACGACGAGTTCCGCAAGATCGCATCCTCGGCGATCGCGCAGTTCTCACGGCGCAAGCTCGACGCCGACGTCTGGGGCCGCGTTGCGGCGAACACGACCTATGTCTCCGGCGGCTACGACGAGAAGGAGGGCTTCAACAGGCTTTCCGCGCACATCAAGGAGATCGAAGGGAAAGTCGGCAGCGAGGTACAGTGCCTCTTCTACATCTCCACACCCCCGTCCGTCTTCGGACCCATCATCCAGAACCTGGGCGCGAGCGGCCTCGGCGGGATGTACCTCGGCAAACCGCACCATTCGAAGGTGATCATCGAGAAGCCGTTTGGCCGGGACCTCGACTCCGCCCGGGCGCTCAACGCCGAGCTGCGCTCGGTATTCGAGGAGTACCAGATATTCCGGATCGACCACTATCTCGGGAAGGAGACCGTCCAGGACCTCCTCGTCCAGCGGTTCGCGAACGCGATTTTTGAGCCCATCTGGAACCGCAATTTCATCGACAGCGTCCAAATCACCGTCGCAGAGGACCAGGGCGTCGGGACCCGCGCGGGCTACTATGAGGAGAGCGGGTGCCTGCGCGACATGATCCAGAACCACACGACCCAGCTGCTCGCCCTGACAGCGATGGAGCCCCCGGGGTCCTTCGAGGCGGAGGCCCTCCGTGACGAGAAGGTAAAGGTCCTCAAGGCGATCGAGCCGGTCAATCTGGGGGAGAACGCGGACGTCGCGCGCGCGCAGTACGCAGCCGGGATGACGGGGGGCAAGCCTGTCCCTGGCTACCTCCAGGAGGCGGGCATCGCCCCCGACTCGACGACCGAGACCTTCGCCGCCTTGCGCCTCTCGATCAACAACTGGCGCTGGCAGGGCGTGCCCTTCTACCTGCGCTCCGGAAAGCGGATGCCGAGGCGGGTCTCGGAGATCGCGGTCCAGTTCAAGAGGCCGCCGGGAACCATCTTCCCGGAGAAGGAGGGCTTCAACCTCGCCGTCAACACGCTCTCGTTCCAGATCCAGCCCGACGAGGGGCTGAGCCTCATCCTGAACGCGAAGGTTCCCGGCCTCGAGACGCGCACCCAGCCCGTGAAGATGAGCTTCCGCTACGCGACAACGTTCGGGTCGAACACGCCCGAGGCCTACGAGCGCCTTGTCCTCGATGCCATGATCGGGGACGGCACGCTTTTCATCCGGGGCGACGAGGCGGAGACCTCCTGGAAGATCTACACTCCCGTCCTCAATTACTGGCAGTCGCAGGGGCGCAACGGCATGGAGGAATACCCGGCGGGCTCCTGGGGGCCGGCGGGCGCCGACCGCCTCCTTACCTGCAGGGGACATGCCTGGCGCCAACCCTAAGGTGGGCACCGCCGCGCCCATGCCCGGGATCTTCGAAGCGCTGCCGGGGATTGAGACCCCGGTGGGTTCGATATCTGGCGGCCTCGCGCAGATGTGGGAGGGCACGGCCTCGGAGGGCAAGCCCTCGCCGGCGAACGAGAACGCCAAGGCGATCCAGGTCAACTTCGTGCTCCTCCTCGGCTTCAGGACCGACGCTGCCGACGCGGTCCGCCAGTTTGAGACCGCCGTCAAGTTCTCGCGGCGCCATCCGAGCCGGGTGGTGGTGCTGTGCCCGATTCCGGACGAGGCTGGGGCCACGGAGATGCTCGCAAAGGTCTACGGCGAATGCTCGGTCGGGAAGACGAAGGACGACATGCGCTGCTGCGAGTTCGTCATGCTCAGCTACCCGCGCAGCGCACGCCCGCACCTGGAGAACCAGGTGTCGATCTGCCTCTCGACCGACCTCCCGCTCTATTTTTGGGCGCACGGCTTCGTGGATGCGGCAAAGTTGGCCGACTACTCCTACCTGATGACGACGGCCAAGCGAATCATCATCGACAGCGCGACCGCCCCGCCGGGGATCGCCGGCTACCCTTGGCCGCACCCCGAGAATGTCCGCGACCTGGCGTATGCGCGCCTGCTTCCGGTCCGCCAGTCGATCGGGCAATTCCTGAGCCGCTACCCGGCGCACACCCTCTCGGAGGGCCTCGCCTCGATCACGCTCTCCCACGGCGAGGGCGTGGCGGCCGAGGCGCGGGTCCTTCTCGGCTGGGTGAGGGACCGGATGGCCGAGTGCGGCGCCAAGGGCGAGGCGGCTGCGGTCGAGGAGTCCACGGCGATCCCCACGGAGGGGTTCGAGCTCGTTTTCGCCTATTCCGACAAGAAATCCTTCAGGTGGACGGCGGATGTGGCGGCCGCGCACGCGACCTTTGATGCGGATTTCGGAAACGGGCGGACTTCCATGCAGGTGTCGGCGGCGTTCCTCACCCCAGAGACCGCGCTCAGCGAGGCGATGTTCTTCTAGGCGTTTTCTTTCAAATCCCTATGTCCCAGGAACAATGGACGGCGGTTGACAGCTACATCACGGGTCTCCTCGTGCGCGGAGATCCCGCGCTGGACGGGGCGCTCGAGCGCAGCGCGGGGGCCGGGCTGCCCCAGATTCATGTCTCGCCGAACCAGGGCAAGCTGCTCCAGCTGCTCGCGCAGAGCCAGAAGGCCGCCAAGATCCTCGAGATTGGCACGCTCGGCGCCTACAGCACGATCTGGCTCGCGCGGGCGCTGCCCCCGGCAGGCCGCCTGATCACCCTGGAATACGAGCCGAAGCACGCGGAGGTTGCCCGTGCGAATATTGCGGCGGCCGGGCTGAAGGACGTTGTGGAGTTGCGCCTCGGCAGGGCGATCGATCTCCTGCCGCAGCTTCTCGCCGAGGGCGCGGGTCCATTCGACTTCATTTTCATAGACGCGGACAAGCAGAGCTACCCGGAATACTTCGCGTGGGCGCTCAAGCTTTCGCGCAAGGGCAGTGTCATCATTGCGGACAATGTCGTGCGCAAGGGAGGTGTGATTGAAGCAAACAGCGGCGATCACTTGGTTCAGGGCGTGCGCCGGATGAACGAGCTGGTCGCCCGCGAACCGCGGGTGAGCGCCACCGCCGTTCAGACCGTGGGCAGCAAGGGCTACGACGGATTCATGATGGCGCTCGTCATCTCCGACTGAGAGAGCCCAAGTCGACCGACTTGGGTGTTTCTACGTAGTGGGGTTTTTCGGGTCGAAAGGGATCCCGATATGGTATCATCATTGCGCAGCCCGAGCTGCCTCGCCCAGCCTTGAACCCGCTTCGTACTATGGCCGTGCCCCTTTTCCGGCTTTCACGCCGTGCACCGCCGTGAAGAGGGCATTCTTGATTCTCTGCATCGGGATCGGCGCCTACCAGGGATTGGGCTACCTGAAGGAGCGAAGGGCCGAGCAGGCGTACCTTGCCTTCCAGGCATCCGAGCCAAGGAATCGGCCCGCGAGCCGGGCGGGATTTGTCGACGCCTTTCAACTTGATGGGATCAATCCGTGGGAAATGACGGTGCTCATGCCCTGCGGATGTCCCTTGGCAGCGGGGCAGCGCGGCAGGGCGCTCGTGGAAAAGCTGAAGGCGGCCAATATTCCCGTGACCGCGTCCTCCGAAGCCCGGTGCACGGTCAAGGCCAACTCCCAGGCGGAACTCGACGAAAAGATGGGCCTGATGAACCGGGTGATGAACGGCGAGACCCCGATTGTGTTCTTCAAGGGCCGGGCAAAGAACAACCCGTCCTTCGAGGACGTACTCTTGGAATATCAGACCTCGCAATGAGGGCGAAGCTGCTCGCGGTCCTGATCCTCGTCTCGGGCGCTGCGTTCGCGGTAAGTCCAAGATACCAGGACGCCCTCAAGGCCAGGATCGACGGGACCTACGTCGTCGTGCTCTTGGCGAACGGCTCGAAGACCATTGTACCGATCACTGCGCTGAGCGCGGAGGACCGCGACCGGCTCACCAAGCTGAGCATCGATGGCCCGCTGCCAAAGGGAAAATCCGAGGTGAGGATCGTCAAGGCCGACGTAAAGGCGAAGACCACGATCGTCGTGTCCAGCACGGTTGGCCCATTGGAAACCGTCCAACTCGTCCCGCCAAACGTCCCCAGGGACCAGATAGGGGGAACCTGCATGGTGTACGCCGGCTACTATGTGGACAACGTCGACATCTACAAAATCATAAACGTCGCGGACACGGTTCACCCGTATTTGGACCCCGCCTATTACCGCAACATGGAGAAGCTCGTCATGGGCTTCACGCCGCGCCCGATCGTGTACAACTGGACGCCGAAGGTGGACGCCTTCGAGTGGACGAGGCAGGAGTTGCGCAAGGGACGTCCTGTTCTGGCAGCGTTCCCAAGGGAAATCTGGCAGGCCCTCCCGCCCGGGTTCGTCGGACAGCACCCCTGGAACGGGGGAAGCGTGGGCCACCAGATTGTCATCAACGGGTTCACCTGGAACCGGGACACCCATGAGGGGACCTTCCATATCATAAATTCCTGGAAGGAGCTTCCGGAGTTCGACCTGAAGACGGAAATGGCGAGGGGCGCCATGGATGTCGAACAGAGCCTTTCGCCAAAGGGCGAACCGGTGGAGGAGGCCGTGGTGACTCAGGTGACCAAGGTCGTGCTCATTAGATCCATCGGAAAGACGAATCTGTACGAAGTTGACACGAGCACCGGCGTCGAGCGCGTGGCGGCGCCTGACGCCGCCACGGCGAGGGCCATGGTCGAGGGAGCTGGTTCCACCTATTGACGCGGTATCGGAGCCACGCGTCGCTCACAGCCAGCCATGCGCAAGAGTGACGGCGGATGCGACCATGACAATTCCGACCAGCCGTTGCATCCAAGCCTGCAGGGCCGGGTTCGGGTCGAGCCTTCGATGCAGATGAAGCGCAGCGGCTGCGGCCGCCCCGTAAATGGCGATCTGGGTCGCTGCCGTGATCCCGCTTAGTTCCGCCGCCCGCAGCGCGAGCGGCCTCCCGTCCGAATGCAGGAACGACGGAAACACGGCCAGCATGAAGGCGTACGCCTTTGGATTCGAGAGGCAGGTGACGATCCCATACCTGAATGCGGAGGCGCGATTGCCGGCAGGCCCTCCCCCCGTTTCGATGGTTGCCGGGCGGGCCCGGAGGAATTGGCAGCCCATCCACGCCATGTATGCGGCCCCCAGCAGGATGAGCACCCTTAGCGTTTGGGGAAACGAAGCCACGATCGCGGTGATGCCGATCGTGGCCGTCAGCACGTGCACCATCCCCCCGACGACGATTCCCGAAATCGCCTCGGCGCCGCGACGGGCGCCCCCGGCCAGGGAACTCGAGACGACGTAGGCCATGTCCATCCCCGGGAGGGACACGATACCGAGAACCAGCAGGAAGTAGAGCCACAGGCTGTTGTTCAAGGCAGGACGTGGATTGGTGGGCAAACGGCGAAGCTTTCGCGCTCCGGAGCGGCCATCAGCGGACCCTCGTAAAGTCCGATTTCCAGTTGGTTTCCCAGGTCTTGCCCCGGTCGGGCGAGAAGGCCTGCTCCCAATGAATGGATGTTGGCGTTATCTGGGACCATGTGAAGCGCACGCGGACGGGCTTTCCCCGGAAGGTGTCATCGGCATAGAAGATACCGACGCCGTCCTGGAAGCGGCCCTTCACGGCCGGATCAAGGTCGCCGAGTGGATTTCGGCCGTCCACCCACCAAATTGCCCATTGTCCCGACACGGGATCAAATGCGCGCACGGTCATCGCGCGGTAGGCGCCGCCCGGCTTGTTGAGAACGTTGTCATCGACGTTGCCGTAGCCGGCCATCATTGCGCGCACGGTTGAGGTGCCATCGAATTCGAACCACTCGTGGCAACCCGCCAGGCGGTCCTTCAGGAGGGTGTGGTGGACGTTCCAGTCGCCGAAAAGAAAATCGAAGTCGTGCGAGGCGGCGGGACTGGCCGCGGTCAGTGACGACTGAAGGGAGTCCCCGGAAGCATGGACGGAGGAGGCGAGGGTCAGGGCGGCAGCCAGGAGGCCCGCGGCGACGGTGGCGTGTGTATTTTTCATGTGTGGGTTGGATTGTGGTTGTCCGCGCAATCATGCCCGATCAAATATGCCATCTGATGTCATGTATTATTGATTTCGCGCAAGAATGCTGGCGAGCCGCCTTCTCTCGATCCTGATGCGCCTGCAGACGCGGGGACCGATGACCGCGGCCGAGCTGGCCGGGGAGCTCGAGGTCTCGGTGCGGACAGTCCACCGCGACATCGACCAGTTGAGCGCAGCCGGCATTCCGGTCTATGCGGAGCGCGGGCGCAGCGGCGGCTTCCGGCTCCGGGACGGATACCGCACGACCCTTACCGGGCTCACCCAGCCCGAGGCGGAGGCGCTTCTCCTCGCCGGGCTTCCCGGTCCCGCCGAACAACTGGGCCTGGCCGGGATCCTGTCCTCCGCGCGCCTCAAGCTGATGGCGGCGCTCCCGCCGAAGATGCAGCAAGGGGCCGAAAGGATCGCCGCGCGATTCCACCTCGACGCCGCCGGGTGGTTCCGCGGGACCGACCGGCTGCCGGCGCTGCGCCTGATCGCGGAGGCCGTCTGGGGCGACCGGATGCTCAGGGTGCGCTATCGCCGCTCGGGCGACGCCGCGCCGCCCGCGCGCACTCTGGCGCCGCTCGGCCTCGTGTTGAAGGGCGGCGTCTGGTATCTGGTGGCGCGCGGCGGAGAACGAATCCGCACCTACCGCGCCGCGAGGATCTACGATGCCACAATCTGCGACGAGACCTTCGAGCGCCCGGAGGATTTTGACCTGGCGGCGCACTGGGAGGCGACGGCGCGCGACTACGAGGCCGGCATCTACCGTGAGTTTGCCGTGGTGCGCCTTTCTCGGAGGGGCTTGGCCCTGCTCGACCTTCTCGGTCCACACGTGGTGGAAGCGGCTGCCAGGACCCGCGGAAAGCCGGACCGTGCCGGCTGGGTGCGCTGCACGCTTCCGATCGAATCGTTCGAAATGGGAGTCCGCGAACTGATGCGCCTGGGCGGCGACGTAAATGTGATCGGGCCGCCGGCCCTGCGCTCACAACTGGCCGAGTCTGCCGCCCGCGTGGTCGCGGTTCACGCCGCCGGCGCTGCCAGCAGAAAAAACAGAATCTGAAAATCTACTCCGCCCTCAGCAGGCAGTAGCTGCGCCTGCCTTTTCGCAGCAGGAGGAACCGTCCAAAAAGGAGGTCGCCCACGCCGACTGTCCGCGAGGCTTCGACCACGCGGACGTTGTTGAGATATATTCCCCCGCCCTCCACGTCCTTGCGGGCCTGTCCCTTCGAGGGGCAAAGGCCGCTGTGGACGAGAATCTCGGTGAGAGGACCGCCGGCTCCCTCGATTGCCTTCTTTTCGAGGGCCTTTGTCGGGATTTCCCCGGAGACCTCGGTGAAGAGCGCCTCGGTGATTCCGTCGAGGCCCCCGCCGAACATGATCTCGCTGGCTCTGACCGCGTCGTCGCAGGCGGATTTGCCGTGGACAATCGTCGTCACCTCGCGCGCCAGCGCCCGGTGCGCCTCGCGCGCGCCAGGGTTTGCGATATGGGCCTTCTCGAGCGCGGAGATCTCGCCCGCCGAAAGAAGCGTGAACTTCCTGAGGTAGTCCGCCACCACGGCGTCATCGGTGTTGATGAAGAACTGGTAGAACTTGTACGGGCTCGTCTTCTTGGGATCGAGCCACACAGCGCCCTCCTCGGTTTTCCCGAACTTCGTCCCGTCCGCCTTGGTGATGAGCGGAAAAGTGAGGCCCCAGGCGTGGACGCCGAGCTTCTTCCGGATGAGGTCCGTGCCCGCCGTGATGTTTCCCCACTGGTCGGAGCCTCCGATCTGGAGCTCGCAGTCCAGGTCCTTTCGCAGGTGGTAGAAATCATGCGCCTGAAGCAGCATGTAGCTGAACTCGGTGTAGCTGATCCCACCTTCGGACTCCATGCGCGCCCGAACGCTCTCCTTGGCCACCATCATATTGATGGGGAAGTGTTTGCCTATGTCGCGCAGGAAATCGAGGAAGCTGATTCCGGCCGTCCACGAGGCGTTGTCCACCATGCGCGCGGGGTTCGACTTGGAGTCGAAGTCGAGGATCCGCGAGAGCTGGGCCTTGATGCTCGCCAGGTTCTGGTCGAGCTGGCTGCGGGAGAGGAGGTTGCGCTCGGCCGACTTCCCCGACGGGTCGCCAATCATGCCGGTCGCGCCCCCGGCGAGAGCGATCGGCCTGTGGCCCAGGAGTTGGAACCGTCGCAGCGTGAGCTGGCCGACCAGGCTTCCGACATGAAGGGAGTCCCCGCTGGGATCGAATCCGCAGTAGAGCGTGGCGGGACCCGCAGCGAGGCGTTTGGCCAACGCCCCCCGGTCGGTGCAGTCGGCGACGAGGCCGCGCCATTCTAGCTCATCGATAATGGTCATGGGGCAACTCAAAAAGCCCTCCCGGTGCCCCGGCGGCAAGGGATTTAATACCTGTCAAGTGTGAGCGAGGAAAAAACGATTTGCCGACGGCGCACCGGGGGCTCACTGTGCACTTTCCCACGGGTCGCTCCCGTCGGCGACTGTCTCCAGGCCACATCCACGCGCAACCACCTCCTCCATCATGCCCATACCTGTCGGAACCAAGGCCCCGGATTTCACGCTCAAGACTTCGGCCGCAGAGGGCCTGAAGGACGTCACGCTGAGCGACAATTTCGGAAAGAAAAAGACCCTCATCCTTTTCTTTCCTCTGGCCTTCACCGGCACCTGCACGACCGAGATGTGCGACGTGACCTCGGGCCTCGGCAAGTACGCGGGGCTCAACGCGGTCGTCTACGGGATTAGCGTGGACAGCCCGTTTGCGCAGGCCGCGTGGGCGAAGCAGAACAACATTTCGGTGACCCTCCTGAGCGACCTCAACAAGACGGTGGCCAGGGCCTACGGGGTCATCTTCCCCGGACTGGCCGGGATCGGCGACACAAGCGCGCGGGCCGCGTTCGTCGTCGGGACGGACGGGACGATCGCGTATTCGGAGCAGACGGCCACCCCCAAGGACCTCCCCAATTTCTCCGCGATCGCCGAGGCGCTCGCCAAGTGACCGCAGGGTCCTGAACATGAGCGGGCAACACGATCCCCTCGGAACCCTCCGCACGTTTGAGGCCGGCGGGGCGCCGCAGAAGTACCACTCGCTCCCCGCCCTTGAGAAGGCCGGCCTCAGTGTCTCCCGCCTGCCGGTCTCGATCCGGTTGGTCCTCGAGTCGCTCGTTCGCAACTGCGACGGCAAGAGGGTGACGGAGCACGCGGTCCGCGCGCTCGCCTCGTGGAAGGCAAAGGCCTCGCGCACGGAGGAGATCCCTTTTGTCGTCGCCCGGATCGTGCTCCAGGATTTCACGGGGGTTCCCCTCCTCGTCGACCTCGCGGCCATGCGTTCGGCGGTCGCCCGCCTGGGCAGGAGCCCCAAGATGATCGAGCCCCTGGTCCCGGTCGACCTCGTGGTGGACCATTCGGTCCAGGTGGATTTCTCCGGGAGCGCCGAGGCGCTCGCGAAGAACCTCGAGATGGAGTTCACGCGCAACCGCGAGCGCTACCAGTTCCTCAAATGGGGAATGCAGGCGTTCGACACATTCAAGGTCGTGCCCCCGGGAATCGGGATCGTCCACCAGGTGAACCTGGAGTTCCTTGCGAAGGGACTCCTGCGCGACGGCGAGGGGGTCTGGTACCCGGACACCCTCGTGGGAACCGATTCCCACACGACGATGATCAACGGCCTCGGGATCGTGGGGTGGGGTGTAGGCGGCATTGAGGCCGAGGCGGGCATGCTGGGCCAGCCCGTCTATTTCCTGACGCCCGACGTCGTGGGGGTTTACCTGACGGGTTCCCTCAAGGAGGGCGTCACCGCTACCGATCTCGCGCTCACGGTTACTCAGCTCCTGCGAAAGGCCAAGGTTGTCGGGAAGTTCGTCGAATTCTACGGGCCGGGTGCGGCCGCACTCCCGGTCGTCGACCGGGCGACGATAGGCAACATGGCCCCCGAGTACGGGGCCACGATGGGCCTCTTCCCGATCGACTCCGAGTGCACCAGCTACCTCCTGGCGACAGGCCGGAGCCCCGAGCACGTGGCCATGTACGAGGCCTACTATAAGGCCCAGGGCCTCTGGGGGATCCCGGAGAAGGGCCAGATAGACTATTCGCAGGACATCGAGCTCGACCTGGCCTCGGTGGTCCCGAGCGTCGCCGGCCCGAAGCGCCCCCAGGACCGGATCGAGCTGCCGATGCTGAAGGAGGAGTTTGTCGGCTCGTTCTCGAGGCCGGTCGCCGAGAATGGGTTCGGCCGGAAGTCCTCCGACTACAAGTCGGCCAGCGCCGACGTTGCGCTCAACGGCCACGGCTCGGCCACGATCGGCCACGGCAGCGTCCTCATCGCGGCCATCACCAGCTGCACCAACACCTCGAATCCCTCCGTCATGCTGGCGGCGGGGCTCTTGGCCAAGAAGGCCGTGGAGCGGGGCCTCACGGTGGGCCCCGCCGTGAAGTCATCGCTCGCTCCGGGCTCCCGGGTCGTGACGGACTACCTCACCCGGACGAAGCTCCAGCCCTACCTGGACACGCTGGGCTTCCAGACTGTCGGCTACGGCTGCACGACGTGCATTGGCAACTCGGGTCCCCTCTCGGCCCCGATCGAGGAGGCGATAGCGAAGAACGACCTGGTCGCCGCGTCGGTCCTCTCCGGCAACCGCAACTTTGAGGCGCGCGTCCACCAGAGTATCAAGGCCAACTTTCTCATGTCGCCGCCCCTTGTGGTTGCGTTTGCCCTGGCCGGGCGGGTCGACATCGACCTCACCCGCGATCCGCTGGGCAAGGGAAAGGACGGGCAGGACGTCTTCCTGCGTGACATCTGGCCGACCCTGGCCGAGGTGAGGAACCTGATGCAGTCGGCCCTCAAGCCCGAGGTCTACCGCAAGCTCTATTCCGACTTCGCCTCGCAGAACCCGAAGTGGAACGAGATCCCGTCCTCCGCGGGCGACACCTACGCCTTTGACGCAAAGTCCACGTACATCCAGGAGCCCCCGTTCTTCGCGGATTTCTCGATGGAGCCGGGAAGCATCGCCGAGATCAGGGGCGCCCGGGCGCTCGGGATATTCGGAGACTCCGTGACGACCGACCACATTTCCCCGGCCGGCTCGATCAAGAAGACCTCGCCCGCCGGCAAGTTCCTCGTTGAGAGCGGCGTGGCGTTCGAGGACTTCAACAGCTACGGCTCGCGCCGGGGCAACGACCGGGTCATGACGCGCGGGACCTTCGCCAATGTCCGGATCAAGAACCTCATGCTCGGGGGCGAGGAGGGCGGCTTGACGATCCTCCAGCCCGAGGGAACGAAGCTTTCCATCTTCGACGCGGCCGCCGAGTACCGCAAGCGGGGGACGCCGCTCGTGATCCTGGCCGGACAGGAATACGGCACGGGATCCTCGCGGGACTGGGCGGCGAAGGGAACGAGCCTCCTCGGCGTGCGGGCGGTCGTCGCGCAGAGCTTCGAGCGGATACACCGCAGCAACCTTGTCGGGATGGGCGTGCTTCCGTTGCAATTCAAGGAGGGGTCGGGAGCGGCCGCCCTCGGGCTCGACGGATCCGAGACGTTCGACGTCCTCGGACTCGGCCACGAGCTGAGGCCGCAGCAGGACCTCACGCTCCACGTCACCCGCAAGGGCGGCGAGACCCTCGATGTTCCGGTGCGCTGCCGGATAGACACCCCGATCGAGATCGATTACTACCAACACGGCGGCATTCTCCCCTATGTCCTCCGTCAAGTCCTGGCAAAACCGTGACGAGCGAATCGGCAAAGCCGGTCTACCTTGTCGATGCCTACTCCGATCCGGTCGCGGTCCGCATTGAGGGCCGGGCCAGCTTCCTGAACAGCGCGAGCCTGCGCGAGTTCCTCTTCCAGATGCTAAAGTCGGGCAAGACCCGAATCGTAATCGATTTCCTGCGGTGCACGAGCATGGACAGCACGTTTCTCGGGGTCCTGGCCGGCATCGCCCTTGAGATTCGAAAGCTTCCCCAGAAAGGGAGCCTCGTGCTCACGAGGCTGAGCCACCGAAATCTCGAGCTTGTCCACAACCTGGGCCTCCAGAGGCTGGTGACCGTCGACACGTCGGCGGGGGGCGTGAATTCCGACGCCTGCGACACGCCGCTTACGGGCTCGGAGCGGGGCGAGCTCGAGAACGCGCGCCTTGTGCTCGAGGCCCATGAGAGCCTCGTGACGGCTGACGAGTCCAACCGCGGCAAGTTCCAGGACGTCCTCGTATTCATGAAGAACCGCGTTGAGCGCGGCTAGGATAGCCTGTCAAATCGTCCGCAGCCTGCGGTCTTCCCGCGGGCGTTTCCATGGCTTTAACACTCATCCTGCTGCTCCTCGCCGTTGCCGCCGCGCTTTGTGTCGTGGTGCACAGGCTGCGGATTGAGTCCGACGCCCGGGAGGAGCAGCGCAGGCAGGCCTTCCACGACCGGCAGCGGGCGCTCGACTTCATGCACCTGATGGCGGAGGCCCTCGGCGAGGGCCTTTCGCGCCAGGAGCTCAACCAGCGCATCGTGCACGCGTCGATCCTCTGCACAGGCGCCCTGAGCGCCTGCATGTTCGAGAGGACGCCGGCCAACATGATGCGAAGCGTGGCAGTCGAGGGCCTCTTCCCGCCGCACCGTCCGCTTCCCGACCACGTGAAGGGCAAGCTGGCGACGCGGGCGAAGTTCATCGAGCAGGTGCTCAGGTCCGAGGAGTTCCCCGTGGGCGAGGGGATAGCGGGCAGGGTCGCGGAGACCGGGCGAGGCGAACTGATCGCAGACGCCGCGGCCGACCCCCGAGTCGTGAAGCACGACGACCCCAACCTCGCCGTGCGCTCCGTGATCGCGGTCCCCATGAGATTCCGCGACCGCTCGTTCGGGGTGCTGGCCGTCGCAAACCCGGTCGACAACCGGTTTTTCACGGAGACCGAGTGCTCGCTCATGCAGTCGCTCGCCGAGCAGGCGGCGCTTGCGCTCCACAATGCCGAATCCCTGGGCCTGCAGATCGAGCGCAGGCAGCTCGACATGGACCTCTCGATCGCGAGCGGGATACAGCAGATGCTCCTCCCCTCGCAGTCGGCCGTCTTCCCGGGCCTGGACGTGGACGCGCGCTATTCCCCCGCGCAGCGCGTGGGAGGCGACCTCTTCGACATCATCGCCCTTTCGCAGACGCGGCTCGGGGTCGTCGTGGCGGACGTCTCGGGGAAGGGCATCGCCGCCTCGCTCTACATGGCAGTCTGCAGGACCAATCTGCGCCAGATCATCCCACGGCATTCCTCGCCGGCTCAGGCGCTGATCGAGCTTAACCGGACGATGGGGGCGGACATCCACGCCGAGCTGTATGTGACCGTGCTCTACGCGGTGATCGACCTTGAGGCGAACCGGGTGACATTCGCCCGCGCGGGGCACGAGCTGCCGCTCTTCGCGCGGCACGATCCCCGGACCGGGGCGTACCTCACGCACCTCGTCCGCTCGCCCGGCATGCCGGTGGGCCTTGTTCCCGACGAAATCTTCACCCCGGCCATCGAGGACAAGACGGAGCAGTTCCACGCGGGCGACATGCTGGTCCTGTACACGGACGGCGTCACCGAGGCGCCCAACGAGGACGACAAGGAATTCTCCAGCGCGCGCCTGGCCGACGCGGTGCGGGCCCTCCACACGCTCCCTGCCCGCGAGATCAACGACGGGATCCTCGAGAGCGTCAGGCGGTTCTCAGGCGGCGCCGCCCAGCGCGACGACTTCACGCTGGTGACGGTGAGGAGGGACTAAAGGCGCCCATGGCCGGAGAGTCCATTGCCGAGCGGCGCCGGGTGGTGGTCGCCGGCGGCGGCGCGGCCGGGTTTTTCGCAGCCATCACCTGCGCGGAGGCGGATCCGACGGCCGATGTGACGATCCACGAGGCCACCCTCCACCCGCTCGCAAAGGTGCGCGTCTCCGGCGGAGGCCGTTGCAACGTGACCCACGCGTGTCCTGACCTCATGGAATTCGCAAAGAGCTATCCGCGGGGCTCGAGGGAGATGATTGGGCCCCTCCACCGCTTTGGCCCGGCGGAGACGGTCGCATGGTTCAACGACCGAGGTGTGGAGACCAAGACCGAGAAGGACGGCAGGATGTTTCCGGTCACCGACGACTCGGCGACCGTCGTGAATTGCCTGATGGGTGCCGCGAGCAAGGCGGGCGTTCGCCTGTTCACCCAGAGCGGGATTCGTTCTGTCGAGGCAAGCCCAGGGGATCCCAAGGGCCGGCTTGCAGTGGGGCTTTCGGGGGGCGAATCCGTGCTGGCGGACAGGGTCCTCCTAGCGACGGGCGGGACCAAGGGCTCGGCCGGGCTCCCCATTGCGGAAAGCCTCGGCCATTCCGCCGCGCCGCCCGTCCCGTCGCTGTTCACCTTCCACGTGGACGATCCGAGGATAAAGGGTCTGGAAGGAGTCTGCGCCCCGCCGGCGGGAGCGTCGGTCCGGGGCATGCGACTGTTCGAGACCGGACCGGTGCTCGTGACGCACTGGGGGCTCAGCGGCCCGGCGATCCTCAAGCTTTCCGCGTGGGGTGCGCGCGAGCTCCACGATGCGGGCTACAAGTTCACTCTTCTGGTCAATTGGGTTGAACCAAGGTCGGCTGAGCAGGCGCGTCTCGATCTCGAGGCCGAGAAAGCCGCGCATCCGCGCAGGCAGGTCTCCAACTCGAATCCGTTCGAGCTCCCCGCGAGGCTGTGGGAGCGCCTTGTCGTGGCTTCCGGAGCCGCCGCCAGCGCGCAATGGGCCACAGTTGGAAAGGACGCAATCCGGGCGCTTGCTCTTCAAGCGACCCAGTCGGAATTCGCAGTCGCCGGCAAGAGCATGAACAAGGAGGAGTTTGTGACCTGCGGCGGCGTGCGTTTGGAGGAAGTGGACATGGCCACGATGGAGAGCCGCCTCCGGCCCGGTCTCTTCTTCGCCGGCGAGATTCTCGATATCGACGGGATCACCGGGGGGTACAATTTCCAGGCGGCCTGGACCACGGGTTGGCAGGCAGGCCGGGCGATGGCCGGGATTTGAGGCTCCTGAATCTTGCGGTCTCTCTTGACTCCGGGGAAGTTTCTATAGATATGCTATAGATTATGCCAACTCTTTCGTTCCATGCATCGGGCCAGTTGGCCAAGTCCGTGAAGCGGACTGCTGCACGCCAACGCCGAAAGGTGTCGGAACTGCTAGCCGATGCTGTCGATCGGGGACTCAAGGCGCAGCAGCCTGGCAGTCTTCTTTCGTGCTGCGCCGACCTTTCCCTGCCCGGCAAGGCCTACGATCCTTCTGCCCCGGCGATTCCAATTCGCGATTGGAAGATGCTTAAGCCGTGAAGTATCTGCTCGATACTCACGCCGTGCACGCTGCGGTTGATCCAAATGCGGCGAAACCACTCACGGCCAGGACCCGGGATATCATTGCTAACTGCACCCGAGCGGACCTTGCGATCTCCGCTATCACTCTCTTGGAGCTTGCGCGCCATCTGCGCGATGGAGTGATCGGCGCCAAGGATCGGATAGGTTGGCTAGAGCGAGTAGAGGAGAACCTAACGGTCATCCCAATAACGGCACGTTTGGCCTACGCGTCGACCGTCATGCCATGGCGTCGCCAGAACGGAAAAGAACATGCGGATCCCGCGGATCGACTAATCGTTGCGACTGCCATGCGTCATCAGTTAGAAATTATCGGTGATGACGAGGAAATGAGGCGCATTTCGGAGACGCATGCGTTTACGATGATTTGGTAAAGGCGGCGGTGTTCGGCTGCCTTTGGGAATGGGAGGCATTCCTGCGTCATTTGCCTAGCGGCCAGGCGAAAATACCGTTGCGAGCCGTCTTGCCACGTCGACCGGCTGAACCAAGGGTACTTAGCGCATGTCAGCTACAGGAGCATCTCAGATAGATCGCTTCGCGATTCCGGACTCGGCCGGGCATTTTGGCCCGTTCGGGGGTATCTTCGTTCCGGAGACCCTCATGGCCGCGCTTGAGGAGCTGGAAAGCGTCTACAAGTCGGCGCGCTCAGATCCCTCGTTTCAGGCCGACTTCAGGCGCCACCTTGCGGAATTTGCCGGGCGCCCGACGCCGCTTTACTACGCCGAGCGGCTGACGCGCCACTGCGGCGGGGCGAAGATCTATCTTAAGCGAGAGGACCTGCTCCACACGGGCGCCCACAAGATCAACAACGCGATAGGCCAGGCCCTCCTCGCCCTGCGCATGGGGAAGAGGCGGATCATTGCCGAGACGGGGGCCGGCCAGCACGGAGTGGCGACCGCGGCCGTGTGCGCAAAGTTCGGGCTCGAATGCGTCGTCTACATGGGGGCGGTGGACATGGAGCGCCAGGCGCTCAACGTGTTCCGGATGCGGCTCATGGGGGCGGAGGTGCGAGGCGTCGAGGCCGGCCAGAGGACGCTCAAGGAGGCGATCAACGAGGCCATGCGCGACTGGGTGACCAACGTGCGCACGACCCACTACATCCTGGGCACTGTCTACGGGGCGCGTCCCTATCCCGAGATGGTGCGCGACTTTCACCGGGTGATCGGAATCGAGGCGAGGGAGCAGATACTCGCCAGCGAGGGCAGGCTTCCCGACGAACTGATCGCATGCGTGGGGGGCGGGAGCAACGCGATCGGGCTCTTCTTCGAATTCCTCGGCGATCCCTCCGTGCGGATGTTCGGGATCGAGGCGGGAGGCACGGGCATCAGCAGGGGCGGGCACGCGGCCCGCTTCGCCGGCGGCAAGCTCGGCGTCCTCCAGGGCTGCAAGACATTCATCCTCCAGGACCCCGACGGGCAGATCGAACTCACGCATTCGGTTTCCGCCGGCCTCGACTATGCAGCCGTGGGGCCCGAGCACTCCTTTTACCGCGAGAATGGCCGCATAGAGTATGCCTACGCGACGGACGACGAGGTGCTTGAGGCGTTCCAGCTCTGCTCCCTCATGGAGGGCATCATCCCCGCGCTCGAGAGCTCCCATGCGCTCGTGCATGGGTTCAAGCGGGCCCGGGAACTCGGGCCGGGCAAGGTCATCATCGTCAACCTGAGCGGACGGGGGGACAAGGATGTCCAGGAGGTCGCCAGGATCCTCGAGAAGAAAAAATGAAGAGCATGACCGGATACGGCCGAGCCGCGTCGGCCTTTGCGGGAGGGACGCTCACGGTCCAGGTGAGCTCCGTCAACCGGCGCACGCTGGACCTCACGATAAAGATACCCGGCGACTGGGAGAGCCTTGAGACCGAGGTGGCCGAGCGCGTCAGGCGCGTGGCGGCGCGAGGCAAGGTCCATGTGGACGTTGAGTACACGGCCGCCAAGGGTCGCGAGGAGGTCGCCTGGAGCGACTCCTCGATCGGCTCCGCCCTCGACAAGCTGGCTGCGCTGGCCGACGCGCGAGGCATTCATTTTGAGCCCTCGGCCGAACTCCTGTGGCAGATCGCGAATTCCCAGAGGATCCCCGCGGCGACGCCCACGGCGGACAACGTGCGCCCGGAGCTCCTCTCCTCCCTCGACGAGGCGCTCGGGGGATTTGCGGCAATGCGGGCGAAGGAAGGGGAGGCGCTCTTCGTCGACTTCATAGAGCGGACCGGGACCTGCCGCAGGCTCCTGGAGGCGGTCGCGGCGCGCGCCCCGGCCGTCGCCCCTGCCTACCGGACCCAGCTCCTCAAGCGCCTGCGAGAGTCGGGCCTCGAGCTCGACGTCGACGACGAGCGCGTGCTCCGGGAGATCGCCCTCTACGCCGACCGAAGCGACATCAGCGAGGAGATCACCCGGTTTCGCAGCCACCTCGACCAGTTGGGCGCCCTCCTCAAATCCGGGGAAGAGATCGGCCGCAAGGCCGACTTCATCCTCCAGGAGCTGGGCCGCGAGGCCAACACGATCGGGAGCAAGGCGAGCGACCTGGCGATCTCCAAGAGCGTGATCGAGCTGAAGAACGAGCTGGAGCGCATCCGGGAGCAGATGGCCAACGTCGAGTGAGGGGTGCCGTCAGCGCCGGTGCGGCGCCCTGAACGAGGAGAGGACGTAAAGGGCCACCCCCACGCAGATGGCCGAGTCGGCCACGTTGAAGGTCGGATAGACGTACGTGCCGAAATGGAAGTCCAGGAAGTCGACGACGTGGCCCCGCAGGACCCGGTCGACCAGGTTGCCCGCAATCCCCCCGCACAGGAGCCCGAAGCAGACCTGGGCGTAGGTCCCGCCAAGGCCGAGGGCCTTCCGCCACAGGAAGATCACGACGAGGGTGGAGGCTGCGAGGACAGCGAGGACGATGCTCCGGCCGGTGAAGATGCTCCAGGCCGCGCCCGTGTTGCCCACGTGCACGATATTGAAGAATCCGCGCACGACCGGGATCGCGCCCGCACTCTCGCCGTAGGTGCCAAAGGGAAGGTGGGCCATGACCCATGCCTTTGTGCCCTGGTCCGCGGCAAGGACCGCGGCGGCGATCGCAATCAGCCTCCAGTACTTGAGGACGCGCCAGCTGAGCGCCAGGCCGGGGTCCACTGACTGGCTCATTCTTCGCCGCTGTCCTCTTCCATGATCTTGCCGCCCTCCTCGCCGGCCTCGCCAAAGAGGCCCGCTTGCGTGCGGGAATGGTGGCGGTTGCGCTCAATCTGCTTCTGGGCCTCCGCGGAATACCGGGTGAAGGGAACCGCGAGCAGGCGCTCCTTTGAGATCGGCTTCGCGGTGATCTCGCAGACCCCGTAGGTGCCGTCGCGGATGCGCTTGATGGCGGCGTCAATCTCCGAGAGCGCCTCCTGCTCGCTCGAGACGAGGCTGAGCGCAAAGTCCCGGTCGAAGGTGTCGGTGCCGGCATCGGCCATGTGCTGGCCGTAGGCCGAGAGGTCGCCGGCGTCCTCCTTCACGGAGCGCTTCAGCGTCTCCTCGGAATGCCTTTCTATGCCCTCCGTCAGGCTTTTCCTCATGTCCATGAGGAGCTTGTGGAACCGCTTGAACTTTTCCGGCACGTCCCGCGCCTCGATGGCCTCGACCGCCTTTGCCCTCTTCGGATTGAATCCCAGGATGTCGGCGAGCGACGCGGCCTTCACGTGGTTTGGCTTCGTGGGCTTGTCGAGCTCGGCGGCGTGGAGCGCGGCGGACGGCTTTGCAGGGACCTTGGTCAGCTTCGCGTTCGATTCCGCCTTGGCCGAGACCGTCTTCGCGATTGCGCGAACCTCGTCGAGGCTGAACGCAATCGGCTTCATCGCCGCCTTCCTTGCGAGGATGCTGTCGCGCAGGGCCGACTTCTTGGACGGCTTTTCCACGGGAGGGCGCTTCGGCGCGGCGGCCGGGGCGGGCACGGCGCCCTTCACCTCGGGCTTTGGCGCGGCCTTGGGTGGCAGCTCCTTCCTTGATTCGGTCGGTGCCGGCTTTGTCTTGGAGGGCTTAATTTTCTTGGGCGTTGCCATGGGAAGTCTTTTTTTTGGAAAACAGGATTTCAGGATTTCAAAGTTTCTGCGCAGCGCGGGCAGACCTCGCCCAGTTGCGTCTGCTCGAGCCCGGGCAGCCACCGCCAGCATCGCGGGCAGCGTGCGAGCCCCGCCTCGGAGCAGGCCCTCACCTCGACGCCAAACGCACCCGGCCGTTCTCGGGGCAGCTCCAGGTTCACCTCCGACACGATGAAGATCTCGGGCAGCGAGGCGAGGTGGCCCTCGAGGGCGGGCCGCAGGGGATCGCCCGCCGGGACGCGCAGCGTCACGGCGGCGTCGAGTGATTTTCCTATGCGGCCGGCCGCGCGCAGCGGCTCGATGGCCTCGTTGACCTTGGCTCTCATCTTTATGAGGGATGCCATACCGGCATCGGCCCCCTGGGGCGACCACGAAGGTGGTATTTCGGGCCAGTCCTGCAGGTGGACCGAATCGGCCCCAAACTCCGTGCCGGAGCGGGCGAACGACCACGCCTCGTCAGCCGTGAACGGGATGACGGGGGCGAGGATCCTCACCAGGACGCCGAAGATCTCATGGATCGCCGTCTGCGACGAGCGGCGAAGGGGATGGCGCGTGCCGAGCGTGTACAGCCGGTCCTTGAGCATGTCGTGGTAAGTCGCGGAGAGCGTGACCGCACAGAACTGGTTGCAGTGCTGGTAGACCCTGTGGAACTCGTACGCGTCATAGTATGCCGCGCAGGCCCGCGCGAGCTCCGCCGCCTGCTGGAGGGCCCAGCGGTCGAGCGGATCCAGGCTTCCTGTGGGAACTGCATCGCGCGCGGCTTCAAAGTCGAACAGGTTGGCCAGCTGGAAGCGCAGCGTGTTGCGGATCAGCCGGTAGGTCTCCCCGACGTGGGAGAGTATCTCCTTCGAGATCGGGATGTCGTCCCGGAAGTCCTGGGACGCTATCCAGAGGCGGATGACGTCCGCACCGTAGTCGGCGATGTAGGCGTCGCTCGTCTGCGGTTTCTGGTAGGTGGAGCTCTTCGATATCTTCTTCTGCTCCTCGTCCACGATGAAGCCGTGGGTGAGGACACCCTTGTAGGGCGCGCCCCCGAAGGCGATGACGGATGTCCACAGGGACGATTGGAACCAGCCGCGGTGCTGGTCGCTGCCCTCGAGGTAGAGGTCGGCCGGCCACTGGGTGCCTCCGACACCCCGGCGAAGGACGGCGGCGTGGGACGAGCCCGAGTCCAGCCAAACGTCGAGCGTGTCCCGTCCGCACGCGAGCGCCCCGGCTTCCGGCCAGCCCTCCGGGAGGGCCACCCCGCGCAGGATCTCCGCCGGCGCCTCGTCGTACCAGAGGTTCGTGCCTTGCTTCTCGACCTTGTCGGCGATCGCCCGGATGACGGCGCCGTCCAGGAACGGGCGCTTCTCGGCGTCGTAGAAAGCCGGGATCGGAACGCCCCAGGAACGCTGGCGGCTGACGCACCAGTCGGGCCTCGACTCGACGGCGCCCCTGATGCGGGCCTCGCCCCAGACGGGGATCCATCCTCCCGAGGCCGTGATCTTGGAGATTTCCTCAAGGACGGCCTTCCGGGAGCCCGCCTTGTCGAGCGACACGAACCACTGGTCGACCGCCCTGTAGATGATGGGCGTCTTCGAGCGCCAGCAGTGCGGATAGCTGTGGGTGTACTTGTGCTTTGCGAAGAGGGCGCCCGCCGAGTCGAGCTTCCTCAGGACGGCGATGTTCGCGGGGGAGGTCCTCTTCTTCTCGAGGTCGTCGACGCTCTCAAGCGTCGTCACCCCGACGAGATCCTTTGGAATGCGCCCGTCGTCCTGGTAGGTGCCGTTGTCCGCCACGGGGCAGTAGATTTCGAGCCCGTACCTGAGCCCGGTCTGGTAGTCCTCGGCGCCGTGGCCAGGGGCGGTGTGGACCGCCCCTGTGCCCGTGTCGGTCGTGACGTAGTCGGCGAGGACGACGGGGGAGGGACGGTCGATGAAGGGGTGCCTCGCCGCCAGGTGCTCAAGGGATTTTCCGGCGACCGTCTTCAGGACCGAGGGAGCTTCCTTGAGGCCCGCGGCAGCGGCAACCTGGCCGAGGAGCGCCGCCGCCACGATGATCCTCTCGGGGCCCGTGTCGGCGACGACATAGTCGACCTCGGGGTTGAGCGCGATGGCCAGGTTGGCAGGCAGCGTCCACGGAGTCGTGGTCCAGATGACGATGCTGAGCGGCTTGTCGCCCGGGAGGCCGAACCTCGCGGCCTCGGCGGCCGGAACGGCGAACCTGACCCAGATCGAGGGCGAGGAATGGTCCTTGTACTCCACCTCCGCCTCCGCGAGCGCCGTCTCGAACGGAATCGACCAGTAGACCGGTTTCTTGCTGCGGTAGACGACGCCCTTTTCAACGAAGGCCGCGAAAATGCGCAGGATGTCGGCCTCGTACGCCGGGGCCTTGGTCTTGTACTCGTTCGCCCAGTCGGCGAGGACGCCCAGGCGCTTGAACTGGTCCTTCTGCTTCGCGATCCAGCCCTCGGAAAAGGCGTCGCAGAGCTGCCGCAGTTCCGAGGTCGAGGCCTGCTTCTTGGCCTCCCGGAGCTCGCGGGCAACCTGCTGCTCGATGGGAAGACCGTGGCAGTCCCAGCCCGGGACGTACGGCGCCCGGAAGCCGCGCAGCGCCTTGTAGCGGACCGTCAGGTCCTTAAGGGTCTTGTTGAGGGCGGTTCCGATGTGGACGTTGCCGTTCGTGAACGGCGGACCGTCGTGGAGGACAAAGGCCGGGGCGCCGCGCCGGCGCCGCTGAATCGCCTCGTAGAGGCCCGTCCTCTCCCAGTGGGCGACCCGTGCCGGCTCGCGCTGGGCGAGGCCCGCCCTCATGGGAAAATCTGTCCTCGGAAGCTGCAACGTGTCTTTGAGGTCTTGCGCCAAGAAAAAAAAGGGACCGGGAGGGTAAATAGGGGACCCGGCGAGTCAAGACACCCGCTTGGCCAGGGAGACGCCCGAAGCCAGGCACTCGGGAACCGAGATTCCGTCGCGCACGCTTCCCCCGATAAGAAGCCCGGGGTGGTCCCTCTCGCACTGCGCCATCGCCTCAAGATGGCGTCCGAATCCCAGGTTGTACTGGGGAATTCCTCGAGGCAGGAGCGTGTGGCGAATGAAAGCGGGCTCGCCGCGGGCCCCCAGAAGACTTCCCAGGTCCCCACACACCAGGCTGGTCAGATTCTTGGGAGCCAGCTCTCCAACCGAAGGGTTGAGCGCGCCGCCCGCAAGGGCCGTCAGGGCGACGTGGCCCTCGGGCGCCCGCCCCGGGAATAGGCTCGACGTGAAAATCACGCCGAGGACCGAGCGCTTCTCCACCGCCGGCACAAGCGCGCCGAAACCGTCGAGCGGGTGCTCGACCTGCTCGCGGCGGTAGCCGATGAAATACGAGGCCACGGGCGGATACTCGATGGCGGCAAGGCCCGAAAGCGGCCGGACGCCGGCCGGACCAATCTCGAGCTCCGAGAGGCCGTAGCCCGGGAGGGCGGCAAGAACCCAGTCGAAGTCGCCGCCTTGCTCGGCGTCCCCCCCGCTCCAGCGCACGCGCCACCGAGCGGCGGATCCCGGCCCGATCGAGCGAACCCGGGCATTGAGGACGGCGGTTCCCGAGGGCAGCCTGGAGGCCAGGGCGTCGGGCAGCGCCTGCATCCCGCTCCGGAATGAGACGGCGGTCTGCGCCGGGAGCCCCTTCTCGCGGCGCCTGCGGGCGCGCTCGGACAGGGCCCGGAGGAGGGAGCCCGTGGTGCGCTCCGCCTCCCAGGCCTGCGGGAAGGCATAGCGCGTCGACAGGCGCTCCGCGTCGCCAGCCCAGATCCCGCTTACGAGCGGCTGGCCGATTCGCTCCAGGACGGAGCTCCCGAAGTGCTCCCTGACGAAGGAGGCGACGCTGACGTCATCCTTCCTGATCTGGGGCTTGAATGTGGCCTCGGAGGCAACCCGCAGCCTGGCGCCCATCGTGAGGAGGGGCGTCGCCATGAACTCCTTCTTCGAGGAGGCCGAGGGAACGGCCTCCAGCTTTCCGTGAAGCGAGATGTAGCTCCTCCTTGCGACTGCTTCAGGCTCGATCCGCTCGGCGCCGAGGCCGAGCTCGCGAAGCATCGCTTCCGTGTCCTGGGAATCGCTTCGGAACGAATTCGGGCCGCCCTCGACCATCCAGCCGTCGACCCTGTCGGTGCGGACCGTCCCCCCCAGGCGGAGGCCCGACTCAAGGAGGCGCACGGAATGACCGGCCGCCGTCAGCCTCCAGGCGGCGCAGAGGCCGGTCAATCCGCCGCCAAGGACCGCGACATTCATGTCTTCCTCAGCGCCACGAGGTCACGGCGTCGACCAGGGCCTCGAGGCAATCGATCTTCGCCTGCGGGAGGATCCCGTGGCCCAGGTTGAAGATGTGGCCCCTCGACCCGCGCATGGACTCGAGGAGGCGCAGTGTCTCCCGGCGCGCCGTCGCCGGCGTCGTGTTCAGGATCGCCGGGTCGAGGTTGCCCTGAACGGCGACGTTGCCCGGCAGGCTCCGCCGGGCCCCGGCCAGGTCAATCGACCCGTCCACGCTCAGGACGCGCGCCCCGGTGAAGGCCTGGTCCATCATGTGGGACCCCGTTCCCTTGCCGTAGATGATGATCGGGAACCCCACGGGCATCTCGGATATGATCGACCGGATCCAGCGCAGCGAAGCGGCCTCGTAGTCCGGGCCCGCGACGACGCCGCCCCAGGTGTCGAAGATCTGGAGGGCGTCGGCCCCGGCCGCGATCTGCATCTTGAAGTAGGCGACGAGGGCGCGAGTAAGCTTCTCCAGGAGCATGTCGAACGTGGACCGCTCGTCATAGAAGAGCGACTTGACCCGCCCGAAGTCCTCGGAGCTGCCGCCTTCCACCATGTAGGTTGCGAGCGTCCAGGGCGACCCTCCGAAGCCGAGGACGGCGCGGGTTCCCGCGATCTCCTTCTTCAGGAGGGCGAGCGCCTCGGCCACGTAGGAGAGCCTTTCGGGCACCGCGCTCCCGGGCGCCAGGGCCTCGACGTCCGCCCTTCCGACGATTCTTCCCTCCATCGCGATGCCGCCCTCCTCCCTGAACGTGTAGCCCAGGCCGAGGGCCTCGGGGATCACGAGGATGTCGGAGAACAGGATCGCGGCGTCGAGGGCGAACCTGCGGACGGGCTGCATCGAGACCTCGACCGCCAGCTCCGGCGTCCGCACCATGCCGAGGAAGCCGTGCTTCGCCTTCAGGTCGCGGTATTCGGGGAGGTAGCGCCCCGCCTGGCGCATGATCCAGACCGGCGGCCGCTCCAGGGGCTCGCACGAGCAGGCCGCGAGAAATCGTTCGCGGGATTTCACGGGGAGTCGGCGAGCCAGTCCCGGGGCCTCAGGAACTCCTCGACGAGGCGGGCCTCCGGGGATCCGGGCAGCGGCGACGCCCCGTAGTCCCACCGGGCGAGGGGCGGCATGCTCATCAGGATGGACTCGGTGCGGCCGCCGCTCTGGAGGCCGAACGCGGTTCCCCGGTCCTGCAGGAGGTTGAACTCCGCGTAGCGGCCCCTGCGGCGCAGCTGGTGCTCGCGCTCGCGCTCCCCGTGCGGCGTATCCTTCCTGCGGGCGACGATCGGGCGGTAGGCCGGGATGAACGCATCGCCCACGGCGCGCGCGAGCGCGAACGAGCGCTCGAAGCCCAGCTCGTCGAAATCATCGAAGAAGAGCCCCCCGATCCCGCGCTGCTCCCCGCGGTGCCGGAGGTGGAAATAGTCGTCGCACGCCGCCTTGAGGCGGGCGTGGAGGCCGCCTCCGAACGGAGCCACGGCGTCCCGCGCCGTCCGGTGCCAGTGGACGGCGTCCTCGGCAAAGCCGTAGTAGGGCGTGAGGTCAATGCCCCCCCCGAACCACCACGCGGCCCCGCCGTCGGCCGCGGTGGCGGAAAAGAAGCGGATGTTGGCGTGGCTCGTCGGGACGTACGGGTTCCTGGGGTGGATGACGACCGAGACCCCGAGGGCGCACCACGGCCTGGCGGCAAGATCGCTCCTGCGCGCCGTTGCGGCGGGCGGCAGCGCGGTGCCCAAGACATGCGAGAACCCGACGCCGGCCTTTTCGAATACGCTCCCGCCCGCGAGGATCCGGGTGAGGCCTCCGCCGCCCCCTGGCCTGCTCCACGCTTCCGAGCCGAACCGGCCGGAGCCGTCCTCCGATTCGAGGGCCGCGCAGATCGAGTCCTGGAGCGCGGTGAGGTAGGCCCGCACCCCGTTCGAGTCGGGCTGCATCTTACCTTCCTCCGAGGCCCGGGTAGAGGACCTGGGGCCCGCTTTGGGGCGGCGCCGCGGCCGGGGCGGGTCTGGTGGGTGCGGAGGCCGCGCCCTGGGCCGGGGCCGGATCGCGCGAGAAGGGCTGCGCCCCGAGCGGGATGGCGGCAAACGCCTGGTTGATGAGCTCCTGCACGTTCAGGTCGCGGGTCCTTGAGTCGGGGCTGTCCATCATGACCACGATGATCCTGCGGCCTTCGCGCTCGGCCGTCGCGGCCAGGCAGAATCCCGCCCCGTCGGTGAAGCCGGTCTTGAGCCCGTCGACACCCGGGATCTTGCCGAGAAGGTGGTTGTGGTTGGTCATCTGCACGGGATCGAGCCTGATGCCGGACCCGAACGTGCGGGTCTTGACGGAGGTGTACTTGAGGATGTCCGTGTGCAGGAGAAGGTACCTGCAGAGCACCGAGAAGTCGCGCGGCGTCGTCAGGTCGCCGTCTGCGATCCGGTGGCTTGGCGGGGGATAGCCGTTCGGCGTCCGGAAGGTGCTGCGGTCCATCCCGAGCTCGCGCGCCTTATCGTTCATCTGGGCCACGAAGATCTTGACCGTGCCCCCCGCCTTGTGGGCGAGGGCGTACGCCGCGTCGTTCGCCGACTGGATCATCATCGCGTAGATGAGCTCCTCGACCGGGAACACCTCGCCCTGCCTCAGCCAGACCTCCGTGCTCTTCTTCAACATCGCGACGCGTGCGTCCTCGGCCGTCACCACGACCGGCGTGTCGAGCGCCAGGGTGCCCTGCTTCAGGTCGTCGTAGAGGACCGCGAACGTCATGAGTTTCGTCATGCTGGCCGGGGGGCTCACGGTGTCGGGATTGTCCTGGAAGAGGACCGTCCCCGTGGACGCGTTCGTCGCAATCGCGCCCTTGTACGGGGCCGCGATGCGCGCCGAGGCGGACGCCGCGGCCGCGACCGCGACCGAAAGGATGCGTGCTGAAAAAAGCAGGCGCCTCATCACCATGGCGGAAGGCAAGCGGCGCCGCGATGCATGGCAATACAGCGTTTCAAGGGGCTCCTTACGCCCGGGCCGCCACGGCCTGCTCGAGCGGCAGCTCGTGCAGCCGCAGGTCCGGGTTTTTCTCGACGAAGTAGCGCAGCGTCCAGTCGTTCGGGAACAGCGCCACGGGCTGGTCCAGCTTGTCCGCCCCGAAGCTCACGCCCGTCGCCACGATGAGACCCGCCGGGTTCCCGAGCGAGGGATGGGGCTCGATCCAGCGCAGGAGGGTCCACGGAGCCTGCTCGAGGCGCGACTCCGCGCCGTACTCCGACTTCAGGCGGTACTGGACGACCTCGAACTGGAGAGGGCCCACGGCCGCCAGGAGCGTCGCCCCGGGCGGGGCGGACCTCGCCGTGAACGACTGGACGACGCCCTCCTGCAGGAGCTGGTCGAGGCCCGCCCTGAATTTCTTCGAGTCGGAGGGATTTGGGTTTGAGATGTACGCGAAGACCTCGGGGGGGAAGCGCGGGATCTCGTCAAAGAGGATCGACCGGTCCTCGGTCAGGGTGTCGCCGATCCCGAACGAGTCGTGGCCCACGAGGCCGATCACGTCGCCCGGCCAGGCCTCGTCCACGGTCTCGCGGTCCTGGCCGAAGAGCTTGTGCGACGAGGAGAGGCGCACCGTCCTGCCCGTCTGGGCGTGCAGGACGCTCATGTCGCGGCGGAACCGGCCAGAGCAGACGCGCATGAAGGCGATGCGGTCGCGGTGCCTGGGATCCATGTTGGCCTGGATCTTGAAGATGAAGGCCGAGAACTTGTCGCCGTCCAGGGGCACCTCGCGAAGGTCGCCCCCGGCGACCGAGCGGCGCGGCTGCGGCGGGATAGAATCCTCGAGGAAGCCGTCGAGGAGGAGCTGGATGCCGAAGTTGTTGACGGCGCTCCCGAAGTAGACGGGCGTCTGGCGGCCCGCGCGGACGGCCCCGAGGTCGAACGGATGGCCGGCCCCGTCGAGCATGGCGAGCTGCTCGCCGACCTCGGCGAGCGTCGCGTCGTCCACCTTGGCGCGCGCGGCCGGGTCCTCGAGCGAGGAGACCTTCTCCGGCGCCCGGTACGCGCCGCCCGGCACGCGCTCAAAGAGGTGGACCTGCCTCGTGCGCCTGTCGAACACCCCCCGGAAGGACGGCCCGTTGCCGAGCGGCCAGACGACGGGTGAGGCCTGGATCCCGAGCACCGACTCCAATTCGTCAAGGAGCGCGATCGGGTTGCGGGTCGGCCGGTCGCACTTGTTCATGAACGTGAAGATCGGGATGCCCCTGCGCCGGCAGACCTCGAAGAGCTTGCGCGTCTGGGCCTCCACGCCCTTCGCCCCGTCGATCACCATGAGGACCGCGTCAACCGCCGTCAGCACGCGGTAGGTATCCTCGGAGAAGTCCTTGTGGCCCGGGGTGTCCAGCAGGTTGACGACCCGGCCGTTGTAGTCGAACTGCAGGACCGTCGAGCTGATCGAGATCCCGCGCTGCTTCTCGAGCTCCATCCAGTCCGACGTCGTCGACCTCTGGTTCTTGCGGTCCTTCACGGCCCCGGCAAGGTGGATGGCGTTGCCGTAGAGCAGGAACTTCTCGGTGAGCGTGGTCTTGCCCGCGTCGGGATGCGAGATGATCGCGAAGGTGCGCCTGCGCGCGATTTCGGCCGAAATGGACATCGTAATCCGCCATTATGCATCCCGGCCAAGCCGCCTTGGAAGCCAATTCGGGGGAGGGTGGCCCCCGGGCGGAAGTTTGGGCTTCTACGCGCGGGCCGGCCTGCGATGATCCGCGGGATGGCACTTCCCGCGTACAAGCTCAGGGCGAACGCCAACGCGCGGGTCCTCTCGGGGCACCCGTGGGTGTTTGCGAACGAGGTCGAGGAGGCGCTTCCGCCCGAGTGCGACGGCGCGGTGGTGGAGTGCCGCGACCGCGCGGGCCGGCTCCTCGGGACCGGGATCTGCAATGGGCGCTCGCAGATCGTATGGCGCCGGCTGAGCAGGGAGCGCGTGGCCCTCGACCAGGCGTATCTCTCGGCTGCCCTCGGGCGGGCGGTCGACCGGCGCGCTCCCGGCGCCTACCGCCGGCTCGTGTGGTCGGAATCTGACGATCTCCCCGGGGTCGTTGCCGACCAGTACGGCGACGCCGTGGTCATCCAGATCCAGACGCTCGCCATGGAGGGGGTGTCGGCCCTGATCGGGGACCTCCTTTCGGGCATGCTGCGCGCGAGCGAGGTCATCTTCCGCAACGACGCGCAGATCCGCAGGCTCGAGGGCCTCGCCCTCGAGACCCACACCCGCTCGGGGAAGCCCTGGGAGCCCAGGTGGGCCGAGATCGACGGCGTGGAGACCTGGCTCGACCTGATGGGCGGCCAGAAGACGGGCTTTTACCTGGACCAGAGGGCGCAGCACGCGGCTGTCGCCCGCTACTGCGGCGGCAGGAGCGTTCTCGACGCCTTCTGCAACCAGGGCTCGTTTGCGCTCCATGCGGCAAAGGCAGGCGCCGTGAGGGTCCTCGGCCTCGACAGCGCGCCGGAGGCCGTCGAGTCCGCCCGGCGCAATGCCGAGCGAAACCGCGTGGCCGCGGAGTTCGCGATCGCCAATGTCTTTGACTGGCTCAACGACCCGGGCAACAGGGCGGGACCGGCTTGGGATGTCGTGATCCTCGATCCGCCCCCCTTCGCAAAATCAAAGTCGGCGCTCGAGGGGGCGCTCAGGGGGTACAAGGAGATCAACCTGCGAGCCATGCAGCGACTTTCGCCGGGAGGCATCCTGGCGACCTACACCTGCTCGCACCACATGCAGGACGCGGACATCCGGGGTGTGCTCGCCGCCGCCGCGGCGGACGCGAAGCGGCGCGCGCGCGTCCTCGAATACTGCCACCAACCCGCTGACCACCCGGTCCTTATAGCCATGCCCGAGAGCGAGTACCTGCGCGGCTACATCCTGCGGGTCGAGTAGGCCCTCGGTCGGCGTCGCAGGCTTGCAAGACGGCAAAGCATTCTGAAACTCCAAGGCATGCCCAGGCCGACCAACGCCCTTATTGTCGACGACGAGGCGCACGTCAGAGTCCTCATCCGAATCTTGCTGAAGCAGCTTGGCATCGAGACGGTCTGGGAGGCGGCCGACGGGGCGGCCGCCCTCGAGATGGCGGCGGCGCACAACCCCCATGTCGTCCTCCTCGACATCAACCTGCCGCAGGTCGGCGGCCTGGAGGTGCTCGCGAAGCTCAAGGCCGCGCTCCCCAAGATACCGGTCATCATCGTCTCCTCGCAGAGCACGATGAAGACGGTCATCCAGACGCGCGAGCTCGGCGCCGAGGCGTACGTGCTCAAGCACGCCCCGAAGTCCGAGGTGCTCCAGATGCTCTCCGAGGCGTTCGACAATATCGCCGCGGCCACCGACGCCAGCGAGTCCGCCGGCGGCGAGAAGCCCGCGGCGGCGTCCTGACAGGCGCGCCGCCCCTAGAGCTTTCCGCCGTAGATGGCGGAGGCCCCGAGCTCCTCCTCGATTCGCAGCAGCTGGTTGTACTTCGCGACGCGGTCCGTGCGGCAGAGGGAGCCCGTCTTGATCTGGCCGGCGTTCGTGGCGACCGCGATGTCGGCGATCGTGACGTCCTCGGTCTCGCCCGAGCGGTGGGAGATGACCGCGGTGTAGCCCGCCTCCTTCGCCATCTCGACCGCGTCCAGGGTCTCCGTGAGGGTGCCGATCTGGTTCACCTTGACCAGGATCGAATTGGCCGTTCCGGAGTCGATGCCCTTCCTCAGGAACTCGGTGTTCGTGACGAAGAGGTCGTCGCCCACGAGCTGCAGCTTTCCTCCGAGGGCGACCGTGAGCTTCTTCCAGGTCTCCCAGTCGTTCTCCGCGCAGCCGTCCTCGATCGAGATGATCGGATATTTTCCGACGAGGTCCTTGTAGAAGGCCACCATCTCGTCGCCGCTGAGCGCGCGCCCGCCGGACTTCTTGAAGACATACTTCTTCTTCTCCGCCACGTAGAACTCCGAGGCGGCGACGTCGAGCGCGAGCGCGATTTCCGAGCCGAGCTTGTAGCCGGCCTGCTTCACGGCGGCGGCCACCGCGTCGAGGGCGGCCTCCGCGGACTCGAGCTTCGGGGCGAAGCCGCCCTCGTCGCCGACCGCGGTCGAGAGGCCCTTCTCCTTGAGCACCTTCTTCAGCGTGTGAAAGACCTCGCAGCCCATCCGCAGCGCCTCGGCGAACGTTCTTGCGCCGACCGGCATGATCATGAACTCCTGGAAGTCGATCGGCGCGTCGGAATGGGCCCCGCCGTTCATGATGTTCATCATCGGCACCGGCAGGACCTTCGCGTTGGGCCCGCCGATGTACTTGTAGAGGGGCTGGTTGAGCGCGGCCGCGGCCGCCTTGGCGGTCGCGAGCGACACGCCGAGGATGGCGTTTGCCCCGAGGCTCGACTTGGTCTTCGTCCCGTCGAGGGCGATCATGGCCCGGTCGACCCCGACCTGGTCGCACGCGTCAAAGCCCGTGAGGGCGGGCGCGATCTTCGATTTCACGTTCGCGACCGCTTTCTGGACGCCCTTGCCCGAGTAGCGCTTCTTGTCGCCGTCGCGCAGCTCGATCGCCTCGTGCTCGCCTGTGGACGCACCCGAGGGCACGGCGGCCCTGCCGAACGCTCCGCAGGCGAGGCGCACGTCGACCTCGACGGTCGGGTTGCCGCGGGAGTCGATGATCTCGCGGGCTGTGATGGTGGCGATGGATGTGTTCATGGTGTGGAGGCGAAAATGGGACCAGCGATCAGAGGCGAGACGCCGCCCCGGGGAAAGTCCAAAGTGCTCCCCGGGCCAATTTGCAGGCGATTCGCCCGGACTCCGGCCCGCCAGGGCCCCCTTCAGAACGGCGAGCGGGTCCTCGTCAGCCTGCGCAGGAAGCGCGACACCGAGGTCGTGGTCTTCGGGCGGGCCGAGGCCGGGATCTGCGAGGTGAACCCGCGCTCGGCGGCGAGCGAAGCGACGGAGATCCCGTCGTAGTTGCGCGTTGCTACGCGCTCCCGGGTGAGGAGGGCCTCCGGCACCTGGTCCAGGTGCCCCTCGTACGCCGCGGCGTGGAGCGGCGTGTCGCCGTTGTCGTTGCGGGTCATCAGGAGCTCCGCCGTGAGCGTCTCAGGCGGGATCTTCCGGAGCTGCCCGGTCTCCGCCGCCGCGTGGATCGCCGTGAAGCCGGTCTTGCTCGGGAGCGAGAGGTTCTCAAAGACGAGAAGGCCCGCGGGAATCTGCTCCAGGTGCCCCGAGATCGCCGCCGAATGAAAGACCGTGTCGCCGGCCGACGTCGCCCGCCTCAGGGCTTCCCCGGTCAGGATCTCCGCGGGCACCTGGTCCAGGTGCCCGTTGAACGCGGCAACGTGGAGGACGGTCTCGCCCGTCACGTTCCTCAGGGCCATGGTATCGGCGGTCAGGAATTCCCTTGGGATCTTGTCGATCGTTCCGTGCTCCGCCGCCTCGTGCAGGAGCGTGTTGCCCATGCCGTTTGTGTTCAGGAAAATGTCGTGCGTGATCAGCCCCGCCGGGATCTGCCCGAGCGCGCCGTGCGCGGCCGCCGTGTGGAACACCGTGTAGCCGGCGTTGCTGCGTATCAGCAGGTTCGCCGTGGTCAGCACCTCCGGCGGAACCTGGTCGAGGTGCCCGCCGATCGCCGCGTGGTGAAGGGGCGTGTAGCCGGCGTCATTCTTGAGCGTCAGGTACTTCGCCGTCAGGGCCTCGGCGGGAAGGCGGAGAAGCTCGCCGTGCCTGGCCGCAACGTGGACCGGCGTATGGCCCGCGGCGTTTCGCGCCGCGAAAACGGGTGATGAATCGACCATCTTCGCTGTGGCCAAAAGGTAATCCCTGGCAAGCGGCTTAAGCAAATTAAAAGGCCGCCCGTCGCCTGGCGCACCGGGGTTTGTATTTGCCAATCTGGTCGCGGGAAACATGCTCGCCCCTGAAAATGCACCCAGCCGATTCCCCGCAGGCGGCCGCCAAAGACGCGGTCCTTGTGGTCGACGACGAGCCGCCGATCCTTGAGGCGTTTGTCGCCGCCCTTTCGCCCCATTTCGACGTCTCCGCGGCCGCCTCGGCGAGGGAAGCCGACTTCGCCCTGCGCAAGAAGACGTTCAAGGTCGTCGTCTCGGACCACCTGATGCCCGGGGGCAACGGGATGAGCTTCCTGGTCCGCGCAAGGGAGGAGTACCCGCAGATGAAGCGGATCCTCGTCACCGGCTACATGAAGCCCGAGATGCTCATGCGCAGCGTCAACGAGGCCGCTCTCTTTCGCTACCTGCTCAAGCCCGTGACGCTGGGCGAACTGATCAAGGTCGTCCAGGAGGCGGCCGCGTCAGCCGGCGCGGACAAGAGCTGAGGGAGATGGCGACGTCCCAGGAGCTCAAGCCGTCGGGGAATCCCACGGTGATGATGATCGACGACGAGCCGTTAATCCTGGAGACGCTTGGGCCGGAGCTTAAGGAAAGCTTCAAGCTCTACACTGCGTCCTCCGCGGACGAGGGCGACCTCCTGCTGGCGGCGCGCCACTATGACGTCATTGTGTGCGACCACATGCTCCCGGGGGAGCAGGGCCTGGATTTCCTCATGCGGGTCGCTGAGATGGTGCCGTCGACGAAGCGCATCCTGATGACCGGCTACACGAATCCCGAGTTCGTCACGAGGAGCATGGCGATCGCGGGACTCTCGGCGTGCCTTGTGAAGCCCCTGAAGGCGTCCCAGATCGCGGACGCGATCAACGCCGCGCTCGAGGCTTGAAGGGACCCGGGCCGCGGACTGCTCCCCGTGCCCGCGGATTTTCGCGGCGCCGGCCTGCGCCCAGCCGGGGCTACTCCCTCTCCATCCTGATGAAGGGCCTGGGATTGCGGCTTGGCACGAGCTCGTCGTCAAACCGGTACGTCTTCAGGTACGAGAGCACATAGGCCCCGGCGACCTTCTCGCCCGCAGGCGGATTGCCGTGCACCACCTTGGCATCGGGGGCAAAATATTGCAGGCCGGGCGCCAGGTTGATGTCCATCGGGGGGGTCATGTAGATGAGCTTTGGCTGGACCTCGTGGGAATGCACGAGCCTGTCGACCAGGACAAAGGCCTCGTCCTCGTCGTCCAGCATGGTTGTCCCGAAGAAGCTGCGGACGAGCAGGACCGTGAAGACGCCGGTGAAGACCATGTACCCCATGGAGAGCTTCATGAGGAGCTTGGCGGTTCCGGCCGCGCCCTGCGCCTCCTTTGAATCGCAGAGGAAGCGGGTGAGGAGCACCACGGTTCCCAGCGCGAGCGGCGGGATCACGATCATGGCGCGCTGGATGTCCCGGTTGGGAAAGGCGAACTCCGTGCCGAGGAGGACAATGCCGAGGACGGCCGTGGCTGCCGCCCAGGCGCAGACTGCCGCGTAACGGTAGTCCCGCAGGCGCCAGCCCAGGTAGACGCCGGCGCCTATCGCGAGGGCCAGCGGCGCCGGGACCAGCGTAAAGTCGCTCCCGACGGCGGCCCGGACGCCGCTCATGCAGCGCAGGACCCAGTCGCCGAAGGTAAGGTGCCCGTCCGTACCCACCCTGAACTCGGACGACAACAGGCCCGGCCGCATCCTCTGCATCGCCAGGTAAGTGATGCAAAGGCACTCGGTCCCGTAAATGACGGTGAGCACGAGGATCCTCTCGCGCCCGCGGGCGATGAGGTAGATGAGGACCGCGAGGCCGAGCACCCAGCCCGCGAGGCCCGGCGTATAGCAGCCGGTGAAGAACCCGAACGCCCAGGTGAGCCACAGGAACCTCAGCGGCCCCTGCTGGATGAGAAAGCAGAGGAGCGCGGCCAGGAAAAAAAGCATGCAGCCGACAGGCATCATCGTCTGCTCGAACTTGCGGGCGTTCAGGAGCGTGTACTGGCCAAAGGCGATCAGGATGCCGCAATAGCCGGCAAAGAGCATCGGGTCGGGCTCCCTCCTCTTCCTGAGGTAGGCCACGAGCGACGAAAGGAAGAAGCAGTAGGATCCGATGTAGAACATCGAGTTGCCGACCCTCGCGGCCCAGAGGCTAGGGCCAAGGAGAAGGGACGGCAGGCAGTTGAGAAGGAACTGGCGGTCCATGTACCTGCCGTAGGTGACGGCGAAGACGCCCAGGCTGGGATCGTGGCGCAGCATGAACATCCCGGCGGCCAGCTGCTGGAGGCCCTCGATGTCGACCGTGGTGAAACGGACGCCGCCCGCGTCGAAGAGGATGAGGACCGGCGGCAGGAAGAACGCGACCAGGTACCAAGCCCTGTGCCTGCAGGTCCAAAAGTACCGGCTGAAGAAGGGAATGAGCGCAGCGACCCACGAGGACAGGACGGCGGCGACGGAGAACGACATCCAGGTGAGGCCCGCGCACCAGCGCAGCGGCGACAACGCGTCCGCGAAGTATGCAGCCTCGGCGGCGACAAGGCACATGACCGGCAGGAGGTAGGCGGCGCGAGTGAGCTTCCGCATGATGCTTCGGGCGCGAGTGTGATTCGGGGGGCGCCCCTGTAAAGTCTGGCGACCGGGGCAAATCCGGCCGGTCAGGGCCCGTCCGCCGCTTGCGCGAACCTCACCCGACGGCCATCTTCGAGGCCAGGAAGGGCGCCGTCGGGCTCCCGCGCTTGCGCAGGAGCCCCGGGAGGGCCCCCTGGTAGACGAGCCTTCCGCCGTCCGGCCCTCCCCCCGGTCCGAGCTCGACCACGTAGTCGGCCTCGGCGATGAGGTCCAGGTTGTGCTCGATCACGATGACCGTGTGGCCCTGGTCCACGAGGGACTGCAGGACACCTATCAGCTTCTCGCAGTCGCTCAGGTGGAGGCCGATCGTCGGCTCCTCTAGGATATACAGGTTGCGCGGGACCGATCCCCGGCTGCGTTCGCGGTACGTGGCGAGGCCCTTGGACAGCTCGGTCACAAGCTTGAGCCTCTGGGCCTCCCCCCCCGAAAGGGTGGAGGAGCTCTGGCCGAGGGTCAGGTAGCCGAGCCCGCAGTCCGCCATGAGCCTGCACACAGCCGAGAGTTCCGAGTGGAAGCTGAAGAAGACCGCCGCCTCCTCGAAGGTCAGCCTGAGGACGGCACCGATCGAGAGCCCCTTCCACGTGACGTCGGAAAGCTCGGGCCCGTAGCGCAGCCCCTGGCAGTCGTCGCATGGCAGGTAGGTGTCCGGCATGAACGACATCTCGAGGCGGATCCTGCCCGCCCCCTCGCAGGTCGGGCAGCGCCCGCCCACCGTGTTGAACGAGAACCGCGAGGCCGTGTAGCCCCGGATCTTCGACTCGGGCAGCGTCGCGAAGAATTTCCGGATCAGGTCGAAGATCCCGAGGTAGGTGGCCGGCGTCGAGCGGGGGGTCCTGCCGATCGGGGACTGGTCGACCTCGATGACCGAGCGCAGGCCCTGCGCCCCGCGCAGCTCGGAGAAGAGCGAGGGGCCGCCGCCCGACGCTCGGGCGAAGGCGCGCCCGGTCACCCGCGACTTGCCCTCCTTGAGCGCGAACTCGACGGCCGGTCCGAGGAGGTCGCGGAAGAGGGTCGACTTGCCCGCGCCGCTCGGGCCCGCCACCATCGTGAGCCTCCCCGGCGGGATCCGCAGGTCGATCCCGGTGAGGTTGCGGTGGGCGGCGCCCACGAGCTCGATCCACGGCCCCGCGACCGCGCGCTTGGCGACGTCCCGGTACGAGCCCCTCTGCGGGTGGCGTATCCCGCGCTTGAGGAATATCCCGGTGAGCGACGAGGCGTTCCTCCTGATCTCGGCGGGCGTGCCGAGGGCGATGAGTTCGCCGCCGTGGACGCCCGCCCCGGGCCCGAGGTCGATGATGAGGTCCGCCCTCCTCATGAGCTCGTCGTCGTGCTCGACGACGACGAGCGTGTTTCCCTTGTCGCGCAGGGACAGGAGCGTCGCGATCAGGCGCATGTTGTCGCGGGCGTGGAGGCCTATGCTGGGCTCGTCGAGCACGTAGAGGACTCCCGCCAGGTTGGTCCCGAGCTGCGCCGCAAGGCGGATGCGCTGGGCCTCGCCCCCGGAGAGCGTCTTCGTCGGCCGGTCGAGCGCGAGGTAGCCCAGTCCCACGCTTCCCATGAACCTAAGGCGCTCCCGGATCTGGGGCACGATGTCGCGCGTGACGAGGCGGCCCCGCTCGTCGAGGTCGAGGGCCTCGAGGTTTGCGATCAATTCCTCGGGCGGGCACGCGAGGAGCGCGGGGAGGGAGAGGGGCTCCCGCTTCCCCCTGAAATGGAGCTTCACCGCCCGGGAGACGCGGTTGAGCCTCTCGCCCCTGCAGTCCGGGCAGGGCGTCCCGTCCTCGCCCCGCTCCTCGCCTCCGTCGAGGCCCAGCTGGCGCAGCCGCTCGGTGTTCTCGTCCGTCCTCTCGTCGTCGGGCTCCAGCATCCACGGGTAGATCCTCCCGTATCCCCGGCACGTCGGGCACCAGCCCCGCGGGGAATTGAACGAGAAGTCCTTGGGGTCGAGCTCCGGGAACGACTCGCCGGTGTCGATGTCGGTCCTCGTCGCCGAGAACCACGAGAGGACCTCGCCCTTTTGCGTGGCGAGGAAGCACGATCCCTTTCCCACGCGAAGGGCCTCCTCCAGGGCGAGCCCCGGCGACGCGCTCCCCTTCAAGTCGGCGACCACGGCCTCGATGTCGTGCTCCTTGTACCGGTCGAGCTTCCTGAACGCGTCGACCCTCACGAGCCTCCCGTCGGCGCGCATGAGCGCGTACCCCTGCCTCCCGATCCAGTCCGCGATCGGCTGGTGGTGGCCCTTGCGCCCGCGCACGAGGGGCGCGCAGAGGTAGAGGTGGCGCGCCCGCCGGGCCTTCGCGGTGGCGAGGACGCGCAGGAGCAGCTTCCTGAGGGCGCCGTGGGAGAGAGGGGTGACGGCCCGGCCGGTCTCGGGGTGGTGCTGGACGCCGATCCTCGCGTAGAGGAGCCGCAGGTACTGGGCGGCCTCCGTGATCGTGGCGACCGTGGACTTGAGCGAGCCCCTCGTCACGCGCTGCTCTATGGCCACCGTCGGCGGGATTCCGGTCAGGCTGTCCAGCTCCGGGCGCGGCAATTGCTCGACGAACTGGCGCGCGTAGGGCGACATCGACTCCATGAACCGGCGCTGGCCCTCGGCGAAGATGATGTCGAAGGCGAGCGTCGACTTCCCGGAGCCGGATACGCCCGTCACGACCGCGAGCGTGCGCAGCGGGATGGAGACGGAGAGGTTCTTCAGGTTGTTCTCGCGGGCGCCGACGACCTCGAGTGCGACCACCGGCTTGACCCCGGGCGGCCTCGGCGCAGTCCGCGGCGACCCGCGCGCCCCGTCGGGGCCCGCGTCCTCCCGGAGGGCGGCCTCCAGGAACGGGGACGTCGCGACGCCCGCGCGCGCGATCTCCTCGGGCGTTCCCTGGGCGACGATGCGCCCTCCTGCCTCGCCCGCCTCCGGCCCGACCTCGAGGATCCAGTCCGCCGACTTGAGCACGTCATTGTTGTGCTCGATGACGACCAGGCTGTGGCCCCGCTCGACAAGGGCGTGGAGGACCCCGAGCAATCTCCCGACATCGTGGCGGTGGAGCCCCGTCGTCGGCTCGTCCAGGAGGAGAAGGGTGTTGGCCTCGCCGGGAAGCGCTCCCAGGTAGCGCACCAATTTGAGCCTCTGGGACTCGCCGCCGCTCAGCGTGTTCAGGGGCTGGCCCAGGCAGAGGTAGCCGAGCCCGACGGATTCGAGCGAGGCAAGCCGGTGGCGGATCTGCGCGGAGCCCTCGAACGCGCGCAGGGCGTCCGTCACGTTCATCTCGAGCAGGCCCGCCACCGACGTCCCGTTCCATTCGATCGCAAGGACCTCGGGCTTGAAGCGGCGGCCCTCGCAGACGGGGCAGGGGACGAAGACGTCGGAGAGGAACTGCATCTCCACGCGCTCGTAGCCGAGCCCCAGGCAATGGTCGCACCGCCCGCTCCCGCCGTTGAAGGAGAAGCTGGAGGCCCCGAGGCCGGCAGCCTGGGCGGCCGGCGTCGAGGCGAAGAGCTCGCGGATCAGGTCCCAGGCCTCCACGTAGAGGACCGGGTTCGAGCGCGGCGTCCTGGAGACGGGCTTCTGGTCGACCAGGACCGCCTCGGAGACAAGGTCGGATCCGCGCACCGAGGAGATCTCCGCCGGGTCCTCGGCGACGCGCCCTCGGTGCGCCAGGAGCCCCTGGTGGACGACATTGTCGAGGAGCGTCGACTTGCCCGAGCCGGAGACCCCGCTCAGGCAGACAAAGCGGTGGAGGGGGACCCTGACGTCGATCCCCCTCAGGTTGTGCTTCGTCACGCCGAGAAATTCCAATGCGGGATGCCCCGGGGGGACGGGCCGGCGCGGTCCGGAGCGCTCGATCCTGCGCCGCCCCGAGAAGTAGGCGCCGGTGATGCTTTCCGAGTCCCCCAGCATCCCCCGGACCGTCCCCTCGAAGACGATGTGGCCGCCGCGCGCCCCCGGCTCCGGCCCCACCTCGATCACGTGGTCGGCCGCCCGGATCATGGCTTCGTCGTGCTCGACGACGACCACCGTGTTGCCCGCGTCAACGAGCGACCGGATGATGGTGAGGAGCCGGTCGATGTCCCTTGGGTGGAGGCCGACGCTCGGCTCGTCCATGACGAAGAGCGTGTCCACGAGGGAGGTGCCGAGGCAGCCCGTCAGGTTGACGCGCTCGACCTCCCCGCCGGAGAGCGTGCGCGACGCCCGGTCGGGGGTCAGGTAGCCGAGGCCGACGTCGCCCAGGTAGCGGAGGCGGGTCATGATCGACTGGAATGCCAGCTCCGCGTGGCGGTCGCTCTGCGTGGGCATCGACCCGCCCACCAGGTCGCGCAGGCGGTCGACCGGCATCCGGTAGAGGTCGGGAAGCGTGTGGCCGCGCCATTTCCAGCAGAGGGCCTCCGGCTGCAGGCGGCTCCCGCCGCAGGCCGGGCACGTGTTGTACGCCCGGTAGCGCGACAGGAACACGCGAACGTGCATCTTGTAGGTGTTCTTCTCCAGCCACCGGAAGAATCCCTTCACGCCGTACCAGTACTTCGGCCATTCCTTGCCCTTCTCGACGCCGTAGCCCGGCTCGCCGTCGACGACGAAGGCCCGCTGCTCCTCGGTCAGCTTCTCGAACGGGATGTCGGTCGGGATCGCGAGCCTCCTCGCGAACTTTCGCAGGTCGTCCTTCGAGGAGCTGTAGACCGCCCCCTCCCAGCAGCGGATGGCGCCCTGGTCGATGGAGAGCGACGTGTCCGGGATCGCCAGGCGGTAGTCGATCTCGATCACCCTGCCGAATCCCCGGCATGTCGGGCACGCGCCCAGAGGGGAGTTGAAGGAGAAGAGGGGCGGCGTCGCGGGCCTGAACTTGCGCCCCGTCTTCGGCGAATGCAGCCCGCGCGAGTAGTGACCGAGCTCCGCGAGGGCCTGGGCTTCGAAGATGCGCACCTCCCCGCGGCCGAAATGCATCGCGGTCTCCACGGCCTCGGTGAAGCGGGCCAGTGCCGCGGCCTCGACCGCCAGCCTGTCCTGCACGACGAAGATCCGCTCGGCGCCCTCCAGGGGCGCCGTTTCCGCGACGAGCTCATCGACGCGGCGGACGGCAAGAGGGGCCTCTCCGGTCCCGGGTGCGAGCACGCGGACGTAGGCCTGGTTCTTCAGGCTCGAGAGGATCTCGCCCCAGGAGAGGTTGGCCGGCCTCCTCACCTCGAACGCAACGAGGACCTGCGCGCCCCCGTGGGAGGCAAGCGTCTTCCTCCAGACCGACTGCGGGTTGTCGTCCTCGACCTTTTCGCCGGTCTCGGGGTCGAAGCACTCGGCCACGTGGCTGAACCACACCTTGAAGAAGTCGTTCAGCTCCGTCATCGTACCCACCGTGGAGCGCGACGACCTGACGGTGTTGGTCTGCTCGATCGCGATCGACGGCCGGATGTTCTCGATCGAGTCGACCCGCGGCTTGTCGAGGAGCTCGAGGAACTGGCGCGTGTAGGCGCTGAAGGTCTCCACGTAGCGGCGCTGCCCCTCGGCGTGGAGCGCCTCGAAGACGAGCGAGCTCTTCCCGGCGCCCGAGAGCCCCGTCACGACGACGTAGCGCCCGAGCGGGACGTCGAGGTCGAACCCCTTGAGGTTGTTCTGGCGCACGCCGCGAAGGCGGATCGATTCCGGCTGCGCGCGGGAGGCGCCGGAGGTTCCCCGCGTGGCCCCGGTCACTGGGAGGGCGCGGGTTTTCCGTCGCGCAGGAGCGACTCAAAGAGCCGGATGTACGCGGCCACCTGCCTTGCCGGGTCGAACTCCCTCTTGGCGAACGCCCGGGCCTCCTCCGAGCGGGCCACCCGCTCCTCGGGCGTATCGGACGCTAGGAGCGCAAGCGACGCCCTGAAGCCCTCGTAGTCGCCCTGGGAGACCTGCCATCCCGTTCTCCCCGGTATGAAGCACTCCCGGACGCCGAGCGCTTGGCAGGCGACCGCGGGGAGCCCGTTGGACTGCGCCTCGATCAGGAAATTCGAGAGCGCCTCCTCCCGGGAGGCGAGGACGGCGACGTCCGCCGCCCGGTAGAGGGGCCCCGGATCGCCCTGGAAGCCGAGGAAGCGGACGCGCTTCGCGATCCCGAGCTGCGCGGCGAGGCGCTCGCACGCCTCGCGCTCGGGACCGTCGCCGGCAAGCCAGAGGAGCCAGTCCCAGTCCTCCGGCAGGCCGGCCGCGATCTCGAGGAGCGCGCGCTGGTTCTTCTCGGGCCTGAACATGCCCACGCAGAGGAGGACCGTCGTCGCGGGCCCCGCCCCGAGCTTGGTGCGCAGGTCCTCGTCGATGGCCCATGACGTCCCCGGGAATACCAGGGAGTTGTGGATGACGGAGACCTTGGCTTTGTCCACGCCGTGCTCGAGGACGAGGTCCTGCGCCGCCTCGATGCTGTTGGCGACGATGTGGGCGGAATTCTTGATGGAGGAGTAGAAGAGCGCCAGGATCTCGCCGCCGGCGCGCTTGGTCGCCACGACCTTGGTCGCAAGCCCGCGGGCCGCGGCGCGCTGCTGGATCCGGCCCGCGTAGCAGTTGGCGGTCTTTCCCATGCAAAGGACGATGTCGGGCTTCGCCCCGAGCACCTTCCGAAGGAGCCCCGGCCCGAACCAGTCGATCCCGGTGTCGAACGGCTGCAGCGAGCGAAGCCCGGCCCCGGCCGTGCCCGCGAGGGCGCCACCGGGCCGGAACGTGACGAGCGTCGCCTCGTGGCCGAGCGCCGCGAACTCCCGGGCCAGGAGGATGGAATGCCTCTCCGTCCCCCCGCTCCGGAGGTAGTCCTGTAGGACGATGATTTTCATTGCCCGTGAGTTAGCGCGGGAAACAATTGCCGGTGGGATGAACTCACCTTTTGCCAGGCTTATCGTCCGGTGGCTGGTCCTCGCGCTCGGCGTCGTGATCGCGACCCATGTCGTACCGGGCATTCATTGCAGCGACTTCGGCTCCCTTGTCGCCGTGGTCATCCTCCTCAGTTTCTTCAACGCCATCCTCAGGCCCGTCCTCGTGCTGTTCACTTTGCCGTTCATCATCGTGACGATGGGCCTCGGCATTGTCATTATCAATGCCATCCTGTTCCTGTTCGTCGGCCGGCTGGTCGACGGGTTCATCGTGTCGGGCTTCTGGCCCGCCGTGGGAGGCTCGCTTGTCGTCAGCGTGACCAACTTTGTCGTCAATGCGGCCATGCGCACGTCCGGGCGCCCGCCTCCCGGGCCGCCGGCCAAGGGCGGCGACGTGATCGATATTTAGTTGCCGAGGGGCATCTTGGGGGCAGGTTGACGCCATGGCTGACGCGACGGAATACGACCTCATTGTCATTGGCGGCGGACCCGCCGGCTACGCCGGCGCGATCCGGGCCGGCCAGCTTGGCAAGAAGGTGGCGTGCATCGAGCTCGAGCGCGCCGGAGGCACGTGCCTCAACTGGGGCTGCATCCCGACGAAGGCGCTTCTCAAGACCGCCGAGCTCTACCAGAAGATGAAGAAGGCGGAGGTGTACGGCCTCGGCGCCAAGGAGGTGACCTTCGACTTCGCGAAGGTGATGGCGCGCTCGCGCGACGTCGCCGGCCAGATGGCCAAGGGTGTCGAGTTCCTCTTCAGGAAGTACAAGGTGGACTATCTCCTGGGCGCCGGCCAGGTGAGCGCGGCCGGGATGGTCTCGATCGTCGCGGGCGACAACAAGGGCAAGTTCTTCCGCGCGAAGAACATCATGGTGGCGACGGGCTGCAAGATGCGCCGGATCCCCGGGCTCGAGGTGGACGGGGCCAGGGTCATGACCTCGCGCGAGGCCCTGGCCTCAAAGGCCTTTCCAAAGTCGATCGTGATCGTCGGGGCCGGGGCGATCGGCGTTGAGTTCGCCTATTTCTACAACGCCCTGGGCTCGAAGGTCACGCTGGTCGAGATGCTCCCTCAGATCCTTCCCGTCGAGGACGAGGAGGTCTCCAAGGTCCTCCACAGGTCCTTCGAGAAGCAGGGGATCTCGATCCACACCGGGACAAAGTGCGAGAACTTCCGGGTCGGCAAGGGTTCGGTGAAGGTGGACCTCGTCGCCGGCGAGGCCAAGTCGACGGTGGAGGCCGAGGTCATCCTCTCGGCGATCGGCGTCGTCGCCAACCTGGAGGGTGTCTTCGCCCCCGCGCTGAAGCCGGAGCTGGACCGCACTTTCCTCAAGGTGGGAGACGACTACCAGACGAGCATCACCGGCATCTACGGGGCAGGCGACATCATCGGGCCGCCGTGGCTCGCCCACGTCGCGACCTACGAAGCCGTGAACGCCGTCAACGGGATGTTCGGCCACGCCAAGCCGAAGCGCGTCAAGAATTTCCCCGGCTGCACGTACTGCCAGCCCCAGGTCGCGAGCACCGGGCTCACGGAGAAGGCGGCGAAGGAGAAGGGCTTCCAGGTGAAAGTCGGCAAGTTCCCGTTTACGGCCTCGGGCAAGGCCGTCGCGTCGGCCGAGACGGAGGGCTTCGTCAAGGTGGTGACCGATGCGAAGACGGGGGAAATCTACGGGGCGCACATCATAGGCTCCGAGGCGACCGAGCTGATCGCCGAGTACAGTTTCGCGATGAACCTCGAGGCGACGGCCGAGGAGATCCACCAGACGATCCACGCGCACCCCACCTTGAGCGAGGCCGTCATGGAGGCCGCGGCTGCCACGCTGGGGGAGTCGACCAGCATCTAGCCGGCGCCCGTGGCGGCGCGCACCGCGCCGGATCGGGCCCGAAAGGAGACTGAGCCGTTGCAAGAGGTCCGATTTTGGGTTTGCTTGGCGCCCCACCACCTATGAACGAGAAAAAGGAAAAGGCACTCACCCGCAAGTTGGAGGCACCCCTTGCCACCCCGACCGACATCTCCGACGCAGGCGTCAAGGACATCGCCGGGGCGATGAACGCGATCCTGGCCGACGTCTTCGCCCTCTACCTGAAGACAAAGAATTTCCACTGGCACATGAGCGGCCCGCACTTTCGCGACTACCACCTGATGATGGACGAGCATGCCGACCAGATATTCGCCATGTCGGACCCGGTGGCGGAGCGGGTCCGCAAGCTCGGCGGCGCGACGATCCGTTCGATCAGCCATGTCGCCCGGCTGCAGCGCGTGGCGGACAACAATGCCGACTATGTCGACCCACTGGATATGCTCGCGGAGCTGCAGGAGGACAACAAGGCCTTCGCCACGCGCCTCCGGGCGGCCCACGACGTTTGCGACGAGCACCGGGACATCGCGACGGCCAGCCTGATCGAGACCTGGCTTGACGAGACCGAGCGGCGCACCTGGTTTCTCTTCGAGGCGACCCGGGCCGGCGCCCCGCGCCATTAGGCGCCGATGCCGCGGCGTGGGGGCCGTCGGCGGCCCTGTCGCTCGGCCGGACGGGCCTCAACGAACTCGACTAGGGTTTGGCCGGGACCGTAGGATCGCACGGTGGACGCCAATCCCTTTGCACGGGGCATGTCGGCTTGCATGAACGTCGACCCACCGAGACCGACGCGGGAGGCGGCGCGAATGAGTCGATCCGCTCGAAACTGATCCGCGTTCGGCAAGCCATTCGCCTGAAATATTTCTGATGAGAATGGTTTCCGATGGGAAGGGCCGCATCGGCGCGGCAATGACGTTGTGCGGCGTCGGGGCGCTCTACCTGCTGGTCCCGAGATTTCTTGACCGCGCCGCCGTTCCAATCGCGGGGGCGGCGCAGGTGGGCGGACAATTCAGGGAATTTGGCGACGTTCCGAAGGGCCGCGGGTTCGGGCCGGACGGGGCCCGCAGGGATGGGGAGCCCCGCGACGAGAGTCCGGACGGCGGCGGTTCCTTCTGGAGCTCGTGGAACGGCTCCAACGCCGGGAAGGGGACGCTCTCTCTGGGGCCCTTTCCCGCACCGCGCGTGCTGGGCCTGCCCGTCTGCGGATTCACGCATCTGGAGGGCAACGGCCTCTACCTGGAGAACATGGTGACGTCCGAGCGCCTGGAGGTGACCGAGGACAACATCGGGGGGGACTGGAGCGACATCCGGCTGCGGCTCCCGGATCCGTGGCGAGGGCAGCCTGTGACGGTGCACGCGATTGACGACTCGGTGGGATTTTACGGCTGGCTTGCGGTCGGATCCCCGAGCGCGGTGCCCGCGTATGCCGCGTGGTGGAATTCATTCGCCCGCAAGCTCTGGGCGTTTTCGGGGGTGGCGCTGGTCCTGTTTCTCCTGCAGGGCGTCTCGATGTCCGTCCTGCAGGGCCGCACGGAAATCCCCGTCCCGGTTCTCCCGCTCGTGTCGTTCGCCCTGGTTGCGCTCGCGGCCTACGGGGTCTTCTGGGTCTTTTGCGCGAGCGCCCTCGCGGGCAAGGTCCTGTCCTGGGTGATTCTCGGCGCCTCCGCATGCGCCTGGGTCTGGCGGCGGCCGCGGCATTCTCCCGGCGGCGGGCTTCCGCTCCTCGTTATGGCCGCAGTGGGACTGCTCTACTTCGGCCTCCTCATGCTTTACGGCTCCGACCGAACCCTGTCCGACCTGGGGGCGCATCGGTATATTGATAATCTGATATATGACAATGAGATACCGCACATGTTTGCCGACAGGCTCATCCATGGGGAGGATTCCCGCCATCTGCTCTTCGGCTGGTGGCTGAGCACCGACAGGCCCCCTCTCCAGACCGCCTGCGACCTGCTGCTCGCCTATCCCGTCGGGTCATTGTGCGGCTCGTTTGAAATGGCGGCGCAGTCGGCGGGCATCTGGATGCAGCTTCTCTGGATCAGCGCGGCATGGGGATTTCTCCGGACCCTGGGTGTCTCCAGCCGCGGGTTCGTGCTCATCATCGCAGGTCTCGCCCCGGTCGGCTTCTTCATTCTCAACACGATGTTTGTATGGCCGAAGCTCCTTTCAGCTGCGTTTTTGATCGGGTCATTTTCAATCTGGTTCACGGCCCCTTCGGATCGACCCGGGGGGGTTGGTCGCCCGATAGCCTGGGGCTCCCTCGCCGCGCTGGGCTTCCTCGCCCACGCCGGCGCCGCCTTTTCACTGCTCGCCTGGATACCGATCGCCGTGGCGCGCACACGCCTGAGGCCCTTCCTCAACTGGGTGCCCGCGGCCGCGGCCTTCGCCGTCCTGGTGCTGCCGTGGACGGCCTATCAGCATTTCTACAATCCGCCGGGAACCACCCTGATCAAGAGGCACCTGGCCGGCGTTGAGGGTTACGACGGGCGGACCGTGCGGGACGCCCTTGTCGGAGCGTACCGGTCGCATGGTGTCGATACTCTCATTCGCTACCGCCTGGAGAACGTTGGGACTCTCTTCAGCGGACCCTGGCGCGACTGGCTTCTCCTTCGCGGCGCAGATCTGGCCCACAGGAGAAACGCCGAGTTCTACGGGCTTTTCCTTGCGCTTGGATGGTGGAACCTTGGTTTCGCAGTCATTGGCGCGCGGCTGCTCTCGCGTTGGCGCGGGCGCGTCGCCGGAAGGGGGGACTCTCAGTTTCTCCTCTCCGTCCTATGGTGCCTCATCACTCTGGCCGTATGGCTGGCACTGATGTTTTCACCCGGCAGCACCGTCATCCACCAGGGCTCGTACGCGTGCGTCCTGCTGCTGTTTCTCTGCCTCGCGTGGGCGCTGTGGCGCGCTTCCATTGTCGTCTTCGGGCTGGCGGCCCTGGGCGGCATACTGAACTTTGCGCTGATTTGGATCCTGCCGAACCCCTCGAGAATCTCGCCGCTGCACCTCGGCGCTGCGGTTGTCGCGGCCCTGGGGGCAGCCGCGATGGTCGCCGGCGCGGTCGGTGCGTCGCCGGACGATTCCAACGAGTCAATCGGCGCCTGAGCGGCCCCCATCTGGCGCCAACCAGGGCAGCCGATACTTTCCCTCCTCAACGAACTCGACAAGAGTTTGGGCCGGACCGTAGCATCGGAGGATGAGGGTCTATCTCGATGGACGTTTTGTGGACGAAGCCGACGCCAAGGTGTCGGTTTTCGACCATGGACTGCTCTATGGGGACGGCGTCTTCGAGGGCATCCGCCTCTACGGCGGCAACGTGTTCCGCCTGGACGAGCACCTCGAGCGGTTCGCCAACTCGGCGAAGGCGATCCTTCTCGATAATCCCCTGACGCACGCGCAGTGGAGCGAGGCCGTGTGCGAGACCTGCCGCGTCAACAAGCTCAAGGACGGGTACATCCGCCTGGTGCTGACCCGGGGGGTGGGCGACCTGGGCCTCGCCCCGTGGCTCTGCGCCAAGCCGTCCTATTTTGTCATCGCGGGCAAGATCTCGCTCTATCCCGCGGAGTATTACGAGAACGGCCTGGCGATCGTCACCGTCGCAACGCGCCGGATCGCCCCGGGCGCCCTGCCGGCTACGGTCAAGTCGCTCAACTACCTGAACAACATCCTCGCCAAGATCGAGGCCAAGCAGGCCGGGGCGCTCGAGGCGATCATGCTCAACGAGCAGGGCTACGTCGCGGAGGCCACCGCCGACAACGTCTTCATCGTCCACAAGGGGGAGCTCCTGACCCCGTCCGCCTCGCACGGGGCGCTGAAGGGCGTCACCCGAAGCGCGATCATCGACATCGCGAAGGAGCTCGGCATCCCCGAGCGCGAGGCCGACCTCACGCGCTACGACCTGTGGTGCTCGGACGAGTGCTTCCTCACGGGCTCCGGGGCCGAGGTCATCCCTGTCGTGAAGCTGGACGGCCGCGTCATAGGCACGGGCAAGCCGGGCCCCGTTACTCGCAAGTTGACGAAGGCTTTCAAGAAGCGGGTCCTCGTGGACGGGACCCGTATCTAGGGCGGTGGGCCCATGTGGCGCTTGCGGCGGCGCACCCTGTGCGTAATTGCCGCACCGGATCGGTCTTCGCGAGCGGCTTGCCCAACGGGGCATCTCATGGCATACTGCGTGCATAGCATATACCAACCTCCCGATGGCCAACCCGCTAAAATGCGACCTCTGCTCAAAGCCAGCCACGGTGCACCTGACCCAGATCCTGGACAACAAGGTGCACAAGGTGGACCTGTGCGAGTCGTGCGCCCAGGAGAAGGGCGTGACCGACCCGAGCGGGTTCTCGCTGGCGGACCTCCTCCTTAAGGCGTCGCTCAACACCGATCCCGCCGCGGGCGGCATCCGGTGCGAGCAGTGCGGGTTCTCGCCCGCGGACTTCAAGAAGCAGGGGCGCTTTGGCTGCCCGGCGTGCTACACCGCCTTCAAGGGCATCCTCGATCCCATGCTGGACGGGATGCACAAGGGCACGGTCCACTCGGGCAAGGTGCCCCATAGGGCCATGGAGAGGAAGACGCTTTACGACAGGCTCACCAAGCTGGAGGGCGACCTCAGCGAGGCCATCAAGGCCGAGCGCTACGAGGACGCCGCACGCTGCAGAGATGAAATCAACCAAGTCAGACAAGCCGCGGAGCAGAAGCCGGCCCGCTAAGCCCATGACGATCGCTTCGCTAATCGAGACGCCGTCCGAGCTGACGGATTCGACGAGCAACAAGTCCGCCATCGTCCTGATGACGCGGGTCAGGCTCGCGCGCAACCTGGCGGGCCAGCCCTTCCCGGGCTGGGCGAAGCCGGCGCAGCGCGAGAGCATCCTCGAGGCCTGCAGGAGCGCCGTAACGGCGGCTCCGGCCATGAAGCGCGGACTTTCGGTCGGCGTGGGCGAACTGGGCGAGCTCGAGAAGCGGATACTCGTCGAGCGCCACCTGATCAGCCGTGAGCTGAGCGGATCCAAGCAGGGCAGCGGCGTCGTCATCAGCAAGGACCAGGCGATCTCCGTCATGATCAACGAGGAGGACCACCTGAGGATCCAGGTGCTACGCGCCGGCTTCCAGCTGAAGAAGGTGTGGTCGGCCGTCAACGAGCTCGACTCGGCGCTTGAGGAGTCGCTCGACTTCGCGTTCACGCCGGACCTTGGGTACCTGACCGCGTGTCCGACAAACCTGGGGACGGGGATGCGAGCCTCGGCCATGATGCACCTTCCCGCCCTCGTGATCGGCAACCAGATGGAGAAGGTGGTCCGCGCGGTGAACCAGCTCGGGATGGTCGTTCGCGGGCTCTTCGGCGAGGGCTCCGACGCGAGCGGCAGCATCTTCCAGATCTCGAACCAGACGACCCTCGGGGAATCCGAGGAGGAGATCATCAAGAGGCTCTCCGGCGTCCTCCAGTCCATCATCGAGCACGAGCTCAACGCCCGGGCGCGCCTCCTCGAGGCGGATTCGGGCAAGCTCTTCGACAAGATCGGGCGCGCCTTCGGAATCCTGCAGAACGGGCACGTTTTGAGCTCCAACGAGGCCATGAACCTGCTGTCCCTCATCCGCCTCGGGGTCGACCTCGGGGTCTTCCCTGACGCGAAGCGCTCGGTGACCGACCGGCTCTTCATCGAGGCCCAGCCAGGCCACCTCCAGCACGCCCAGAAGGGGGAGTTCGAGGCAGGCCAGCGCGACCTCTTGCGGGCCGAGAGACTGCGTTCCGAGTTTGCGAATTTTTCGAGGCCGGATTTCACTTTGTCGGCAAACGGGACGAACTGACCGCAGGCCATACCACTTTCACATGTCACAGGAACCGATGAACAACTTCACGCCGCGCGCCCAGCAGGTGCTGGCGCTGGCGCGCAAGGAAGCCGACCGCTTCCACCACAACTATGTCGGCACGGAGCATATCCTGCTCGGGCTCATCAAGTTGGGCCAGGGCGTGGCCGTGAGCGTGCTGCAGAAGATGGGCCTCGACCTGGACACGGTTCGTGCCGCCGTCGAGAAGCAGGTCGGCACCGGCCAGGAGACCAAGGCCCAGGGGAGCATCCCCTACACGCCGCGGGTCAAGAAGGTGCTGGCGCTCGCGGGCAAGGAGGCGAAGGCGCTCAACCACTCATACGTCGGCACCGAGCACATCCTCCTCGGCCTCCTGCGGGAGGGCGAGGGCGTCGCGGCCCGCGTCCTCAAGTCCCTCGACGTCGACATCGAGCGCACGAGGAACGAGATCCTGCGCGAGCTCGATCCCCAGTTCTCGGGCGGAAGCGAAGGCGCCGCCGAGGAGGCCGCCGCGGGAACCCCGCAGAGGCCCGGCGGGCAGGCCGACGAGAAGAAGGAGATCAAGACCCCCGCGCTCAAGGCATTCGGCAGGGATCTGACCGAGCTGGCCCGCAAGGGCGAGATGGACCCGGTCGTGGGCCGAAAGTCCGAGATCCGCCGCGTCATCCAGATCCTCTGCAGGCGCACGAAGAACAACCCCGTCCTGATCGGCGAGGCCGGCGTCGGCAAGACCGCGATCGTCGAGGGCCTCGCCCAGGAGATCGCCGCCGGAAACGTCCCGGAGATACTCTTCGAGAAGAAGGTCATCACGCTCGACCTGGCGCTCATGGTGGCGGGGACGAAGTACCGCGGCCAGTTCGAGGAGCGCATCAAGGCCGTGATGGACGAGATCAAGAGGGCCAGGAACGTCATCCTCTTCATCGACGAGCTCCACACGATTGTCGGCGCCGGCGCCGCCGAGGGCGCTATGGACGCCTCGAACATCTTCAAGCCCGCGCTCTCGCGGGGCGAGCTCCAGTGCGTGGGCGCGACGACCCTCAACGAGTACCGCAAGTACATCGAGAAGGACAGCGCCCTCGACCGCCGCTTCCAGTCGGTGAAGGTCGAGCCGCCGTCGGTCGACGACACGATCACGATCCTCAAGGGGATCCGCGGCAAGTACGAGGACCACCACAAGGTGACCTTCTCGGACCTCGCCCTCGAGTCCGCCGCCAAGCTTTCCGACCGCTACATCACCGGGCGCTTCCTGCCCGACAAGGCGATCGACGTCATGGACGAGTCCGGCTCGCGCGCGCGCATCTCGGCGCTCAGCCGGCCGCCCGACATCGAGGGCCTCACGAAGGAGATCGAGGAGGTCTGCGCCCAGAAGGAGAAGGCGATCAGCGAGCAGCATTTCGAGGAGGCCGCCAAGTTCCGCGACAAGGAGAAGCAGCTCCGCATGAAGCAGGAGCAGGCGACCGAGCAGTGGAAGCGGGCCCGCGAGGAGAAGCGCGTCACGATCGACGAGGACATGATCATCCAGGTCGTCGCCGACTGGACCGGGATCCCGCTTTCGCGCATGGAGAAGAAGGAGAGCGAGAAGCTCCTCAACCTCGAGGCCGAGATCTCGAAGACCGTGGTGGGGCAGGGCGTCGCCGCCAGCTCCATCGCGCGCGCCCTGCGTCGCTCGCGCGCGGACCTCAAGGATCCGCGCAGGCCGATCGGCTCGTTCCTCTTCGTGGGTCCGACGGGCGTCGGCAAGACCGAGACCGCCAAGCAGGTCGCGGCGCAGATGTTCGGCAAGCAGGAGGCGCTTCTCCAGATCGACATGAGCGAGTACATGGAGAAGTTCTCCGTCTCGCGCCTCATCGGCTCGCCCCCGGGCTACGTGGGCTACGAGGAGGGCGGCCAGCTGACGGAGTCCGTCCGCAGGCGCCCCTACGCGGTCATCCTCTTTGACGAGGTCGAGAAGGCCCACCCGGACGTGCTGCAGATCCTGCTCCAGATCCTGGAGGACGGGCGCCTCACGGATTCGCTCGGGCGCACCGTCGACTTCAGGAACACGATCATCATCATGACCTCGAACGTCGGCGCGCAGCTCCTGCAGCGCCAGACGTCCATGGGGTTCGCCGCCGCGGCGACGAGCTTCAATGACGCCGAGAAGATGCGCGAGAAGGTCCTCGAGGAGGCCAAGCGCGTCTTCAGGCCTGAATTCCTGAACCGGATCAGCGACGTCGTTTTCTTCAGGCCGCTCGACAAGAACGACCTGACGGCGATCGTGGACCTCGAGATCGGCAAGTTCGCGAAGAGGCTCGTCGACCGGAAGATCTCGCTCGAGTTCACGCCGGAGGCCAAGGAGCTCCTGATCGAGAAGGGCTACGACGAGAAGTACGGGGCGCGCCCGCTCAGGCGCGCCGTCGAGCACTACCTTGAGGACCCGCTCGCGGAGGCCATCCTGCGCGGCGAGGTGAAGGAGGGCGAGTCGGTGCTCGTCGTGCGCGCCGACGCAGTGCTCAATTTCAAGCAGAAGACGCCGCCCGCGGCGACGGAAGTGGCGCCCTAAAGGGGGCGGCAGGGCCCGCTGGATTTTGGGTCGCCGGGGACGGCCGGCGCGCTAGGTTGGGGCCGCGCAATGAACCCGATGCGGCTCCCCGTCCGGCTTGCACTTCTTTTGCTGGCGCTTGCGGCGCCCGGTCGGATGGCATTGGCCGAGGACACGGGGCTCGCCGTCCCGGACTCCGAGGCGGCCGACCCGCCGACCCAGGGGCGCCTGGATCAGGTCGAGGGCGTTGCCGCGACCGCCGGTTGGCTCGCCGTCTCTCCGGCGCTCCGGTCGGCCGCCCTTCGGGCCTACGGGCAGGAGCGCCTGCAGGCGGCCGACGCCTGGTACCATGCCTACGAATGGGCCACGCTCTTCTCGGAGCCCGAGGACCGGTTTATCGGGGGCTGGATCGATGCGATGGTGGCGGCGCACCTGAACTACCCCGCGGTTGCGGGCAGCTACAACCCGACCGACCAGCCGATCGGCAAGAACCTGTCGCCGGAGACCCAGGACTGGCTCCTTTCAAACAGGGCGTTTTCGGCGGAATTTTTCTCCATACTCAAGACGGTGGACGATGTCCCGAGGGTCTTCGCGGTCCTGGAGGAGCTCCACCGCAGGGACCCGGAGAAGTTCGCCCGTTACTCGTCCCTGGCGCTTGCCATTTCGGTCGTCTACGACGTGCCGCCGCCCGACTACTGGCCCCATCACCAGGTGAGCGTGGAGGCCCTCTCGAGGAAGCTGCAGGACCCCGCGGCGCCCTTCGACTACCTGACGCGCGAGGACATGCTCGGACACACGTATTTCAGCCTCACGCAGCTCCCGGCGGAGGAGCTCAAGTTCGTCGTCGACATGGCGGCACCGGTCTCGGAGCTCGAATGGTCCCTGAAGGCGGTCTCGCTTCCGCTGGACCAGCTGGAGGGCGCCTACACCATGGTCAAGTACCGCATGGACCGCAGCGCCAAGGAGGAGCAGATGGTCTGGACCGGAAAGCCCTACACGCTCCAGGCGATCCTGGAGGACGGCGGGATCTGCATCGACCAGGCCTATTTCGCGTCGGAGGTCGGCAAGGCGCGCGGCGTCCCGACCCTCATGTTCATGGGGGCCGGCCAGGACGGCAGGCACGCGTGGTTCGGCTTCCTCGACTCGGGCCGGAAATGGCGCCTCGACGTCGGCCGCTACGCCGAGCAGAGGCTCGTGACCGGGGTCGCCTTCGACCCGCAGACCTGGGAGTCCATCTCCGACCACGAGCTGCAGTTCCTCTCCGAGGGGTTCCGGGCGCTCCCCTCGTTCATGGAGTCGCGCGTGCACGAGGAGTTCGCCCAGGAGTTCCTCCAGTCGGGCGACGCCGCCTCGGCGGCGCGCTCCGCGAGGATGGCGGTCAATTTCGAGAGGCGCAACCTGCCCGCCTGGGAGACCCTGGTCGCTGCCGACGCGAAGCTGAACATCGGGGCGGCGCAGGAGGAGGGCGTCATGCGGGAGGCCGCGCTCGCGCTCGCCAAGTACCCGGACCTCATGATCACGTACGAGAACCGGGTGTGCGCCAGCCTGCGCGCGCGGGGCGAGACGAGCCTCGCGGACTATGAGGAGCGGGGCATCGCCGAGCGGCTGAAGGGGGACCGCGCGGACCTGGCGGTCCAGCAGGCCTCGTCGATCCTTTCTCGGAGCATCGCCACCCAGCCGGTGCCGGAGCAGATCGCCACCTACAACGCGATCCTCGCCCAGTTCGCCCACGGCGCGGGCGCGATCTTCTTCGACGAGATCGTGACCGCCTTCGCCGAGCACCTGGGCCAGGTGAACATGAGGCCCCAGGCGCGCGACGCCGTCGAGCGGGCGAGAGAGGCCCTCGACGTCCAGCCCGGGTCGCAGATCTCGACCGACATGGACCGGCTCCTCGCGACGCTGCAGGACCAGTAGATTCTTAGTCCTTCCAAATCGCCGGGGGGCCGTGAATGATCGGCGCGAATGGACGCCACCACGCCGCGCAAGCCCGCCCTGGGGTTCATCTTCGTCACGCTGGTCCTCATCATGCTGGGAGTCGGGATCATCATCCCGGTCCTCCCGGCGCTCGTGACGCAGTTCAAGGGCGGCGACATCTCGGCAGGCTCGCAGTCGTACGGGTGGCTCATCGGGATATTCGGGGCGATGCAGTTCATTGCCTCTCCCATCCTGGGCTCGCTCTCGGACCGGTTTGGCCGCAGGAAGGTGATCCTGGTCGCCCTCGTGGGCACGGCCGTCGACTACACGATCATGGGCTGGGCGCCGACCCTGGGGTGGCTTTTCGTCGGCCGGACGATCTCGGGCATAACGGCGGGGGCCCTCGCGACGTGCAACGCCTACGTGGCGGACGTGACGCCGCCCGAGAAGCGGGCCCAGGGCTACGGCCTCGTCGGTGCGGCCATAGGCTTGGGGTTCATCATCGGCCCCTCGATTGGCGGCCTCCTCGGAAACCAGAATCCCCGGCTTCCCTTCTTTGTCGCCGCGGGCTGCGTGGCCGTGAATGCGCTCTACGGGGCGTTCGTGCTGCCGGAGTCGCTCCTGCCCGAGAACCGCCGGAATTTCTCGTGGAGGCGAGCAAACCCGGTGGGCGCCCTCCTCGCCATGCGGCGATTCCGCGGGGTCCTGGACCTCGCCTGGATGTACTTCATCTTCATGTTCGGCCAGTCGATGCTCCAGACGATCTGGGCCCTCTACACGAACTACCGGTTTCACTGGTTGCCGAGGGACGTCGGCATCTCGCTCACCTTCATCGGCGTCACGACGGTCGTGGTCCAGGGCGGCCTCGTGAAGCGGATCATCGGGTGGACGGGAGAGAGGAAGGGCCTTGTCACCGGCCTCCTCGTCTCCGCGGCGGCGATGGCGGGCTACGGCTCGGCGACCCAGGGCTGGATGATGTACGCGATCATGCTGTTCGGCGCCGTGGCGGGCATATCGGGGCCGGCGGCCCAGGCCCTGATCACGAAGCACGTGCCGCCCAGCGAATACGGCGCCATCCAGGGGTCGCTCTCCGGGCTCCAGAGCCTGTCCTACGTCTTTGCCCCGGTCCTCGGCGCCTGGAGCTTCGGCTCGTGCATCGCGGCGGGCGCGCGCTGGCACGTGCCGGGAATCACGTTCTACGAGGCCTCGGCGCTCATGCTGGTCGCCCTCGCCCTCGCGCTGCGCTCGTTCCAGGTGGACGACAGGATTGCCGCGAGCCCCTAATGCGCCGCGAGGCCCGCGGCCGCGGCGAGGAGCGCGGCAAGCGCAGGCGAAGGAGGCGGCGCCGAGCGCCAACCGACGACCAGCCGGCTTTCCGGCGCGGGCCCCGTGAGGCTCCTGAAGACCACCTTCTCGGGGAGGTTCCGGGCCTCCGACGGGCAGACAAAGGTCGCCCCGACGCCGGCGCGCACGAGGCCCACGCCGTTCGCGCGGGGCCAGACCTCCTCGGCGATCTGGGGCGTCACCCCGGCCTCTGCGAATGCCGCGAGGACCCGGTCGTAGAAGCCGGGATTGAAGTTCCTCGGGAAGAGGACGAACGGCGTTCCCCCGAGATCCCTGAGCCTAAGCGAGCGCCGGTCCTTGAGGGGGTGGTCCGCCGGGAGGAGGACGCCGTTCTTCTCCCGCAGGAGGAGAGTGGTCGCTATCCCGGGGGTCTGCGCATCGGGGTGGAAGAACCCGCAGTCGATTTCCCCGGCCTGGAGCGCCGCAATCTGGGCCGAGGTCGGGGACTCGTTGAGCTCGAGTCGGATCCCGGGAAACTGCCGGTGGAAGCCCCGCAGGATGTCGGGAAGGACGGTCGCCATGGCGAGCCCGGTGAACGCGACCCGGAGGCGCCCGACCTGGCCCTCGGCCACGGCCTTCATGTCGGTGGGCACGCGCGCGAGCGCCGAGAGCACGGGCTCGACCCTCTCGGCCAGGGCGGCGCCGGCCGGGGTCAGCTCGACGCGCCGGCTCGAGCGGTTGAAGAGGCGCACGCCGAGCGCCGCCTCCAGCTGGGCGATCTGGCGGCTGAGCGCCGGCTGGGCGATCGCCAACGCGTCCGCCGCCTTCCTGAAATGGAGCCTGCGGGCCACCTCGCGGAAGTACACGAGGTGCCTGAGCTCAAACGGGAATTGATACTCCCTGGGCATCGCTGGTAGCCAAACAAGTATTTCCCGGACAATGCAACTTTATGTTATAAGGGGGCATGGCAAGAACCCTCTTTGAGAAGGTATGGAGCGCGCACACCGTGCGGACGCTGGCGAGCGGCCAGACGCAGCTCCTCGTGGGGACGCACCTGATCCACGAGGTCACGAGCCCGCAGGCCTTCGGGATGATGCGCGACCTGGGCCTCAAGGTGGCGATGCCCCACCGCACGTTCGCGACGGTCGACCACATCGTCCCCACGGACCAGGTGAGCGAGCCCTACGCCGATCCCCTCGCGGACGCCATGATCAAGGAGCTGAGGAAGAGCTGCGCCGAGTCCGGGATCACGTTCTTCGACCGCTCGACGGGCAAGCAGGGGATCGTGCACATCGTGGGCCCGGAGCAGGGGATCACCCAGCCCGGGACTACCATAGCCTGCGGCGACTCCCACACGAGCACGCACGGCGCCTTCGGGGCGATCGCGTTCGGGATCGGGACGACCCAGATCCGCGATGTCCTGGCGACCCAGACGATGGCGCTCGGCAAGCTCAAGGTCCGCAGGATCGAGGTGAACGGCAGGCTGCGGCCGGGGGTCTACGCGAAGGACGTGATCCTCCACATCATCTTCACGCTCGGCGTCAACGGGGGCACGGGCTACGCCTACGAGTACGCGGGCGACGTCTTCGAGCGCTTCTCGATGGAGGAGCGGATGACAGTCTGCAACATGTCGATCGAGGGGGGGGCGCGAGCGGGCTACGTCAATCCCGACGAGACGACGTTCGCCTACCTGAAGGGCAGGCCCTACTCGCCGAAGGGCGCCCAGTGGGAGGCGGCGGTCGCCGAGTGGCGCGCGACCGCGAGCGATCCCGGCTGCGCCTACGACGACATTGTCAGGATGGACGCCGCCGAAATCGCGCCGACCGTCACCTGGGGGATAAACCCGGGCCAGGGCATCCCGATCACGGCCTCGATCCCCGACCCGGCGAAGGCGAGGGGCGACGAGCGCGCTTCGATCGAGGAGGCGCTCGCGTACATGAAGCTTTCCCCCGGGGCGCCCATCAAGGGGACGAAGATCGACGTGGCGTTCCTCGGCTCGTGCACGAACGGCCGACTGAGCGACTTCCAGGAGGTCGCCCGATTCCTCAAGGGCAGGCGCGTTGCTCCCGGCGTGAAGGCGATCGCGGTCCCGGGATCGCAGGGCGTGGGCCTTCTCTGCGCCGAGCTCGGGATCGACAAGGTCTTCCGCGACGCCGGCTTCGAGTGGCGCAACGCAGGCTGCTCCATGTGCCTTGCCATGAACCCGGACAAGCTCGTCGGCGACCAGCTCTGCGCGAGCTCGTCCAACCGCAACTTCAAGGGTCGCCAGGGCAGCCCGACCGGCCGGACCATCCTCATGAGCCCGGTGATGGTCGCCGCGGCCGCGGTCACCGGGTCGGTTTCCGACGCGCGCGACGTGTTCGGAGTGAGCGCCAACTGATCCCAGAATCCATATCCCATGGCACTCGAAAAAATCACGCGCGTCGCAGGGCGGGCAGTCAACGTCCCGGGAAATGACATCGACACCGACCGGATCATCCCGGCGCGGTACCTGAAATGCGTCACGTTCGACGGACTGGGCGAGTTCCTCTTCTACGACGTCCGCAAGAACGCCGACGGCTCGGACAAGCCCCATCCCCTCAACGATGCGCGGTTCAAGGGCGCCTCGATCCTGCTCTCCGGCGCCAATTTCGGGTGCGGCTCGTCGCGCGAGCACGCGCCCCAGGCGCTGCAGAAGTTCGGCATCAGGGCCGTGATCGCGGAGGGGTTTGCCGAGATCTTCTACGGAAACAGTGTCACGCTCGGGATGCCCTGCGTGGCCGCGAGCCGCGAGGTCATTGCCGCGATCGCGGCGGCCGTGGAGGCCGACCCGGGGACTGTGGTAACGATCGACGTCGCGAACCAGCGCGTGTCCTTCGCGGGGCGCGTCGCCGATGTCTCGGTCCGGGAAAGCGCGCGGGACGCCCTCATCAACGGCCGATGGGACCCCATTGGGGAGCTCGTGGACGGCGCCTCCGACGCCGCCGCAGTCGCCAGCAAATTGCGTTACATGACGGCTTGATGGGGGAGCCGGCCAGCGAGTGTTCGTGGATGGTCGCAGGAGACCCTGTACCTTCCGGGCGGCCTGTTATCAGCTTGGCGGCAGGTGCACTTGTCCCTAATTTCCGGGACCTTTTTGTGAATCGCAGCGTCTTATTAGCGCACCCATCACCATGATAATTGGAATGATCAAAGTTTTGGAGGGGGCCGGGCTCCTCATTTATCCCCTGGGATTATGCTCGGCCGCCGCGGTCTTCATCATCTTTGAGCGCCTCTACGCCCTGCGCAGGCCGGCAGTCCTGCCCCAGGACCTCGTGGACGCGGTGATGGCGGGCAAGCCGCTCCTGGGGGGACGCCACACGGTCCTGGCCCGCGTCGTGGATTTCGCCGAACAGCACAACAATGACCCCGAGGCCATAAAGGCGTTCGCCCGCCTCGAGGTGAACCGGATGCAGCGGGGGGTGCCCTACCTGGACGTCATCTACGCGGCCGCGCCCCTGATCGGCCTCTCCGGCACGGTGACCGGCCTTCTCCAGGTCTTCAACCAGATCGACCCCAACACGGGCCTCCCCGACCCGGTGGTCTTCACGAAGGGCGTCGCACTCGCCCTCTCGGCGACGGTGATCGGCCTCACGATCGCGATACCGTCCCTCGTCGGGGCGGGCTACCTCTCCCGGAAGGTCGACAACTATTCGGCGGAGCTCGAGGTGCTGCTCGAGCGGATCATCAACCGCGGGAGAAAATGAGCGCGATCTTCGCGAGGCGCCGCAAGCGGCCGGAGCTGAACCTCGTGCCGCTCATCGACGTCCTTGTCATGCTGATCTTCTTCGCCTTCGTGACGATGCAGTTCCGGTCGGCGACGATGCTCAACATCACGCTCCCCAAGATCGCGACGGCGGGAAAGAACGAGTACAAGGGGACGGTCACGCTCGGGATCGACAACAAGGGCGTCATCTCGTTCAACGGCAGGGCCGTCCTTGACGAGGAGCTCTTGCCGCTCTTGAAGCAGGTGCACGACGTGAACACGGACATCCCCGTCCTCATCAAGGCGGACGAGACGACGCAGCTGAAGAAGCTCGCGTTCGTCATGGACGCCTGCCGGGCCTCGGGCCTGAACAAGTTCAGCCTCCAGTCTCGCTAGCGGTCACATGAAGATCGTCATCACGGGCGTCACGCGCGGCCTCGGACGCGCCCTCGCCGAGTGGTACATCGAGAACGGCCACACGGTCGCCGGCTGCGGCAGGAGCGGCCCGGCCATCTTCGACCTCAGGTTCACCCACCCGGAGCCCCACAGCTTTGACGCGGTCGACGTGGCGCAGCCCGTCAAGGTCTCGCTGTGGGCCGAGCGCGTCCTCGGCTCCCTGGGTGCGCCGGATTTCCTCATCAACAATGCGGGCCTCATCAACACGCCGGCGCCGCTCTGGAAGGTCCCCGCCGATGAGTTCGGGAAGGTTGTCTCGGTGAACATCCTCGGCGTCGCGAACGTCATCCGGGCGTTCGTGCCGGCGATGGTGGAGCGGGGCCAGGGCGTCATCGTCAACCTGAGCTCCGGCTGGGGGCGGAGCGTGGCGCCCGAGGTCGCGCCCTACTGCGCGACCAAGTGGGCGATCGAGGGCCTGACGAAGGCCCTCGCCGAGGAGCTCCCGAAGGGAATGGCCGCCGTCCCCCTGAACCCCGGCATCATCGACACCGAGATGCTGCGCCAGTGCTTCTCCGACGGCGCCGCCTCGTATCCCAAGGCCGGCGAATGGGCTAAGAAGGCCGCGCCTTTCATCCTCGGCCTCGGGGCGAGCGACAACGGGCGGTCTGCGAGCGTCGGCGGTTTCGAGGACTAAGGGCGCGGGCCCTAGGCCATCGGGATGTGGGGCTCGACCTCCGCCGCGTAGTCGACGCCGTCGAGCCCGAACCCGAACAGCTTCAGGAATTCGCTCCGGTAGCCCGCGATGTCGGTCAGGCCAGCGAGGTTCTCGGTCGTGACCTCGGGCCAGGTCCGCGCCACGGAGGCCTGGATCTCGGGCCTCATCTCGAGGTCGTCCACGCGCACGCGCCCGGACTCGTCGAACCTCGGCCCGGAGGCCGCGTAGAGCTGGGTCGCGAACAGGCGCTGCATCTGCTCGACGCAGCCCTCGTGGGTGCCCTTCGCCTTCATGGCCTTGTAGAGGATCGAGATGTAGAGCGGGACGACGGGGATGGCCGAGCTCGCCTGGGTGACAAGCGCCTTGTTGACGGAGATGAAGGCCCGGCCGCCCCCGTTCAGCTTGAGGAGCGAGTCGATGTTCTTGGCCGCGCGCTCGAGGTCGTTCTTTGCGAGCCCGATCGTGCCGTTCTTGTAGATTTCCCAGGTGACCTCCGGGCCGATGTAGGAGTAGGCGACGGACTGCGCCCCCGGAGCGAGGAGCTTCGCGTCGGCGAGGGCGCCCATCCACATCTCCCAGTCCTCGCCGCCCATGACGGCCACCGTGTCGGCAATCTCCTGGTCGTTGGCGGGCTCGATCGTCACCGTGCTCACGATCCCCTTGTCGGTGTCGACGGTCTTGTTCGAGTAGGTGGACCCGACGGGCTTCAGGACGGACTTGTGCACGGCGCCCGTCCTCGGATCCACCCTCCTCGGGGACGCGAGCGAGTAGACGACGAGGTCAACCTGCCCCAAGTCCCTCCTGATCGTGTCCAGGGTCTGGGCCTTGATGGCGTCCGAGAAGGCGTCCCCGTTGATGTTCTTCGCGTAGAGGCCGGCGGCGTGCGCGGCCCTTGTGAACCCGATCGAGTTGTACCAGCCGGGTGTCGCCGTCCGGCCCTCCTCCGAGGGGCGCTCAAAGAAGATGCCTAGAGTCGCCGCGCCCGAGCCGAATGCGGCCGTGACCCGCGAGGCGAGGCCGTAGCCCGTGGACGCACCGATCACGAGAACCTTGCGCGGACCGTTTGGAATCGAACCCTTTGATTTGACGTAATTTATCCATTCGGCGACATGGGCGGCGCACCCGGTCGGATGAGCCGTGACGCACACGAATCCGCGCACCTTGGGTTTGATGATCATCGGCCCTAATTTCCCCCTTTGTAGGGGGTGCTTGCAAGGATGATTGAGCCGCCGGCCTCGGCCTCCCTGAGGGAGCTGCTGCCGCCCTTGCCTCCGTCAATGAGGATGAGTCGGCAGCCCGGGGCCACTGAGGCCCTTATCCCTATGGGTTCCCCGTCGCCCGCCTGGCCCACGTTAAAGATTCCGCAGCTCGCCGGATATCCCGGGCCCGGGCCGTCGATCCAGAGCTGGTAGGCCCTCTCGTCGCTCTGGCCGGGAGTCCCGAAGAGCCGCAGCTGTCCCCGGCCGCTCGCGGGGTCCACGACCGCGACGCCCCGGGCGGCGGCGCCCGCCTGCGCGGGCGCGAGAAGAATGACCTGCAGCGATGCCTTCGGTTCGCGCCCTGCGCCCAGGTCCTCGAGCTGCCTCGCGTCCAGGATCCGCTCCGCCTCGAGCTGGTTCTGCGCCGCCGCCGCCGCGGACTCGGCGAGCTGGGCCTGCTCCCTGAGGAGCTCCCCGCGGGACCTCTCGATAATCCAGAGCTCGACGAGGCACCCGACCAGGGCGGCAAGGCACGCGGTCGTCGCCCACGGCAGCCATGCCGGAAGCTCGTAATTGGGTTCGTCCATGGGTCGGTTGCCCGCGTCGGCGGCCATTGTGGGGGGCCGCGCCGCCAGTCACGCGCGAAATTGTGCGTGTGCCCCGGCGGCGTGCAACGGCCAAAACCTACTGGCGGGATACGCGGAGTCGGTGTAGGTTCGCGGCTATGGCCCGCAGTGGGCCGCCGTCACATTCCCATGAAAGCATCCGCACTCCGCACGCTCTGCCTGTTCGCCCTTGTGGCGGCGGCCGCGACCTGTTCCAGCAAGGCCCTTGGCGGCGTCGCCGTGGGAAAGCCCGCCCCGGATTTCAGCCTCACGGACATCAACGGCCAGGTCCGCAGGCTCTCCGACTACCGCGGCAAGACGGTCGTCCTCGAGTGGACCAACCCGGAGTGCCCGATCGTGCAGAAGCACTACCGGAGCGGCAACATGCCCGCCCTCCAGAAATCCGCCACGGCGGACGGGGTCGTGTGGCTCTCGATCAACTCGGGCCATCCCGGGGCGGAGGGCGACTACGCTCCCGCGCAGGTTGCCGAGTGGCTGAGCTCCACGGGCGCGAGTCCCACCGCGTACATGCGCGACCCGGACGGCATGGTCGGCCACCTCTACGGGGCTAGGGCGACCCCCCACATGTTCGTCATCGCGGGCAACGGCACGCTGGTCTACGCCGGCGCGATCGACAGCATTCCCTCTGCCGATCCGGCCGACATCGCGCAGGCGACCAATTACGTGAGGGCGGCCCTCGACGCGCTGAAGGCCGGCAGGCCGGTCGCCGTCGCCACGAGCCGCGCGTATGGGTGCGCGGTCAAGTACTGAGCGAATCCCGCCCCTACACGACGACCTTGAAGAGGTCGGCGTGGAGTTCCCCGTCGGCGATCTTGTTCACGGTGCCGGTCATCAGGATCGAGAAGCCCTCGCCTATCTCTATCTTGATCGTGCCCCCGGGCATTCGGACTGCGACCGAGCTGTCGACCAGCCCGAGCCTGCGGGCCACCGCGGCGGCCGCGCTAGAGCTGCTCCCGGAGGCCAGGGTGTAGCCGGCTCCGCGCTCCCAGATCTCGATCTGGATCGTGGAGCGGTCGAGCACCTTCAGGAACTGGACATTCGTCCGGTTTGGGAAGAGGGGATTCACCTCGATGTCGGGCCCATAGCGCCTGGCGACCTCGGGCGAGAGGTCGTCGACCGGGATGACGCAGTGGGGATTTCCTATTGTCGCCGCCGAATAGGAAAACGTGCGCCCCTGGGACTCCAGGGATTCGCCGAGGACCTCGCGCGCGGGCCCACGCACCGGGATATTGCGGCTGTCGAAGCTCACGGAGCCCATGGCCACTGTGATCAGCGCCCCGCCGTCCCTCACCTCGGCGCTCACGACGCCGCCCGCCGTCTCGATCGTGGCCTTCGGCGCCTTCATGCGGCCCCGGTCCAGGAGGAAGCGGGAAAATATCCGGAGGCCGTTCCCCGACTTCTCCGCCTCGGACCCGTCGGGGTTGAAGATCCTCAGGCCGAAGTCGGCCCTGGCGGACGCGAGGGGACCCCACAGGATCCCGTCGGAGCCCACGCCGTAGTTGCGGTGGCAGATGACGCGGACCTGCGCGGGAGTCGGCGCGGTCCACTGCGGGTAGTCCGCCGGGTCGAGCACGATGTAGTCATTGCCCAGCGCATGGTACTTGGAAAACCGCATGTTACTTGGTCGCCTCAAGCACGGGCTGGTCCACGTAGCCGAAGAGCCCGCGGCGCTTGATCGCCTCGACGACCGGCCCCGGGACCATCGTCTCCCATTTGGGGTCCCTCTCCTTGATGCGGCGAAGCACGTCGCGCGAGAATATGCTCAGGATGTCGGAGTCGAAGCCGACGATGCAGTCTATGTAGTGGTTCTCGAGCAGGTGGGCGTAGAGGTTCGAGAGGTGGTCGACGATCTTCACGTTCTTCGCGTTGATGAGGACGTTCGACGAGAACGCGTTGCTCGTGGCGTTCAACTCGTTGTTCTGCGAGATGTACATCTCGTAGGCGTCCTTCCTCATGGGGTAGATGTACAGCTTCACCGAGTTGCGGAAGAGCCTTCCGAACGACTCGAGGATGCCTCCCTCGAGGTTCTCGTAGTACTTCTCGTTGAAGATCTCGAGCAGGTTGTTGATGCCCATCGCGACCCCGATCATCTCCTTCGTGTAGCGCCGGAAGTATGAGGTCAGCCGGTAGTACTCGGAGTAGTTCGAGATGAGGACCGTGAAGCCTATGTCGGCCAGGAGGTCGACCCTCGACAGGAAGTCGTGCGCGTCGAGGACTCCCGCCGCGAGCAGGTTGTTCATCGTGATCTCCATGAGGACCACCATGTCCTTGCCCTTGACGACCGGCTCCTGGACGAACTGAGCCGTGGCGCAGTTGAGCATGTCCACGTTGACGAGCGTCACCGGCCGGAAGCTCCCCCTCTCCACGAGGATCGCCTTCTTGTGCAGCACCTCGGACGGCTGCAGGACCTCCCCCTTCTGGCCGAACATCACGGCGTTCGTGAGCCCGAACTGGACGAGGTAGAGCGACATCAGGCGGTTGTCCACGGTCGAGAACGCGGGCCCCGAGAACCGCAGCATGTCGATCTCGATCCGGTCGGTCCCCAGGTTGTCCCTCAGGGACTCGATCAGCTTGCCGAGGTTGTCGCGGTAGTAGATGGCCCCGTAGATGAAGTTGACGCCGACGATCCCGAGGGCCTGTTGCTGGAGGACCGCCTCCTTGTCCCACATCCGCACGTGAAGGACGATCTCGCTCGGCTCGCTCTTTGGCTCCGTCTGGAAGCGGAATCCCAGCCACCCGTGGGCCTCGTTGGTCCCCTTGTAGTTGCTCGTGGCGACGGTGTCCGCGAAGACGAAGAAGCTCGTCCTGTCGCCCCTCGATCCCGAGAGGCGGTCGATCAGGAGCTGGTACTCGTGGTCGAGCATGAGCTTGAGGCGCTCGCGCGAGACGTAGCGCGGCGCCTTCCCGTAGATCGCGTCGCTGAAGACCATGTCGTAGGCCGAGATCGACTTTGCGATCGTGCCCGAGGCCCCGCCGGCCTGGAAGAACTCCCTGGCGACCTCCTGGCCTGCCCCGATCTCGGCGAACGTCCCATACTTGAGCGCGTCCAGGTTGATCGTGAGCGCCTTCTGACTGGTTGTCAGGAGTTCCTTCTGTTCATTCATGGCCGGGACATTGGCCTCTGCCGCACGGGGTTGCAACCCGTTCCTGTGTAACTTCGGGGCGTCGGCCCTTTCTTACTGGTGGCGGGGTGAAAACAGGGTAACTTCCTGCAACCCATGAGGAACTTCATCACATCGATGCTGGGGGCCCTTCTCGCCCTGGTCATATTCACCACCGGCGCCGTCCTGCTCTTCATCGGATTCATAGGGACGATCGTCGCCTTGGGCCAGCAGAGGAAGGCCCCGGAGGTGGCATCGGGCTCGTACCTCGTCTTCGACCTGTCCTCCAACATCACCGATTCGCCCCCTCCCATCGACTTTGGGGACCTGCAAAACGGCGCGGCGGACACGATGCAGCTGCGCACCCTCACCCGGGCCATCCGCTACGCGGCCCACGACGGGAGGATCAAGGGGATACTCCTCCTCGGCAACCTGACGCCGTCGGGCTACGGCTCCGGCTACGCCGCCATGAGGGAGGTGCGCCTGGCGCTCGGCGACTTCCGGGCCTCGGGCAAGCCCGTGAAGGCCTTCCTGGACTATGCGACGACGAAGGACTTCTACCTCGCCTCCGTCGCAAACGACGTCGCCCTCGACCCCTACGGGATGATCATCATGCCGGGGCTGGCGAGCCAGCCCATCTTCTACGCCGGCTTCTTTGAGAAATACGGCATCGGGATCCAGGTGACCCGCGTCGGAAAGTACAAGTCATACGTGGAGCCGTTCATCAGGAAGGACATGAGCCCGGAGAACCGCGAGCAGGTCCAGAAGCTCCTCGATGACGTGTGGGGCTCGCTTCTCGCGGACATCGGGCGCTCGCGCGGGATCTCCACGGGTTCCATCCAGGCGACCGTCGACGCCGAGGGCTTGATCAGGCCCGCGGCCGCGCTGAAGAGCGGCCTCATCGACCGGGTGGCCTACAGGGACGAGATCGTGGACGAGCTCAAGAAGGAGACCGGTGTCACATCGCCGACGGACTCTTTCAGGCAGGTCCCGCTCGGGTTTTATGCAAAGACGGCCGTGGCCCCGCCGTCGCAGGTCGGCCCCGGCAAGGTGGCAATCGTCTACGCCGAGGGCGACATCGTGGAGGGGGAGGGCGACTCGACCGACATCGGCGGAGCGAAGTTCGCGCGCGAGATCAGGGAGCTGCGCGAGGATTCCTCGGTGAAGGCCATCGTCCTGCGCGTGAACAGCCCGGGGGGAAGCGCCTCGGCGGCGGAGACGATCCAGCGCGAGCTTCGCCTCGCCCGGAAGGTGAAGCCCGTCATTGTCTCCATGGGATCCTATGCGGCGTCCGGCGGATACTGGATTTCCATCTTCGGGGACCGGATCTTCGCCGAGCCGACGACCATCACCGGCTCGATCGGGGTCTTCGGGATCCAGGGCGACATCCAGAAGCTGGCCAACGACCACGGCTTCACGTTCGACAGCGTGAAGACAGGGAAGTTTGCGGACGCGCTTACGATCGCCAGGCCCAAGACGGACGAGGAGATGGCTGTCTTCCAGAGGATGGTCGACTGGATCTACGGTCAGTTCATCGCAAAGGTCGCGGAGGGCAGAAGGCTCCCCGTTAGCCGGGTGGAGGAGATCGCCCAGGGCCGTGTCTGGTCCGGGGCGGAGGCGAAGAAGCTCGGACTTGTGGACGAGATCGGGGGCCTGAGCGACGCGATCCGCTACGCGGGCTCGCGCGCGGGCCTGGGGGAGCACTTCCGACTGGTCGAGTACCCGAGATCAAAGAGCCTCTCCGAGGCGATTGCCGAGATGATCGGAAAGGTCTCGCCGGCGACCATCCACCTGCAGTCGACGGGCCTTGTCGGCCAGATCGCGGAGCGCATCGAGGCCGGCCTGTCGGAGCTGCGCTCCTTCAACGATCCCCTGGGCGTCTATGCGAGGATGCCAATGGATCTGGACATCCACTGACGCCGATGGCGGCCTCCCCGACATCCCACAGGCTGCGCGCGGATTGCCCCGCGACAGCCATACCGGCGGGCGACGCCGTGACGCTCCGCGCCGGCCAGGAGGTTGTCGTCGCGCAGACGCTTGGGGGCAACGTGACGGTGCGCACGGCGGACGGGCTCTTTCGGATAGCGAGCGCCGACGCGTCCGCGATCGACGGCCTCAAGCTTGCCGGCTCCGAGGCGGCGCCTGCGGGCGAGTTCAGCGAGCAGGCGGTGTGGGACGCCATGAGGACATGCTTTGACCCGGAGATCCCGGTCAACATTGTCGACCTTGGCCTCGTGTACGACCTCTCCATCGAGAAGACGCCGTCCGGAGCGAATGCGGTGGACGTGAAGATGACGCTCACGGCCCCCGGCTGCGGGATGGGCCCAGTGATCGCGGAGGACGCCCGGCGGAAGATCGCGGAGCTCCCCAGCGTTGAGCGGGCCAGGGTCCACATCGTCTGGGACCCCGTCTGGAATCCGCGGATGATTTCCGCCGACGGGCGCCGAGCGCTCGGCCTGGAGTGACGGCGTAATTCGCTAAGATGGGATCCTTGGAGGCGCTCCTTTCGAAGAAGGGATCCTGGGAGCAGCCGGGACGCTTGGGGAAACTGCAGCGATCATTGGCCGGATGACTCCACCAGGTCGTCCAGCGGATTGCTTGCGCGATCGACGACCGGATGGAGGTAGCCTGCGGTCGTCTCTAGCGACGAGTGCCCCAAGAGCTGCCGAAGCGAGTCCATAGGTTCACGCGAATGAGTGGCATAGGCGTGCCGGAGCACATGCGGCGATATCAGCCCATCCAACCCCACCTTCGCGGCGGCGCGCTGCACGCTCCGCTGGATGCAATCAACCAAAATATGGTACCGGACGCGGATCCCGCCCCTAGGATCGGTGCAATGGTTCTGCGCGGGGAACAGCCAGAACCATTGCCATTGGGTGGGAGCGCTCGGGTATTTCTTTGAAAGTGAGAAGGGCAGCGTAACTCCCACCTGGGGAGCGTTGGCCCGGTCCGAGCTCCAAACTACCTGGGCCCGCTCAATCTGAAGGCGCAAGGGTGCGACACAGCATTGGGGTATGGGAACACGCCGGTCCTTGCCGCCCTTTGCTCCCCGGATCAGGAGATGCCCCCGCGTTCCTTCGCCCCAAAGCACGTCCTTGATTCTCATTTCCAAGGGTTCCGAGACCCGGAGTCCGCAGCCATAGAGCAAATCAACGATCAGCCTCGCCGGGGTCGCCGGAGTATCTTCCACGGCGCCTCTAAAGAGCCGGATCTGCTCCTTGGACGGAGAGACCCTCTCGAATCGGGGCCGCTTGGCCCGCAGAGCATCCACCTCCTTTAGCGGCTTTCCGAGAACCTGCTTGTAGAGAAAGAGCAGAGCTGCAAACGCCTGGTTCTGCGTCCTTGCCGCCAACCGGCATCTCACGGCGAGATCGGTCAGGAATCTTGCAGCCTTTTGTTCTCCAGGAAGGTCAGCCGGTATGTATTTGCAGAAGTCATAGTACCGGGCAACCCATCCGCAATAGGCATCCTCCGTGCCGAGCGCGAAATGGAGGAGTCTCACTTTGGATCGGACCATCGAGATCACCTCGTCGCGTGATTTCATAGACGGGCTTCTTGGGCATCGTCCGTCGCAGCACAATCTTAAAATTAGACATGTCTAACATGGTGATTATTTTGTCGACTGATAAACAAGCAAACTTCAAGAACGACGCGCTCGATGCGAATGAAAGGCGCAGTTCCAAAATATGATCGAAAAAACGGCCAAATAGGCGCTCAATGACCACAAGACATAAAAATACAACTCCCCGTGAGTTTGGTTATGCCGCAGCAAGCGGCATAACCAAAATCAGATTTCTAACGTAAAAACTCTGGAACCGTATCCTCCAATGACAGTTAGCTCGTCAATGAACGATGTCGATTATACCACCGACTGCGGTTGATACAACGTTAGACCTCAAACCCATGACGCGACGCCCAATCGCCCCCCATGAAGGCAGCGGTCCAGGGGCGATCGGCGATGGGCGAATCAGCTCACCCGTTTTCGATCCAGGATACGGAGCATTTTCAGAGCAGGCGGCATATCATCTCCCCTCGGAATTCGGGGCGATAGATTTAGGGGCGGGTGACCAAGGCCCGCGTCATTCCAAGCCACGCAAATTGACGTAATTGTAGTTCGTGACACTTCCAATCCAACGGAACAAACAGAGGGAACGTGGCAGTATATGTCTAACGACCTACCTGAACCGACGCTTGCCTCAGGCACGTCTCCTGCGGGGCAGGAGCCGCGCCATCGCTAGCGCGGTACACTAGCACGTTAAGCGGTAAACCTTACATGCATTCGAAACTCACCGACTGGAAGAATGGATGGTTCGGGTTGGAGTTGGGAATCGCCAAGGACGAGATCGATTTGATTATCGATCATCTTAACACCCTCAAGAAGGAGCCCGACCAACATTTTCACCTCTCGAGCGATTACAAAGCGCAAGGTGGTCTTGGCGATATCGAGATCTACCTTCAGGCGCCGGGAGAACTAAACAATATGGAAACGTTTGGGAAGGCACTCGCTCCAGGTGCGGATGCTCCCGGCCTATCGCTTAACCAACTACCGGATCCGACGTCTCCGTCTGTCACGCCTCCTGCTGTTGCAGGAGTCGCGCCATCCGTCGCCGCGGATCATTAGGACGTTAGGAAGATCCGTGGGCACCCTTTCGCAGATTCGAGACCGAGACGGTATGCTTGCTGGACTCCTCTTGTGCGTTCTCGGAGGAGTGTTCTACCTGGTAGATTGTTTCTTTGTTTATGTGAATGGGGCTCACAGAGACGTAAAATTCCTTGTCGGTGGCACCTTCATGTGGGCCTGGCCCATTGATCCTTTGCTCGTTTTATGCGGTATCGGGACATTCTTTGCTTACGGCGTGCGTTTCATTGTAAGGCGATCCAAATGAATCTTCCTAACCAATCGCCGGTCCCGACGCTTGCCTCGGGCACGTCTCCTGCGGGGCAGGAGCCGCGCCATCGTTAGCGCGGGTCACCTCAACGTTAGCCTCATCCGTGAAACGAGTCCTCTGCCTGTTCATGCTATTTGGATGCCTCGGACGCGCCTACGCAGTGCAAATTGCGGCAGTCAGCGATGGCTATCCGTTTGGTATGACCGACGACAAAGACATCGCTCGTCTCATGGCATACGCGAAGACAGAAGGCGTTGATCTGGCGGTCAGTATGGACCTCGCGTATAAGAATGACGATTCTGCATTGTCGCGCGCATTCGTGTTTTCGCTGAAATTTGCGAAGCTCGACGACAACGCCAGGACTTACGGTCAGATAATTTGGTCGAGTTTTCTCAATCTGGCAGAGTCACGTGGCCCGGATTGGTTTGGCCGTTTGGTTGCTGCTCAACCTGAGGCGGTTCGCCAGCGCATCCGCGACATTATTTATTATCCAATCAATCAGGTGCCATCGGCACAGAGAGACGAAGCGGATGTTGAGGTGCGAAAAGAGTACCCATCACTGTTCCCGAAAGAATATTCGTACGGTCTCAGGGATTTAGTGTACGGCAATCAGGCTAACCAATCAACGGATCCGGCGCTTGCGTCAGGCACTCCTCCTGCGGGGCAGGAGTCGCGCCATCCTTAGCGCGGATCAATTCAACGTTGATCTAGCTGCGCGCTTACAAGCGAAAAGATAGTGCTCCTGTCCGCGGCGTATGGATACGGCGGTTTTGGACTGATCCACCTAATGGTGGCAGAGGACAGGGACCGGAC
>Ga0302325_10000701_pt1 | contig 90073 bp, 77 predicted proteins | sample Palsa_T0_2_FD_201948 | JGI IMG/M metagenome (GOLD analysis project Ga0302325, IMG submission 201948) | Peat permafrost microbial communities from Stordalen Mire near Abisko, Sweden - Palsa_T0_2 | ecosystem: Environmental > Terrestrial > Soil > Palsa > Peat permafrost | place: Sweden: Abisko...
TCTTGCGTGCAGCGTTCACACTCGTGTGAACGTTTCGGGATGCCCGCAAGGGTGTTGGCACGATTGCCAACACGGCACGCAAGAGTGCGTGCGCCACATTGATCGGAACAGGTAATGAACGAAACTTTCGCAGATCGACACGGAGTCTACGGGGTTCTCGCGCAGTTCGAAACACCCGAGCAGGTGCTGGAAGCCGCGAACCGCGCTTACGCGGCGGGCTATCGCAAAATGGACGCTTATACGCCGATGCCGATTGAGGGCTTGTCGGAAGCGGTGGGGATGGGCACGAATTGGGTAGCGCCCATCGTTCTGTTCTTCGGCCTGTGTGGCGCTTGCGGAGGCTTTGGTTTGCTCTATTGGATTTCAGTGATCGCCTATCCGCACAATGTGGCGGGCCGTCCCTTCAATAGCTGGCCGGCCTATATTCCAATCACGTTTGAATGTACCGTTCTGCTGGCAGCTCTTAGCGCCGTGATCGGAATGCTGGCGCTCAACAAATTACCGATGCCCTACCATCCGGTGTTTAACGTGCCCGGCTTTTCCCGCGCGTCCATCGACCGGTTTTTCCTGTGCATCGAGGCGTCCGATCCGAAGTTCGACATGGCCAAGACCAAGGCATTCCTGGAACAACTCAATCCTGAAGAGGTGGCCGAAGTTGAAAAGTAGACTCGGACACCACTCCCTCACCGTCGCCGCTCTGTCCTTTGTCGCGTTGACCGGCTGCCGCCAGGACATGCAGGACCAGCCACGCTACAAGCCGCTCGCCGCCAGCGAGTTTTTCTCCGATGGACGCTCCGCGCGGCCGATGGTGGAAGGAACCGTCGCGCGCGGCCATCTGCGCATCGACGAAGCCCGCTATACCGGAAAGATTGACGGCGAGGACATCGAACAATTTCCGATCCCCATCGCCAAGGAAGATATTGAACGCGGCGAGACTCGCTTCAACGTCTATTGCACGCCCTGCCATGGGCGCCTGGGCGACGGCAACGGCATGGTGGTTTTGCGCGGCTTTCGGCAGCCTCCTTCTTATTATTCCGACCGGCTGGTGAATGCGCCGGTGGGACATTTCTACGATGTGATCAGCAATGGATATGGCGCCATGCCGAGTTATGCGTCGCGCGTCGAGTCCGATGACCGTTGGCGCATTGTGGCCTATATCCGCGCGTTGCAATTGAGCGAGTCCGCGAGCGTCAATGACGTGCCCGCGGATCAGCGCCAAGGTTTGACTGTGGAGCCGGCTCCGCGCACAGCCGGAAACTCGGGCGTGGCCGCAGGTCCCCAAGGAGCAAATCAGTGACCCCCAGCAATACCCTCCTCCCTCAAATGGAACGGGTGCAGAAGAGCGCCTTATTCGTAGGTGTGGCGGCGCTGGCGATCAGCTTGATCGGGCTCTTCGGAAATGCCGCGCACTTCTGGCAATCGTATCTGTTCGCGTTCATCTTCTGGGCCGGCCTTACGCTGGGCTGCCTGGGTATCTTTTTCCTGCATAACGTGGTGGGCGGGAACTGGGGCGTAGCGATCCGGCGTTTGGTGGAGGCCGGCCTCAAGACCTTGCCGCTGATTGTGTTGTTGGCTATACCGATTTTTTTTGCGCTCGGTACCCTCTACAAGTGGACCGATGCCGGTTATCGGGCCGAACATTTCGCGGTCGGCCACAAGGCCGCTTATCTGAACCCCACTTGGTTCATCATCCGCACCTTACTGTATTTTTTGATCTGGATAGCCTCCGGCTATCGCATCCTGGCAATGGCCAACGAGCATGATCGAACCGGCGATCGTGCGCTTTTCAAACGGATCAAAGCGCGCAGCGCCCCGGCCCTGCTGGTCTTCGTGGTCACGACGACATTAGCGTTCATCGACTGGATCATGTCGCTGGAGCCCGACTGGTATTCGACCATCTACGGCTGGATGTACACCGTCGGCCAGGTGCTGCTCACGTTTTCGTTTCTCGTCGCCGTGCTGGTGCTGCTCTCCAAACGCGAACCCTTCGTCAGTTTCCTGACCAAGCAGCATTATCACGACATCGGCAACCTAATGCTGGCCTTTACCATGCTCTGGGCCTATATGTCGTTCGCGCAGTTCCTGATCATCTGGGCCGAAAATCTGCCTGACGAAATTCACTGGTACGTGCGGCGCTTCAGTGGTGGATGGGGCTACATCGCGTGGACCATCGCCATATTTCACTTCTTCGTACCCTTCTTCCTGCTGCTGCTGCGCTTCGTGAAGAAGAATCCCACACGGCTGCGTACGCTCGCCATCTGGATCATCATCATGAAGATGCTGGATGTATTCTGGATTGTAGAACCGGCGTTTCGCCAACGGGGACTCGAGGTTTACTGGACCGATCTGGTAACTCTGATCGGCGTAGGCGGCGTCTGGCTGGCTGTTTTCATCTGGAATCTGAAGTCCCGGCCGCTGCTGGCGTCGCATGACCCTCGGGACACTTATTCGCTGCTCAAAGCGCACGGACATTGACAATGGAACACACCGCACATCACAGCCCAAACGGAGCCGGCCACGAGCAAAGCGAGGTAAGCGTAAAGCTGATCGTGGTGTCACTGGCCTTTCTGGCGGTCTCGACGTTTCTGGTCTTAGGGCTAGTGGTCGGAATCTTCCGCTATTTTTACGCCAGTTACAGCACCGAAGAGGCAACCCGGCTATCGCAGCCCGTGATCCCGCCGAAGCCGCGCATCGAAGTGGCGCCTTACGAGGAACTGCAACAATTGCGCGCCAAGGAAGATCACATTTTGAACTCCTACGCCTGGGTGGGACAGCAGGGCGGCGCGGTTCGCGTACCCATCGATAAGGCCATCGATCTTCTGGCAGCCAAGGGTTTACCCTCGCACAATTATCTGGACGACATTCTCGCCGGTAAGAAACCGCCGGCACTGCCGAAACAAGGAAGTAGTAATGCGAAGTAACGCGTTCTGGATGGCCGGCATACTAGCGGCGGGCGCCACGCTCGCGTCGGCCCAGCAATTTGGTCTCCCGGCCTCCAGCCTGCCCGCGATGGTGCAGGGCGTCGGCATCGACCAGAATCTGAACGCCCAGATCCCGCTGGAGCTGCAGTTCAAAGACGAGACCGGACAAGCGGTGCGGCTGGGCCAGTATTTCCGCCAGAAGCCCGTGGTGCTGGCGCTGGTGTATTACGAGTGCCCGGGCCTGTGCGATCTGATTCTGAACGGTCTAACCCATACCATGCAGCAGATCTCCTTGAACGTGGGCTCCGACTATGAAGTGGTGGCGGTCAGCTTTAATCCCAAAGATACCTGGCCTCTTGCCACGGCGAAAAAAGCCAACTACATCGAGAAGTATAACCGGCCGGGAGCTAAAGAAGGCTGGCATTTCCTGACCGGCGACCAAGCATCCATCAAGAGCCTGACGGAAACCGTGGGATTCCATTACAACTACGATCCCATCAGCAAGCAATTCGCCCATGCCAGCGCCATCTACGTGCTGACGCCGGAAGGAAAGATCGCGCGTTACTTCTACGGAATCGAATACAAGCCGCGCGATTTCCGCTTGGGGCTGGTGGAAGCTTCCGCCAACAAAATTGGCTCGCCGGCCGACCAGGTTCTGCTGTTCTGCTATCACTACGACCCGACCACAGGAAAATATGGAATGGCCATTACCGAAATCACTCGAGTGCTGGGCACCGCCACGGTGCTTTTGCTGGGGGGCTTCGTGTTCATTATGCTGCGGCGAGAGCGGCAGGCATCGTCTGACGTGCGGGGCGCCGGGAGGTTCAGTTAAGTTATGAACGAGCAGCTTCCCCTGTGGCCCGTGGCCGCATCGGCGTTGGCCACCGAAGTGGATCATCTGTACATCTACATCACGCTGGTGAGCGTGGTGATGAGCGTGCTGATCTTCGGAGTTATCTTCGTTTTCGCCATTAAGTATCGCCGCCGTGGCGATGAAGTTCCCGAGCCCATCCACGGCTCTTTGCGGCTGGAAATCACTTGGTCCATCATCCCGTTCCTGGTAATGCTTACGTTCTTCTGGTGGGGCGCCAAGATCTTCTTCTACAACGCCGTCCCTCCCCCCAACGCGATGGATGTTTACGTTGTCGGCAAACAATGGATGTGGAAGCTCCAGTATCCGGGCGGCCAGCGCGAAATCAACGAACTGCACGTTCCCACCGGCCAGCCGGTGAAAATTACACTCGCGTCCGAGGATGTGATCCACAGCTTCTTCATCCCCGCGCTGCGCATCAAGCACGATGTGGTGCCGGGCCACTATGACACCATGTGGTTCAACGCCAATAAGCCCGGCCGCTATCATATTTTCTGCGCCGAGTATTGCGGCACCGAACATTCCGGAATGGTGGGATGGATCACCATAATGACGCCCGCGGACTATCAGAACTGGCTGGCGGGCGGCGGGACCAGCGGTACCATGGCGCAGCAGGGTGAGCGCCAGTTCGAGCAACTGGGATGCTCCGGCTGTCATTTACAGGACCGCGCCGGCCGTGGCCCGAGCCTGCGTGGCTTGTACGGCTCGCGCGTGCAACTGACCAGCGGACAACCGGTGCTGGCCGACGACGCCTACATCCGCGAATCGATTCTGAATCCCGATGCGAGAACCGTGGCCGGTTTCAAACCCGGCGTGATGCCGAGTTTCCAGGGCCAGATTAGCGAGGAAGGAATTCTGCAGTTGGTGGTCTACATCAAATCGCTGGCGACAACCAACACGCCCGGTGCGCCAACGGCGTCTGTGCAAGGCGGTAAACAATGAGTACAGCTATCCAAGAACCTGAAGTTCAGGAAACTCCGAATTATTTGAATGCCGAGTACGGCTGGAAGTCGTGGCTCTTCACCAAGGACCACAAGCGCATCGCGGTACTCTATTTGATCTCGATCAGCATAATGTTCGCCCTGGGCGGCGTCTTCGCCATGCTGATTCGCCTGGAATTGTTGACGCCCGCCGGGGACTTGTTCAACTCCGACACCTACAACAAGATCTTCACCATGCACGGCGTGACGATGATCTTCTTCTTCCTGATTCCGTCCATTCCCGCCACCCTCGGCAATTTCCTGGTGCCCATGATGATCGGCGCCAAGGATCTGGCATTCCCGCGAATTAACCTGCTGAGCTGGTACATCTACGTCGTGGGCGCGCTCTTCGCGCTGGCCGCTATCGTTATGGGCGGCGTGGACACCGGCTGGACCTTCTACACACCGTTCAGCACCACGTATTCGAATACCTTCGTCATCACTGCCGCGGTGGGTGTGTTCATCTCGGGATTCTCGTCGATTACGACGGGGCTCAACTTTATCGTCACGGTCCACAAAATGCGCGCCCCCGGCATGACTTGGGGAAGATTGCCGCTGTTCGTTTGGGCCAACTACGCAACTTCCCTGATCCAGGTGCTGGGCACTCCGGTGGTGGCCATTACGCTGGCGCTGGTGGGTCTGGAGCGGGCTTTCCATATCGGCATTTTCGACCCAGCCATCGGCGGCGATCCCATTCTGTTCCAGCACATGTTCTGGTTCTATTCTCATCCGGCCGTGTACATCATGATTCTGCCCGGCATGGGCGTGATCAGCGAACTGGTGACCTGCTTCTCGCGCAAGGGCGTTTTTGGATATTCGTTCATCGCCGGATCCAGCCTCGGCATCGCCATCATCGGATTCCTGGTGTGGGGCCATCACATGTTTGTCACCGGAATGTCGATGTACGCCGGCCTCTACTTCTCGCTGCTGACCATGCTGGTGGCCGTTCCCTCCGCGATCAAGGTCTTCAACTGGACCGCGACCATGTTCCGCGGTTCCATCAGCTACGAAACGCCGATGTTGTACGCTTTCGGCTTTATCGGCTTGTTTACCATCGGAGGCCTCACCGGGCTGTTCCTGGGGACGCTGGGATTGGATGTCCATCTCACCGATACTTACTTTGTGGTGGCGCACTTCCACTACGTGATGGTGGGCGGGATGGTGGTAGCATATCTCGGCGGTCTGCACTTCTGGTGGCCGAAGATTACCGGCAAAATGTACCCGGAGGGTTGGGGCAAGTTCTCCGCCCTGTTGGTATTCGCCGGCTTTAACCTGACCTTCTTCCCGCAGTTCATCGCCGGCTACCTCGGACAGCCCCGCCGCTATCACGCGTACGCGCCGGAGTTCCAGGTGCTCAACGTGATGTCCACGGCGGGCGCGTCGGTGCTGGGCCTGGGATTCATCATTCCCTTGATTTACCTGCTGTGGTCATTGAAGTACGGCAAACCGGCCGGGAACAATCCTTGGGGCGCGAAGGGTCTGGAATGGACCACGCAATCGCCACCGGAGACGTTCAACTTCCCGACCACTCCCATCGTCACCGAAGAGGCCTACGCATACGCAAAACACGAGGAGGCGCACGTTGGCTGATACGCACGCGGTAGCAACCGAGCATTCGTCGCCGCATTTACGTCATCACTTCGATGACATGCACCAGCAGTTCGACTCGGCCACCTTTGGAATGTGGGTGTTCCTGCTGACGGAAATCATGTTCTTCGGCGGGATGTTCGGCGCCTATACCGTGTACCGCAGCATGTACCCGGAGGCTTTCGCGGCCACCAGTAACTTCATGAACCCGGCCTTCGGCGCGGCCAATACAGCGGTTCTGATCGTCAGCAGTTTGACCATGGCGCTGGCGGTGCGCGCCGCCCATCTGGGACAGCAAAAAGTCTTGCAGATCATGCTGGTCCTCACCATGATTTTCGGCGCCGCGTTCCTGGTGATCAAGGGCTTTGAGTATCACGAGCATTGGGTGGATGGAAAGGTTCCGCTTTTTCCTGGCCACTGGATGTGGGACGGTCCGCTCGCTCCCCCGCAGTTCGCCCATCAGGCGCAGATCCTGTTTTGCTTCTACTTTTTCATGACCGGGTTCCACGCTCTTCACATGATCGTGGGGCTGGGAATCATGACAACCATTTTAGTGATGGCGCGGAAGGGAACCTTCGGCCCGGACTATTACACACCGGTCGAAGTCTCTGGCCTGTATTGGCACTTCGTCGATATTGTCTGGATCTTCCTTTTCCCCTTGCTCTACTTAATCGGACACACCAAGAACTTGGTCTAATATGCATCCAGTAACTCCGGTTCGCACCTACGTCCTGATCTGGCTCACGCTGACGATCCTGACTTTTGTCACGTTCTACGTATCGACGATCAATTTAGGCGAATGGAACATTGTAGTGGCGCTCGCCATCGCAGGGTTCAAAATGAGCCTGGTGATCTGGTTCTTCATGCACGTCCGGACCGACAATCCGCTGACCAAGCTGTTTGTCTTCGCCGGCTTCTTCTGGATCGGGATATTGCTGGTGATGACCTTGGGCGACTACTTCTCGCGGTCCTGGATGCCCTTGGGGAAGTTCTGGTAAGAGGGCAAGTTCTGGTAAGGGGCCAAGTTCTGGTAAGAAGCCAAGTTTTGGTAGAAGCTTAAGACACGATTTTCAAATTCCACGGGTGCGGCGCCGTACGCACCCGTGTGCCCCGCTCCAGGAACCAGCCAAAGTTCCGTACTGCGTGGATTGCTCGCCGCCAAAATTCGCGAATGTTCGGGCGGCGTCAACCGGTCATAAAGACCGTGTATGAGCATTACGGGCGTCTTCGATTGAGCGATTGCGGCTTCCGGTGACGCCTTGCGAAAATCGAGTCCGTACTTCCAGCGGGCATAGAGGAATCCGGACCATATCGGAGGTAATGCCAGCCATCTGCCGATCTGGGGTGGAAAGGGCAGCTTGGCCGCCACGCGATCCTGCGCAATTCGCTCGAAGCTGGAGTATGCGCTGTCGGCCACAATGGCGTTGAAGCGAGTCTCGATGGGGAGCGCTTGGATCAGCACCGCGCCGCCCAGAGATTCCCCGATGCCAAACACCCGGAGCGGATGTTCTTCCTCCATCAGCCACGAAACCCAGCGATGCACGTCGTCCGCTTCGAGCAGTCCGTAGGTAGCCAGGTCGCCGCCGCTCTCGCCATGCGCCCGGCTGTCCGGCACAAGCACCGTATATCCATGCGAGAGAAACATGCGGGCAAGCCCCACCTGGCTGGCACGAGAGTCAGCGATCCCGTGCAGGATCAAGACAGCATCGCCATTGGAACGGTCCGCCCGGAACAGCCACGCACGCAACGCGATTCCATCGCCGGCATGCACTTCGACGGTTTGAGCTTCTCGATTGGAAGGGACCGGCCGGCGCGCCGGATGCAACGCGGTCTCGCACAGGACCATGCCAGCGATCCCGCACAGGACGAAAGCCAGGCTGGCGATCCCGCCGATGAGCCAGTAAATCCAGCGCTTCGTCATCACCACTAGCATCCTATATTAGAGGTGTGGCCCGTCTTCGTTACCTCCCGTTCCTGATTTGCATGCTCGTTCGCCTCGACGCGGCCGAGTTGAAGCCAGAAACCGTCGCTGCGTTCGACCGCTATGTGAAGCTCACCGAAGAAGGCTTTGCGAAGAATCAGGGCTTTGAAAACTTCCTATGGCTGGATCATCATCCCACGGAAAAGACTATGGTCTGGCTCCAGCAGAGCGTGGTCACGCCCATGCGGACGCTCGATCATGGCGCGGAGATCGAGGTGCCCGGCGGCGTAATTCAGCATTGGATGGGTGCGGCCTACCTGGAGAACGCCACACTCGAAAAGGTGCGCGACGTAGTGCTGAACTACAACGACTATAAGACGTTTTTCAAAAATAAGGTGATGGATTCCAAGCAAATCAAGCGGGACGGCGAGCAGTTCGACGCCTTTGTGCGCTTCTACAAGAAGCAGGTCAGCGCCGTGGTGTTGAACGTGAACTTGACCGCGCGCTACACGCTGATCGATCCTACCCGGCTGTACATCGCCAGCCATTCGACGCACATCGGCGAGGCAGAGCATCCCAAGAACAAGAAGAAACTCGATCAGGAGCGCGATCCCGAAGACGCCGCCGGCTACCTATGGCGGCTGAATATGTACTGGCGAATCTTCCAAGCCGACAATGGCGTCTATGTGGAACTGGAAGTGTTGTCACTGGCGCGCGAAGAAGGCGGCCGGCTCAATCCGTCCCGCTTCCTCACCGGCTTTCAATCCTTCCCTCACGACTTAACGCAGGACATGATCGACAGCTTGCAGCAACTTTTCCCGCACCATCGCTAGCGATTGCTGTTTACACTGATTTAGACTGATGGCGGGAGCGTTCATGTCCTCTAAGTCCACAATGGAAATGACGATTTTGATTCTTATCTCCGAGCCGCTGGTGCGGCAGGTGATACGGGAAGTCCTGGAACAAGCCGGATACCTGGTGGAGGCAACAGGCGACCTGGGAGTCGCCGTGGATCGGATGAATGAAGCGAAGCCGGATTTGCTGATCATCGCGCCGTACGTGGAGACCATCACGGGGCACCAGGCTGCCAAATACTTACAGTCACGCTGGCAGAGTATGCGCATACTTATGGTGGCCGGGCTGCTGGCCGACGACCGGATACAGTATCGCGCGGAGTTGGACAAGGTAGAGACTTTCCCACCGCCTTTCACCGCCCCGCAATTGCTCGAAAAGGTGCGGACGGTACTAGCCGAGCCGGTGGGACAATAGAATTAGTGCTGGAAGCAGTCAAAGAGCAACTCACGCGGCGGCGCGCCTTGCTGCTCACGCCCTTCGCCTTGGCTGGGCTGGTGGTCCTGTGGGCGCGCAAGAACCGGGATTCGGAGGATTCGAGCAGCGCCGGCGTGTGGGGCGATGAAGTTACCCTTGTCGAGTTCAACGATGCCGGCAAGAGCCTGGGGCCGGCCAGCGTCAAGAAGGTGACCCACTCCAGCGGAGAATGGCACAAGCAACTGAGCGCCGAGCAGTATTATGTGACGCGCCAGCAAGGAACCGACGTGGCATTCAGCGGGACCTATTATCAGATGCACCAGAATGGACTTTTTCGCTGCGTCTGTTGTGACAACGCCGTGTTCAGCTCCGACACCAAGTTCGATTCGGGCACGGGCTGGCCCAGCTTTTGGGCGCCCATTGCCGAACAGAACGTCCGTACGCGGTCTGATTTCACGTTGCTGGTCAAGCGCACCGAAGTGCATTGCACCCGCTGCGACGGGCACCTGGGCCACCTATTCAACGACGGTCCCGAGCCCACCAATCTGCGATACTGCATGAACGAATCGTCGCTGCGATTCATCCCTCACGCTTGAACTTCGAATCTCACAATATCGTCGTAATCGGCGCCGGACCCGGAGGTTTGGTATTCGGCCGCGTGATGCAAAAAGCGGGATTGGATGTCGTCATCTTTGAACGTGAGGTGTCGCGCAACGGCAGAACACAAGGCGGCACGCTGGACTTGCACGTAGAGTCCGGTCAATGGGCGCTGGAGCAAGCCGGGTTGCTGAATGAGTTCCGAGCGATCGCGCGGCCCGAAGGACAGGACCTGCGCATCGCCAACAAGCATGGGAAGTTGCTGTGGGATGAAATCAGCGAACCGGATGTGATGAGCCGACCCGAAGTGGACCGGCCGCGTCTTCGAAAAATACTTCTCGATTCATTGGCTCCGGAAACCATTCGCTGGAATTACAATCTCAGGTCGGTTCAGCCCTTGGTAGGGGAGGGCTACGACCTGCACTTCGAGAACGGTATCTCAATCAGGGCTGGATTGCTGGTGGGCGCCGATGGTGCGTGGTCGCGTGTTCGGCCGCTGGTCTCCGATGCCAAACCCGCATACACGGGTGTCAGCTTTATCGAAATGGGCATTTCGGATGTTGCAACCACGCACCCGGAAGTCTCCGCCACAGTGGGACGAGGCAGCTTCTTCGCATTGGAAGACGATAAAGGCCTCATGGCCCAGAGGAACGGCGATGGAAGCGTTCGCATTTATGTCGCGCTGAGAATGCCGGAGGACGGCTTTGCCGCGCTTGGGATTGGCTTCACCGATCCGGCTGCGACACGTTCGGCTATCCTGGCCCAGTTTCAGGATTGGAATCCCGAGATCACGAGCTTCATACGCGCCTGCAATAACACTTTCGTTGCGCGGCCCATTACCGCTCTTCCGATCGGCATCCGCTGGCCGAGCCAGCCGAACGTCACTCTGATTGGCGATGCAGCGCACCTGATGTCGCCGTTCGCCGGCGCGGGAGCGAACCTGGCGATGCAGGATGGCGCCGCGTTGGCGCTCGAGCTACGAGAGACGTCTGACCCTTCTGTCGCCATCGCCGCATACGAAAAGAAGATGTTTGAGAGGGCTCAAGAAGAAGCGCAGCGTTCCGCGGATGGGCTTGCGATGTGCATTTCGCCGAATGGGGCCGAGCGATTTGCGAAGTGGATGGAACGTATCCAGACTCTGCACTCCGCTCCGCATGCGACATAATAATTCACATGCTTGTATTTGCCGCTCGGCTGCTGTTCGTTTTGACCGGCTGCACTGTAGCCTTCGCGCAGAATGAGAGCCCGGTTGTCGGTGTTGGGCCGTTCCTGCACATTGTTTCGGACCTGGATCAATCGCTGGCGTTTTATCATGACAAGCTGGGCCTGGACATCGCTGGCCCGCCCGGAGAGCACAAGTTCACGGATAATCCGGCGGTCGCGAATTTGTATGGCGTACCGGGTAGGCAATTCCGCGCGGCGGTCTTGAAGATTCCTGGGTCCGAGATGGGGATCGAGCTCGTGCAGTGGGGCGAGGCGAGAACTCCGAAGGCAGATCCCCGAGCCGTCACCCTGATGCTTCGCCGGCCCGGTGCAATCCGCACGTCACTGCTCGACCCCGATGGATTCCCGGTGGAAGTGGACCCGTCCGCTACTGCGGGAGCGGCCCTCGTGATCGGCGTCAACGATGGGAGCAAAGCCGCAGCGCTTTACGAAAGCGTGCTTGGGTTGAAATCGGACCAAATACGATTCACTACCGCGGGAAACAAGGGCCTGAACGTTCCCTTTCCCATCCCCGGCCAAGGAATGCTTCGTTTATTCGTGCGCAACATCGACGCGGTGACGGCGTCGTTGAAGAGCGCGGGATTTTCGATAATCACCACCGGTGGCGCGCCGGTCACTCTGCCGCAAGGCCAGCGCGTGATCATCGTGCGCGATCCGAACAATTTCTTCTTGCAACCGATGGAAGCCCCTCCCAAGTGAAGCGCCGGACGTTCCTTCAAGGGGCTGTCGCGTCGTTAGCACAAGGACAATCGATAGCACAAGGACAATCGATGGCTCGGTCCATTCAGACACCCATTCTCGACATCGCTTACGAAGAGAGCGGCAATCCGCAAGGATTCCCGATTGTGCTGCTGCACGGCTTTCCCGATGACGCCCACGCGTTCGACCATGTGGCGCCGCCGCTGGCCAAGGCTGGCCATCGTGTGTTGGTTCCATATCTGCGCGGCTACGGGCCCACGCGCTTCCGCGATGCGGCCGCTCCTCGCATGGCTGAACAGGCGGCCATTGGACAAGATTTAGTCGATTTTGCGGACGCTCTGGGCCTGAAGCAAATGGCGCTGGCCGGCTACGATTGGGGCGGACGCGCGGCAGCCATCGCGGCGGCACTGCATCCGGAGCGCGTGCGCGCCACCGTGATCATCGGCGGGTACACCATCCAGAATGTTTTTGCTCCGCCGCAACCGGCGCCGCCCGAGGCGGAACGCGAGCTCTGGTATCAGTGGTATTTCAATACGGAACGGGGGCGCGCGGGACTCGCGGCTAATCGGCGCAGCCTGTGCAAGTTTTTGTGGCAGACCTGGTCGCCCGGCTGGCACTTTAGCGACGACGAATACAATCTCACGGCGCCATCGTTCGATAATCCCGATTTCGTCGACGTCGTAATTCATTCTTATCGACACCGGAATGGAAACGCACCGGGTGAAGAACGTTTTCAGCAGATGGAGCGCGAGCTCGCAAAAAGGCCGCCCATCGCGGCGCCATCGATCCTGCTCTATGGTGCCACTGATCCCCTCGCGCGCCCATCCCAAGATGTAACGCCCGGCGAGCGCGCGGTCTTCCCTGCCCTGGTGGCACGCCGCGTGATTCCAGGCGCCGGGCATTTTCTTCCCCGCGAGAAGCCGGAAGCGGTTTCGCAAGCGCTATTGGATCTGCTGAAAAGTTAGGCGCGCTGGAACATTTCAAACGGCTGGAAATCGCCGTTGAGCAGTTCGCGCGTGTCTTTCAGTCCCAGCCATCCAGCGATCATCGTCGCGTACACTCGTCGAAAGTCAGTGGTGAACACCAGATTGTCGCCCACATCTAACTTGGTGAGACTTGGGATGTCCCCATACTGGCCGCCCTTCACCTGTTTTCCGGCGACGAACATCAGGTTGGCGGCGCCGTGATCCGTTCCCAGGTTGACGTTTTCGGGCACGCGCCGGCCGAACTCGGAGAAGACCATTACCACTACGTCGTCAGCGCGGCCGATGCGCTCCAGGTCCTGCATGAAAGCGGCGACGGCATCGGAGGCATAGGTCAATAGCCTGCGGTGCGTATCGTTCTGGAAGACATGCGTGTCGAAAGCGTTGTTGCGATAGGCCGTGTAATAAAGGCGCGTGGGCATGCCCGCTTCGATCAGCGCAGCCACCTTGGGCAGATCGAGCCCCACCACGCCGTAATCCACTGGCGAATGATATTTTGACCACGCCTCGCGAACCAGCGCCGAAGCTTGCTTGGCGCTCTGCGCGGTGTCCAAAAGGAAGCGGCGTGAGGGGTTGGTGATCTTCTCGTCCACTATCGGCGACGGCAGCGCGGCGCGCTCGTCAAAGAAGACGTCTTGCGAGAATTTGTTGGGATCGTCGAAGACCACCGGGACATGCCGGCGGCTGCGCACGGCGAGCGATTGCCGCGTGTCGATATTTACGAGAAAATTGGGCGGCGCTTCGGGCGCCATCGCGTCGGCCAGTCGGCCCACCCAACCGTACTGTTCGCCGCTGTTAGGCGCGGCCGTGTGCCAGTAAGCCATGGACGTGAAGTGCGAGAAGGATGGATTCTCGTATCCGCAGCCGTGCACGATGGCCAGCTTGCCGTTCTTGTACAAGCGCTCGAAGCCGGCCATGCCACGGCTAAATCCGAAATGATCGTCGATGGGCCGCACGTCTTTACGCGCGATGCCGATCTTCGGCCGGAGACGATAATACGCGTCATCGCCGTAGGGAATCAGCGTATTCAGCCCATCGTTGCCCCCGGAAAGTTCGAGCACCACGAGTATCTTTCCCTGACCGTGGCCCTGAGCCTGGCCGTGCGAATTGGCCTGGTTCGAGAGCGCCGCCGCAGCCTGCGCGAAAAGCGGCATGGGAACCGCTGCCGCGCTCACTCCGATGCCGTACATGCCGAGGCGCAGCAGATCGCGCCGGCTGGATGCGGAAAACGAGAAATGATCCTTATTCATGCGAGGCTCCCTACTAGCCCAACTGATACTCGGGCTGGCTCATGATCAGGTGCAGGACCAACCGCAACGGATCTTCAAGATAGGTTTGCGCGGCGGAAATATCCGTCGTGCCAAGTTCTTTATCGAGGAAGGAAATCATCTTTTGCCGGGCGTCGGCACTGGGTGGCACGCGCATGAAACGATGAATCATGTAGTCGATCACTTGGGTGGTGTTGCCCAGATGCTGATCGAGCACCATGCGGGACAGATTGATCTGCGCCGCATCCCGCGGAATCGGCTTCACCCGTTCTATGGCCATCTGCCAGCCGCGAAAACTGCCGTAACGCGTGTTGAAATCCTCGTCGCGGTCGGCTGCCATGTTCGATTCCGCAAGGTCACCGCTCTTGCCATCCGGCTTGGTGGCGGAGGTGATGTCCTGGCCTTGGCGGATGCGGTCGGCAACGCGGCGCACTTCCGGATCCGCCGTGTACCGGTCCGGTGGGAGGAAATTGATGTCGGGAAATAAAACGTCGCGGCCGAAATTGGCGCGCTCCAAAAGTAGGCCGGGCGTGATCCAACTGGTGCCGCCGGCCCAGCCGGCTACCGTGGGAGGAGCAAAAAGGCGCTGGCCCAGCACGCCCGTGGCGACGTTGAAATCGGGCACGCCAGGAACATTCCCGAGACCGAGTTTGCGATAAGTGGAGACGGCCAGTTCCACCGGACTCTTGATCTGCGTGCCCACCGACGCGGGACTATAGAAATCGCGCGAGAGGAAGATGGTTTCGAGCAACGGCGTGATTTGATAATCGTGATCGCGCAGCACGGCGCCCAATCGCTTCTGCAGCTCGGGCGAAAGATCCTCCCGTACAAAGAAACGATAAATCTTGCCTGCGATGAAATCGGCCGTCGCGGGCTGCTGCAGGATGATGTCGATGACGTTGACACCATCGAAGCGGCCGGTTTTGCCGAGAAAGGTCTTTTCACCGTCGTCGTGCTGGTCTTTATTCACCACGAACTTGAGGTCGACGTAATTCCATCCGGTGAAAGCGCGTGCGGCTTCGCGTATATCAGGCTCGGTGTAATGGCCTACGCCCATGGTGAACATCTCCATGATCTCGCGCGCGAAGTTCTCGTTCGCGGCGCCTTTCACGTTGACGCCCGCGTCCAGGAACGTGAGCATGGCCGGATCTTCGGCCACGGCCACCATCAAGTCTCTGAAATTGCCTGTGCCTTGATTCTCGAATACCTCCAGTTGATCCAGAAGTTTGCGATAGTCGCGGACCTTGGCTTCGTTGACAGCGAAGTGGCCGTGCCAGAACAGGGCCATCTTCTCGCGCAGCGGCTGCGGACTGTCCACCATTCGATTCGCCCACCAATAAGCGACGCGGTTGGTCTCGAGCGCACTGGCGCGCAGCCAATAGAAAAATTCGTTGACCACGGGCTGCAGCCGACGGCTGCCTTCCGGCTTCACTTTGATCCCGAGCGCTTCACCGGTCTTCTTGGCCTCATCGGTAACGGCAGGACGGCTGGGAGGAAAAGGCTCAAGCCCCGGATCATGAATTCCCGAATGATCGAAGGGCGGAAGGCGGCTGGCATCGGTCCCTTCGAAGCGCACCAGTCGAGCCACCGCTTGCGCGGGCGTCAGTTTCGCCAGCGCCCGGATTTCGTCCGGCGTCCCACCGAAGCCCGCACGCTCCAGCAGGTGGGCGGCAAAATCATAGTTCCAATCTGCCGGCGCGATCGGTTTGAGATCGTTCTGCCAGGCAGCGGGTCCGGCGGCCTGCGCCAGGGCCGCGGACGGATAAATGGCGATGGCCACGGCGGCCGCGATGAGAACAGCCTCGATTCGTCGAAGCATCTGCGAACTCCTTCTGGTGTCTAAAGAAGATGTTCCCACGAATGGAGGACGGATGTCATTTGTCATTCATACTAGGTGTTATGAAATCCGATGCTCCCGGCCTTACGCGCCGATCCATATTAAGTACTGCTGGATTCAGTACCGCCGGCCTGGGTTTAGCCGGCTTCGCAGCAATGCCCCGCCCCGCCGATGCCGCGGACTGGACTGCAACCGAGAAAGCCAATGTTCAAGTAGTGAATGACTTTTGCGCGGCTTGGCCGAACCACGATCTCAACCTGGTTATGTCGTTCTTCGCCGATAATGGCGCTTACCGAATGTCAGAAGGTCAGGAGCCGGTGAAAGGCCGGCAAGCCGTGACGGACCGCATCAAATCTTTCCTCGATATCGTCCAAGGCTTTGAGGTGATCGAGACATTTGCCAAAGGCCCGATGGTGTTCAACGAGCGTCATGACCACTTCACCGGCGGCGGCCTGAAGATGTGGCATGGTGTCGGCGTGTTTTTCCTCAAAGACGGCAAGATCGTCGAATGGTATGACTATACGATCTCGCTGCAACGGGCTTGATTCTCGATGGGCCGGGCCTGATTCAGAACGGCCGCCATCAGCGGTTCTGTGGCGTTTATTATAAGATGGATTCGTCCGCAAATTATTGATCCAGCAACATAATTCATCTCGATGCAGCGTTCTATTCCGGTCACCGCGCTTGTGGTTCTCATCGCCTCGCGAGGCATGGGGCAAACTTCGGCCGGGACTGCACCCGGCGTACCGGATCAATATCAAGCGATGCTCGCCACCTACTGCTTCACCTGTCACTCGACGCGCGCGAAGATGGGTGGCCTGGCGTTGGAGAGTCTGGATCTGGCGGCCGCGCCGGATGACGCGCGCACTTGGGAGAAGGCCCTGCGCAAACTGCGCGGACACTTGATGCCGCCGCCGGGAAATCCCCAGCCGTCGCAGAAAGACGTGGATTCCTTCGTTACCTGGATGGAGAACACGCTCGATTCGCACCCCAAAGGCCCCACCGCCGGCTACGTGCCAATCGAACGCCTGAACCGGACCGAGTACGCCGCAGCGGTGAAAGATCTGGTGGGTGTGGACGTCAATCCAAACGACGTGCTGCCGCAGGATATCCAGGTGGATGGCTTCGACAACATCGCGGACGCGTTGAGCGTCTCACCCGCGTTCCTCGACCAGTACATCGGCGCGGCCCGGCACGTCGCGAAGCTGGCTATTGGCGATCCCGCCGGGCATGTCGCGAATGTGAAGTACTTGATCTCGGCGGTTCAAAACGGGGATCAGCCGTTACCTCTGGGCACGCGCGGCGGTGTGCGTTTCATGCACAATTTCGCGGCCGATGGGGAGTATCACATCAGCCTGCTCGACCTGGGGCTGGGCTTGTACACCAGCACCATGGAAAACGAGAGCACGCTGGTGATCATGATTGACGGCAGAATCGTGTTCCGCAAGGCCATCGGGGGGCCTGCCGATCAGGCGCTTGCGGATCGCAAGGCTGCGGAGGCGCGAGCCGCGATCATGGATCGTTTCTCGAAAATTCCTGTCACCGTGCAGGCCGGTGTGCGCGATATCGTTGTGGCGTTCATCGACCGCGCGGATGTGGAATCCGACGAGAATGTGGCAGGCGGTTTCGGGGGGATCGGCGTGCTGGGCTTTGGCTCCGGAAATGGCCGCATGGCGCGCCTGGCAGACGGCATCGAAATCGTGGGACCGTTCCATCCTGCTGGGGTTTCTAAGACTGCCAGCCGCTCGCTGATTTTTGTGTGCGATCCCCGGGGGGTTCAAGGTGATAAGAAGAAGCCGATCGGGGAGCCGGCTTGCGCCAGGCAGATTGCGGAGAACCTGGCGCGACGCGCCTTCCGCCGGCCGGTGACCGCCGAAGATGTGGACCTGTTGATGCCCTTCTATGAAGCCGGACGACAGGGTGGCGGAAGCTCTGATAGAAGCAGCTTCGATCAGGGGATCGAGCAAGTGGTGGCGGCCGTTCTGGCCAGCCCGGATTTTCTTTACCGCGCGATTCGCGGACCAGGCAACGCATCTCCGGGCGCCGAATTCGCTCTCACCGATCTCGAACTGGCTTCGCGCCTTTCGTTTTTCCTCTGGAACACTGGTCCGGATGAGCAACTGTTGAACCTCGCCTCGGCTGGCAGATTAACCAAGCCCGGCGCCATGGAAAAGCAGGTGAGGCGCATGCTGGCGGACCCCAAGGCTTCCAGCCTGGTGACCAGTTTTGCGATGAAGTGGCTGAACCTGACGACTCTGGATTCGGTGCAGCCCGATCCGAATTTATTTCCAGGATTCAGCGAACAGCTGCGCCACGATTTCTCGAAGGAAGCGGAGGATTTCATTAGCAGCATCCTGCTGGAAGACCATAGCGTGCTGGAGCTTCTCACCTCAGACCACACGTTTCTAAATGAGCGGCTGGCTCGCCACTACGGCGTCACCGGCGTCTTCGGCCCGCAGTTCCGCGAGGTTGCACTGACGGAGAAGGAGCGCGACGGCCTGCTGGGCAAGGCGGCGGTGCTGATGCGGAGTTCGTATGGCGACCGCACGTCCCCGGTGTTGCGCGGCGCTTGGGTGCTGGACAAGCTCATCGGCACCCCTCCCACGCCTCCGCCGCCGAACACCGCGACCGACCTTTCGCAAAAGGCGGGCGAGCTGCCGAAAACGGTCCGTGCGCGGCTGGAGCAACACCGCGATAAGGCGAGCTGCAACCAGTGCCACGGCGTCATCGATCCCACGGGTCTGGCTCTTGAGAATTTCGATGCGATTGGCGAGTGGCGGACGACGGACCGCCAGGCGAAGGCTCCCATCGACGCCAAAACGGTGCTGCCGAATGGCGTTGCTATCGACGGTCCGGTGGATCTGAGGGCGCAGCTTGTCGCTCGGCCGGCCACGTTCGCCGAAGCATTTACTGAAAAGCTCATGATGTACGCCGTCAACCGGCAGTTGGAATATTTCGATATGCCGCAGGTTCGCGCGGTGGTTCGCGGCGCAGCGAAAGACAATTACAAGTTTTCTTCCATTGTTTTGGGAATCGTCAACACGCCAGCGTTCCGTAAGCAGGGCCCGGCAGCCGCTGGGAAGCAAAGCATAGTCACGTCGTCGGCGAGCCGCTAGGAGATCACATGTTCATCACCAAAAAACACATCGCCCGCAGAACGGTACTGAAGGCCGCCGGAGTGAGGCTGGCGCTGCCGTTTCTCAGCGCCATGGTGCCCGCAGCGACAGCGCTGGCCCAAACAGCGGCTGCGCCGAAGACGCGGGCCGCGTTCTTCTACATTCCCCACGGCGCCATCATGTTCAACACCGCGCACGGCCCGGCCATGGACAAATGGACGCCGAGTGGTTCGGGCGCCGAATTCAAGCTCAGCCCGATCCTCGCTTCACTCGAACCATACAAAAAGTACGTAACGTCGTTCGGCAACCTCGAAAACGCGGCGAGTGCGGGATCGGTGCATACGTTCAATCCCGCGACCTGGTTGAGCGCTACGCGTCCCGATACCGGCGGCCCCAAAGCGCACATGGCCACCACTCTGGATCAAGTGATCGCGAAATTCATCGGCCAGGACACACCGCTGCCTTCTCTGGAACTGGCTTCCGAGACCACCGTTCAAGTGGCGGCGGGGGGTGGCGGGTCTTACACCACTCTTTCTTTCCGCGATGCCGATTCGCCGCTGCCGATGGAGTACAATCCGCGGAAAGTTTTTCTGGAGCTGTTTGGCGAAGGCGACACGCCGCAAGAGCGCACATCCATCAATCACCAGACCGGCAGCTTGCTGGATCTGATCATGGACCGCACTAGAAAGCTCCAGAGCGAACTGGGCAGCGGTGACCGCGCCGCGCTCGACGGCTATCTGGACAGCGTTCGCGAAATCGAGCGCCGGGCCAAGATGGCAAACTCGAAAAGTCTTGGGGACTTGAAGGTTCCGGATGCTCCAGTGGGGCCGCTCGACAAGTTCGATGAGCAGGTGAAGCTGATGTTCGACCTGCTGGCTCTGGCGTTTCAGGCCGACCTCACCCGTGTGGCCTCCTACATCATGGTCGCCGAAGGCACCAACCGCACCTACAACCACATCGGTGTACCGGATTCGTTCCACCCTGTGTCGCATCACGCCAACGATATCGAGCGGATCAACAAGCTGGTCAAGATCCAAACCTGGCACGTCGAGCAATTCGCGGCATTTGTGAAGAAAATGGCGGACACTCCCGACGGGCAAGGAAGTTTGCTGGACCATTCCATCTTCATGTACGGATCGAACATGAGCAATAGCGACCTGCATAACAATTATCCGGAGCCGAATATTTTAGTTGGCGGCGGCGCCGGCAAGATGAAGCTGGTGGGCCAGCACCTGCTGCTGCCGGAACGCACCCCAATCGCGAATCTTCACCTGACGCTGTTGCAGAAGGTGGGGCTGGAGCGCGACAAGTTCGGCGACAGCACCGGTACGATCGCGGGGGTGTAGGGATGCAAGCAGTGGGAATGTTCTGCACGCCGTGGCGCACGCACTCGTGCGTGCCGCGTTCACACTCGTGTGAACGCCCAGAGCCAAAGGCTTCACCACGGAGGGTCGAGTGAATCGTCGAGATCTATTGAAGAGTGGCACGGCGGCTGCGCTCGGCATATGGGCGTCCCGCGAGGTGTTCGCGCAGAACCGGCTCACCGAGAAGATCGCGCTGATGAATGCAGGCGGCGCTAACGTGCTGGCTCTCACCACCGATGACGGCCTCGTGCTGGTGGACAGTGGCGCTCCGAAAAGTTTCGATGCCCCCGCCAAGGTTCAGGCCCTCTTCAACACGCACTACCACCTAGATCAGACGGGCAACAACGAAGTGTACTCAGCGACGGGCACGAAGATCATCGCCCATGAACGCACCCGCCAGTGGATGGCGACCGACTATTGGGTTCCCGCAGAAGATCGGTACCAAAAAGCACGTCCCAAAGCCGCCTGGCCCACTGAGGTTTTCGAAACCACCGGCTCTTTAAAAATGGGGCTCGAGCAGATCGACTACGGCTACCTGCCCCTGGCCCATACCAACGGCGACATTTACGTTTATTTCCGCCCTTCGAATGTTCTTGCCGTGGGCGACGTGGCATCGCCCCTGCGAGACCCGGCGCTCGATTATTTCACCGGCGCCTGGATCGGCGGCCGCGTAGACGCCATGGACGTTTTGCTCAAGCTGGCCAATGAAGAGACCAAGATTGTGCCCGCCTATGGTCCCGTTATGACGCGAACCGAATTTAAGGGCGAACGCGACATGATGGATGAGCTTCGCTCGCGCCTTTTCAAACAGGTTCGCGAAGGTGAAGGACCCCAGGAAATGCTCGACGATGGCCTTCTGAAGGGCCTTCCGCGAACGTGGAAAGATCCGAACAAATTCGCGTATGACGCAGCCAAAGGACTGTGGGCTCATCATGACAAAATCGATCCCAACGTTGTCTAGAATCCTCACACTTCTTCTCGCCGCCGCCACTCTGCCGCTGTGCGCGCAAACGCCGAAAAGTTCTCTCGCCGATCTCATTGAAGAGGGAAACCGCAAAGCGGCGCTCGAACAGATTCGGGCCGGAGCGGATGTAAACGCGGCCCAAGCCGACGGTACCCGCCCGATACAGTGGGCGGTCTACCACCTGTATTACGAAATCCTGGACGCGCTGATTGCGAAGAAAGCGAGAGTGGATGTCGCCAATGAGTTCGGATCCACGCCGCTGGCGGAAGCCGCCAAGCTGGGCGACGCCCGGATGGTGAGAACGCTGCTGGATGCCGGGGCGCAGCCCGACAAGCCCAATCAGGACGGCGAGACCGCGTTAATGCTCGCGATCAAGACCGGGGAACTGCCGGTAGTGGAAATGCTGATCAAGGCCGGCGCCAATGTGAATGCGAAGGAAACGTTTCACCATCAAACGGCGCTGATGTGGGCGGCCGATGCGCCGAAAAACCCGGGCGAAATCGTAAAGCTACTTCTTTCCAAGGGCGCCGACTTCAAGCCTCGTGCTCTCACCAGCGATTGGGGGAGCCAGATTACCTCCGAGCCGCGCGCGCAGTATCGCCCGGTGGGCGGGCTGACCGCGCTGCTGTATGCGTCCCGCAGCGGCTGCTATGCCTGCGTGGAAGAACTGATCAGCGCGGGCGCCGATGTGAATTACCCGACTCCGGAAGGCGTCACCCCATTGCTCATCGCGCTCGATAACGACCACAACGACGTGGCGAAGCTGCTGCTCGATCGCGGCGCGAATCCCAATCTTTGGGACTGGTGGGGGCGCACCGCGCTCTACATCGCCATCGATCGAAGGGAAGCCGTGATCGCCCCTTTCCGTAGTGCGCTCCTGACAATCCGTATCCCCACTGGTCCCCCTCGGCCGCGCGCTTCGGCCGGTCCGCCGGTCTCCGACCTCGAGATGATCCATACGCTGTTGGCCGCGGGCGTGGATGTAAACGCTCAGCTCAATATGCATCGCCCCAGCCGGGGCGGGAACAGCGGACGTTTTATCGAGGAGTTCTACAATACCGGATGCACACCTTTGCTGCGCGCCACCATTTCGAGCGACGTGGAAGTGGTTCGAGCACTTCTCGACAAGGGCGCTTCTCCCAATATCAGCGGGATGGGTCTCACGCCATTCCTGATTGCGGCAGGCGTGGGAACCGGCGGCCGGGGAACTGGCCTGGCTTCATCCACCAGCTCGGGCGGACCGGCCAACACGGCGATCATGGATATGCTCCTCGAACACGGCGCCGATGTGAACGCGCAGGTCACGGGTACGCTGACGTATTCCTATCGCATTTCCCGCGCGCCCTCCGCCACCGAGGGCATGACGGCGCTGCACGTGGCGGCCCAGAAGGGCAAAGCAGATGAAGTGCGATACCTGCTGGCGAAGGGGGCCAAAACCGATCTTCTCGATAGCAAGGGCCGCAAGCCTATTGATCTGGCGGGCAGCGAGGTGGCGCGCGCCGGAGCGGCTCCCACACCTGCCGCGGCGGTTCGAAATTCCGGTGCCTCCGGTGAACCTGTCGCCCGAGAAACCCGAGCTCCGGGAAGCAGCCCCAGCGTGGGAGAAGGTGCAGGAAGCGCGGCCGAAATTCGCGCCCTGCTGGGGAGCACAGCCTCTCGGTAGCTCTAAAGGTCAGCGTGAGGCGAGACGTCGGAGTGCGGTATCGATCGCGAGGAACAGGCGCCGGCTCGCGCCGGGCAGAAGCGTAAAGCCATGATGCTCGTAGAAGCGTTGCGCCGCTTCGTTCTCCGCATCTACAACCATTGCGAACACCCCCATCTCCGCCCGCGCGGAGCGCTTCAAGGCATCCGCCAGCAGAACGCCGCCGAGACCCAGCCCCTGCTGAGTGCGAGCAACGGCGAGCCTGCCAAGCAACGCCGCCGGAACCACTGGGTAGCGTGGCAGTTTCCTAATGAGCTGCGGGGAAAGAGTATCCAAGGCGATGCTGGTTGCGCTCAAGGTGTCGTATCCGGCGATTTGTCCCGAATCGTAGCTGACAGCGACAAAACAGGTAGCGATCCGGCGCCGGACATCCTGGGAGGCTTGCGTCTGAAAATATCGGTCGAGCGCGGGGGTGCCACTCATGAATCCGGTTCGGTCGTGCTCGTCCGTGAGCGGTTCAACCCGAAAGGTCTCGCTCACTTATTCCCTGATGAGATTCCGGTGACGCGCGAAGGCTTTCTTCAAGGCCGGGTTCAGTTTGGGCGGCCTCGTCAGAAGCTTGACGAACTGTTCCTGGGCCTCGCGCGACAGCCGAATGACCTCTACTTCGGATACCGTTTTTTGCGCGGCCTCCTGAGCCGCGGCGACGACAAAATCGCTGACCGAACGCCCCTGGATTTCCGCGGCGCGACGGACGACGGCAAGCGCTTCCGGTGCGATGCGTGCCTCCAGGCGGGCAGTGCGGTTGGTGTGTTGCTCTGGCATCCCTAAGCTCCAGCTCGATCACTAACAATGTACGTCATTCCACCGTACAAATCAAGGTACGCAGGCTCGTCGTTCACCTAAAGAAATTGGCTCTAGATCATTAATGGGGGCAAGCCGGCCTCCGAACTGATAAAACATACTTGCGAGGAAATGTTTTGATCAGCTCGGAGGCGATAGTAGGCTTACCCGAATATCAGGTTACAGCGATTGAGGAAGTTGGCGGCGAACTGCGGATTACAGTGCGGTTCCAAGGCTTGGTTTTGTGCCCGCATTGCGGGTCCGAGAAGCTGCGGAGAAAGGACCGGCGGATCCGTCGCCCGCGGCACGAGAGCTGCGGCGCCCGGCGCTGCGTGCTGGAACTGGAGACCCACAAGTGGATCTGCCGATCCTGCAACCGCAGCTTCTGGCAGCGTTTTCCCGGCATCCTGCCGCGGTTGCGCGCCACCGAACCGTTCCGGCGCACCGTCTGCCAGAAACACTTCGACGGCATTCCACGGAGCCGCCTTGCCAAGCGCGAGCGGATCTCCAGCGCCACCGTCGAGCGCTGGTTCGGCTGGTACTTGGCCCTGCTGGCCGAGCAGCGAATCAGCCGCCAATGTCCGCAGATCCTCGGTATCGACGAGCATTTCTTCACTCGCCGTCACGGTTATGCCACTACCTTCTGTGATCTGAAGAACCATAAAGTCCACGATGTCGTGTTGGGCCGCAGCGAGGCGTCGCTGGAAAGTTATCTGGCCAAGCTAGAAGGTAAGCATCTGGTCCAACTAGTCTGCATGGATCTGGCGTCCGGCTATCGCTCCCTAGTGCGCAAACACTTTCCACAGGCCAAGATTGTAGCGGATCGTTTCCATGTCATCCGCGCCGTCAATCACCACTTCCTGGCTTGCTGGAGGCAGCTAGATCCGGCCGGAGCCAAAAGTCGGGGCCTAGTTTCCCTGATGCGGCGTCATCGGCACAACCTTTCGGCCGAACAGCAGGATCGGCTGGCGGCTTACTTGAGCCCAAGACCGGCGCTGGAGGCCGTCTACACCTTCAAACAGCGCTTGTGTTACCTGCTACTGGAAAAGCACCGCACCGCCAAGAAATGCCGACAGCTGGCTCATCGCTTCCTCCGCCAAGTGGCCGCGCTCCGTTGTTGCGGGTTCGCGCCACTGCTGCAACTCGGCAATACACTGTTTGCCTGGCGGGAGGAAATCGCCTGCATGTGGCGCTTCACCCGCAACAACGGCATCACGGAGGGCTTTCACACCAAAATGGAAGTTCTCCAGCGCCAGGCCTATGGCTTTAGAAACTTCAATAACTACAGACTCCGAGTTAAGGTAATGTGTTCTTGAGATCAGTCAGAGGCAGGTCTGCCCCCATTAAGTGCCTAGAGCCTGGTTTGGTGCAGCCAGTTGTTGGAGGCGCGGACCGGAGTCGAACCGGTGAATAAAGGTTTTGCAGACCTCTGCCTTACCACTTGGCTACCGCGCCGGAATCGGGCTGGGCTTCACTGAAACCACTGGGCTTCTCTTCGCACCATACCGCGCGGCGCTCGCCGAAGTCAATTCCGCGCCCAGCCGCTGCGCTGCGCTATCGGACGCCGGAACCACCGGCAACAGCAGGCGCGATGGATACTTCGTCGAATGATAAACGGTCTGCTGCGCCTTCTTGAAAATGGTTTCGTCGGCGAACGCACGGCCGGTGTTGGGGTTGCGGTCGAATCGTGGGAAGTTGCTGCTGGAAACTTCGATGCGGATGGCGTGGCCGGCCAGGAACACGTTGCTGGTCACGCCCACGTCAATGGTCATCGGATAGACCTTGCCCGGCTCGGCTAATTCAGCCTTTTCCAGACCACCCCGATAGCGCATCCGCAAGATGCCATCGGTCAAATTGCGCGCCTCGCCGTTGGGGAACACATCCACCAGCTTGGCGGTGAAGTCGGTGTCCAGGGCCGACGTGGATGCATAGAGCACGAAACGAACCGGCCCGGTCACCTCCAAGTCCTGCTTCAATGGAGCAGTGGTGTAGACCAACACGTCTTTGCGTTTCTCCACCGGCCTCTGATCGATGGGTCCCCACGGAAAAATCTTCGGATCGCAACACACGGCGCCACCGAGCGTCGGCACCGGATTGCGAGGATCATAGGTAAACGAATCTGTGGATGTATCCAGCGTCTTCGCCCGCTCCGGCTTCCATTGCAGGACACCTTCGCCATTCCAGGCATTGGCCGCATGTTCACTGGCCAGATACAGCGCCGTGGTTCGAGCCCGAGCCAGCGGCCAATCCGGTTCATCCCGCCAGCGATTCACGCCCATCACGAAGATATGCACCGGCGCTTCATCCACCTCAGCCCGCACGGCGTGCCACTTCTCCGGAGAAAACCGCCGGGCGTCTTCGGCTGAGCCCTTCAGCCAATGATCGAACCACTCGATCTGATAACTGCGGATCGGAGAAGAAGAGTCGTCTCCGTAACTCACACCCTGAAACGGCGTCGACATGTTGTGCGCCCACGGGCCGATCATGATGCGGTGTTTGTCGTCCAGACGGCCGTACAGCTTGTGCAACGCGGAAAATGCATCCAGATCGCTTTCCACGAAATTGTCGTACCAGCCGCCTACCGCGAAAACGGGAACATGCACGCGATCGATGTTCTCGCGCACGCTCAAATTCTTCCAGAAAGAATCATAGGTTGGATGATTCAAAACAGTCTGGTAAAACGCGAGCGTCCGGCGCGTGGCGGCGCGATCCACGGTCCGCAGCGGAAGATGAGTAATGTAATCCGCGAATTTCGGCTTGGCGGTTCCGGGCGCCGTCAGGTTCTGCGACATCCACAGCAGACGGTGGCCCAACTTCATCGCTCCGCCCTCGGAATAATAGCGGTCGAGATATTCGTCGGATCCCGAAACCACCGGAAAAATCGCCTTCAGATGGGGATTATCCAACAGCGCCACTTGCCACTGCGCAATGCCCACGTAGGAGCCCCCGATCATGGCGACTTTGGCGTCCGACCAGGGCTGCGCCGCGATCCAGTTCAGCGTGTCGTACCCATCCGGGCCCTCCTGGTTCAGAACGTTGAACACGCCACCCGATGCATAGCGGCCACGCACGTCCTGCATCACCACCGCATAGCCATGGTTGATGAAGGACTGGTAACCCGCTGGAAGGTCCCCACCTTTGCCATACGGAGTTCGAATCAGAACGGTTGGGAATCTAGAGCTGCCGGCAGGATGGAAAATATTGGTGTCCAGCCGCACGTTGTCGCGCATCGCCACAGGCACGTGGAGCAGCTTCGCGTAGGGCGCCGCCGACGGCGTCGAGGTGGCCAAAAGCAGCCCCACGCACGACAATAAAAGTGCGGTCAATTTTCCCACAACAACCGGCTTCCTTACAGACGCGGTTCTGCAACCAACAAGTTAGATTTACTCTTATGATAGCAGTCCGTTAGCGCGCGCCAGTAGAGCCCGGCCACGTGAGCGGGGGAGTGATGCTGGCGGATGTATTCGGCCGCCCGCCGGCCAATGGCGCGGCAGTCGTCGGGGCAGCATGCCAGCCAGACCAGATATTCGCACAGCATTTCTTCTTCGGCCTGGCCGGGATCCACACGCACGCAGGCCGCTTCCGGAAAACGCGAGGTCTCATCGCCGGCGCTCACCAGGACGGTCTTGCCCAGCCCCATCAGCCGGATCGCGATGCCGGAGGTTTCGCCCGCCATGGGATAGCGCAGGTTGATGCAGGCATCCACAGCCGAGGCGCACAGCCAGAAATCGCGCTCGTCGAGATAGCCGATGCGCAGTATTCCGGCGTCGTCGCGCAGCATGGGCTCTACAGTCCGGGCCAGATCGGAGGAAACAAAATCGCCCGCCACCAGAAGCACAATGTCGGCCGATCGGCGCGCGCGGTGGAAGGCTCGGAGCAGCGCCAGCAAGCGCTTGGATTCGCGCAGATGTCCAAAGACGCCGACCAGGAAGGTATGCGACGGAACCCCTAATTCGGCGCGCCAGCGAATCACTTCAGCGGGAGCCGGAAGATCCGCGGGCAGGGCGAACAGATGTGGTATTTCGTGGACGGTGGCGCCGCGCACGTGCTCATGCACCAGAGCCGCCGCCCGCGGATTGTGGACGATCACGGCGTGTGACCGCTCGGCGACGCGTTTGATCATCGGATAGCGGAAGTACTCCGGATCGGCGGCCGAACGCGAGCGCCTGCGCCACAGCTCGCGCGCCAGATCTTCGCTCCAATGCCCGTAGTTGTAAACGAACTCGGCGACATACTCCCGTTCGTTCTCGCCACCCAGAAAGAAATGATGCAGCACCGCATCATGCAGCACCGCCACGCCCGGTGTTTTGAGCGCGTGTCCGTATATTTCGCCGTGCAACCGGTTATTGCCCAGATGATAGAGGGGCATATCGGCGTCACGCGCGTTCACCTTTACCGCACCGAGCGGCGAAAGAGCGCGCAGCAGTTCGGCGGAATAATCGGCGACGCCCGAGCGCGCCGGTGATAGAGGCGAGAAGAAACCGACAGTCAAGTCTTCCTGCGCGGACCAAAAAGAGCCGTCCCCACACGCACTATGGTCGCGCCCTCCTCAATGGCCACTTCAAGGTCGTGCGACATTCCGATGGACAGATGTTGCAGGCCGTTTTGACCGGCCAGTTCGCGCAAGCGCGCGAAATACGGCCGCGATTTTTCCGCGTCCTCAGACCATGGCGGCATTGTCATCAACCCCAACAACCGCAAATGCGGGCACCCTCGAATGGCCTCCACCAGCGCCGGCACCTCCCGAGGCGCGGCGCCAGCTTTAGCTGGCTCGGAGGACAATTTTACTTCAATTAAGACGTCAATACCAGGGGAGGGGCCATCGCCGGGCACGTCCCCGTCCAGCCGCCGGGCGATTTTTGCGGAATCCACGGTGTGGATGCAATCGAAAATCTCCGCCGCTTTTTTCGTTTTGTTTGACTGCAGATGGCCAATGAAATGGTAGCGGGCGCCGGGGCAACGGATAAGTTCCTCCCGTTTGGTGTCGAACTCCTGCACGTAATTTTCGCCGAAGTCGCGCAGTCCGAGCGCGAAGGCGTCGCGAATCGCAGCGGCTGGGAATTTCTTGGTCACAGCCAGCAGCAGGATGTCGGTGCGTTTGCGTCCGGCACGAGCCGCCGCGGCGGCCATGCGAGATTCCACTTGGTCTAATTTTTCTTTCAGCAATTGTCGATCAATAGGTTAGCGCAGTGACCGAAGTGGTTGGGACCGAAATCCTTCGCGCCGTCGAGCGCTTCCTTGCATCCAGCCAGTATCCGGTATTGTGCGAGCCGGGTGAGGAGTGGCTGGAGATCACCGCCGAGAATTTTGTGCTCGAAGTGCGCGGCGCCTGCGTCCAGTTGCAGGCCTGGGACCAGCGGCGCAACCTGGTGCGGCGCGTCACCGCCGTCGAGCGGGAGACGCGCGGGAAACTGGCGCTGAAAGTGGCGCGCTTCGGCAAACCTCAGGGCACGCTGGAACTGATGGACCGCGGCCGCGCACTGCGCGACAACGTACCTCAGAAAACAGCCCGGCTGGGATTTCGCGAGCAGTTCCGTCAATTTCTCCGCCGCCAGTTCCCCTCTTACAAGCTTGCGGATTTGACCACCGAGGCCGATCTCGAACACACACTCTCGCCGGCCTATCCTCGAGCTTTCCTGCGGCAGGGCGCTGCGGCGTGGGCAGCCATCGGAGCGCCGCTCGATGCCAGCCGTCCTGATGGTGTTCTCACCTTCGGTCTGATTTGGCTCGACTATCTGCGGCAGCGAGAGCCATCGCTCGCTTTGCAAGGTTTGGTTCTCTATCTTCCGTCGGCCCATGCCAAGACCACCTGCCTGCGCTTGTTGTTCCTGGACCCAGCCGCCGCCGAGTATCGCGCTTTCGCTTATGACGACCAGGGTTTAGAGGAAAGGATCGATCTTCTGGACTACGGAAATCTCGATACGCACCTGGAACCGCGGCACGGGCGCGAGCTGCCACGGCCCGTCCGCAGCGATGGCCACAACCCCGAAGCCTGGCTCGAATCCGTAGTCAGAGGCCAGATTCAAGAAATCGACGCGGCCCTTTTGCCTGCGCCCGTGTATGGTCAGGTACCTGCGTTCGCCGCCCGGGATCGGGGAGTGATGGATCTGCTGGCCGTCGACCATCGAGGGCGGCTCGCGGTAATCGAATTGAAGGCGTCGGAAGACGTTCACCTGCCTTTGCAGGCCATGGACTACTGGATGCGCGTCCAATGGCACGTCGAACGCAATGAGTTCCAGGCCAAGGGCTACTTCCCGGGCCGTGAGTTGATTCGCGAAGCCCCGCGGCTGCTGCTGGTGTCGCCGGCGCTCGACTTGCATCCCTCCAACGAACGCGTGTTACGTTACTTTTCACCGCGGATTCCGGTCGAACAAATAGGCGTAGGATTAGAATGGCGGAAGGAGCTGAAGGTGATGTACCGCTCTGGAACGCCCTGCCCGATCCAAACCGGAAGCCACACATGTCAATCCAAGTTTTCGACCACGTGAAAGACGCGATCCGTAGTCTGGATCCGGAAGACATCCGCAAGCACACCGAACGGCCGCTCCGCTTGTTGCTCTACGCTGACAATGAGCGGCAATACCGCGACATGGAAGACTATTTCGTTCCGCGCGATCTTTCCGCAGCCAAACGGGCTCAGGTTCGCCGCTTGATCTATCGCGCAGCGGAAGGCGCTGTCGCGCCGGCGAAAGGCGACCTGGAGATTTACTTCGACCCCTCGCACGATTTGAACGCCCAGGAATCCGGCGTCTTTGGATTCAATCCGGAAGCCCCAACGAGCACGATGCATGCGATCCTTCACCAGCGGCCGGATCTGGCGGTACCGCTGGCTTTGCATCTTCTGCCTTTTCGCCAGGAGGTGTCGCGGCGCATGGTGAAGAAGGTCGCCAAGGAAAACGCTCTCTTTTCGTTGGCCACTGCGTTGCCCGACATCGTACCGTTCATTTCCCTGCCCTGGGCCGTGGGTGAATTCGCCTCCGATACCGCGTTCCTCACGGCGAACCAGATCCGCCTGGCGTTCCTGCTCGCAGCCGCCAACGACCGCGATGTAGGCTATCACGAACAGCGCGGCGAGATCGCGTCCATTATCCTGGGCGCCTTCGGTTGGCGGGCGCTGGCTCGCGAGCTGGTCGGAAAAATCCCGTGGGGCGGCGGACTGATTCCGAAAGCGGCGATCGCTTACGCCGGTACTCGAGTAGCGGGCCTGTCGCTCGAGCGTTACTATCGCATCGGGAAAGCCTACACGCGAGCCGAGCGCCGCAGTGCCTATGAGGATGCCTTGGAACGCGGCAAGCACCTGGTAGGCGGCCTGATCGAAGGCTTTCAGCAGCGTGGTACCCGGCGAAGCTCCTAAGAAGCAACCAGCCGGGCGCGTGGATACGTCCAAGGTCCTGAAGGCTGATTGGCAGTCACGCGTTTTGTAGTCACACGCTTTGTAGCATGGCGTAGTTGTGCCTTCCGAAGTTGATACTTTATATTGGTGCGGGAGGATCTTATGGTGCTTCGTTTGGCTATGATTGGCGTGATTGCATTCAGCCTTTGTTCCGCCGATACGCTCACCCTCCGCAGCGGAACAGTGGTAACGGGGCAGTATGTCGGAGGTGACGCACGCCACATTCGCATGGCGATCGGCGATCATGTGGATACCTTCAACGTGGAGGACGTTGGCGATCTGGAGTTCAGCGGAAATGCACCTCCTGCGTCGCAACCACCCCCTCCCCAAAATCAAGGCCAACCTCAGGGATTCGCGCAGCAACAGCAGGCGCCTCCGCCCATGCCGGTGGCCGGCATCCAGATTCCCGCCGGAACGCCGATTACCGTTCGCATGATCGATGCGGTGGACTCCAAGGTTACTCACCTGGGTCAAACCTTTCGCGCCAGCGTGGACGAACCGGTGGTGATCAACGGTCAAACGGTGATTCCTCGCGGCGCCGACGCCCTGGCGAAGCTGGTGGAGGACCAGCAATCGGGCAAGTTTGAAGGAAAAACCATCCTGACCCTGGCCCTGACCGATATCACCATCAATGGACAAATGATCGACACAACCACCGGGGACGTCACGCGGGCCAGCAGCTCACGCGGTGCGCGCACGGCGAAGGTGGTGGGCGGTGCTACCGCGCTTGGGGCCATCATCGGCGCACTGGCCGGTGGGGGCAGAGGCGCAGCGATCGGGGCAGCTTCGGGAGCGGCGGTCGGCGGAGGCGCCGAGGTTCTTACCAAAGGGCAGCAGGTGAAGATCCCCTCTGAGACGCGTCTGAACTTTACCCTGCAGCAGCCGATTCAGTTTTAGGACTGGCGTTCCCGCCGGGCAAGATTATAGGTTGAAAGGGCTTTTTGGGGCATCGTAATGCACGCGGCCGGAATCCAACACAACAGAGGGGGAGTTGTGTTAAGGAATCGTAACTGGTACATTAGACAAACAGGTCTTATCAGTGCTGGGCGTACTACTTTGGGAGTTCAGAGGAGCATTTTGAAGCCACTTCTCGCGGCTGTACTAGCTGTAACTGTCTGTTCTCCGGTGGCCTTCTCCGAACCGAAAGCGCCCCCCGTGCCAGAAGAGCAGATGGTGAGCCGGTACTTGGAAGCCACCCAGGCCCAACAAAGTGCGTTGCGCGGTGGCACGGAAGAGATAGATATCGACGCTGCCGTTCCTAAGTTCAAGAAGCGAGGCAAGTTACACGCGTTACGCAGCATTTCGAAACTGGGCAAGATCACCTACAAGGCGCTGGGGTTTAGCGGGGACAATGTGGTGAAAACTGAAGTCATCGCTAACTATCTAAAGGCCGAAGTAGAAGCCGCTAAAGGTCCCTCCGACGTCGCCCTCACTCCGCAGAACTACAAGTTCAAATTCAAAGGCACCTACGAGTGGAACGGCCGCGATGTCTATGTCTTGCACCTGAATCCGCGCCAAAAGAAGGTGGGGCTTTTCAAGGGCGAATTGTGGCTGGACGCCGAGACGTACATGCCGGTCCGCGAGTCTGGCACCTTCGTCAAATCACCTTCCTTCATGTTGAAGAAGATGCAGTTCGTGCGCGACTATGACCTCCAGAATGGCGTTTCGCTCCCGCAGCGCACCGAGAGCCGCGTGGATACGCGATTCTTCGGCCAAGTGCAGCTGAATATCAATTATTTGACGTTCTCCAAGGACGCTGCGCAGGCTGGTGCTGAAGACGCCGAAGCGGTGGCCGACAGCGGAGCGGATGAACAGTAACCTCGGCCCACTTTAGGTTTCGCGCTTCAACCTGATAAACTGGCGTTTTAGCCGCAATAATCTGCTCAAGGGTTGTTGTTTGTTGTTGTTAGCCGATAAACACCGTAAGCTGAAAGGGTCCATGAGAACGCTATTCCTAAATCCACCTTCCTTTGAGGGCTTCGATGGCGGCGCTGGCTCGCGCTGGCCGGCGTCGCGCGAAATCGAGTCCTACTGGTATCCGGTGTGGCTGGCTTACCCCGCTGGGATGCTCGAAGACAGCAAGTTGGTGGATGGTCCGCCCCACAAGTTCAGCATCGAACAAACTGTGGCGATGGCCAAGGATTTCGAGCTGCTGGTGCTGTTCACTTCGAGCCCCGGATTCGACGTCGATGTCCGGATCGCTGAAATGATGAAGGACGTAAACCCGAAGATGAAAGTGGGTTTTGTCGGTCCACCGGTGACGATCGAGCCGGAGAAATCGTTGCGAGCTTCCAAGGCCATCGACTTCGTGGTGCGCCGCGAGTTTGATCATCAGATTGTGCAGTACGCCAAAGGCACCCCGCTTTCCGAACTTCCCGGCGTCAGCTATTGGAAAGATGGCGACGTGGTGCACAATCCCGAAGGCGGCGTCATCGAAAATCTGGACGAACTGCCCTGGGTGACGAAGGTCTACAAGCGCGACCTCGATTTCAAGCGTTACAACGTCCCGTTCCTGCTGAACCCCTTCGTTTCGTTTTACACCACCCGAGGCTGTCCGGCCATGTGTACCTTCTGCCTATGGCCGCAGACGCATTCCGGGCATCGCTGGCGTTTGCGATCGTCGGACGATGTCGCGGCCGAGTGCAAGTACACGCTGGAAAATTTCCCCGGGCTGAAAGAGATCTTCTTTGACGACGACACCTTCAACTATCGCAAGGCGCGCGCGATTGAGCTGTCGAATAAGCTGGGACCGCTGAACTTCACCTGGAGCTGTACCTCGCGCGTCACCACCGACTACGACACGCTGAAGGCGATGAAGGACGCCGGCTGCCGATTGCTGATCGTGGGCTATGAATCGGGAGACGAGCAAATCCTAAAGAACATCAAGAAGGGCGCCACCATCGATATGGCGCAGCGCTTCACCGAGAACTGCCACAAGCTGGGGTTGACCATCCACGGCGACTTCATCGTGGGTCTCCCCGGTGAGACGCGGCAAACCTTGCGCAAGACCATCGAGTTCGCGAAGAAGCTGGACGTCGAAACCATTCAGGTTTCTCTCGGCCATGCATTTCCCGGCACGGAATTCTACGAGCACGCCAAGCAAAATGGCCTGGTGAACATCGAGGGCATGACGGATTCGGGCGGCCACCAGCTTCCCAACGCCGTCTATCCCGGCTTCGATAAAGGCGAGTTGGTGGAATGGGTGGAGCGCTTCTACTCGGAATATTACTTCCGCCCGAAAGCCGTCTGGCGCGTGGTTTCGAGCGCCGTTCGCAACAACGACATCCCGCGTCTCTATAAAGAAGCGCGCGAATATCTCTTTGTAAGCCGGGGCCGGAAGAAATTCGTCAAAGAACAGAAGGAAGCCGCCGCGGCGCTACAGGGAAGCGCATCGTAAAATGGCTGGGGCCGTGGCCATTGCTGGCACGCGACGCGTCGATCTCAAAACCAAGCTCCTTACTCTTTTTGTTGTTGCCACCAACGTTCTCGGCAACTTTGCGATGTCCTGGGGTATGAAGCACCAGGCCGTCGATCTGGGTCTTTCTCCACTCGCTTATATTCGCTTGATCTTCACGCCCTGGGTGTTGCTGGGAACGCTGCTTCTGATCCTTTGGCTGCTCTCGCGGATGACGCTGCTGGGTTGGGCCGATCTGAGCTACGTGCTGCCGGTAACGTCCATCGCTTACGTCGCAAGCGCCGTGCTCGGTAAAGTGTTCTTCGGCGAACAGGTCACCTGGCAACGGTGGCTCGGAACCGCATTCATCGTGGTCGGCATTATTTTCGTCGGGCTCACAGCAGCCAATACGACCAGGCAGGAATCAGCGCGATGAAGTGGTGGATGGTGGGAACTATTGTCGGCTCGACAGTCCTGGCGGATTTGCTGCAAAGTTTCGAGATGAAGCGTCACATGGTGGCCGTCGAGGATCTGCGTCCTGGACGGCTGGCTGGGATGCTGCGCGGGCTGGCTCAACGCGGGCTGCTGGTGCTGGCTGTTTTCTTCATGGCGATTTCGTTCTTCGCCTTTATGAAGCTGCTTTCGGTAGCCGATCTGAGCTTCGCCGTTCCGGTGACTGCGGCCAGCGTTGCGCTAGAGACCGTGCTCGCGAGGCTGGTCCTGCGCGAAAACGTGACGGCTCTGCGCTGGGCCGGCGCACTCTCGGTGGCTTGCGGCGTGGCGCTGCTGGCAATGTGATCCGGCTCCACGTCGTGTTCGTCGCAGTTGCGATCGCAGCCGCACTGTATCAGTTCATCGCGATCATTGCGACTCTTTACCACCGCCCCCAATTCCTAACCCCCAACCCCCAACCGCTCCCCGTCTCTATCCTGAAGCCGGTCTACGGCAAGGACGCGGGCTTTTACGAAGCCATTCGCACCCACGCCATCCAGCAATATCCTGAATTCGAAATCCTTTTTGGTATCCGGCGAGCGGACGATCCCGCGCGCGCGGAAGTGGAGCGGCTGATGGCCGAGTTCCCTGCCCTGCCGATCCGGCTGGTGGTGTGTACGACGTCCGCTCCCAACAGGAAAGTCGGATCGCTGATCGATCTCGCGCGAGAAGCGCGCCACCCCATTCTCATCGTGAACGACAGCGACATCAGCGTGCCTCCAGGCTACATCGCCCAGGTCACTGCTCCGCTCGCCGAGCCGGGCATCGGTCTGGTTACTTGCCTCTATCGAGCGGACGTGCGCGACTGGCCGAGCCGCTTTGAAGCGCTCGCCATCGCGACCGATTTCGCGCCCAGCACCCTGGTGGCACGATTGTTCGGCGTGTCGGACTTTGGCCTGGGCTCGACGCTGGTATTTCGGAGGGCGGATCTCGATCGCATCGGCGGATTTCACGCGATCGCCGATTACCTCGCCGACGATTATCAGCTCGGCCACAAATTGCACGCGTTGGGACTGCGCAACATTATTTCTGAAGTGGTGGTGAGCACCCGGCTCGCGTCGGGATCCTGGGCCGGCGCCTGGCGGCATCAACAGCGCTGGGCGAGAACGATCCGACTGTCCGGTGGCGCCGGGTACGCCGGCTTGCCGATTACCTACGCCAGCCTGTGGGTTCTGATCGCAGCAGGGTTCGGGCTGTGGTGGATCGCGCTACCGCTGCTAGCGATCCGTATGGCCATGTCGATCGTCAGCGGCTGGCTCCTGGGAAGCAGCGATGTCTGGAAATATTGCTATGCGATCCCAGTGCGCGATCTGGCCGGAGTAGCGGTGTGGGCAGCCGGGCTGTTCGGGCGCACAGTAGTGTGGCGCGATCAGAAGCTCCAGCTGGATGACGAAGGCAGGATCGTTGGGAGTGCGCGCTTGCTATAATGGATCTCGCGCGCCCGTAGCTCAGTTGGATAGAGCGTCTGGCTACGAACCAGAAGGTCGGGTGTTCGAATCACTCCGGGCGCACCATAAAAACACCGACTTGCTTCTGACCACTAAGGTGCGGCGTATCGCTTTCACCGACGGTCACGCCGAGATGGCAATCAAGGTTCGTTGATCAAGCACGTCACCGGCAACATTCCCGACTCGAGCGCCGACGCTCTGGTCAACACCGTGAATACTTCTGGTCTTTACTCCTGCGCTCGAAGGCGAATTCTCGCCCACCGGACCTGTATGGGCCGTCCAAAACCGAAACGCCCGCAGCCGACGGCGCAGTGCGGAACATAGCAATCCTATTGGAACAGGTGCATGTGTAATGCCGTCAGCGAAGTTCCGTGTCAAGTCAGACCCGCGGAGGTCCCTTTCATCAGAATGAATGAGTTAGATAATGTTTGAGCTCAACGGGAATCACAAGAAGGCCTTTTTGTGTCGTGATGCCGACACAAGGGTCCCCCAATGGCCACCAGAAGCATCCAGCGCTTACCGGGTGTGGGAGATTTCCGCAGCGTCAACATCGGAAGAGCCGGACCGCTTCAGCGGCAATCTCACTTGAAAACTTGTTCGCCCTGGCTGAGACTCAAACGAGACTTCTCCGTGATGGGCGCGAACGATCCGGTATACGGTGTCCAAGCCTATTCCTGTGCCTTCGCCGACGCCTTTGGTGGTGAAGAATGGCTCAAAGAGATGAGGCTTCACCGCATCGGAAATGCCGGGCCCATTGTCGATAATCTCAATGAGAACGAAATCGAGCTCTCTGGAGGTTCGAATGATCAACTCGCCCTTGCCGCCCATGGCATCGACGGCATTGTCGATGAGATTCGTCCAGACCTGATTCAACTCACTTCCTCGCGCTAATATCCTGGGAAGGTTGGAGTCAAACTCGCGCTTCACTTCCACACCGCGTTTCAAGCGGAATTTCAGCATGGTCAGGGTGCTTTCCAAAGCGCGGTGAATGTCGACTTCCTGCTCCGGCGCCTGGTCCATGTAGGTGTATTCTTTGATCGCTCGGACTAACTCGGATATTCGGCCTGTACTGACCTCGATTTCACGCGTCAGTCTTTCAGCGCCGACGGACGAAACCAGGCGCGCAAGGATGTGAGCCATCACGTCGTCTGGAAAACGTCCGCCCAGTTTCTCCAGCGCGGCGCTATCCACGCCTGCATCCACCAGGCCTGAAGCAAGCCGGGACGCGTTCGGGATTTTTCGGCGGTTCAGCCAGGCGGCCAGCTCCTCTTCGATATCGCTCTGTTCCAGGGCATCCAGCGGAGGCTTGGACGCCAATTGGTCCATCAAATTCTCCTCAAAGGAAGCCAGCTCCGAACGTTCCAAGCAAGAAAGCGAATCGTCATCCAGCGTCTTGTTGATTTTCCGGAGCTCCTGCATGCACTCGCGCAGACCCTGCGCCGCCCGGACAGCCGCCGCGGCTGGATTATTCAATTCGTGAGCCAAACCGGCGGAGAGTTTGCCAAGGGCGCTTAACTTGTCGCGCTGCTGTTCCGCACGGCTGTATTCGCGAATTCGATCGGCTAAGACACCAATCAAGCGCGGCAGCAGTTCCGGAATGCGCCGCAGCATTTCCTCAAAATGATCCTTGTGCAGACGGAGACCCCAGGTGGGCTGGGTAGCCCGGGCTGTCATCCCGAAGTGGGTCATGCGCGAGAACGGCAGCATTCCGGTTACCTGCCCGGCCTGGGCCACGAAACCTGGCGCGTCCCCTCCTCCGTTTTCGCGTCGTCCACGCACTTCCCCTTCGAGCAAAACGAACAGCGCATCCGCAGGATCGCCTTCGTGTATGACAACGTCCCCGGCGGAGAGCTTGATTTCTTTGGCGCTGGATACAAACCAATGCAGCTGGTCGTCGCTCAGATCGGAAAAAATATCGATCTTCCGCAGCGCGGCTGCGGGAGTCTGGGAGGGCGGATGGGTCATGATACGTTGCTCAAGTATTGATGAACGAACTGGATTGCGACGGAGCCTTCGCCCACCCCGGAGGCCACTCGCTTCACCGAACCATATCGCACGTCTCCCACCGCGAAGACGCCCGGGATGTTGGTCTCGAGCAGGCTGGGATCACGCTCCAACGTCCAGCCCCGCGGCCGCTTACCGGGTTTGAGCAGATCCGGACCCGTAAGTATAAACCCTCGCTCGTCGCGCTCGATGGCTCCTTCGAGCCACGAGGTCCGAGGCTCCGCGCCGATGAAGACGAACAGCGAATTTGCCCGCACCCGGGTTACATCACCGGTGCGATCGCAGACCAAAGACAGCGCTTCCAAATGATCGCCGCCGTGTACCTCTACCACGCGCGTCCGATATTCCACGTGAATGTTCGCGGTATTTTGAACTTGCTCCACCAGGTATTGCGACATAGTGGCGCCGAGTGAATCGCCGCGAACCAATATAACCACGCGCCGCGCGTACTGCGAGTAAGACATGGCCGCTTGTCCCGCGGAGTTTGCGCCGCCGACGATGTACATGTCCTCGTCTTTGCACGAAGCCGCTTCCGTCATGCTGCCGCCGTAGTAAACGCCCGCGCCTTGCAACCGATCCATTCCGGGAATGTCCAGTTTGCGCCACTGAACGCCGGTAGCCAGCAGCATGGCATGGCAGGACAACTCGGTGCCGTCGTTCAAGCGCAAAAAGCGATAGGGACCGTCCACCCGTAACGCAGTGACTTCCTGAGGCGAAACGATTTCCACGCCAAAACGACGCGCTTGAGCCACGGCGCGCCGCGCCAGGTCGCCGCCGGTCAGACCCGAAGGAAAACCGAGGTAGTTTTCAATGCGCCCACTTAGTCCCGCTTGGCCTCCTGGCGCCTCTCGTTCCACCATGATGGTCTTCAAGCCTTCCGAAGCGCCATACACCGCTGCCGCCAGTCCGGCGGGACCGCCGCCCACGATCGCCAGGTCGTAGAATTCAAGTCCGGCCCGGGTGCGCAAGCCAAGCCTCTCGGCAAGATCCTGCGTACTCGGTTCGGATACACACTTCCCGTCCGGGAACATGACCAGCGGCAGCTTGAGCTCATCGGGAGCGAAGCTCTTTATTAGATGGTCCACTTCTTCGTCCCGGTTGGCAGCGTCGGCATCCAGCCACTGATAGGGAACTTGGTTTCTCGCGAGGAAATTGCGAATGTCGTAGGACTTGGAAGACCAGCGCGTCCCCAGCACGCGAATTCCTTCGAAGGGCGGGTGGAAGTTCGCGGAACAGTCATTGAGCAAATCATCCAGGACGGGGAACAATTCCTGCTCCGGCGGGTCCCATGGTTTCAGGAGGTAGTGATTGAGTTGAACGTCGTTGATGGCTTTGATTGCCGCATCGGTGTCGGCGTAAGCAGTGAGCAGGGTCCGCTTGGCGTTGGGATAAAGTTTGATCGCCTCCTGGAGCAATTCCACGCCGTTCATTTCCGGCATGCGATGATCCACCAGCAGCAGTGCCACGGCATCGTTCCGCTGCTTTAGCCGGCGCAAAAGATCGAGGGCGGCGCGGCCGGATTCCGCGCGCAGTACGCGATAGTGCTCCTCGTAATGCTTCTTCAGGTCGCGTTCCACGGCCCGGAGAACTTCCGGATCGTCGTCCACGGTCAGTATCACTGGCTTCTGCATGCTTGGGTCAACCTTTACTTATTATTGCTTGCTGTTCTCGCGGCGGTTTGAGATGAACGATCCACGTTAGTGATAACCCTTTGATGCCAGAGCCCTTTCTAAGGGATCACATTCTTCTTCACACCGCGTCGGCCGTGGGACGCGGCAGGTGATGCAGGCGGAACCGGTCCAGATGATACGCAAGCATAAACGAGAAATAGTTTGTTGCGGTTTTGCAAAAGTTCTGTGGCGGGCGGAAGGCTGCCTGACCGGAAATAAAGGGTTTGCGGGCCGAAAATGTAATCGTGGGGCCGTAAAACGGTATCAGACTCCGTTCGCCGCAAAGATCTACAAGCTTGTTCCGCTAGGAAGTGGCTATAACGAAGGGATTATGATATTGAACGGTCCTCGTGGCTTTGGAACAGCGGTTTTAGCAGCTTCGCTTTTCTGCCTGTGCGGTCCTTCGCGCCTGACGGCACAGCTTGCCTCGATCGTCGGTGAAGTTTCCGACCCTGCCGGCGCAGCCGTGGTCGGCGCCATGGTCCACGCAAAGAATTCGAGCACGGGGCTCGAATGGAACGTCAAAACCCGCAGCCAGGGCGACTATTCCTTCGAATTACTCCCGCCAGGCGCCTACGTCGTCGAAGCCTCGGCGCCCGGCTTTGCCCTCTCCCGCGCGGCCAAGATCCAGTTGGTGGTAAACGCCACATCGCGAGTCGATCTACGGCTGGTTTTGGCATCCGTAAAAGAAAATGTGCAGGTGGCCGCCCAGGCGCCACTGGCTGAAACCGAGACGTCGGAGCAAGGCTTGGTGGTTAGCGAAGCCATGACTCACGACCTGCCGCTCAATGGAAGAGACTTCCTACAGCTGGCAAAACTGGCGCCGGGAATCACCACCGCGACGGATAATGTCGCTTCCTCCGCTGGGCCTATCAATGCCGACGGCCAGCGCGACCTGTCCAATAACATCATGATCGACGGCATCAACGCCAATGCGGGCGGCAGCGCCAATGGACGCATCAGCCTCGCGCCCGGCAACGACCCGGCGGTCGGCCAGTCGGGAAGCAGCATGGGACTGGTATCGGTGGACGACGTGGCCGAGTTCAAGGTCCAGACGCAGACGCAAACCGCGGAGTTCGGCAGCTTTTCAGGCGCCGTGATCAACGTCACCACTAAGAGCGGCACCAACCAATTCCATGGAAGCGCCTATGAGTATCTGCGCAACAGCGATCTGGACGCGAACAACTTCTTCAACAATGCCAACGGTCTGCCGCAGCCCCCGGCGCGCAACAATTTCTTTGGTGGAACGCTGGGCGGCCCCATCCGCAAAGATCGCACGTTCTTTTTTGTATCCTTCGAGGGACTGCGGCAGGCGGTGGGAGTGAGCGTGGACGCGCGAGTTCCCTCACTGCAGGCGCGCCAGTCGGCTAGCCCGGCCGTCCAATCTCTGATCGACGAATACCCGCTGCCAAACGGGCCGGCCAACGGAGTCGACACCGCCGGCTACGTCGCCACCGCCACGAATCTGGTGAATGAAACCGACTTCAGCCTGCGTCTCGACCATCGTTTCAGCGACAGCGACGATTTCTTCGCGCGCTACTCCTACAGCGACTCCACCAGCCAGTTGCGCGATTTCTACCTGAATACGATGGCCAACAATCACACGAACCTCGAAAGCGCGAGCCTCTCGGAAGTGCATCGCTTTACCCCGCAGTTATTCAACGAGGCACGCTTTGGATTCGTGCGCAGCGCCAACAGCACGATCGGCGCCGCGGACGGCTTCGGCGGAGCGGAGCCGATTCCGCTCAACGCCGCCGGCGACGCTATCCTGCCCGGCATCGACGTCTTCAGCCTGCCGTACGCCGAGTCGCCCACGCCGCCCGAATTCCAGAACAACAATCTGTTCAGCTTCAACGACGACGTGACGTATATTCACGGGCGGCACACCTTCAAGTCCGGATTCTGGGTGCGCCGGGTGCAGGATAATCCCAATCTCCAGCCGCTTTCGAGCGGCGTCTATTTTTTCAACACCGTCGCCGACGTGGTCAACAACAGTCCGGCGTCGTTCTTCAACCAGGCGGCCGAGACCGATTTCGGAATCCGATTCACCAACTACGCCGCGTATTTTCAGGACGACATCGCCGTAACCCCACGGCTGAAGCTGAATCTCGGCCTGCGCTACGAGCTGGACACCGTGCCGACGGAAGCGCACGGCCGCTTCGCACCCATCGTCGGTCTGGGCGATCTCGCCACCGCTACCCTGGGCGCGCCGGGCGCGCCGGTGCACAACGGCGATCATGACAACTTCGCCCCGCGCATCGGGTTCGCCTACCAGCTCACCAATGACGCCAAAACGGTATTGCGCGGAGGAACCGGGATCTTTTACGACATCCCCACCGTCAATGCCACTCAATTGGCCTTCGGGCCGCCGTTCAAGATCACGAATTTCCTTCTCGGCACCGCTTCGGGCGGCCCGGTCAGCGTGCCCATCGATCCGTCGCTGCTGGTAACCACCATCACCGGCTTACCGCCTTTCGGCAGCGCGATCGTCTACAACCCCACCCACTTTCGAACGCCGTTCGCTTACGAATACAATCTGAACCTGCAGCGCCAGGTGACCAAGGACCTGATTGTGCAGGCCAGCTATGTCGGCTCGCTGGGGCGGAATCTGATTCGCATGCAACCCTTGAACCTGATGAATCCGGCCACCGGCGCGGCGCCGAATCCCAACTTTGCCACCGGCGCGCTCGATCTCATCGATACGGACGCCGTTTCCAACTACAATGCGCTTCAGGCGAACGCTACCGAGCGCCTAGCCCACGGCTTGGAACTGACAGTCTCCTACACCTGGGCTCATTCCCTGGACGACGCCTCCAACCCCACGGGAACGTCCGTGAATTCTTCCTTCACCGGATCGAATCCCTACGATTTTCACGCCGAGTACGCCCCCAGCGATTTCGACATCCGGCATAACGTCATCGTCGCGTTCACCTACCAATTGCCGGGCGGGGCGCATTACCGGAAGCTCACCAACGGGTGGTCCGTGCAAGGCCTATTTACCGCGCACACCGGTACGCCGTATACGCCGCTGCTGGGCGAAGACATCGCAAGCGATGGCGATCAGTTCGCCGCCAACAACCAGCGCCCCAACATCGTGCCCGGCGTGCCGCTGTACATTTCGTCGTCGGCGCCGCCGTATCAGGTGGCTAACCCCGCGGCGTTTTCAATTCCCGCCGCCGGCACCTTCGGCGATGCCGGGCGCAACATCCTCCGCAACCCTGGATTGGAACAATTCGACGCCAGCCTTCTCAAGAACACCAGGATCAGTGAGCGAGTAACCGCGCAATTCCGCGCGGAATTTTTCAACGTGCTGAATCACGCCAACTTCGCCTCGCCCGCGGCGAGCGGCAACAACCTGCTGACGGCGGGAAGTTCGTTCGGCCTGTCGCAGGAAAGCGCGAACATGTCGAGCGGGGGATTGCTCTCTCCACTGTTCAACAGCGGCGGACCGCGCAGCATTCAGTTTGTTGTGAAGCTGCTATTCTGAGAGGCACTCCGGCCTCGCAACCCTTCTGGGACCCGCATAGAACCGGCTGCTGACACCGCTGCCGGTTTGTCGGCAATGCGCCGAAATGTGGGCAACATGCGGCCGTCGCGAGTCAGGAAAACTCGTGTGTTTCGTGGAGTTTCGAGGGACATTCCACGGCCCTTCACTTGCGCTTCCCCTTATGGCGCTATGAACAACCAGGCACTCCGATATTACATGCACGATGGGCCAATGGCCTTTCGGTTTGAACTGGCGGGAAATCTGGACTACGAAGGTGCGCTCAGACTCGATCAGGACTGGCGCACTGCTTCATCGGCAATCGGCGATCGCAAATTAATTGTCAACATGACGTTCGTTACAAACCTGGACGAAGAGGCAAAGGCGCTACTGAGACGCTGGCATCAGGAGGGCGCGTGCATCATTGCTAACTCCCCAACCTCGCGAGAATTGGCCGAATCGGTTCTCGGCTGCGCTCTTCCGGCGACGACAGCCCATGCGGCAGTGTCGCATCGTACTTGGCTTCCGTTCCATGCTTCCTTCCTGGTGAGCGCGGTAATCCTGTCGGCATTTGCCGTGATCGCGCTATCCACCGAGGCCAAAGCCGCGACCCTAAAACCCGAAACCGCAGCCGCCTGGGACCACTACCTGCAAACGGTAAACGCGAACCTTCAAGACCGGATTCGCCCTGGCGGCCAGTTCCTTTGGACGTTTGAAAATGCCGATCGGGCCGCCAAGTTCACCTCGGAGAGATCGTCATCGCTCCAGTAACGCGGCAGAATCCGATGAAAGTCCCTGACGGACTGATCCATCACTGGGTGGGCGCGATGTTTGTGCCTGATGGCAAGCTCGAGGACATCCTCGAAATCATTCGCGACTACGATCACTACAAGGATTTCTATCGCCCATCCGTGGTCGAGTCGAAAACGATGGCCCGGACCAGCTCGGACGATAGATTTTCGATGCTGATCATGAACAAGGCGTTCTTTCTCAATTCCGCCTTCGACGCCGATTACAACGCAACTGTGGTGAGGCTCGATGATCGCCGCTTCTATCTTATTTCCAGGACGACACGCGTACAGGAGGTTGAAGAGTACGGCGGACCGGACGAGTACCGGAAACCAGAGGGCGAGGGGAGCGGGTATATATGGCAGCTCTATAGTATCGCTCGCCTCGCGCAGAGTGACGATGGCGTTTACGTCGAGATCGAAGCCATCGCGCTCAGCCGTCAAGTTCCCGCCGCGATGCGCTTCTTAGTCGATCCGATCGTGAGGCGGGTGTCGCGTAACTCGCTTCTTACTTCGCTTCAGAAGACAGAAGAAGCGGCGGGAGGTAACTCGGCTATGGCCGCCAGGTCGGCCCACGCGACAGCATTTTCGACCAAGAGCTCTCTGCTTGACAAGGTTCATTGAGTCTCCGAGCTCTCGTTCGGAACTGCGCGCACGATGTCGCCACCAGCCCGCTAGCCGCAGCCTTCCAGCTTTGGCTTGGAGGCCGGCCCGAGAGTCCCCACCCTTGGCGACGTTTCCTTAACGACTTCAAAAGCGCCGGCGCTCTAGTGCCGGGATTGTGCCTGCAATGTTGCGAGCCACTGCTGAATCGCGGCGGATAGCTCGATGCGCTTGTCGGAATAAGAGTGATCGGTGGAAAAGTGGACGGTAGTCGCTCGATTGTTCCCCGCGGTGCGCAATGCCGCCGCAAAAGCATTATTAGCTGGAGCCAGGCCGTCATCCGAGCTTACGATCAGAGCGGGTCTGTTTTTGAGTGACTCTGCTTTTGCCAGGAAATTCCACTGCGCCGCCTTGGCCAGCGTTTCCTGGGCAAGACCTTCCGGAGTGCAACCGCTGAGAGGCGCCATCCCTTCGTGCGCCAACCCAGAGGCGAGCGCCTGAACGGCTTTGGCCGCATCCGTCCTCGAAAGCGGTTGAGGAATGCGTCCGCCGAGGTCAGCCGCGGAGATCAAGCCAATCGCGATGATCCCAGGATCGGCCGATGCACCCTGAACCGCCATGAAGCCCCCCATGCTGTGCCCGATGAGAACAATCCGCGCAGAGTCCAGCCTGAGCTGCTTCGCCACCTCTGGCCGGCGCAAGTAGTCCGCGGCTGCCAGCGTATCCTCGATCCCATGCGAAAAAGAAAAGTCTCCCGGCGAGCCCCACGACCCTCGGTAATTGAAGTAAAGAACGTCCCATCCGGCTCGGCGTATGTCTTGCGCCAGATCCAGGTTTCGCTCGTTGCCGGGAAACCCGTGCAAAAGAATCACGGCGGGATGCGGCCCAGCACCCGCGGCGACGTAGACCAGAGCGTTGAGCAGCTGCCCGTGGCTGGGAATTTGAAAAGCCTGCATGGAAGCGCGATTGGTGTTTTCGCCTTCCGTGTCTGCCAGCAGGGCAACGAACGCACTGCACACGCACACTGCGACCGCTACAAACGTTTTCACCACGCCTTTGAGTGTACAATGACTCAGTTATTATCTTAAGGAGCGCAAGATCAAGATGAAGACGTTAGCGAAAATCGTAGGCGCAATCCTGGTCTGCCTGGTTTTGGCATTGGTAGTGCTGCGTATCACCGGCCTGAACCCGACCGGGGATACACCTGGCGCCGGGAACTATCCTGGGTTATGGCTCAGTGGAACTGTTGTAACTGCTCCGGTCACAGACTGGTCATTCACTGAGCAATATCAGACAGATAAGCTGCAGACGCGAACCTGGTACCTGATTCCTCATTCGGTAACAACCGCCCACGTCGTTTACAATGGCCAGCTCTATATTACGTCCTTCTTCCCCGCAGGCATGCCCTATCCGCAAGGCAAGAGTTGGGTTAAGAACGTGATACGTGATCCGCATGTCCGCCTGAAGTTCGGGGACAATTTATATGATTGTGTTTTGGCTCCGGTCACCGATCCGGCGGAAAAAGCGGCCGTGCTCGGACCGAGGGCAAAACAGAATCCTCAACTCTTGGCCTCAGACGCGGCGGGTGGTCCGGTAATGCACCTGTTTCACGTGCTGCCTCAGTGAGAAAAGGCGCAAGCCGGGGTGGGCTGCACTACGCAGGGTTGACGCGCTACACAGGGTTTACCCGAAAGACGGTGGCTGCCGAAACTGCTGGTACCTTCCATTGGGGATATTTCTTTCCTTTAGCATCGAGCACGGCTGCTTTTTCAACCGGATCGTTGATTATTGACAGGGTACGATCAAACACTTGGTCTCCTATCTTCAGGCGCACGCTGGGATCACGAACGATATCTTCAACCCACAGTCTGCCGCGATAAGAGGTCACATACAGATTGCCGTTATATACGGCGCACCAGATGGTCACCGAGTGAGGCAGCAGAAATGGCGTCTGGGTCTGAATCTTGATCTCGGGAATCTTGTTCGTGAACGACCAGTCGGCCACTGGGGTGGTCACGGGGTCGCCCTTGATCCAAAGCCCTGGCATCTTGCACGAAAAAGACCTGTCGGTCGGCGGGCAGCCCTTAGGTTCGAAACCCGTGACGCTTAGCAGCAGCAAAACCGCGACCAAGACAATTATTGTGTATCCAACAATCTTTACTAGTTTTCCCATGCTCGGCTCCTAATACCGCTTTGGCTTTACCTATCGCATGATTCTACACCCAACCAGTCTCCGCTTGGGGCGGCGTGATCTGCGATGCTTATAACCAGCGGTCGGCGCAATAGAAGGCATGAGAATAGTCATCACCGGCGCCAATAGCGCCACCGGCCAAGCCATTCTGCGATGCGCGGCGGAAAATGGCGCGGCGCCAAACGAGCTGGTCGCTGCGGTCCGTTCTGAGCAAGCCGCGGACGAGATTCGGATGCTGCCGGGCCAGAAGAGTAGCACGGTCCAAATCTCCTACGGCGATCCCGGCAGTCTGGATGAGGCGTTTCGAGGAGCCACTGCGATTATCCACCTGGCGGGAATCCTGGTCGAGCGGCCGGGTTCAACGTATCAACAGGCGAACGTGGCGCCGGCTGGCAGCGTGGTGGAAGCCGCGAAGCGGTGCGCTGCCGAGAAGTTTGTTTTGATCAGCGCCACGGGAGCCGATGAGAAATCTTCCAACGGCTACTACCGCACCAAGGGACAGGCAGAAGCTCTGGTGCGTTCCTCCGGCCTCTGCTACACGATACTCCGCGCTCCGCTCCTGCTGGGCACGGCAACCGAAGGCGCGCAGGCGCTGGCCCGAAATGCGAGCCGGCCCAAAGCCAGGCTGATCGGCGGCGGACGCAATTTTCAACAGCCTCTTTATGTGGATGATCTGGCGCGGGGGGCAATTGCCGCCGCCCAGCCTTCGATTGCGCCCAATCGCACTTTGGACCTGGTTGGTCCCGTTTCGCTCACGGAGCGCGAACTTGTCGAGCGAGCTGCCCGGGTGCTCGGCCATGAGGTGCGGGTTAGCTCGATCCCGAAGGGACTGCTTTCCTTTGCGCTCGCCATTCGTCAGCGCGTCTTAAATCAGCTTTTGGGCCCCGGATTTTCGGTGGATGCGCTCGAAGTGATCACCGCCGACACGCGTCTGGATCCCCAGCCTGCCGCGAGTGAATTGGGACTCCGGCTGACCGGCATCGAAGAAATGATCGAGAATAGTTTAGGCCACCAGCGAAAAGATGAACGAGAGTAGCCAATCCACCTCTAGCCAACCCACCTCTAGGCAACCCACCGCCATTCCCTCCGCTACTGGCGCTAAAAAAGCGAAGCCTTGGCAGCGGCTTTTGCCGTTGCTGATCACGGTGGCCTGCTTCGCCTATCTCTACAACGCCCTCAACCGCGCTGCAACAGCCCAAGGCAGCCCGCTGCTCACTTATCTGGCGAGAAGCTTTGCAAATGTGAACTGGTATGAATGGCTGGCTCTGATGATTCCATACTGTTTCTTTTATCTGATCTTCGACAGTTTGGTGGTCTGGAAAGTAATCAACTGGTTCAACGCCAAGATAAGCTATGCCGATGTCTTGCCCATTCGCGCCAGCGCCTACATCCTCTCCCTGGTGAATGAGCAAGTCAGTAAGGGAGCCATCGCGGTTTATCTGAATCGCCGGGATGGAGTGCCGGGCTGGGAAGTCGGGTCCAGCATGCTTCTCATGATGATCTGCGAGATTTACAGTCTGGTCCTGTGGGCGACGGTCGGGGTGCTGTTACGCTGGAATAGCTTCCAACCGGCCTTCCACATAATTCCCTGGATCGCGTTGGGCGCGGCCGTGTTCTTCGTGCTGTTCCAACTGTTCTTCAGTGGAAAAATTGCCCCCGGAATCGCCCTGCGCGACCGCCCCATCTTCCGGGCGTTCCGGCTCGCGAAGGTGTGGCACTACGCGGTGGTGATCGCGCTGCGCGCACCGCCCGTTCTTGCGGGTGTGGTGGTATATACGCTGGCCTTGCGGCTCTTTGGAGGCTCCATCGGTTTTGGAGAGATGCTGGGCATCTTACCGGTGATATTCTTTGGCGCAGCTATGCCTGGACCGATGCACTCGGTCGCGATTCTTTTTTGGGTCCTGCTCTTTCCGGATAAGCCGGGTCAAATGACGGCCTTTGGCTTCGTCATGCACAATTTCTTTATCTTCTTCAACGCCGCGGTGGGCCTGCTATTTCTCCGGCGGGCGACTCGGGAGCTGTTCGGGTAGTCTCGCGAACATCAGCCGCTGACCCATCGATAGCAGCGTGGTCAGGACAAGTAACCAGACCAGGATCGTGAGCACGGGCTGCAAGAACATAAGTCCCATTCGGATAAGAATATCCAGGATGGATGGAACGAAGTAAAGCATGCCATTGTAACGGCCGAGTTTGCTCCCGCGAAGTTTGGCGTTCCGGTGAACCCAATAGGAATCGATCACATACTGGGCAAAGGCCAGCGTGATCAGGATAGGCAGGATCCACGGGAACGAGCCGCGCAGGGCTCCCGCATACAACCCGGAAGTGACGAATAGAAAATCGCTGGTGTGATCGAAGGTTCCGCTGAATGCGGTCACGGTTCCTCTTCGGCGTGCGATGGGACCATCCAGAAGATCGGTAATCAACGCCACCACCCACGCGACCAGGGCAAAAATCGCGGAACCCCGGTCTCCTTTTGCCATGAAAAACGCAAACGGAAGCACGAGAAGCAGACGAATCGCGGTCAGTGCATTAGCCATCGCTGCTTACTCGGGTCCATCACTCCACATAAACGCCGCCACATAAGGCCAAGCATACATCGGGAGGGTGTAGGTCATCAGTTTGCCCGCGCAGACTCATCGAACCAGCGCACGCCGGTAAGGCGGTACGCTAGTGTAGTTGATTGGAGCGAGAAGGTAATTTGAATATTCGCAAACACGCCGCCACAGGTCTTTTGGCAATTGGAGTTCTCGTCACGCTCTCAGCCAGCTTACAAGCCGACAATTTGGCTTATATGCTCGGAACAGCGGCGCCGGGCGTGGAGAATCCGTTCGGGACCGTCGACCTTAACTCCGGCGCGTTTACTTTGATCGGCAACATGGGATCCGGCGGATATGACGGCTTGGCTGTGGCGAACGGTGTGCTTTACACCGAACAGAACGGACTCCTTTATTCGGTAAACACGGTCAATGCAAATCTCACCCTCATCGGCGGGCTGAACGGCCACAACCTCGGCACTTTCGGCTCAACCACCACTGGACTGTACAGCGTGGCCAATGCGCCCTCCAGTGAGGTGACTACTCTCTATTCGATAAATGCCGAGACGGGCGCCGTCACAACGATTGGGCCGATCGGCGCGAGCGCGGTACCCAACGGTCTAGGTTCCGGTGTGATTCTTTCTGTCGGCTCCAGCACGTTGTACATGGAATTCGACAACACTCTTTACACCATCAACACGACAACCGGTGCAGCCACCCAGGTGGGAGCTACCGACAGTAACGGCGTTGGAACCTCCGCGCTGCTTCTCGAAAACGGCACTTTTTACATCGGCAATGGCGCCGCCGGCATTGGCACGATGAACGCGACCACTGGCCAGGTTACGTCCGGCTCCCCGATTTCCGGAGGACCATCCTCCGCCATCGGCCTTGCGCCCGATCCTCTGCCCGCGGGCACACCGCCGGTGATGCTGACGGCGAAGGCGTATATGCTCGGCACAGCGGCACAGGGGGTCGAAAATCCGTTCGGGATCGTCGACCTCAACTCGGGCGCGTTCACTTTGATCGGCAATATGGGATCCGGGGGATACGACGGCTTGGCTGTTGCGAACGGCGCTCTGTATACAGAACAGGCCGGACTGCTTTATTCGGTCAACACGGCCAACGCAAACCTCACACTCATAGGAGGAGTGACGGGCACCCCAAATCTCGCCACTTTCGGCTCAACTACCACTGGACTCTACGGCTTGGCCGGCACGGGTCAATTTGAGGTGGCTACTCTCTATTCGATAAATCCCCAGACGGGCGCCATCACGGCGATCGGGCCGATCGGCGCCAGCGCCATCCCCAACGGTCAAACTTACTATCAGAGGTTTTCCGTTGGTTCCAGCACGCTGTACTTAGAATCCAACGGCAATCTTTACACCGTCAACACGACAACCGGCGCGGCCACGCAGGTGGGAACATCGGACAGTAACGGCTATCTATCCTCTGTGCTGCTTCTCGAATACGGCACTTATTACGTCGCCGCTGGTTCCGGCATTGCCACGATAAACGTTGCCACTGGCCAGATCGATCCCCACTCCTCGATTTTCGGAGCAGCAGGGTCCCCCGTCGCTCTTGCGCCCGATCCTCTGGTTACCGCCACCCCGACCATCACGTTCGTGGCGAATGCGGAGGGCGGTGTTGCTACGATTGCGCCGAACACGTGGGTGGCGATCTCAGGATCCAATCTCGGCCCGGCCGGCGACACACGAACCTGGGGGAACTCGGATTTCGTGGATGACCAACTGCCAACCAGTCTGGATGGGCTTAGCGTTACGGTGAACGGCGTACCTGCCTACGTTTACTACATCAGCCCCACGCAGGTGAACATACTCACGCCTCCCAATGCCATTTCCGGATCGGTACCCGTGCAGGTCTCCGACAATGGAGTGATCAGCGCAAATTTCATGGTGCAAGCGCAGGCGGAATCCCCCTCGTTCTTCGTCTTCGGCGCCGGACCTTATATCGCGGCCATCCACGCCGACGGAAGTTACCTGGGTCCAACCAGTCTGTATCCCGGTTTGACCACTCCCGCCCACCCCGGCGAGACCATCGTGCTGTACGCCAACGGTTTCGGATCCACGTCGATACCGGTGGTGAGCGGGTCCGAAACGCAGTCGGGAACTTTATCGCCAACGCCGGTGATCACCATCGGAGGCGTGGCTGCGAAGGTAACCTTCGCAGGCCTGGTTTATCCGGGCGAGTTTCAGTTCAACGTGGTAGTGCCGCCCTCGCTCGCCAATGGCGACCAGCCCACGATGGCAATGTACAACGGCTTGACGACTCAGGCGGGAACGCTAATCACGGTGCAGCAGTAGTGGAGCTGCATTTCTGGGGCCCGGCGACCTTGTAATGATTGAGGAGGATGCCGGTCGGCGTTGTTTGCGTGCTGATGAGCTCGAATGAGCGTGGATGTCAGCGTGGAGCTACCCCAGAGGATAAGGTCCCGGCCGTCCTGCGACTTGATACGGCGAATGCCCTCGACGATGTCCGGTCCAAGGCCCTCGAACGGTCCCCATTCAAGACTTTCCGGACGGCGAGTAGAGACATATTTTTTTGCCGCATTGAGACCGTCCGCCATTGGACTGCTCGGCGCCTTTGGCCAAGAGTCCGACCACATATCGTAAGTGCGACGGCCGAGCAGCAGATCGAAGCGCCCGCCATGCGCGGCGAGGAGTGCGTCCCGGCCAGCGGGGGTCCGATAGGGCACGGTCCAGTCGCTGTAGGGGAACTTGTCTTCGCCGGAGGACTGGATCACGCCGTCCAGCGAGATGTGTTCCATGATTTTGAGCTTTCTCATTTGAGTCTCCGTGTTTTGGGGTTGGAGCTTCTATTCTGTTGGCATTGCGAGGAACTCGCGCACCTCGACCGATGCGCGGCAGGCGGCGACAGCTTTGCGTCCCCACGCCACGGCTTCATCCATGTTGGCTGCATCGAGTATCCAAAAGCCGCCAATGTGTTCCTTGGTCTCAAGATATGGTCCATCGGTGATGACCACCCCTCCGCCGGGCTGCTTACGCAGTGATTTCGCCCGTGGCGCCGATTGCAGGCCGCCGGCGAAGAACCTGGCACCGGCAGCCTCCATCTCTTGGTTCAGCACATCGATATCGCGGACCATCGCTTCGTCCTCCGCGGACGGGGCATAGTTGTCGGGGTGGTGAATAGCAACCAGATATTGCGGCATGTCGTCTCCTAAAATGGCGTTCAGCCGGGCTAGTTGCCCGCCTTCACTATAACGGCGAACGGCGAGACCGGAATTCGACAAATTGCCCAGAAAAATTTGCCCTGTTCCTGCGTTCTATGCCGCTCGTACATTTGGGCTACCCGGCACAGGAATCGGTAATGACAAGCCGGCTTGTGATCGCCTGTCACGCACTTTGACGAACGTGCCGTCCAGTTCACCTTCACCGGAACGAAGAACATGGTGCCCTGTACTGATCAATTCCCGTGGATTGACTGTAGGACTAACTCTGAAATGTCGATAGATGGAACAGACCCGCGAGGGTCAAGGAGCCTCTTACATGAACATGCGCTCGCTCTTTAGTGCGTTTTCCTCGGATCTTGCCATCGATCTCGGCACCGCCAACACGTTGGTCTACGCCAAGGGCAAGGGTATCGTCGTGAACGAGCCCTCCATCGTGGCAATCAATAAGACCAACGGCGAGGTGGAAGCGGTCGGCAAGGAAGCCAAAGAAATGCTGGGGCGCACTCCAGGGAACGTTGTCGCCATCCGGCCCATGAAGGATGGCGTCATCGCCGACTTCAAGGTCACCGAGCGAATGCTCCACTACTTTATCCTGAAGGCGCACGGTCGCAAGATGCTGGTCCATCCGCGCATCGTCATCGGCGTGCCCAGCGAAATCACACAGGTAGAAAAGCGCGCGGTCATCGACTCAGCCACCCGTGCCAAAGCCAGCGAGGTGCATCTGGTGGACCAGGCCATGGTGGCCGCTAATGGCGCGGGCATGCCTGTCACTGAACCCTGCGGAAATATGGTGGTGGACATCGGCGGAGGCACCACCGATGTGGCCGTCATCTCGTTGTCCGGGATCGTCTATGCATGCTCGGTCCGGGTGGCGGGAAACCAGATGGACGACGCCATCATGGGATTCTTAAAACGCAAGTACAATCTGCTGATCGGTGAGCGCACCGCCGAGGCCATCAAAATTCAGATTGGGTCGGCCTTTCCTCTGGACAAGCCTCTGACGATGGAGGTTAAGGGCCGCAACTTGATCGAAGGAGTGCCAAGGACGCAAATCGTCGATGATACCGAGATCCGGGAAGCTCTGTCTGAGTGCGTGAGCACCATTGTGAACTCGATTCGCGTAGCGCTGGAACGGACGCCCCCGGAACTCAGCGCCGACATCAGCGATTGCGGTATCGTTTTGACCGGGGGCGGCGCATTGTTGAAGAACCTGGATGAGCGCATCCGTCAAGAGACAGGATTGCCTGTATCCATCGCCGAGGATCCTCTGGCGAGCGTGGTGTTGGGAACCGGTAAGATGTTGGACGACTTCAAGTTGCTGCGACGAGTGGCCATCGAGTAACCGCGCGCCAGTGGTATCCCGCTGCCGAGCCAGCTCGGCATTGTTGAAAAGCGCGAGATTGTCACAGACCAAGTCCGCGCAGAAGCGTCTCTATCTGTCGCTCGACCTGGGTACGGTCCTGGAGAACGCGAATGACCTGATAAAGGCCCTGCAGGTACGCCACCAGCACCTGCGCTACTACCTCCGGATCGAAATTGGCTGGCAACTCTCCGCTTCCCTGGCCGATTCCAGTCGCTTTCGCCGAACGAATGCATCATTTTCCTGAGCCAAAGCTTCCTGAGCCAAAGCTCCAAATACGATTTCATCCGAACAGCGAAGCAATATTGATGTTCGTAGCTTTCTGCCTGGCCGAGCGACCTTCATGTAAATGAGCGACCGCGTCCCATGATCGGACATCGCTTTGGGACGCGCACGAGATTTTGCAGTAGTTTATGGCTGGCAGTCAACGTGCCGAGACGCTAAGACGAATGGGAACTCTGACTCAAGACCTGCGCTTTTGTCTGCGGACGCTCCGCAAAACGCCTGGGTTTACGGTTATTGTCATTCTCACTCTCGCTCTGGGGATCGGGGCGAACACGGCGATTTTCAGCATCGTCGACGGCGTGCTCCTGCGGCCTTTGCCGTTTCCCGAACCGGAGAGTCTGGTCAAGATCGCGGACAGTGAGCCGGGTGCGGGTCTGTATGACTTCGGCACATCGGAGCCTGAACTTCGCGATCTCCAGAGGCGCCGCGACATCTTTGAAGGCGTTTCGGCCATCTGGCCGGTCAGCGCCGACGCGACGGGCGGCTCTCAGCCGGAGCGGATCGAGCTGGTAGTGGTCAGTCCGAACTATTTTTCGCTATTGGGCGTGCACGCGCAGATAGGCCGCATTTTCGGGCCCCAGGACCAAGCAGAGGGATTTGCCGACGCGGTACTGATCAGCAACGCATTTTGGCGGCGCGCATTCGGCTCCGATCCGAATGTGTTGGGACGCCGAATCAAGCTGGACGGCGACGCCTCTACGATAGTTGGCGTTATGCCAGAGGGATTCCGGCACCCTGGAAAAACCATCGCCACCGACACCGACATCTGGGCCACGGCCGGCTTCGCCGCCGATCCGTTTACTAAACCCCCGCGGCGCGATGAACACCAAATCATCGGTTTGATTGGACGCCTCCGCCCGGGCCTGACAGTAGCTGCGGCGCAGGCGAGGCTGGACAGTTTCACTTCGCAACTGCGGGCGCAGTATCCGAACGACTACAAGCCTGGCGCGGCCTTTTCCCTGCAGCTTGAACCGTTAAAAGATTCGCTCACCGGCAATCTCCGTCCGCTGCTGCTAACGCTGATGGGCGCGGTCGGAATGATGCTGCTGATCGGATGCGCCAACGTTGCGAATCTCCTGCTGGTTCGGTCGGCGGGCCGGCAGCGGGAAATGGCCCTGCGGCAGTCGCTCGGGGCCAGCCGGGCAAGACTGGTTCGCCAGATGCTCACCGAGAGCCTTCTGCTTGCCTTTGCCGCGGGAGTTGTGGGCTTCGCCACGGCGGCATGGAGTCTCGGGCCGCTGCTCTATCTGGTTCCGTCGAATGTCCCGCGGCTGACGGAAATCACAATCAATCCGCGGGTCTTGATCTTCTCGCTGGGTGTGTCGGTGCTTACCGGTGTACTCTTCGGCCTGGCGCCGGCGTTCCAATTTTCCGGCTTCGATCTGGCGACGTATCTGAAAGAATCGGCGCGCGGAGCGAGCTCCAGCAGGCGGCAGAATCGCATCAGCTCGGTCCTGGTGGCCGGCGAATTCGCGATCTGCCTGATCCTGATGACTGGCGCGGGATTACTGGCGCGCAGCTTTTGGGAGCTGATGGAAACCAATCCGGGATTCAATCCTCAAAACGCCATGGTGGCGCACATATGGCTCCCAGCGCCCGACGACCCCAGGCAAGACGTGTATACGCAGAAACAGCGGACGCCTTTTGTACGGGAAGTTCTACGGCGTGTGCGGGAGCTACCGGGTATATCGAGCGCCGCGATGAGCACGGCCGTACCGCTCAGCCAGGGCAGCGCGCCGATTCCGATCAGCGTGGAAGGGCTCGCGAGCCGCGTGGGGGATGCCACGCTCGCCGATGTGATCGGAGTTAGTCCCGATTATTTTGCGGCCCTTGGAACACCACTCGTTTCAGGCCGGCTCTTCACGGAATCCGATCAGCCTGGCTCACAAGAGGTGGCGCTGGTGGATCTCGCCACTGCGGCGCGGTACTGGCCCGGCGAGTCGGCGCTTGGCAAGCGCGTCAAGATCGGCACGGTGCAATCGACTCCGCACGTCCGGGCGGATTCCCCTTGGGCCACAGTGGTGGGCGTGGTGGGCAATATCCGCCACGACGCCATCGAAACCAATGGAGTCCCGCACATTTATTATTCGATTTATCAGTTCAGCGACAGAACGCTGAACCTGGTGGTGCGCAGCGCTTCCGATCCGGCGCCCTTGGGTGAATCCATGCGCCGGGTGGTTCAGGCCGTGGATCCGAACCTGCCGGTCTTTGGTATTTCGACGTTCTCCAACGTGGTGGGATCATCACTCGCGCCGCATCGATTTTCGGCGCAATTGATGGGCGCGTTCGCCGCGCTGGCGCTTTTGCTGGCTGCGGTCGGAATTTACGGGGTGCTCGCTTACTTCGTCGGACAACGAGTGCGCGAAATCGGCGTGCGCATGGCGTTGGGCGCGAGTGCCGGTGAGGTGGTGCGCCTGGTATTGTTGCGAGGAATGTACCCGATTCTCGCCGGTACGGCGCTTGGACTGGCTGGATCGTTCGCGTGCAGCCGCCTGCTCGCCCAGCTGCTTTACGGCGTCAGCATGTCGGACCCGTTGGTGTACCTGGCCGTTCCGGCTTTCCTGCTGTTTACGGCGCTGCTCGCCAGCTACATCCCAGCGCGGCGGGCGACCAGAATAGATCCATTGGCTGCGTTGCGCTGCGATTAAGCTGGTCTCCAAACCGGGGCCGCCTCCAGATGCCTTGCTACTGACCTAAAATGTGCTTCCGAGTCGTGGCGACTGGCCCGTCGAAACTCTCCGAACTGATGTCCCAATATCACCGGCATGCCTTAGGTTAAAATTGGCATGGCGTCACAATGGCCGAAATAGCGACCCCTTACCGCGTGGATACCGCCCTGGAACGTGCAATCGAAGGACGCGGTCTGTCGCGCGCGGACGCGATTCGCTTGTTAACGGAAGGCCCGCTCGATGCGCTGCTCGAGGCAGCGGCCGCTGTCCGGGACCGCGTTAAGGGCCGTTCGGTCAGTTATTCCAAAAAGGTCTTTATCCCGCTGACCCACCTGTGCCGTGACTATTGCGGCTATTGCACTTTCCGGGCTGATCCTCAGGCCGGTGTGCAGCCCTACATGCTGCCGGATGACGTTCTTCGCGTGGCCGAAGCGGGCCGGCGTGCGGGATGCAAAGAAGCTTTGTTCAGCCTGGGCGACCAGCCCGAGCGAATCTTCCCGGAAGCCAAAGAGTTTCTGAAAAAATTGGGCTTTGACCGCACGCTGGATTACCTGGCAGCGATGTGTGAACTGGTGCTGGAACAGACCGGGCTCCTACCGCATTCCAATCCCGGCGTGATGGGTGCGGACGATCTTCGCCGCTTGCGAGAGACCAACGTCAGCGTGGGATTGATGCTCGAAAGCGCTAGCCCGCGCCTGCTTCGCGTCGGCGGGGCGCATTGGAAGGCGCCGGATAAAGTGCCCTCGGTTCGCATTCGAACCCTGGAGAACGCCGGGCGCTTATCGATGGCCTTCACTACCGGCGTTCTGATCGGAATCGGCGAGACCCTGGAGGAACGCGTGGATGCGCTGCTGGCGATTCACGCGATCAATCAGCAGTACGGCCACATCCAGGAAGTAATCGTGCAACCGTTCCGCGCCAAGCCGGATATTCGCATGGCTCAGGCGCCGGAGCCTTCCACCGAGGAGTTGAAGCGCACCATCGCGGTAGCCCGATTGATTCTCGGCGGGGAGATGAATCTTCAGTCTCCGCCCAATTTGCTCGCCGAAGACTACCCCGATTTGCTGCAGGCCGGCATCAACGATTGGGGCGGAATTTCTCCGGTTACCAAGGACTTCATTAATCCAGAAGCTGCCTGGCCGCAAATCTCCTCACTGGCTGCCAGATCCGCCGGCGCGGGATTCCTCTTGCGCGAACGGCTCGCAATCTATCCGGAATTTGCTGCCCGGCCGGAATTCGTAAACGCCCGCCTTCAGCCGCACGTGCGGAAACTCCAGGCCGCGGTCTCGGGAGAGGCCGGTTCCGAAGAAGACGGCTATGCTCGGGAAAGGTGTGAAACATGTTGAAACCGGCAGGTCTTGAATGGCGAGAGATTCCCTGGGAGCGGGCCCTGCGAGCGGCGTGCCCCAAAGTGGCGGACCCATTGGAGAAGGCGCTGGCCGGGAAGGATCTCGATCTGGAAGAGGGCCTGACGCTAGCCACCGTCGAAGGCGACGACCTCTTGGCGCTGGTGAGGGTTGCGGACGAGATCCGGCGGCGCGTGGTCGGAGACCACATCACCTACGTGGTGAATAGGAATTTGAACTTCACCAACGTCTGCATCGTCGGCTGCGCTTTTTGCGGCTTTGGCCGTGGAGCGGATGCGCCCGACGCTTATTTCCACTCGAACGAGACCCTCGTCGCCAAGTGCCTGGAAGCGGTAGAACTCGGCGCTACGGAGGTGTGCATCCAAGGCGGACTGCCGAAAGATCTCGACGGCTTCTACTACGTCCAGCTTCTGCGCGCCATCAAGGCACGCTTGCCCGAGCTTCACATCCACGCCTATTCGCCCATGGAGATCACTTACGGCGTGGAGAAAACGCGCATGCCGTTGCGCGAGTACTTGCTGATGTTGAAAGAAGCGGGCTTGAATAGCATTCCAGGAACGGCAGCGGAAATTCTCGACGATCAGGTCCGCAGGTCTTTGAGTCCCAACAAGCTGAAAGTGCGGCAGTGGATCGAAATCATTCGGACCGCGCATAGCCTCGGCATCCCGACCACATCCACTATGATGTATGGCCATGCGGAAACTCCGGAACATTGGGTAAGGCATCTGCTTCTGCTGCGTGACATTCAGAAGGACACCGGGGGATTCACCGAGTTTGTTCCCCTGGGGTTCATCCATTCCCAAACCAAGCTTTTCCAGAGCGGACGCGCCCGCTCCGGCCACTCCATACACGAGGATCTGATCGTGCATGCGCTCTCACGCATTCTGTTGAATGGCTACATCCGCAACATTCAAGTCTCTTGGGTCAAGCTTGGATACCAGGACTCCCTGGCATGTCTCGAAGCGGGTGCCAACGATTTCGGCGGCACTTTGATGGAAGAGAGCATATCCAAAGCTGCAGGCGCGAATTTCGGCGAGTACGTCTCTCCCGGAGAATTCCGTGCCCTGATCCGAACCATTGGCCGAATTCCAGCGGAGCGTGCCACGTCCTATGCAATTCGCAAAGTCTTCGAAGAACCGGACGCAGAGGAACGCCTGCCCCTGGAACAATTACCAGTATTTTCCGCCGACGCAAGCCATACGACGATGCAGGCATCGGGCTACTAACGCGTAACGGCCTTTTGGAGTCGAAACGCCGACACGGGTCGGTCGACACCAGCAGTAACAGAAGCTACAAGGCTATGGTTTGCACATAGTTCGCATGGCCATTGAACTGCGTTACGCCAGTCATGTCGACACAGACCAGTTTTCAGGCGGACATTCGTCCGCTGTTCACGGAACATGATGTTAGCGCCATGAAAAAGGCGTTCAACCTCGCAAATTATGACGACGTGAAAGCACACGCCGCAGCCATCTACGACCGGATTCGTGGTATCGGAGGAGCCGTCATGCCGCCCCCGCCGCCGAGAGGCGGAGGCCCCTGGCCGCAACCCTGGATTGAGCTCTTCGCCAAATGGATGGCGGACGGGTACCAGCCCTGAGCCCCTGGGCCAGCCCGTCGACTGTGCTACGGCTCTTCGGTCGGCTCGTTGCGATTGTCAGGCGCATCCTTACTGTGCTCGGGTTCGGGCTTGAGATCTTCGATGTTCTCGGTTGTCCGCGGCGTCCAACCCTGTGACGATTCGCCTTGTCGCTTCGAAATGTCCGCGGCAGATAAAGGAGCGTTGGTGGCCTTGAACTCGCCAAGAGTCCGGTTGCGGTCTTTACGAGACTCTCCGGTAGTAGAGAGTTCATCCGTCGTGCTTACAGGAAATTTGTCTAAGCTCTGATTTTTCATCACAAACCATTAGACGCCCCGCAGCGTGCTTCTTTAACGCATAACCGTTACAGCGCTTGATGGAGCGTGAATGCTCGCAGCGGTGCTCTCATCGCACGGCGACGCTTCCCCTTGAAACTTAGCTCCTTACAAGAGGTCTAAGACTTGGGAGCCTTTTGGGAACCTTTTGTGAGGACTTATGCCTGAGAAAAAGACACTGGAACGGGCGCGCCAGGATGCGCGCGAAGGGAAATCACCCTCCACGCAGGCGGGCGAATTTGTCCGCGAGGAGATTGATCACATTCGCGAGGGTAAGCATGGTGCGCGCAATCCCAAGCAGGCCATCGCGATTGGGCTGTCCAAGGCCCGGCGCGCCGGGGTGAAACTGCCGCCTCCCAAGACCGGCTCCTCGAAGAAGATACAGGCGCAGGCGGCACGCGACTCGGCGAAAGGCCGGAATCCCAAGCGCAAGGTTTCAGCCACCCGGTCGCGCGCGGTGAGTGCAGCGCTGAAGCGGGAAGGCCGGTCCGCGGCTTCGCATTCGTCGCTCGCGCGCCAGGCCCGAAGCACCGCCCGGAAGCGCGGGGCGGCTGCCCGGAGCCAGGCGGCCAAGAAGGCGGCACGCACTCGCGCGGGCAACTCCTAACGAATCCGCCGGCAGGCTCATCGCATATCCGAGCGCCTCTTCAGGCAGCCAATGTGATTGAGATGTTATACCTGGTCCGTTGCGGCGTCTACCGTTACGAGTATGTCAATGAAGATCCTGCCAGGGCGCCCGCATCCTCTGGGCGCCACTTGGGATGGCGCGGGAGCTAATTTCGCCATTTATTCCGAGCATGCAGAGTGCGTGGAGCTGTGCCTGTTCGACAAGCCCGACGAGGCGGAAACCACGTGCATCCGTTTGCCCGAAAGAACTACTTACGTCTGGCATGGTTACATCCGTGGCTTGCAGCCTGGCCAAATGTACGGATATCGCGTGCATGGCCCCTTCCAGCCGGGCGATGGCCAGCGATTTAATTCCAACAAGCTGGTGATAGACCCCTACGCGCGTGCCCTTGCTGGTCAGGTGGACTGGGCCTCGCCGATCTTTCCATATCAGCCCGGGCCATATCAGCCCGGGAACGGGGACGCCGACCTTTCTTTTGACGAAAATGACGATGCAGCCGGCATGCAGAAGTGCGTGGTGGTCAACCCGTACTTCGACTGGGCCGAGGATCGGCCGCTGCGCGTGCCTCTCAGTGACTCGGTGATCTACGAATTGCATGTCAAAGGTTTCACCAAGCTTCATCCGGAAATTCCCGAAGCGCTGCGCGGAACCTATGCTGGGCTGGCCACCAAGCCCTCCATCCAATACTTAAAGCGGCTGGGAGTAACCGCGGTGGAACTCATGCCTGTGCATGCCTTCCTCACCGACAAACACCTGGCCGAAAAGAATCTAACCAACTATTGGGGCTACAACACCACGAATTTCTTCAGCCCAGACTCCCGTTACTCCAGTTCGGGCGATCGCGGTGGCCAGGTCTCCGAGTTCAAAAGCATGGTGAAAGCCTTTCACCGCGAAGGCATCGAGGTGATTCTCGATGTCGTTTACAACCATACCGCCGAAGGCAATCACATGGGCCCCATGCTCAGTTTTCGCGGAGTAGACAATTCCACCTACTATCGTCTGGTTCCAGATGATGCGCGCTACTACATGGATTACACCGGCACCGGAAACAGCCTCAACGCCCGGCATCCCCAAGTGCTTAAACTCATCATGGACAGCCTCCGTTATTGGATTGAAGAGATGCACGTGGATGGCTTCCGCTTCGATCTGGCTGCTACGCTGGCACGAGAACTGCACGATGTGGACCGGCTCTCTGCTTTCTTCGACATCATTCATCAAGATCCGGTTATCTCCGAAGTGAAACTGATCGCCGAGCCGTGGGACGTGGGTGACGGCGGCTATCAGGTGGGGAATTTTCCGGCGGGTTGGGCCGAGTGGAACGGCCGTTATCGCGATACGGTCCGTCGCTATTGGAAGAGCGACGAGGGGCAGCTATCCGATTTCGGTTACCGGCTCACTGGATCGAGCGATCTCTATGATCGCGACGGCCGCCGCCCTTCCGCCAGCATCAATTTCGTGACGGCCCACGATGGCTTCACGCTGCAAGATCTGGTTAGCTACAACAGCAAGCACAACGAGGCCAACCAGGAAGACAATCGTGACGGCTCCAACGACAACTTCTCTTGGAATATGGGCGCCGAAGGCCCAACCGAGGATCTGGAAATTATCGAAAGGCGAGAGCGGCAAAAACGCAATTTCCTCACGACACTGCTTTTCTCGCAAGGCGTACCCATGATCCTGGGCGGCGATGAGATCGGCCATTCGCAAAACGGCAACAACAACGCCTATTGCCAGGACAATGAGACTACGTGGATCAATTGGTCCCTCGACCACTGCCAAGTGGCACTGCTGGAATTCACGCAAAAGCTGATTCAGATGCGCCGGGATCATCCGAACCTGCACCGCCGAAAGTTCTATCAAGACCGTGCGATTCGCGGCACCGAAGAAAGAGATATTGTGTGGCTGCGGCCCGATGGCGAGGAGATGACCGACGACGAATGGGGGCTGGGCTGGGTCCGATGTCTGGGCCTGATACTGAACGGCGAAACGTTGGGCGATGTGGACGAATCCGGCGAGCCGATCACCGACGACACCTTTCTGATCATGCTCAACTGCCATCATGAGCCAATTCAGTTTTACCTCCCCAAGCCTCCCGGAGCCGACAGATGGGAGGCCGTCATCGACACTAACAATCCGGCCCTGAATGTTGATACGCACTTTTTGGAGCCTGGAACAGCGGTGGAGCTGGTGCCGCTATCTCTCATTGTTTGCCGGGAACCCAGGCCGCCGAGTGTTCTGCAACTGTTGACGCCCGAACGCCAATGACACCGGGCCGCAGGCGATTCCCCATCGGTGCCGAAGTTACGGATGGGGGTGTTCATTTCCGCACGTGGGCCCCAGTCCATAAGCAGGTCGACGTGGTCATCGACGGTCGCGGGGTCTTCCCTCTCCGGGCGGAAGATGCCGGCTATTTCTCGGGGCTCGCCCAAAACGCGCAGGCAGGCTCACGCTATCGATACCGGTTGGACGGCGGCGAAGCGTTTCCAGATCCGGCTACTCGATACCAGCCTACCGGTCCACACGGTTGGTCGGAGGTGGTGGATGCCCGCCGCTTCCAGTGGACCGACACTCACTGGCGCGGCATTGCGCTTCCGGGCCAGGTGATTTACGAGATGCACATCGGCACGTTCACCAAGGAAGGTACCTGGCGGAGTGCTCAGCAGCAGCTGCGTCAATTGGCCGAAACTGGGATTACGGTTCTCGAATTGATGCCCGTCGCCGAGTTTCCGGGACGCTTCGGATGGGGCTACGATGGCGTGCAATTGTTCGCACCTACCCACCTGTATGGATTGCCCGATGACTTTCGCCGCTTCGTGGATGGCGCGCATTCGCTCGGAATGGGGGTAATCCTGGATGTGGTCTACAATCACCTGGGCCCGGACGGGAACTACATCGCGAAGTACGCGCCGCAATATTTTTCCGCTGACAAGACCACCGACTGGGGGCCGGCCATCAATTTCGATGGCCCGGACTCTGGCCCCGTCCGGGAGTTTTGCATCGCTAACGCGTGCTATTGGACCGAAGAGTTTCATCTGGACGGCTTAAGGCTCGACGCAACGCAGGACATCCACGACGCCTCGAGCGATCACATCCTAGGTGCAATCGCCCGCGAGGCTCGCAAACGTGCAGCCCCTCGTGATTTGATTTTCATCGCCGAGAATGAGCCGCAGCAGGTGAAGCTCGTCGAATCTCTTGAACAGGGTGGGTATGGATTGGATGCGCTATGGAACGACGACTTCCATCACAGCGCCATGGTAGCGCTCACGGGTCATAACGAAGCCTACTACACGGACTATTTGGGAACGCCCCAGGAATTCATTTCGTCAATCAAATACGGATATCTTTTCCAAGGTCAGCGCTACAAGTGGCAGAAAAAGCGGCGAGGCTCGGCGGCGCTCGACATTAACCCCGCAGCCATGGTCACGTTCATCCAGAATCACGATCAAATAGCGAATTCCGCCTATGGCAAGCGGTGTCATGCGCTGACATCGCCCGGAAAACTGCGCGCGCTTACGGCGCTGACGCTGCTTGCGCCCGGTACTCCCATGTTGTTTCAAGGTCAGGAATTCGCGGCGAGCAGTCCGTTCCTCTATTTCGCCGACCACGCGCCGGAACTCGCCGGGCAAATTCGCCAGGGCCGCGCCGAATTTCTGGCGCAATTCCCGAGCCTGGCTACTCCCGAGATGCAGGCGCGGTTCGCCGACCCCGGCGACCCATCTACCTTCGAGCGCTCGAAACTCGATCACTCGGAACGCCACACCCATCTTGAGATTTACGATCTGCATCGCGATCTATTGAAGCTCCGCCGCACCGAAGCTGCGTTTCGCGCGCAACGAAAGCATGCCGTGGACGGCGCGGTGCTCGCCAATGAAGCATTCGTCCTGCGCTTCTTCGAGCATGAGGGGGACGACCGGTTGCTGCTCGTCAACCTGGGCCCGAATCTGCATCTTGATCCGGCGCCGGAGCCTTTGCTTGCCCCACCGGCCGATTCGGAATGGGATCTGCTGTGGTCGAGCGAAGATCCGAAATACGGCGGCACGGGGACACCTGAAATTGAGACCGATGAAAACTTTCGAGTTCCCGGACAAGCCGCCGTTGTCCTGCGGCCGGTGCCATTAATCGCTAAACCCACCCATGCGTGATCTCGCGATCTACACATCTCAACCCGGCAAGCACGAGCGTGCCTTCAAGAGTGGACTGGACTGCGAATGGCTGGTTACGAATGGACTAGGTGGATACGCATCCGGCACATTGTCGGGAGTGATTGCGCGCCGCTATCACGGCTATCTCGTCGCTGCTCTGCCTGCGCCCTTTGGGCGCGTCGTGATGCTGAACGAATTGCTGGAACGCATCGAACTTCCGGATGGCCGCTCGGTCCAACTCAGCGGGCAGGACAGGGCTGGCGGCACCGCGAAGCCGCAGGCCACGGATTACTTGAGCGAATTTCGCCTCGAAAGCGGCTCGCCCGTCTGGCGCTATGAATTCGCAAACATCGTGTTGGAGAAACGGCTGGTTTTGCCGCATGGACAGAACACCGCGTACATCAACTATTCCCTCCTTTCCGGCGATCACAGCGTTCGACTGGTGCTCCGGCCCTCGATACACTTTCGGCCTCACGAAACACCGGTCGACGCGAAGCTGGAATCGTCATACTCTTTGACGGTTGCCGACGATCGCTACGAGGTCTCCGCCGGAGGGAATCTCCCGCCCTTGCGGCTTGCGCTAGAAGGACAAAACGCCGCGCTGACCGTGGACCGCATTCGCGTGGAGGAAGTAATCTACGCTTTCGAGCAACAGCGCGGGTATCCGGCCAGCGGGGATTTGTGGAGTCCTGGTTTCTTCCACGCCGAGCTTAGAAAGGAGTGTGATGCGACGCTCATTGTCTCCTCCGAGACCTGGGAAAACATGCGCGCGCTAACTCCTGCTCTCGCGTTTCAATCGGAGGCGGAACGAAAGCGCCGCATCCTCTCAATGGCCTCCCGCCAGATTGATAAAAGCGCTGACGATTTAATCGTCGATCACCCCACTGTTGCCGAGCTAGTATGGGCGGCGGACCAATTCATCATCACGCCCGCGGGCAGAACCGAAGACGCAACCCGCGCGCATGCGGTGGGAGACGAGGTTCGAACCGTCATCGCCGGATATCACTGGTTTACGGACTGGGGCCGCGACACCATGATTTCCCTCGAAGGCCTGACGCTCTCCACCGGCCGCTTCGAAGAGGCGGCCTGGATTCTCCGTACGTTCACTCACTACGTGCGCGATGGACTGATTCCGAACCTCTTTCCGGAGCGGCAAACAGAGGGCTTGTATCACACCGCCGACGCGACGCTCTGGTACTTCCACGCGCTGGATCGATACACGGTGCTGAGCGGAGATCGTTCGGTTCTACAGATGGCCCTTCCCAAGCTGATCGACATTTTCGAGAGGCACCTGCGTGGAACGGCGTTCGGCATTGGCGTCGATTCGCGCGATGGCCTGTTGACGCAGGGCGCCGAGGGTTACGCGCTCACCTGGATGGATGCCAAAGTCGATGGCTGGGTGGTCACGCCCAGGCGAGGCAAAGCGGTTGAGATCAATGCGCTGTGGTACAACGCATTGAAATTGTTGGAGGGGTGGCTGGCCGAAGAGAATGAGGCGGAACTGAAGCAACGCATTGCGGCGCTTGCTCGGCAAGCACGCGAATCCTTCAACGCGCGGTTCTGGAATGCATCGCAACAATATCTCTTTGACGTAATCGACGGGCCAGAGGGTGACGACCCCGCTTGCAGGCCGAATCAACTCCTCGCGCTCTCATTAAAACATCCCATTCTCGACGAATCCCGCTGGGCTCAGGTTTTAGAAATCGCGCGCGACAAGCTGCTCACACCGGTAGGTTTGCGATCGCTTTCACCGGATAACAAGAATTACAAGCCCAAGTATGACGGAGATCTCCGCGCCCGCGACGCCGCCTATCATCAAGGGACCGTCTGGGCTTGGCTGATCGGCCCTTTTATCGATGCGTGGCTCAAAGTTCATCCGGGTGACTTTGCAGGCGCCGGTAAATTTCTGGACGGCTTCGAGCACCATTTGAGGCAGGCTAGTGTCGGATCCATCAGCGAAATCTTCGATGCTGAGCCTCCCTTCACACCGCGAGGATGCATCGCGCAGGCCTGGAGCGTCGCTGAAGTCCTGCGCTGCTGGATCCTCTGCCGGATGCGCTGACCAGCACTTCAGAGACGTCCCATTAACGCCAGAATCAGAAGCACGATCAAAACCAATCCCAACCCGCCGCTGGGATAGTAACCCCAGCCCGTGCTGTATGGCCAAGTTGGAAGCGCTCCCAGGACTAAAACGATGATGAGGATCAGAAGAACTAGGCGCATAGGTTCTCCATCGCGGCGAAGGCAGTCTTGCCCGCATTCCGGGGTTGACGCAGCGGAATGGGGTCTAAGGCAGCGTCCAGGCGATCAGCCCGCTGTCGAAGGGCGACCATTTCATTCCAAAACTGCGTCAGCAACATCGGGCTCCGACGAACCTTCCCGTGTGCGCGCTGCAGACGACGTTCTTCAGCCTTCAAAGTTTTCAGCTCGAATGTAATGCTTTCGAGAAATTCATCTCGAGGGGCACTTTTTTGTATTCTCACGCTTCGTCTCCTTAACCGACGATCAAGACAGAGCAATCTAAGCACCATCGAACGACTAACGCTTATCCTGCTCTGGCTTGGCCGCTTTGCGGCTCGCAGGGATTTGTTGGGCGTGTTCTTGCACCAATTGCTACGGCATCTTTAGCGTAACTTTGACTCGCAAGAAACAGTTTCGCTGAGTAAGAGCTTCTAACTGTTACAGTACTATTGTGTTCCTGGATCTTCTCGGAATATAGTGATCGAGAGCCGCATCCCTGAAGGAATCCAAATGCTGAAAACGAATCTGCGGCGTGCTATTGGCTTGCTCGCCTTGACGAGTGCAGCTGCATTCGCACAGGCCCCTACCTCCTCAGCGTTGAGAATCAGCACTACAACGTGCGCGGGCGGAACTCAATACGCCGCTTATTCCGGTTGCACCATCGCCGCCGCGGGAGGCACCCCTCCGTACACGTTCTCTTGGTCCACTGCGCCCAGCTATGGATCGCTTCCGGAAGGCATGAGCCTCGATGCGAGCAGCGGAGCGATCACCAGTTCCCAGATCGGCGGCCAAGGCACTTATGGCGTTCAATTCATCGTGACCGATGCGGTAAATTCGACCGCGACTCAGAATATTAGTTTTGGCATTACCGGAAGCAACGCATTCCTGAAGTCCATTTTCCCGGCCAATTCGATTTTTCATCACCGGATGGACTTCGCCATCAGCGGCTTGCCGGTAGATACTTCCCCGGCCGCGCCCATCTATAGCGGTTACCTGCCCGAAACAATCAAGCCGTTCTTCGGAAATGCCTCGGCGGGACCACCCAATGGCATACCGGCCTTTGAAGTCCCGTGCAGCCAGGCCTATGTTCCGGTTACTACCGTGCCTTTAGGGTATCAGCATTACTTCACATCCGGCCCTATCCCACCGAATGCCCCGATTGAAGGCACTTCTAACAATTCGAACGCTACGAACTATATCGGCGATGGTCATGTGCTCATCTACCAGGAAGCTGGCTGCGGCAACGTGACGCCCGGTTTGTGGGAAATGTTCACGTCGCAGTTAGTGACTGGCGGAGCATGGGAGGATGACTCCAATGCGCTCTGGCCCGATGTCGCCACGAACGCATTGACGACGCAAGGAAAGGGGACGGCGGATGCGGCCGGCCTTCCCATCGCGCCGCTGTTGCTGAACGCCGATGAAGTGATTGGAACCGGTACCCCCACGTCTCCCAACGGCGTCGTCCGGCATCCGACGCGATTTACGCTCAACCATATGTTGAACAATTGGGTATGGCCCGCAACCGAGACAGCGGGCGTGGGTAGCTGCACCGGGGTTCCGACAGGAACTCTGCTGTCTCAATCCTCGCCGCCTTCCGCCTGTAGCTTTAGCGGACCAGCGGGCGAGATCTACCGGTTGAAGGCATCGGTAGCGAATCCATCCTGCACGGCCACCAGCCCACAAGCCGCCATCATTATCAGGGGCCTAAGGCACTTCGGGATCATCCTGGCTGACAACGGAGACTCTGGCGGATTGATAGGGACGCCTGACACGCGATGGAACGACAACGATTTATCGTGCCTTAGAAATTTGACCCTGGCGGACTTTGAGCCGGTGAATGTTTCCAGTTTAATGATCTACAAAGATAGCGGGACCGCGGACGCTCGGGACCAACCGCGTTGATCGCATTCTTACCGGCGCAGGCTTGACATGGGCTGCGGTTAGCTGGCACGATCACCACATGCAGAGAGCGTCGGTCTTACCGCTGGCTGGTCTTTTGTTCCTCGCATCGGCCACGGCCGGTATCGCGACCGCTCAGACCAGCAACCCGCGCCGGACCGTCTGGGACGGTGTGTACACGGAAGCCCAAGCTGCCCGCGGCGTAATGGCATTCGGCCAAAGCTGCGCGGGCTGTCATGCGTTGGCTGCAGAAGGCAAAGCGCCGCTGGTGGGCCAACCATTCTGGAAGAGCTTCGCTCAAAAAACCGTCGGCGATCTCGTGGAGTACGTCAGCGCCAACATGCCGAACGGCAGCCCGGGTTCCCTCTCTGAGCCCACCTACCGGGATATCGTCGCACTCATGCTGAAATCCAACGGTTTTCCCGCTGGAACCGCTGAGCTGGCGCGCGATACAAGCGCCAACGTTCAGATTGTGCAGAAAGACGGACGTACCGATCTTCCGGCCGATGCCCTGGCTCGCGTGGTGGGATGTCTGGCTAAGAGCGGAGACGGCTGGGTGGTAACGCGGGCCACAACCCCAGAGCGGGCGGAGAGCATTGCAGCCGGCGCAGACGCTACCAGGCCGCTTGGCAATCGAACCATCCCACTGAAGTTCGTCGTGACGCGGCTGGATCCGCTATCGGGATCGCGTGTCGCGGTAAACGGGCTCCTGATCGGCGACGGTGGCGCGGACGGCATCAACGTGACGGCCGTGAAACGCGTCGCCGAGAAGTGTCCCTAACGGGTTCTACCTAGAGATCTACCCGGCCCGTACTCGCTCCGAGCTTATCGATTTCGGCGCCGCCTAAGTGCGCCATCGCCAGCAACAGGTTCGCGGTTGGCGTATCCTGAGCGACGATGTGCCGGTTGCCTTTCATCCTGCCGCAAGCGCCGCCCACTAGCACCGCCGGCGGATTGTTGCGATCGTGCTGGTTGCCGTTGCTCATGCCGCTGCCCCAATACAAAAGCGAGTGATCGAGCAGGTTTCCGTCGCCCTCTTTGGTGGCCTTCAGCTTGTCGCAGAAATCGGCGAACTTTTGGATTTGATAGGTGGCAATCTTGGCGTATTTCGCGAGCTTCTCCGGATCGTTGCCATGATGGGAAATGGTGTGATGCTGTTCGGGAATGCCGATATGCCCGTACGCGCGATCGCTGGCCTCATGACCGGTCATGAAGGTGAAAACGCGGCTGATGTCGCCCTGATACGCCAGGTGCATCAGGTTATAAGTGATGGTCATGTGATCGTCGAACGCTTCCGGCAAGCCAACCGGCGCTTCCGGATTGCCGGTGATAGTGCCGAGACGAGACTCCATCCGCTGGAGCTGGCTCTCGACGTCGCGGATGTTGCCGAGATACTCATCGAGGATGGCGCGATCCGGCGCTCCGAGCGACCGTTTCAGTTTCGCGGTCTCTTCGGTCACCGAGTCCAGCAAGCTCTGCTTTTCCTTCAGGCGAGCGAAACGCCGCTCAGTGGAATCCGTTTCGCCAAACATGCGCTCGAACGTAACGCGTGGATTGATCCCCACCGGCAGCGGGCTCTCATCATCGCGCCAGGACAGTGTATTGAAGAACGTGCAGGCGAAACCGTCGCAGGCCCCAACCGCGGTGCCCATGTCCTCGGTACCGACTTCAATCGAGCGCAGTGGCGTATCCGCTGCCACCTGATCCGCTACGAACTGGTCGACGGTCTTTTTCGATTCAATCTTTCCAAAAGAGTCGCCCCTCCCGTCGCGGCGCACGGCTGGCCCTACGCCATTCAGGAACGCCGAGCTGGCGCCGAGATGGACCGATTCGCCCCACGGCGCTTTCATCTTGCTGACCGTGACGAGCTGATTGCGGAACCCCTCGAGCGGCTGCATGACCGGCTTGAAAGCGAAGTCGCTCCCCTCCGCATCGGGATGCCAGGTAGTGGGAAACACGCCACAAGGGAAGTAGACCGCACCGAAACGGAATGGAGATTTCGGCGCCGCCGACAGCGCGGGTAGCATGGCGTCCAAGAACGGCAATGCGATCGAGGCGCCCAAGGCCCCACGCATGAAAGTGCGTCGCGAAAGGTGCTTCTTCGTAATGATCATGGCTGCTCCCTCTTTGATCGTGAAGTATTGTTCGATCTTGCAAGTTTTACAGCATCGGCCTGCGCATGGGCCGTTTCCGTCGGTTCCAACTTCGTGCGCATCTGAAACGGCGCACTCTCCACTATTCCTATGATAACCGAGGATAGCTCGTAATTGTTCTGGGCGGCCTTCCTGACGATGCGGCGAACTACCGGCATGTCGGCGGGCTCCAGCCCGCGCCCCAGCGCGTAGGTCAACATCTTTTCGGTGACGACAGTCACGAAGGCGTCAGGCCGGCTCAGAATGGCCTCGCGCAGAGCTACCGGCCCCGTGACCTGAGTTCCGTCCGCGAGCGTGCCAGCCACGTCCAGCGGCGCGCCATCGGCTCCTTTATTCCGCCACACCCCCACCGAATCGAAGTTCTCGAGCGCGAATCCGGCCGGATCGATCACGCGATGGCAGCCCGCACAGGGCTGGTTCTTGCGGTGCAATTCCAGTTGCGCACGCACCGTCTTGGGGACCTTCGAATCCTTGTTGCTTTCGTCCAGCGAGGGGACGTTCGGCGGCGGAGGCGGCGGGGGCGTGTTCAGGAAAGTGCTGAGCACATACTTGCCGCGGTAAACCGGCGAGGTTCTGGTCGCGACGGACGTCATCGCGAGGACACTTCCCTGCCCCAGCAGACCGCGGCGATTGGGATCGGTGAGCTGGACGCGCCGGAATTGTGGGCCGTAGACGCCCGGGATGCCATAATGCCGGGCGAGCCGTTCGTCTAAGAAGGTGTAGTCCGCGCTCAGAAGCTCAAGAGCACTGCGGTTTTCACGCAAGATGTAGCCGAAGAACATCTCGGTCTCGGTGCGGAATCCCTTGCGGATGTTGTCGTCGAAATCGGGGAACATCAGGATGTCCGGGACAACCTTCGACTCCAGGTTGCGAAGCTGCAGCCATTGCCCGGTGAAATTGTTCACCAGGGCGTCGGAACGGTCATCGGCGAGCATGCGGTGCACCTGTGCGCTCAGCGCTTCCGGCTCCCGCAGCCGCCCGGCTGCCGCCGCATCCAGCAGCTTCTCATCGGGAATGCTACTCCATAAGAAGAAGGACAGGCGCGAGGCAAGCTCAATGTCGCTGACCGGATGCGCGACGCCGGCGCGGGCGCCTGCAGGGTCGCTCTCGATTCGATACAAAAAGTAAGGGCTCGAAAGAACGCGCGCGACGCCGGCGCGAATCCCATCGTCGAAACTGCCACCGGGCTTTCCTGCCTCTGGTTGGCGCGCGTGCCTGTAAAACGAAAGTGGCGCCTCGACGTCGTCCGGCGTTACGGGACGCCGATACGCCCGGCGTGCAAGATTGGTAAGAATCTTCACCGCACAGGCGTTCTCATCTGGAGTGGCACCCGCAACGGTCTTGGCCGCAACGCGGCTGGCGCTTGCGACGGGATGACAGACAAAGAGCCGCTGCCGGCTGGGCCCTTCGCTGAGGCCGTGCACATTGTACGGGCCGTCGATGGAAACGGTTCTCAGCTTCGGCAAGCCTGCCACCATATGGACTTCCTGGCTGTCGCGCCGCGCCGGCTCCCAGACGTCCTGCAACTGGGCAGGCCGCTCTTTCCACGTAAAGCCAACTTCATGCGGACCAGCGGTGACCCGCACGCGTCCCGTCATCCGTTTGTCGATCACGGGTTGAGCCGCGGCCAAATCCTTGGCCTGCATTGCGTCATCACCGGGACCTCCAATTGGAGCTGAATACACTTCGGCGCCATCCAGGGTGATGACGAAGGTATACGGAATGTCGTTTCCTTCTACGCCTGCGTAGCCTTCCTGAACGCCTCGCACCAGCCGGCCCGACAGTTTATACTCGGCGTCGGCCGGAAAAACTTGATGGATAACGGTGCCGCCCACCGTTCCGATCGGCAGCCCGGCGATATATCCGTTCTGGCTGAATTCGCGGCTGATGGAATGCTCGGTCGTCCCCGGCCTCACCTGCGGATCGCCCACGGCCATGGCACTGACGCGCTCGGCGGCGTTGACGTATCCCTCAAGCAGCAGCGGCGAGGTTTTCAGAGCCGTCGCGATGTTGTCGAATCCATATTCGGCGCCGTCGGTCGGCAAAAGGTCGCTCACGTCAATGTCCACCGCCACCAGGTCGCGGACAGCGTTCGCATACTCGGCACGATTCAGACGATGCACCACGTAGCGGCCGGGGGTGCCGTGGCCTTCCCAGGCGCGATCGAGCGATCCAGCGAGCCAGCTCGTAAAACGTGCGTACTCGGCCTCGGTGGGACGCGGAACGCCGGGAGGTGGCATGGCACGCACACTCAATTTCCGCAACACTCTTTCCCATGTCTCCGCATGCCCCATCAGATCGTCGAAGGCCGCCGCTTCCAGATTGATCGGAGCCTCTGCGGGATTCACCACACGTTTGCTGTGACACGCGATGCAATACTGATTCACGAATGCGCGGTATTTGGCTTCCTCCACCGTTGTCGCGGCCTTGGATGGCGCAGCACCGGTCTGCGCCCCAAGCGGAACACCAATGCCGAGGGCGAGCAGCGCCGCAGTAAATACGATGCTCTTCCGGTTTCTCATGGAGCGCTTGTCACCGCCGCCGCTGTGGGAGTGTCTTTCTTATCCTTGTCATCGACTTTCTTATCCTTGTCATCAACCTTCTTGTCGGCCGGCGGCGGAAGCGGCGGTGGCTGCGGCGCAGGATCGTTGGGACCAAGATGCATCAGCTCCCGCACAGCGGCGATGACTTCCTCTTTTGAATTGTGCTTCGGTTTGTAGACGTCCTGATCGCCCATGTCGAGCGGATCCGCTTTCTTGGGTTTTTCGGCCAGAAGCAGGGGTGTCAGATTGTCCTTGTTGACGGCGTCCAGCTTTCCACCGGCAGCGGCGATCGCACGAATCATCGGCACCTGCTCCGCCTCTACGGCCTGATGGAGCGGTGTCGAGCCATCGGCTGCCTTAGCATTCGGATCGGCCCCGGCCGCCAGCAGGAGCTTGAGAGCCTCCAGCGGATCGCGGCTGCCGGGCTCGCGGAACTCCGGCGGACCAATGCGCGTAAAACCGGGCCCGCCCGCGATCGGTGCGCCTAGACCCCCTTTTATCGAGGCCATCAACGGTGTCTTGCCGATGTTCGGATTCGGGCGGCCGGCACCAGCAGGTTTGCCGTCCTTAGGCTTGACCTCGCTCGGGCTCCATTCGATCTTCGCGCCTTTGGCCAGCATCAGCTTGAGGACTTCCACGTCGGCCGCAGTCGCAGCGCGGTAAAACGGCGAGCTGTTGATGGAAACGCCGCAGCACAGCGTGGTCGAATGCAGAGCGCCGATGAATGGCTTATTCACGTCCGCGCCAAGGTCTAGCAGCACCTTCACCAGCCCCAAAGAAGTCAGATTATTCGGATGAGTGGGTTGCATGCGGGAGCCATCGTGCGCACGCATGTCGATGGTGCCGTCGTGCATGTCCACGGCGAAGAACAAAGCTCCGTCGTTGGGATCGGCGCCCAGGTCAAGCAGCTCCTTGGCCAGATCGAATCGGTCATTGACAATGGCGACGACGGTGGCACTGGCGCCATCAGCGTTGGTCAGCTTCGGATCGGCGCCACCCTTGATCAGCGCTTCGGCAACATCGGTGTGTCCGTTGCGAACGGCGAACATCAGTGCCGTAAAGCCGCCTGAAGGATGGTCCGCGTCTTTGCGCTCGGTGATGGTGGAGACGTGCGCCTTGAGGTTGGCATCGGCGCCGGCGGACAGCAGAGTATTCACCACTTCCAAGTGACCTTCGGCAGCGGCCCACATGAGCGCCGTCTCTTCCTGATACGGATCCGCGGCGTTGACGAAGGAGCCATGCGAGAGCAGTAATTTGACCGCGTCCACGCGGCCGGTGCGCGAAGCAGCCATCAGCGGCGTTTCGCCTTCCGGATGCCAACGCGTGGGGTCCGCTCCCGCATCGAGCAACGCCTGGATCACCTCGACGTCGCCGTTGCGGCTGGCCTGCAGAAGAGGAGTTACGCCGTAATGGTTCGCCGCGTCAACCGAGGCTCCCGCCGCAACCAGCGCCTTCACCATTTCCGCGTCGGAGCGGAAGGCCGCCCACAGCAGCGCGGAGGAGCCATCCTTGGCGGGCGCATTTACATCCGCGTGCTCCTTGATCAGCTTGCGGACGGCAGTCAGGTCATCGGTTCTGGCGGCATCCGCCACCGGGCTGGCGCTGATGTTGGAAGCAGCTTGTAGTAAGGAATTAGGTCCCACCAACACGAACCCAAGCATGAGCGGCATGCAGCCCCATACGTACAGCAGCGGTCTTGCATACGATCTTCTGGCCGATTGCATCGCTACTCCTCCCTATTGACTCGCACAATTAACATATATCTTGCAGGCGCGCAGTGCAAGGCCCCCATCTTCCGCCAGCCGGACACCTATGCCGTCATTCAGGGACCGCTGTACACAGATCGCCCGACGCCCGGGCGTGCGGTGAGTGCGATGCATGCCGGCCAAGTCATAAATCTGGAAGTAGAAGCCTCGCCAATTTGGGAGCACCGAAGTGCGCGCGCAAGGCGCTGGACGTGCTCCAACGCCTCGGCCGCGATCCTGAATGAACCGAATTAAATCAGAACGTAAATCGTCCCACGAGCTGGCCGGACCTGGGTTGAGCCCCGGCTCCCATCACCGTGTTGATGTATCCATAGCCACCGGTCAACACTCCGCCGCTAGTCGTCAAAGGGCTGAAAATGGTTGCCGGCGACCCGCCAGGAGCCAGCCCCTGGTTACCGGTCTGTGGCGGCGAAAGGAACAGACGGTTGAAGATGTTCTGGAATTCGGCGCGGAGGAAGAAATTGTACCTGCCTTCCTTGCCGAACCGGAAATTCCTGCCGAAACGCATTGACTCGGCGGGAGGGCGGACCGAGCCGGGAAAATCCGCCTGGTCGTATCCAGGGCTCATATCCCAATAGCCGCCTTTTTCGGAATACCAGCTTAGGGGCAGAAGCTGAAGGGCGCCGTTCGCGGCGCGATGCAGATAGGTGAACGAATGGTTTCCCGAGCCGATGGCGTAATCGACCTGTTTTTCGTCGACATTCGTCTCTTTGCCATCGAAGCCGATCTGCCAGCGCCGCTGATAGGAACGGCCATCGCGATTCGGGAACAAGTTCCGGCCGCAATCGGGCGAATGACCGTCCCATGCCCGTTTTGTGGAATCCAGCCGCGAGATCCGCATGGCAGCCGGTGCAAACCGCCGCGTTCACGTAGGCATTTTGCTGCTCAGGTGAGGAATGCGGTTGCTGATGTTTTTTGTAAACCCACGCCACCACCGCAATGGCCAATACGAGCGCGGCCACCGCGATGACTACTCGGCGCTTCGAAAAGATCATCGACGTAGCCTTGTAGTCTACCGTTTCCCGCGCCCTGGGGTAAATGCTCCGACTCTTTGGCGCCGCTGTGTCAAGGAGATTGGTGGGGGATCGATCTGAGATCGATTCGTCGGTGTCTAAATGGTTGATGACCCTCATTCGCAGATCAGCGGTTCTCGCTATCGTGCTCATCTTGCTCGCGGCTTACGCCAGCGGCATCTATCTATATCGCGTAAAGTGCAATGCGGATAGCGTTCTCCGCATCGCATACGAACTTACGCTAGGCGGCCGTCCGCCGACAATTCAGGAGCTTCGGCAGCGTTTTGGAAGCGCGTTGAGGCCGAACGCCCCATGTGCCCCTGACGGCTGCGACTACGATCTATTTGTGTCAAACCGGGTGTTGGCGGCGATTGGTCTGATCCCATACGGCACGCTCAGGTCGTCTTTCTGGGTAAAAAATGGTGTTGTGGATGCGAGCAGCCTGGAGTTCTGGACGGGCCGGGCTTTCTATTACGTCATCGTCCACTATTGTGACCACTGTGATTCATTAGAGATTAATCCCTGGAGGGACTCGTCTCCAATAGATAGGACCGGCTCGGTAGAGATCGGTTACGCTGCGTCCGAAGCCGACAAACGCAAGGCTATGGCCCTGGACACTGAGTGTCTTTCGCGATTACGTGGATGCAATCTCGCCGAGTTGGTTCCTGAGCTGTGGCGCCAAACTTCAGCCACAACGATCGGTTGCCGGATTCCGAACCATGAGGGCACCGTCGATACCATACCAAATCGGCATTAGAGTAGTGAACTTCATTGCCGAGGAGATAGCGTACTCAATTCGCCGCGATGACATACCCAGCCCGTTGGCTTTTCGCATTAGCACTACTACTTGCGATTGCATCCTGCGCTCGCGGCGCGGCTGTGCGCTTGGAGAAGATTTCAGCTCACCCTATTTCTTAAGCATTGCCATTCGTATTTTGCTTCATAAACCGTCATCGACGGCAGCCTCGTAGTTTATCGTTTTCTGCACATTTGAGTAAACTGTTCGGGCGCCGGCTGGACAAAATTCGCGGAGTAGCATAAGATCTGGAAAGCCTTTACCACTCGGTAACCTTGAGGCTGTCACGCCTAAGCAACTTCCGTATTGTCAGCGAAGTGAATCCTTTGCCCTTGCTCCCAACGAGCCAATCGTAGGCGCGCAGGGTCTGGCTTTTCAGTAAAAGGGCTGAAGTTCAATTTTCGGGCGATAAGCCCTTCAGGGGTGATCAATGGTTTTCTCTTTACGGTCCTGCGGACGCGCGGTTGTCCTCGTTTGCCTGTTCCTGTTTGGTGTTGCCCAACTTGCCCACGCAACGTTCAGCCTGACATTTCAGGGGACAGTTCAGACCGTCAATACGGGAGGGAGCATTACTCTCAATGCACCCGCGGCCCTGGTTGTGGACCCGGCGGGCGATATTTACATCGCGGATGCCGCCCTTGACCAAGTCGTGGAAGTGAACGCACAGGGTACTGCGTCGGTGCTTGCCATTAGCGGCTTGAGCCCAGCACTGAGTTCTCCTTCGGCCATCGCGATCGACGGGGCGGGCAATCTTTATATCGCGGATACGATTAACAACCGCGTGGTAGAGGTCAACCCCTCGGGAGTCGCATCCACGATTAGCACCGGCGGCGTAACACTTCTTAGCCCGAGAGGCGTAGCGCTGGACCAATCCGGAGATATCTTCATCGCAGATACCAGCAACAACCGGATTGTCGAGGTTCTTTCTGGAGGTTCTGCGGCCGCTCTCAGCATCACCGTTTCAGCTAGCCCATCTACTCTCAGCAGTCCCAAAGGCCTGGCGGTGGATGTATCCGGAAATCTCTATATCGCGGATTCCGGCAACAATCGTGTCGTGACAGTGGCGTCGGGGAGCACCACTGGCGTGGTCTTCAGCACTGGACAACTAAACCCGGCTTTGAGTAACCCCAGCAGCGTAGCCGTAGACCGCGTTGGAAACGTCTACATTGCGGACACGGGCCATAATCGCATAGTGGACGTGGATACCGCGGGCGACGGCAACATTCTACTCAATTCCGTCTTTCTTCAGGGGACCACGCTCAGCGGACCTAGGGGAGTTGCAATCGACAACTTCGGCGCGGTATATGTTGCCGATACGGGAGACAGCCGAGCCTTGGTTGTTGACCCATCGTTAGGTGTGGGCGATTCCTCCTCCTTGAACCAAACGGCTGTAGGGTTTGGCCATATCAGTCTGGGTTCTTCGACACCAACGTCCTTCATCCTGAGTTTCAGCGTCGGATACCCGGTCGATAGCTTGGGTACCGTGAACGCATTTACCTCCGGAACGCAGAACCTTGATTTTCAGATCGTGAGCGGTGCAAATACAACCTGCAACGGCGCGCCCTCGGTCACCTATTGCACAGTAGAGGTCAGTTTTCTGCCCACTGCGCCCGGTCTCAGAAACGGAGCGCTGGTGCTCTTTGATCCGGATTCCAATCCCGTCCTTACCGTTCCTCTGTACGGATTTGGCGATGCCCCGGTGGCGGTTTTAGCCCCCAATACGGGAACCGTAATCAGCACCGGAGGCGTACCCCTAAGTTTCCCTTTCCAAATTGCTCTGGACGGTGCGGGAAACATCTATAGCGCCAATAACGGAGGAAATCTGGTCAAGATTCCCGCTGGTGGAGGCTCCGCAACGGTGGTGTCCCCCAGCGGGTACACCTTCGGCAACGAAGTTACTGGCGTAGCTGTCGATGGCGCCGGCAACCTGTTCATTAGCGACCACCTAAATAGCCGCATCATCGTGATAACTCCGGGCGGTGTTGCATCCGTATTGTCGATCGCCGGCTCGGCCCCCGTATTGGGCTATCCTACAGCCCTGGCCTTTGATGCTGCCGGAAATCTGTACATCTCCGACTACGGCAACGGCCGTATCGTCGAGGTCTCGTCCCTCTATGTGAGCGGGTCCACTTCCACGGGCCTCGGAACGGTGATCGGCACGGGAAGCTACACCACCAGCTCAACTGGAATTACCGGGGTAGCGGTCGACTCCCAGGGGAACGTCTACATCCCAGACGGCTACGCTGGTTCCGATCCCAGCCGCGTCATTAAGGTGACGGCAGCCGGAGTGGCTTCGCTGGTGACTCCAACTGGGATTACCTTCAGCCGCCCTGAGGGCGTCAGCGTAGATGGCATGGGGAATATCTACGTTGACGATGGAGGTAACAACCGCATCGTGGAAATCACCACGGCAGGCGTCGCCTCGGTGCTGGCAATTAACGGCCTTCCAAGTCCGACAACTCTGGGCTCTCCCTTTGGGGTCACAGTGGATCCGTTTGGGAATCTGTATATTCCGGACTCGGGTAACAATCGCGCCTTATTCGTAAACGTTTCGGGAGCTGCCCTGACGTTCCCGACCACGGCTACCGGCGCCACCAGCGCGGCCCAGACAGCGACGGTCACCAACTTGGGAAATCAGCCTCTGGTTTTCTCCACGAGTCCCACCTATACGGCCAACTTCTCCCACAACTCAGGCGATGAAAATCCCTGCACCTCGTCCACGTCGCTCTCGCCGGGCACAAATTGCGATGTATCGGTCTTGTTCACGCCGCAATCGATTGGCAGCCTGAGCGCCGGCATCACCGCGATCAACAATTCGCTCAACGTCAGCGGCAGCACCGAGCAAGTTTCCGTGAGCGGGACCGGGTTTGGCTCCGTCCGAAGCACAACGACAACGGTTACGGTATCGCCCGTGTCGTCCACTTATGGCCAGCTTTTGACCTTTACCGCCACGGTGTCCGCGGAAGAGCCAACCGATGTTCCGTATCGGCCGAGGGGAGTAAGCAGGCCTACCGGCACAGTGACGTTTACGGACTTGACCACCTCGACAACGCTGGCCTCGAATGTGAGCCTGACTTTGGGAGTGGCAACGCTCAGTCTCAGTACGCTCGGAGCGGGCAGCCACACCATCCATGCGGTCTACACCCCGACGGGCAATTTCTCGACGAGTAACGGCAGCGTGGCTTTGACCATCGACAAGGCCGCCACTAGCACGTCGATTACGCTCTCCGGCCGCACGTTGACGGCCGCTGTTACGGTGATCGCGCCAGGCGCCGGGACTCCCACAGGCAGCGTGCAATTTCTGAACGGCAACTCGGTGCTGGGAACCGTGTCGCTGAGCGGCGGAACGGCGGCGCTGACGCTGGCCGTAACCCCCTCCTCGTTTACATTCACGGCCGCTTATTCCGGCGACGGCAATTTCAACGACAGCAGTTCGGCCGCTGTCAACTCGCCGCCCGCATCGTTCGTGTCGCTGACGAGCAGCGTCAACCCGTCCGCACTTGGCCAAGCGGTGACGTTTACCGCGGCCGTGAGCGGCCAGCCGCCGACCTCTGGATCTGCAACCGGAACCGTGCAGTTCTCCGATGGAGCAACGTCGCTCGCGAGTGTCAGCGTTTCGGACGGACTAGCCGTCTTCAGCACTTCGGCGCTGACCGGCCGCTCGCACAACATCATCGCTCGATACAGCGGCAACAGCACCTTCCCGTCCGCTCAGGCCACGCTCGACCAAACCGTCAACGCGCCTGTGACGATGATGATATCGGCGGCTCCCATGGCGCCCGTCTTCGGCCAGACAGTAGTTCTCACGGCCAGCGTTGGCGCTACCGTGCCGGCGGGATTCCAGGCGCCCACAGGTCAGGTGACGTGGGTGGAACTCGCCTCCGGCACATCGCTCGGGACGGCCCCGCTGTCCTCGGGAATAGCGACCCTCAGCCTGAATTCGCTGGTTGCAGGGACACATACCATCACTGCTCTATACAGCGGCGACGCGACCTGGAGCATTACTAGTAGCGCATTGACCGTCACGGTCTCGCGGGCGACTTCCAGCAGTGCGGTTTCAATCGCGCTCGTTTCGGGCCAACTGATGCTCACGGCCAACGTGTCCGCGGTTGCGCCGGGGGCAGGAACGCCCACGGGCGGCGTTCAATTTGTGGATGTAGCGAAGAACGCCATCGTCGCCACCGCCAGTCTCTCCAGCGGGAGGGGATCAGCGACCATCGGAACGGGCGCTATCGCCGGCGTGCTGGGCCGTCCGATCGCAGCCGTGTATTCGGGAGACTCCGACTTCGATGGGAGTAAGTCCGCGCCCCTGCCGGCCCTTCTGAACGCGGCCTGGAACTTTTCAGGCGACTTCGCCCCCGATGAAATCGCTAGCCTTTACGGCATCACCGGCCTGACCGGCAATACTACGGCCACTCCTCCGCTGACCACCTCACTGGGCGGGGCGACGGTAACGATCACGGATAGTTCGGGCGCCGTGAAATCGGCGCTGCTATACGGCGTGTACGCCTCCGCGGGCCAGATCAACCTATTGGTTCCCACTGGCACCGTGCCGGGCCTTGCAGTGGTGACCATCACTCTTCCGGGCGGCACCATCACAACCATTGTCAATATTGTCGCGACGGCGCCCGGGATTTTCACGTCCGGTATGAACGGGCAAGGCAATTATGCGGGTCAGGTGGTATACGTGCACCCAGACGGCTCGCAAACGATAGTGAATTCCACTGGTCCGATCAGCCTGGCCGCCGGCAACCAGGTATATCTGGTGCTCTACGGCACCGGACTTCGCCATGCGAAGTCAGTGACGGCTACGGTGAACGGTGCAAGCGTGCCGGTGATCTACTTCGGCGCACAGGGTAGCGCTGACGGTGTTGACCAGATCAACGTGGGTCCGCTGCCTGCCAACCTGGCGGGGGCAGGCGTCGTCAAGCTCGTGATCGCCGCGGACGGTCAGGCGGCGAATACGGTGACATTGAACATCCAGTGACCAAAGATCACTCCCCCGCGATGATATACTCAGCCCGTTGATTTTTGCATTAGCCCGGAAGTTTTTTCAGTCGGTATTGCCGCTTGCGATCGCGTCCTACGCCGCCGGCGCGGAGTTCGTAGGAAACCAGGCATGCGCAGCCTGCCACCCGGCCATCTACCGTAGTTTCCTCAGGACCCCGATGGCTAACGGCAGCGGGCGCGTGGGAACAGGCCAGCCGATCGAGCATTTCGATCGTACTGAGTTTGCCGATACAGGCGGCGCCTTTACGTACCGCGTTGGCCAGGACGCCGGGAAATATTTCTTCGTGTTTCGACAGAAGAACGCTCAGCAACCGGGCACCTCATCGCAAATGCAGGGCCGCCGTCAACTCGAATATTTTGTGGGAAGCGGAGCCGCCGCGCGTAGCTATCTTTTGAGCTACCAGGGTTTTTTGTATGAAGCGCCCGTCGCGTACTATAGCAACTCGGCTTCGTGGAAATCCCCGCCTGGCTACGCGGCGCTCGACTATCCTTATCTGACACGGCCCATCCGGCCAGGATGCCTGGTGTGTCACGCGAGCGGGATGCAGCCGATTCCGGGCACTCAGAACGCCTACGCCTCGCCTCCGTTTCGGGAAGGCGGTGTATCCTGCGAGCGCTGCCACGGCGCGGGAAGCGATCACATTGCCACCGGCAAACCGATGTTAAATCCGGTCAAACTTGCTGCCACCGAGCGAGACAGTATTTGTGAGCAATGCCATCTTTCGGGCGAAATCCGCATACCGAAAGCGGGCAAAGACGATCTCGCATTTCGCCCCGGCGATCGGCTGGCGGACGATCTCACGGTTTTCGTACGCTCCGGTTCGCCGTCACAGATGAAGGTTACGAGCCACGCCGAGGATCTGTCGCAGAGCGCTTGCAAGCGAGCCAGCGGGGGAAACCTATGGTGCGGCACTTGCCACGATCCCCATTCCGTTCCGGCCGCCAGTAATAAGGCCGCGTACTTTCGCGCCAAGTGCCTCACTTGCCACCAGACTTCCGCTTGCCCCGCGCCGCGAACGACACGCCTGGCCAATGGCGATAATTGCGTGGCCTGCCACATGCCGCGCAATCCTCCGAGCGACGTCGAGCATGTCGTTTTCACGGACCATGCCATCCGGCGGCGCGCTCGGCCCCCAGGTGGTTCCTTGCCGGCAGACGCCGATCTGGTTCCCTTCTGGGGCGGCGCGGCCAACACCCGTGACTTGGGACTGGCTTACGCCATGCTGGGCTTGGGCGAGCAGAACCCCACATACCTGGAGCGCGCGTTCCATCTGCTGCAACAGACTGAGGCGAGCGGCGGGGCCGACGCACTGACGCTCGCTTATCTCGCCGAGTTCTATCGCGACCGCAAGGACGACGCGCATGCACTGCCTTTGTATGAGAAATCCTGGCAAATGGATCCCACTCAATCCGCCGTCGCCTCAGCGCTAGGCGCATACCAAATGCAGCGTGGCAACGTCCAAGAGGCCATCCAATTTTGGAGCCAGGCTCTGGCCATCAGCCCAGCACTGGTTCTGGTGCGCACTAATCTTGCCCGCGCGCTGCTGCGCACCGGCCACGCCGACGAAGCTCAGGCGACGTTGCGGCAGGCCTTGGAATTCCAACCGTCGTTTCACGAGGCCCGGGATCTGCTGAACAGCATCGCGAAATAAACTGGCGGCGATCCGCGCCGCTCTGAGCAGGCTGGCTGTCCTTGTCCGCTAGCCGCGGGGGGCGCGGGCGCCAATGGGGACGGCCTTCAGCCCGAATGCCTTCTCGAAAAACGTGCCAATATCTTCGCCAGGATTCTTCTTGGGTACCCTCACGATGCCGAGTTCGATGTCGATCGGATCGCCGGTGCGGAGGCCGATGAGCAAGGGGGTGAAAACCGGGTATGCGGTCATGGCGGTCTCGCGGGACAACTGCATCGGACGGCCATCACGAATTCGATAGACGGTGAGCCGCCGCGCCGAGAGCGTATCCAGGGCCAGATTCCAACGGTCTCGCATGTAGGGCTGATGGCCGTCGCGGAGCACCTGGTTGACCACAACCAGATCGCTCTCGGCCAACGTGGCTCGCTCGGCGATCAGGCAGTTGCCCGCGGCGATCCGGATCTTGGCTTCGTCGAGCAACTGTCTTTTATTGAAAACGTTCAGTTCGCTCTGCCGAATCACCCCGTCCGGTAGCGTAACCGGAGGACACGAGGCGCGCTTCTCGACGCGATAGCGGATGACGGGTTGCGCCAGATCGATTGGCGAGTCATGATCCGCTGGGCTTGTTGCTTCCAGAACGGATTCCGCCGTGCCGGTGTAGAGGAGGCGCTGGCAAAGGGTGAGGCATAGCACTGGATTCCCGCTGGCCGCACGCCGGTCCTGCAGCAACGCGATCGCTCGAACGCCCTCCTTGTCGCCGATCCACGGATGATCGTCCGCCGACAGTTGCGCCCAATCCCTCATCAGCGGCCGATTGATCTGCCAGGCTGCGGCCGTCGCCAGGCCAAGAATCAGAAGCGCGAACCCGGCGTAAGCGCACAGGCGAGCGGCGACGCTGAGACGGCCAAACAGGGTAACTGCAACCAGGCTGGCCACGCCGGCGACGAACACATAGGGCGCGGCGATGAGCACCACACCGGGCACGATCAGGAAGAGCAGGCCGAGGACAATGGCCCCCGGCACCAATGCCACGCCCGTGAGAATCGCCGACACCAGGCATACGCGAACCAGTACTTTGCGCATCCGTGCTCCCCTAACAGGACTGTCGAAAGTAAGGGACATTCATTACATAGGTGTGATGTACCATTGCGGCATGGGCGGGCGCCGATACATTTCAAAACCAATAGTCGGGGTTCTTAGCTTTGCAGCCAGCTTGACGTTCTTCCTGGCGCCCAGGCTCGCTGCAGCCCAAGATGAATGGTTAACTTGGGGCCACGATCCGGAACGTACTGGCTCGAACCCCGACGAGCGGATCCTCAATAAGGACAATGTCTCTCAACTCGAAGTGAAGTGGACGGCCCAGATTTCCACTGCTCCCAAGGATTACGTTCTTTCCACGATGACCGCTCCGGTGGTTGCCACGGTGAATACACCGCAGGGCCTGGCTTCGCGCGTCTTCGTGGTCGGCAGCGACAATACCGTTTTCGCAATCGACGCGGCCACGGGCAAAATAGCCTGGCAAAAGGCCAACCCTAACACCATGAAGGAGCCCCAAAAGGGCGATTACCGATGTCCCAACACGCAAAATGCTACGCCGGTGGTCGACAAAGCGGCGGGGATCATTTATGTTTCGACCAGCGACGGGAAGCTCCGGGGCTTCAGTCTGCTGGATGGCGAAGATCGCATTCCGCCCACCAACTTCACGGATCCCTTCGCGCGTAACTGGAGCCTGAATCTCATCGATGGAGTCATTTATTCACCCACGGCTCGGGGTTGCCTCAACATGCAGTCCCACTTTACGGCGCTGGATCTGGACGATTCGGTGCGGCACCCGCTCGAGTATTACACCAACACGGGAATAACATCAGGAGCGTGGGGGCGCGGCGGTCTGGTCCGAGGACCGAAAGGCGTTTTAGCCCAGACTGCCGACGGCCCTTACGATCCAGGTTCCGGCAAGTTCGGCAATAGCGTGCTGGCTCTCACTCCCAAAAACTTCCGATTGCAGGATACATTCACTCCGGCTAACTGGAAATATCTGAATAAAACGGATCTGGACCTCGGCTCAGGCAATCCGGTGATCTTTCCGTTCCAGGAGTGGACGCTGGCGGCGGTGGTCGGCAAAGAGTCGGTAATTTATCTGCTTGACGCCAATAATTTGGGGGGCGCCGACCACCATACACCGCTTTACACGTCACCGCGCTGGGGCAACGATGAGGCTAAGCTTCACGACCGGGGAATATGGGGGATAACCACTTGGCAGGATCCGCAGGGAAGACGATGGCTGTATGCACCCATGCTAGGCCCTGCAGCTAAAGACGCGCCGAAATTCCAGCAGTCCTATGGACCCTCGGATCAGGGCAGCACCATGGCATTCGAAGTTCGCCTGAACACAGAAACGGGTAAACCAACGCTGGCGCCGATGTGGATTTCCCGTGAGATGCACGCACCGGAGCCGCCCACGGTAGCTAACGGAGTGGTTTACGTGCTTCTGAGCGGTAAAACGTCCGATGAATCCCGTGGGGCGATCAAAGCCCCCGCGGGCCTAGACCCCAGAGCGGTTCTGTACGCTCTCGACGCGGAAAGCGGACGGGAGCTGTACTCAAGCAACAAGCTGATCGCGAGCTTCACTCACTTCAACGAACCGGTGGTTGCCGGTGGCCAGGTTTACGTCTGTACCTGGGACGGGAAAGTCTACGCTTTCGGGCTAAAGAGGTAACGGCCCGATCACTGCGGATCCGAGGCGCGGGCCGATAGAGGCAGCGTAGCGCCGCCGCCCTTAGCTTTCCGCTCCTCTACCAGACGATGGAATTCGGCGTCGTCCAGGTATACGATATCCATCCACACCTGCACCATATCGTCTACGCTTCGCTCGCCAAATCCGACCCACATATTCGGATCGGGGTTCCGTGGGTTCGCGGACGTATTGTCGTGAACGCCGATCATATGCAGCACTGTTCCAGCCGGCAATAGCGGAGCCACGTCGTCGGAGTACACGTAATTGATGTGCCAATTGAAGTCGAAATGGTCGACGGAGCTGAGTACGGTGACGGTGTTATCCAGGTTGATGGCCTCCAGCGTCATGGCCTTCCCGCGCATGTGCATGTGAGGCTGGAACGAGTCAATCCGCGCATTCTTAGGCAGGCGGAAATAGCCATCGGTCCGCACGATGGTGTTGGGAGGAATCTCTAGTTCGTCGTTGGGCATGTTGCGCACCGCGTAAGACCGGACCTGATACTTCGGAACAAAACCCGCCGGATAAAACTTAAACGCAATGGTGGTGCGATTAGTCTGCTCGCTGCCGGCCGCGTTGTAATGCATGTCGAACCGAAGCCGCGTCCCTTTTTTCAGCAAACGACTGGTATTGTCCGCGAAGGTGTCGCCATATTTACCCACTGCATATTCGGTGAGCTGCAGGCCCGACTCCGGCGTTCCGGCGGGCGCGTCCGGCTCAATGGCGTATACCACGCAATGATGCACAATCCGCCGATTGCTCGGCTTGATCTCCATGGCTTTGATCCATCGATCTTCTGTTAAAGTGACCTCGCCATACTGGTCGATCCACCAATCCGATCCCTTGGCATACATCTTGAAGTCATCGGTCGAGACGAGCAGGTCGGGCTGCCCGATGAACCACGTATTCTCGGTGCTGAAGTCCAGAGGCTTGGGCAAATCCGCCGGGTCGCCCTGCGGAGCTCCACCATCCACCCACTTCGCAATCGTCGCGATCTCGCCGTTACTCAGGGAAATATCGTTCTTATAGTTGCGGATGCCCACGGTCTTGTCCAGATGCCATGGCGGCATATCGCGGCGCAGCACTCGGTTCTTAATCGAGCGCGCCCAGGGGCGCGTATCTTGGTAGGTCATGAGCGACATAGGAGCCGACGTTCCCGCATGATGACAGTTTTGACAACTCTTCTGAAAAATCGGCGCGATGTCTTTGTTGAACGTCACCTGCCGCGCGGCATCGGTTTGCTTGGCGACCTCAGCGCCTTGGGCTCCCGATATGACGCCTGCTACCAGGATCGACGCGATCCAGAGTGAACTAAGGCTGCGAGTTGACATGGTCGTCTCCCTTTACCTTGACCTTTACCTCAACGTTGGTCCAACAGCAGTGATAACCGAAGTTGCCGGCTACTTCCCCCGAGCCATCGTCTACCACTACCTGAAGAATATATTCGCCAGGCTCGCTAAAGCGCGCCGTGGTCACTGCTTTACCGCCTTCGAGTTTCGCCCTTGCCGGATTTAGTTCCACGCTTCCGGGGCCTCGATACTTCACCCAGTCCATCGTCATCCCGATCGGCTTTCCGTTACGGACGGGACGCCCGTCATCGGTCGCTGCTAACGCCAGCCTGAGCGGGTCAGATAGCCCAATGGTCTCTTCCATCGGGTCCACGCTCACAACCGGCGGGGTGTTTGAGTACGGATTGTCTATGTTCGCCCCGCGAGTGGTGTACTTGCGGTCGATGATCCATCTGGGATTCAGCGCGGCTGGCACCTGCATGGTCTCCCCGTGCAGCGTGAGCGTCCAGACCAATCGCTGATCTCCGAAGTCCTTCGGTACGGTGACGCTGAAGATGTCTTTGTGACGCCTTACCGCGAAATGAGTTGGTTGCCCGCGATCGGCCGGTCCCGGCGAAAAGCTATTATCCGCTCCGACTGGAATGTCGGGCTCCTCTTCATAGTTGCGGTTCATGTACCCGAACCACATGTTGAAAGAGCCATCCGGGTTGACATCAAAGCCTTCGTATACCGGAGCGACACCTTGGCCATTCCAATGTCGAAGCTGTACGGGCTGAGAGTTCGCGGGCGCGCGAATCGCAAGGATGACGACAGCCGCCAGGCAAGACCCACGCAATGTCGTCCAGGCGAATCCCTTCACCTTCCCTCCTGCGCTAAGGATGGTCCCAGTAGCTAAACGAATGCTATATCGCCGATAATTCCAGTGCAACCATGCCGCCGGTCAACAGCGTCCATGCCGGTCAAGCATAAATGCTCCGCCATCGGTTGGTGTAGGATGTCATCAGGTCGTCGAATAGGAGCAATCGCATGAATGTCCACCACCTTGTGCCGTCCGTGAGCCGCTGGCTCCTGTCCGTGGGATCCCTCATGCTGGCAGCCGGCCTGCAGCCGGTTCACGCGTCAGGCGCAGACTTCTCGAAGTTCACGCGCATCGAGCCGCAGTTCATCGCGGCGCTGGGAGACCCCGGGGCCACCTCCGGCAACGGCGCGCAATCATGGGGCTTCTGGAACCAGGACCCGGGCCCGCGCGCTTGCAAGCTGGACCACTACCCCCAATTGAAGGCGGCCGGCGGCGTGGCGCCGTCACAGTGGAAATTCGACGCTAAGGACTGGTGGCTGGAG
>Ga0302325_10000702_pt1 | contig 90012 bp, 68 predicted proteins | sample Palsa_T0_2_FD_201948 | JGI IMG/M metagenome (GOLD analysis project Ga0302325, IMG submission 201948) | Peat permafrost microbial communities from Stordalen Mire near Abisko, Sweden - Palsa_T0_2 | ecosystem: Environmental > Terrestrial > Soil > Palsa > Peat permafrost | place: Sweden: Abisko...
GGATATAGAGCGAGCCGGGCGACGGCTCCTGGGCGTTCAAATCGAGTCCGGCGGCGGCCAAGCCGAGCAACAGTTGGCGGCGGTTCATCGGTGCACCTCCCTTAAAAGACGCGCTGCGCGTTGGCGGCCTGCGAGGCCGCCGCAGGCTGCGAGCCTGCCCCACTAGGCCCTACGTGAACTTGACGCGGCGGCCGTGGGACATCGGCATGATGCAGATCGTGCCGTTGACATTCTTCAAATTGATGTAAGTTCCGCCGCCCTTCAGCACGCCGTGCAACTGGCTACCGGCGGAGTGGTCCTGGCTCACCGGAATGCCGAAGTCGTTGTCGATGCCGCCGGTGACATTGCGCGCATTGAACTCAGCGCCCGCATCGTAAGGGATAGAGAGCGAAATCGGCCCGTTTACGGAATTCATGGAGATCATCTTGGCGTCGCTCAAACGCTCGAAGGTGGCTTCCAGCTTTCCGTTTACAGTGGAAAGCCGGACGTCTCCGGCAATCTTTTCCGCGCGTACCGGTCCATTCACCGACGACGCGTTGATACCGCCGCTGACGCCTTCGATATCCACCGCGCCGTTAATCGCCTTGATTTCGCTGAGGCGCGCATGCCGCGGCACCATCACGGTATACTCCACGGTGCCGGGGTTGGTAGTGGAGCCATCGCCAAACCTGGTGCGGATGCTGATCGCATCGGCGCTCGAATCGACGGTGACTCGGGCTTCGTTCAGCAGGCCCTTGCTGGTGGCGGTTTTGACGGCTGCGATGCGCACTTCATTGCGGTCCCAGGCGCGGATGTGCACATCGCCGTTGATGTTTTGGAGCGACACTCGTCCACGCGCCGAAAGAGGATAAATCCGGCTGGACTCTTGATGGAAGTTTCCGGTTGCCGGCAGGCTGACTACACCTGCCAGCGCCAACAGGGCGCCCGCGAGTAGCATTCTCCCTCCTATGTGCCTTAGTTGTGCACCGCTTCGACGCTTTCCTCAACGATACGGCCGTCAAACATGCGGATGGTGCGGTCCGCGAACTGCGCGTACCGCGGATCGTGCGTCACCATGCAGATGGTGGCGCCATTGCGGTGCAGGTCCTTTAGCAAATTCATGACCGCTTCGCCGTTGGCCGAATCCAGGTTTCCAGTCGGCTCATCCGCCAGCAGGATCACCGGATCGCCGCCCAGCGCACGCGCCACCGCGACACGCTGCTGTTGACCGCCCGAGAGTTGCGAAGGATAGTGCTTCATGCGATGCGACATACCCACCCGCTCGAGCGCCTCCTGGACACGCTTCTTGCGTTCGGCCGACCCCATCCCGCGATAGGTCAACGGCAGCTCCACGTTCTCATACACCGTCAGATCGCCAATGAGGTTGAACGCCTGGAAGATGAAACCGATCTCCCGGTTGCGAATGCGCGCGCGCTCCGAGAGCTTCAGCCCGCTGACCGGCCGGCTATTCAAGGTATAGGTGCCATCGCTCGGTGTGTCCAGCAGGCCCAGAATAGCCAGTAAGGTCGACTTGCCGCAGCCCGACGGGCCGGCAATCGAAAGGTACTCGCCCTTCTTCAGATCCAGTTGTATCCCGGACAGGGCGTGGGTCTCAACCTCGTCGGTCACGAACACCTTAGTCACCCCGTCCAAGACAATCAGCGATTCTTTTCCGTTAGTGCCCATTTCATCTCCAATACGTTTCGTTCCCGAATTTAGTTCAACTTTATTCGCTCGTAAGCGTCCCAAGCCGACATATCCGACAAGATCACCCGGTCGCCCACATTCAGTCCCTTTTTCACTTCGATGGTATTCACCGAAGCGCGGCCCAACTCGACCTGCACGCGATTGGCGTACTTGCCCTCCGGCTCGATCTTGAACAGGCTGACTTTGCTGTCCGCCTGTCCGAATACGGGCCGGCCCATGTAGACCACGTCGTCGAGCCGCATCAGCTCGATGGTTCCATCCACGCTCAAGTCCGGACGGGCGCCCGCCGGCAGCGGACCTTCCAGCCTGCAATCCACGGTCACCGTTCCGTTCAAAACGGCGGGATCGATGCGCGAAACGCTGCCCTTCACCAGGCCATTGCGCGTGTCGATGACGGCCGGTTGTCCGATGGTGACGTCCTTGGCCTGGGTCTCCGCGATCTTCAGTTCGGCTTTCAGGTGCGAGGGTTGTGCAACCTTGCCCAGCGCCGTTCCAGCCATCACTTTCTGCCCTTCTTCGACTGGAACCGGCAGCGCTTGCAGCATGCCCTCTGCTCCGGCGCGAACTCTGAGCTCTTCCACCTGCTGTTGTTTGAGTTTGTACTCGCCCTCAAGCTGGTCGACCTTGACTTTCTGGGCCGCCAACTGGGCCTCCACCGACTCCTGGTTGATGCTGAGGCGCTTTTCCTCAATTTCGTTGCGCGTCGACAATTCCTGCGCGGTCACGTCGGAAATCTTGGCATCCACCTGGGCCACCAGGCCCTCCTTGACCAGGGCGTCGTCGCGCTCGGCTTTGAGCTGCGCGGAATGGTAATCGGCGGACACTTGCGCGGCGTTGGCCTTCAGGTCCAGTCCTTGCTTTTCCAGGGTCACCCGCAAGTCCGTATAAGCGGCTTGCGCAGCTTTCAGAGTATATTCGGCATCCAGCAGGGCGGTCTGCAACTCCTGATTGCTCATAACCAGGATGACGCTGTCCGCATGCACCGGCGTGCCGGGCTTGATGAGGATCTTGTCAATGCGCCCGTCGGTTTGGGCCGGGATCAGCAAGGTATCTTCCGGGACCAGCGTGCCAAGGCCGCGAACTTCGAGGACCATGGGACCGCGTTTGACCGTGTCGGGCCATAGGGTGGAAAGTTCCACGCCCGGCGCGGCGGCCTTCAGGTGCCCCTTGGAGATAAACGGAATTCCGACCCAGTAGCCCACGGGCGTAAGGGCGGCAAGTATGACTAGCCCGATGATTATGCGCTTGATCAGGCGTTTCTTGGCTGCGTCTTTTCTCGGTACATCCATGTTTGGTTCCACGGAGGGAGAGGCACGGCGCCTGCCAATCCATCCGAGGCTGGTAACATTATGACTCCTTTGGGGCAAAAAGGTTAGGACCGGGGGATGGGGAATGTGAAAGTGTCCGATTTTGGGAATGGACGTTCCGGGAGTGGACTGGGGGCCAGCTATCGGCGATCGGCAGCGAGCGACCGGCTCAATTCACCGTGTAGCGGGCTTTCAGTGCGAAAGGCGCGATCGCGATGTCGAACCGGGTTCGATCGGTGCGAACCATCTGGTAAGTACCATGCATCATGCCCATCGGAGTCTTAAGCGGACACCACGAGGAGTATTTGAACGACTCGCCCGGCCCCAGCACGGGCTGTTCGCCGATCACGCCCGGACCTTCCACTTCCTCGACGTGATCCAAGGCATCCGTGATGATCCAGTGGCGGCTGAGAAGCTGTACCGTATCGGTCCCCTGATTCGTAATGCGCACCGTGTATTGGAACACCCACTCGTCCTGCAGCGGCCGGGAATTCTCGGCCGAATATCTGGACAGAACCTCCACGCGGATGTTTTGAGTGACGGCTTCGGACATCGGGGCGGACACAGAGCTGAGATCGGGCATGCTGGAACTCATGATAGCAAGACTCGAGGGCCAAGCCCCACGAGGTCCGCGCCACGTTACAGTGAGCGAATGCTCCGTTTCCTTTGTTCCAGCGTCGCGATCATGATGGCGCCATTGGCGGCGGCGCCGGCGGACGTATCGTTTTCTCAGTCTGCTACGCGCGTCGAGCAGTACGACTTCGTGGAAGTCACTGCCGCCGTTGCGACGTTCGGCGCAGGCAATCCCTTCACCGGCGCCACGCTGGCCGGATCGTTCTCCAAGCGCGGCGCCGCAGGCATCCAGGTAGACGGCTTCTGCGACGCGCCCGACGGCAGCGTTTTCCGTATTCGCTTCATGCCTTCGGCGCCGGGAGATTACAACTACTCGGTGGTCTACCGGCAGGGCGATTTCGAGAAAGCCTGGCAAGGCACGTTCCAGGCATCGGCAAGCCAGCGCCGCGGCCCGATCCGCGTGGATCCCCAATACCCGTGGCATTTTATCTGGGAAGGCACTGGCGAACACTACTTCTTCAACGGCACGACTGCCTTCTGGCTGATGGGCTGGCGCGACGAGCGCTTCATCCGCAATTCCATACAACGCCTGCACGACTTGAAGATCAACCGCATGCGCGTGCTGCTGGCCGGCGCGACGTTCACGATGTATGGCGAACCGGCGATGACGGGCGAAAACTTCACGCTGTTTTTGCGTCCGTGGGTCGCCGAGCGGCCGGAGAGCTACGACAATCCGGGCATCGACTTTACACGCTTCGACACGGCCTACTGGCGCCGGTATGAGCGCATGCTGGGCTTTGCCCGGGAGCGCGACATGATCGTGTCCGTAGTCCAGGACATTAGCGACGGCCACATCCACCCGGACGCCGGCAGCGACGACGAGCGCCGTTATCTACGCTATGCCGCGGCGCGCCTGGGCGCATTCTCGAACATCACCTGGGACTTGGGCGACGACCTGGACAGTTTTCGCGACGAAAAGTGGGCGCACGAAACCGGCACGCTGCTGGAGGGCTGGGACCCTTACCAGCATCTGGCCAGCAGCCATCCCGTGCATCGCGAGCATCAGGACCGGGTCTCCGCATGGTTCGGCTTCACCTCGATTCAAGACTGGTCGCGCACCCAGCACGCCCTGATGTTGGAGGAGCGGCAGATCCAACTGAAGACAGGCCGCATTATTCCGCAGACGAATGAAGAGTACGGCTACGAGGATCACTACCCGCACTGGGCGCCGGGCATGGGGTCGGACTCGGCGGAGGAGCTGCGCCATGTGGCTTGGGACATTGCCATGGCGGGCGCCTACGGCACCACGGGCGAGAGCGCGCGGCGCGGCACGAACATATGGCCCGACACCGGCGGCGGATGGATCAACGGGCGGGGCGACGACACCATGGTGATGCTCAAGGGCTACCAACACATGGTGGACTTCTTTACGAGCTTTGAGTGGTGGAAGACCGATCCGCACGACGGACTGGTCAATAACGGTGCATATTGCCTGGCTAAGCCGGGTGAGATTTATGCCATCTACCTGCCGAACGGCGGCGATGTGACCGTGACGCTGGAAAAGGGGCGCTACGAGGCTGCCTGGTTCAGCGCCTTCACGGGAGAATGGCTGCCCTTGCCGCCGGTCGAGGGACCCCGGTGGAAATCTCCGCAGGCTCCGGGTTGGCTGGACTGGGCGCTGCTGCTGCAAAGGCAGAAGTAAGCGATCAGCAGGCAGTAGCCGGAATAGCCGCCGCGATCCTTTCTTTTGGCTTTGTCTTCCTTACGGAGACGCCACCAGCGTGGAAATCACAGTGTCGCCGATTGGCGAACCCAGACCAGTGACAAAGTCATAACCTGGGCCGGCTTGGCACTGCGCCCCGCAATTGCCATTGCTGCCCGAAACAATGTCGTGGTAGCCGGTCTCGGCGATGGGATACAGTACGACTTGCGGCTGCGTCAGCGTAGTCTTCCCCGCCTTCACGCGCAGGGAATTGGCGATGGCAAACAAGGCCGCCCACTGTGGAGCGCCAATGGAAGTGCCGCCCCACTGCGTCCAGCCGGTCAGGCACCCGGCGCAGACGTTGCTATTGTAGGACGGAACACCTGTACTCGGGTCTCCATCATAGGCCACATCGGGAACGCCGCGCATGCCGGTGGTCTGTACGCCCGTCTGGTAGGATGGCTCGCTTTCGAACTGGCTGACGCCGCCGCCCGACTCCGACCAAGCCGTCTCACTTGCCCAGGAGCCGTTCGCATTGACGGTTAAATCGGTGCCGCCAACGGCTACCACAAACGGCGATGCCGCGGGGTACCCGACACCGTGTCCGGTATCGCCGGATGCCGCGACGAAGGTTACGCCGGTAACGTTAAAGTGAGCATCCGCCTGAAGCTCGCTGGGACCTTCGGAGCTGATCCAGCTCATGGAAACCACGGTGGCGCCGTGCTGAACCGCCGCACCCACCGCAGCCAGCAGATCCCTAAGGCTGTTGCTCTGGGCTTCGACGAGCATAATGCGGGCCGCGGGCGCCATGGCGTGCGCCCACTGCGTATCGATGGCAATTTCGTTGGACCAGCCGGTGGTGTCGGCTGGCGGCTCCGTACCACCGCCGTATACCAACTCGAAACAACCGTTGGCGGTAGTGCACACCGGCAACCCGAACTGTGCGGTAAACGTTGCCAGATCGGCTTCGGCGTTTGGATCGTCGTAAGCGTCTACTACCGCGATCGTCTGACCGCTGCCCTTTTCCTTGACGTCGACTTTGCGGAAGCTGTAAGCCTCCATTAAACCCGACGGGCTATAGCCGGGAGTGGTTGTGTCGGAAGTGCCCGTCGTGACAATGTGCTGCAAAGGGTGATGCGCAGGTTGGTTTAGCAGATCCGGGGATTGAGCCGCCAGGGGAAGCGCCGCAATCAGAAGCGCAGCCACCCGGGCGGGGAACGGCGGACGCGAGTTCTTCAGTGAGACTTGCATTCGTACACAAACTGAATTTCACACGGATCGCATGAGGATAGCATTGGTCGCGGACGGATGCAACGCGCTTTCGGTACTGATAATTCCGGTACGAAGGCGCTTACAGGGCCGACACCGGGGAGGCCACGATCTCCCCGGTTTTCACGTCCAAGACGCCCCGAGGAGTCAGGCGCCAGCCGGGCAGGAGATCACAAGTCAGGAATAGCAACGCGTAAAGGATGTATCCGAAGGGGAAGCCGGCCGCGCGCATGCGCCGTTCCCGATCCGCCTGCGCGCGCACGGCGGCAAAGGGCCCCGACGACATCATCCCGGCAATGATCAATGGAAATTGCCAGCCACCGGCGGTGGCAATGCCTCCGCCCAAATTGGCGATGGTTTCGGCGGCGGGTAAATCGCGGCCGATCACCAGCAGTTGGGTCGTGGTGTTGTGGTCGTGGCGAGCGCTTCCAGCGCTGGGGCGAAGCTGCGCAGCCAGCACGGCAAGGCCCAGCGGCCGCCGCGGCCGAGTAGAATCGCCAGCGCCAGTCCGGCTGCAGGCGGGCGTGCGCTACGGGCGCAAAGCGCGCTCGCATGCCCAGAGCATCCCAGTCGGGTGTTGGCAGATCGATGGAGAGACGTCCCGCATGGAACACGTCGACGCCGTTGGCGATCACTCGCACCGGGCGGAAGCCAGGCGGCCGGGCGCGATGCCGCCCACTTCTTCATCCATATAGTAATAAGTCGCGGGATTGATGGTGGCCATTTGGATAGCAGCCCCCATTGGCGATGAAGCCGGGCGCGGGGCCATCCACGGTGAGCAGAGGCCGCCGCGTGTCCGCGCCCATTTCGGGGATGGCACGTGCAAGTTCCGGCATGTCGGGGCGGAGCGAGCTATGGCGCAGCATAGTCCAGAGGCCGACGCGCAGGCGGTCCATCACTTCGCGCGGTGATGGCTTCGTGACACGCGCCAATGCCGGCCGCCGCGATGGCGTTCAGCCTTTCATAAGAAGCGCCGGCGGTGTGGCCGTCGGCGCGCTTTCCGCGCGGCCTCGCCCGAGCAATGCGCCCTCGCCACCGTCTTCAACGGGCGCGGAGTGCCGAAGGCGTGCTGATCTGTACCGAAGCTGACATGGACGAGACATCCTTGTCGGTGTCGGTCGCTTCTACCCCGTAGTAATAACCGGTGTCGGCGGCGGCCCCGTTGTCGACAAATGTAGTGGCCGACGTGCTGGCAAGTATGATAAAGGTAGCAGGCGACGTCCCCCGAAAAACGGTGTAGTACTGAATCGGCAGACCTTTGGAAGGGATGTTTTCGGACCAGGTTAGCGTGACCCGCGTGCTGGAGTTTGCCGTCGCGACCAGCCCGGCTGGCGCGGCCGGCAGTGGGGGCGGGGTGGCATACGCCCTCCCTGACATGGGCGATACCTCCTGGCTGGTGTCGGTCGCTTCTATCGCGTAGTAATAAGTAATACCCGGAGAAACACTGGTATCTTGTAGTGGAGACGCCGACCGGGTGGTCAGTTGGTTAAGGACGGTGGGCGCCGTACCCCGGAAGATGGTGTACATTTGAATCGGCAGACCGCCTGGCGGAATGGTTTCGGACCAAGTTACCGTGATTTCCGTGCTGGAGTTTGCCGTTGCGACCACGCTGATTGGCGCGGCGGGAAGCGCAGGCGTAGCGACCTGCGCGGTTGCGGACATAGCCGACACTTCTTGTTCAGTGTCGGTTGCTTCTATCCCGTAGTAGTACGTATTATTCGGGGAAACCCCATTGTCTGTAAACGTAGAACCCGATTGAGTCGTAAGCTTGGTGAGACCGGTGGCCGAGGGCCCCCGGAGAATAGTGTAGCTCTGAATCGGCAGACCGTTCGGCGGGATGGTCTCGGACCAGCTCACCGCGACCTGCGTGCCGGCGTTTGCCGTCGCCACCACGCTGACCGGCGCGGCGGGAAGCGAAAACGAAGTTACGCCCGCCGGAGCCGACATGGGCGAAACGTCCTGGCTGGTGTCAACCGCTTCTATCGCGTAGTAATACGTGGTGTTCGGAGAAACGGTATTGTCGACAAATGGTGACGCCGTCCGCGTGGACACCTGGACGAGGTCGGTGGACGAGGGTCCCCGGAAGACGTAGTAATACTTAATCGGCAGACCGGTCGGCGGGATAACCTCGGACCAGGTTACCGTGACTACCGTGCCCGAGTTCGCCGTTGCCACGACGTTAACCGGCGCGGCGGGAAGCGGAAGCGTGGTGACGGATATTTGGTTCGACGGCACGGAATTGTCGTAGCCTGTGTCAATCGCGATAAGCTCGAAATAATAGGTTGTACTGGGAGTTAGGGATCTTGCCGTGTAGCTGGTGGTTGTGGCCGAACCTACCTTAACCAGTTGTCCGGCTACAGTGCCTTGGTCGATCTGGTAAAAATCGATCGGTAAGCCGCCAGTCGGGATGGTCTCCTGCCATGTCAAAACGATGCTCGTGGGAGTAGCCACCGCGGGTAAATTAAACGGTGGGGTGGGCAGCGGCAGCGTAGTGGCCGACGCGACTGGAGTCATTGGCCCGTTAATTCCGTCTTCCACAGCTACGACGGCATAGTAATAAGTAGTTGCCGGTGACAGGGACATATTGTTGAAAGCAGTCATTGTGTTCGACGTGACCGCGATCTGCACAAGATTGGACGCTAAAGTTCCACTATAGACCAAATACTTGTTCAAGCCGGTATTGTCCGAGGGCGCAACCCAGCTCACGGCGATCTCCTGAGGCGAAACCGCCGTGGCCACCAGGCCCGTGGCAGCGGCCGCCGTCGTTCTATACGTCTGCAGGCTCAGCGGTGTCGAAAGCGGCGAAAGGTTGTTGGCCAGATCGAAGGCCTGGACCTGGTAGTTATACAGCGTGTTACTCGTTAGTGAAGAGTCGGTGAACGAAATTGTGGTTGAGTTGGAAATCCAGACGCCTCCGCATGGGTCGCCGGCCGCCGGCGGAGTGCAGCGAAATACGTTGTAGCCGGCTACGCCAATGTTGTCGCTGGAGCCGGTCCATGAAATGTTCGCCCCGAGTACGTCGGCGACGCCAACCAGGGCGGTCGGCGTGGAGGGCGGAGTGGCGTCGGGCGGCGTGACCAGTTGGCTGTAGTAACTAAGCGCGGTGGTGGTGAACCCTGCCAGCGATTGGCCCGTAAACGCCAGGGAATTCTCGGTCTGCATAATGTCGTAATCCGAACAAGTCGCGGTGGTGCACGTGCAGTTGGCGGCTCCGCCATTGGCGACGGTTCCGCCATATGGCTGGTACGCGAAAAAGTAGATTGGCTCGTCCGGCGCCATATAGATCATTTGCGTGTACTTCGCCAGGGCCTGCATTGTCTGCACGAAATAGCCGTCTAAAGGCGCCCAGAAACTGAAAGGCCCGCGGGCGCGGATTACGTCGGAGGAGAGAACATTCAGTTCGCTGGCCTCCGCTTTCTCCAACCAGGCCTGCCCTATCGCGACCGGCCTGCCAACGGCCGCGGCCATACTGGCGACGATCAGCGAGTTGCCGATGTCACTCGAATCCGCTAGGGTGTTGACCGGAATAACATGGAGATCGAGGTAGTTCAAGGGCAGGGTGAGGTAGGCGTTGGTGTACGAGACCAGGCTGGAGGACCCGGAAGCCTCAAGCCACGTGCCAAAGCCGGCGCCTAATTGAGGGGCCGGGGACAAATTCAGCGCCTGCACGGCCGCGATCTCGCCCGCAATCATTTGCGCGGCGTCCGCCGCATCGTTCAAATTCTGCTGGCCTGTCTGCGTAGCCTCTGTGTCGGGTTCGTCGGCCAGGGTGAAATAGTCCGGCAGCATCGTTTGTGCCACCGTGGCGGCCATTTGAGCGCGCGCCACCATGTACTCCGGCCAGGTGAGCCCGACGTAGAAGGGGTTCATCTCAGTCCAGCCGGCGGCTATGTCATTGGAAAACAGTTCCTCGTTGTCCACAATGAGCTTAAGGCCGGCTGCCTTGACAGCCTGGGCCACCTGCGTATAGAAGGTTAAGTACGGTGCGAGCGCAGCCTCGCTGCCATAGAAAGGTTCGTACAGAACGGGAAACCCGATCGAGACTACCACGGCCTGGACACCCATCGCTTGCAGTTCCTGCAATTGGACTAGCGTACTCTGCAAATATCCGGCGCCGGATATCTGCGGACCTGAGTTGCTATCGGCCAGAGACAGATTGGCGGCGTACAGCGTCGGACCACCCGGCACCGGCGTCCAAGTGGGAGGCGTGGCCAATTGGGTGTTGAAGGCCTGCAGATCGCCGAACAGCTCGCTGTAGATCGACGTGCAGTAGCCCGCAGGTACGGCCGGCGGCGCCGTTGGAGTCGGGACATCCGCCTTGCAGAGTGCGGGAACAAGCACCGTCACAGCGGCCAAAATACCAAAAGCGCGTCGTTTGCGCCCTGTCACTGAACCCTTTCGAATGGCCTTATGCGTGTGTCCTGTGATCGTCGATCCAGGATCGGCACCGATTCTAACCCGGCAGCGAAGTGTCATCGTTTCTCCTTGTGGAATGTAGCTTCAACAATGGTCGATCTGCCCGTGGGCTTGTCAATACAGACTTAAAGGTTCACGACCAATGGAAACGACTAAGTCCCTGCTTTTCCGTCGGCTGCAAAGCCGACTTAGTACCGCCGCACTGTTTCTGCAGGACAAAGGCGCGGCGTGTGTGCGCGTAGTTACTACCTAAGCCTTGCTTTGCAAGCCCGCGACGGAGTTGTATCCGGCTTTCTTTCTCCATGATTCGCGGAGTGAAGCCGGCCGCCACAGGTCCTGATAACCCTCTCTCGCTGACCTAGGTACGCGTTGCATAGTGTTGCGATAATTAAGAACGACAATATTACACTATTCGTACTCTGCTTACATACCCTGGATTCTATATCGGGTATCTGAATAAAGAATAGACCTGTGACGGCTTTATAAGTTGTCCATAAGTGCTCAGTTATTGGCGGTATTTACAAAGCACTATATGACTTTGTGCAGTTTAACACCGACAACACAATTGTTAGTCGTGAGGAATAATCGTCATGAAACCCTTTTGTGTCCCAGTGTATTCGATGAAGCCGAGCTTCCACCCTGCCGCCGCTTCGCCGGCCCCGCACCAACCAGCACCGCGCCACGGCTTGGCCCGCCCTGGCCCTGTGTCGTGCGCGGTGCCGCCGTTCGGCGGCCCGAGCGTCGAGGGGCGCTTCGAAGCTGACAGAGCCTCGCGATGCGTGACTCCAGCGCCCCAGGCACTGTGTGATTGCCGGGCGCTGACTCCGCTGATCGCCTTTAGAGAGGCTGCCCCGCGCGCGCGAGTGGCTAGTGATGTTAGGCGCCACTCGCGAAGGTTCGGCTAGTAAGTCATTGCCGTCACTCCGCCAGACGGTCCAGGCGTACTCGCCCAGGCAAGCCCCCCGCCAAAAGCCGTGAACACCGCCCCAGGTACGCTCAAGCCAGGAACAACATAATCACCTGGCGCTCCGCAGTGCCCGCTGACGAAATAAATTTGGTTGGGAATCGAAGTTTCCTGGCGCGCCAAAATGGTGAGACCGTCCGGGACAGACACTGCCAGTCCAGTGAAGCCTCCGATCGGCGACAAGGCCCCATCCGCGTAGTCGGTCAATAGTAAAATATACTGGAGTGCACCGCCGGTTCCGCCGGTACTCGGGAATACGTATTGGTAGAGGGTGCCGCCTTCGGCTTCACCGGAAAGCTGTGAGTGCGAATATCCGTTCCAAGCGCCTGCCGACAGCGTGGTTTGACTGAACGAACTTTGCCATGCCTCCGTGCCGTTATGCGCGTAGAGCCACAGATTTGCGACGGCCTGACTATTCACCATGCCGGCCGTTGCCAACATCATGCCGCCCAAGCCATCGGCATCGTTGATCTGGGTGATCGGATAGCCGTCCGGGGTGGCGACCGTGTTGGCGACATCCAGGGTTCCCATGGGTATGATCGAGGCCACTCCGCCTGCCACTGCCCACACGTTACGCCCGGAAGCGGATATATCGAGCGCCAGACCCGTAGGAGAACCGGATGCGAACGCGATGCTATCCACGGCAGCGTTTCCATTGGTCGCGATAATCTGCTGTGCATTAACCTTATTCAGCTGGGCGCTGTGCGATCCGCCTTCCAGCCACAGGGTTCCGGTGACCGTATCATACGCGATAAAATCGGTTCCAAGTATCGACTGGCTGGTCACAATTGCCCCGGTAGCTGGATTCACCGCAGTGACCATGTCGGAACCGGTTACCCACAGATAGGTTCCGTCGTATGCCATCGGGCCGGCGTTCGGAATCGCAACGGTAAATGCCACGTGCGCATTGGCGAGTATTTCGTTGGAGGCGGCGGCGCACTCCACTGGGGAAGTATCCGGGGAGGTCTCAGGGAACGCACGCCTGGAAGTCTGTGCGGTTAAGGAACAACATGCGGCTAGTTCGGCAAATAACAGTAAGCGTTTCACGAAGGTGTCATCCTTTTGGTGTGGATTTCAGGTCTTGCGCAATCCACATTCTGTAGAGTTTAGAAACCATAAGCAGCGAGGAGTGTTTCATTAAAAAAAGCATTTTCATCGCCCTGCAGCCGCCTTGCAAAAGGGCAAGCCTTAGTCCAGGCAGTGAAAACTGGATCATTTTTAGACAAGACGCCTGGCTGCAAGTATCGCTCGCTACGTTTTCGAATGGATCGGAATGCCGAGCCTCCCTAGTAAGAATGCGAACGCAACCACTCCTGAATAAAGAATAGACCGGTAAGAGCTTTTTAAGTTGTCCACATTTGCTCGGTTATTTCCGTTATTTGCGGGGCACGATTTGATCTTGTGCAGTTTAACACCGAAGACACACATTATTTAATCGTGAGCAATGATTAGTAGGAGCTGCGAACCCTTTTGTGTCCCATGGTATTCAACGAAGCCGAGCTTCCAGTTGCCGCCAGACCTACCGCCCACAGCCTCGCTCGGGCGCCGCGCCACCGCCTTGGGCCGCCCAGGCCCCGCACCGTGCGTCCGGCGTTGTGCCGCCGGTCTGCGGGTTTGCCGAGTGCTCGGGAGGCCTTTTGTGCAGTCTAATACCAAAACACAGTATTAATCGTGGAGAACAATCGTCAGCAGCGAGCTGTGAACTTTAAGGCTGCCATTGTATTCAATGAAGCCTAGTTTGCGGAAGCGATTCATAAAGAAACTTACTCTTGAGCGGGTAGTGCCGATCATAGCCGCCAGTGTTTCCTGGCTGATCTTCGAGATTATAGGCTCGGGTTTCGCCTCTTTTCCGTAGTTGGCCAGAAGCAGAAGCACCCGCGCCAGCCGCTTCTCGCTGGAGTTGAAGAGTTGGTCCACCAGATCCTCTTCAATGCGAATGTTGCGGGTCAGCAGATATTTGAGAAAAAGCTCGGCAAAGGCAGGTTGGTCATGAAGCAGCCGGACGATACCGGCTTTCTCGAGCCGCAGGATGGAGCACTCGGCCATGGTGCTGGCGGTTGACATGCGCAAGGGTTGTCCCGCCAAACAGCCCTCGCCAAGAAAGTCGCCAGCTCCCAGGATCGCGACGACTGCTTCTTTGCCGGTTCTGGAGGTTACGGTAAGTTTAACGCGGCCTTTCTGGATATAGAAAGTGGCGTCCGCCGGGTCGCCTTGCGAGAAAAGCGCTTTGTTCTTGCGGCAGCGCAGAACTCTTTTATCGCTGGTGGTCTCCAGAAACAATTTGATATCGAAATCCGGCGCTTGTTTCGGCCCCATATCCTAGAATAATCTCCAATCGGCCAAGACAACACACTGCCCCTGCGACGCCGTCCGGGCGATGAAGCCGGATTTTACCGGGCACCCCACCCGGCTTTGGACCCCATCGCCAAAGTGTGCGAATATGCACGATAACGACTTAGTTAAACCAGATTTCAATTTTTTGGACTCAATACGCTATATTATCCCGTTTGTGTATTTTGTGGCAAGTGCCTAATTATTTTTGTCGTCATGTGCCGATAAGCTCCGTGGCTCACAACTCCGGTCGAGCTGTCGCCAAAACGATGACAGCGGATGAGCCGGATGAGCCTTTTGCGACAGTGACATCGCCCGAATCGGAAGGCATCGGCCGCAGGGCCACAGTGCATTGCCTATCAAAGAAACGCCTCGTGCATTTAAGATGATAGATCTTAGAATTACTGTGAGATACAGGAGATTGGCCGGCTAAAGTCAGAATCGTTTGCCATTCCCGGTAAAATCCATCATCACGGCTGCAGGGCGAGATTGAATGCCGCACGTCGGCGGTCCAGCCAAAACCGCAAACCCCAGACCGCGACCCAGTCTTTAACCGCCGTCCGTCCACGATCGGCTGCGGTGAAAACGGTACGAATTTGCACGTTCGTGTTGGATGGGTATCCTTTCGTGAGTTGAGCTAACGTGCCGCACCCGCGCCGTGCTGGGTCGTCGGAGACTCGGACGGAACCGACTCCCGCGCAGTTCCAGGTTGAGCCCAATAGTGGGTTTGGGCGCTCCGCATCTTGCGATAAGTCCGTAACAGCCTAAAAAAGGGCCGTTATATTGGTTTCAGAGTTTGCGATTGCCTATCGCGTATTGCTTCTTTACGAAGCCGGATTCATCGAAGCGGTGGATCTTGGCCCGTGCGGTTGACTTACACTGGCCACGAGTTCCTTGACGCGCCCCTGAACCATATCGTGTGGGAACATTCCGGACAACGCGGCCGGGAATGGCGCCGATCAGTGTTTCGGCAGAGCCCACTTCATCCCCGCCACGAAGTTCAGCTTTGGCGAAGGGTATCCCAGGACCTCCTCGTAGGACTGGTTCAGGGCGTTGCGCAGGTTTCCATAGGCGGTCAGCCCGGCGCCTAAGCGGATGTTCAGGTTGACCCCCACGTCCGCGAAGCCGCGGTTGGTGTAGAGGCCTGCCGACGCGCCATAGGTCGGGTCCACGTCCAGGTCGGAGCCGCGAAAGTAACCGGTCACATTCGCTGAAACCCGCCCACGGCTGAAGCTGGAGACAAACGAGCCGGAATTCGCGGGCCGCCGGATCAACTCCTGACCCACCGAAAAAGGTATCGGCGCGAGGCCCGTGGAACCGTTCAGCGACAGGACCTCGGAGTCAAGATAGGTGTAAGATCCCGACACCGATATCCAACGCGCCGGGCGGTAACGCGCCGCCAGCTCCGCGCCCTGCGCCCGCGCGTTCGACAGGTTGTCGGTTTGATAGGCGCTCAGCACCGCCAGGTTACCGCCCAGCGAGACGATCAGGTCGTAGAACCGGTTGTAGAAGTAAGTCGCGTCCAGCGACAGCTTGTCGTGAAAGACACGCTGTTCGACGCCGAAATCGAAGCTGGCCGTGCGTTCGGGCTTCAGCGCCGGATTGTTGGTAAACGCGAGCTCCAGCCCGGCGGGCGGCCGGATCCCCGTGCCGAACGAGCTATGCACACGCGCGCTGCCCAGCGCCCCTCCCCGATCCGTGCGCAACAAATATGTCGCCGCGAGCTTGGGGTTGACCTTGGTCACCGTATTGGCTGGGAACGGCGGCCGCCCATCGGCAAGATCCTCGGGGATGAACGGCGTGTCGATGATCTCGCCCCGCACGCCTGCATTGAAGAAGAAGCGGCTGCCCACCCGAAAACGATTTTCCCAATAGATGCCCGCGTCATCGCGCTTTATCGGAAAGGAATTGTTGTAATCGTCGGTGATGTAAGTGTTCTTCACTTCTTCGCGCGTCAGGCTGACGCCGAACGCGGCCGTGTACCAGGGCGTCACACTGACTATGCTGCGCGTCTCGAACTGGCCGCGCAAGTCCTTCTCATAGCTGAATCCGTAAGGACTGGTGTAGCCGCTGTTTTCCAGGAAGAAACTCGCGAACGTCTCCTGGCGAAACCGCGGCGAGAAATCGATCTGATGATGCAGATAGTAGTCGGAAAAATCGTTCTTGTCCCGGCTGATGGTGTCGATGCCCGGAAAATCGTTCCCCGGATCGGAGCCGTACGGGCCCGGGTCTCCCACGTCGTTCGCATTGTAGTCGCCGCCGAACGACAGGCTTTGCCGGCCGAACGAGCGCGTGACGTGCAGTGACACGTTGTCATTGCGGTAATCGCTGTTGGTCACCGGACCGTTGTCCCCAAGCTGCGAAGCAAATGCGGCCACTCCAAAGCCCGCCAGCGTGCCTGAGGCGCCTATGGCGAAGCGGTGTTCCTGGTAAGTGCCCCCCTCGGCGAGCACCTCGATTTCCGGCGAATCGGATGCCGCGCGCGTCACGAAATTGACTACTCCGCTATTGGCATAGGCTCCGTAGACCGAAGATTGTGCCCCCTCGATCACCTCCACGCGCTCCAACCAATCGGTAGGAATGAAAGAGAAGTCGAAACCGCCGCCAACGGCGTTCACCGGAACGCCATCGATCTGCACCAGGGTGAAATTGGAATCCCCGCCGCGGATGAACATGCTAGCTACGCCGCCGGGGCTGCCCGTCTGGCCAATGGTGACCCCAGGCAAGTAGCGAAGCAGATCCACCGCCAGGCCTTCGTTGCGTTCCTCGATCTCCGCGCGCGGTACGATCGTGACGCTGCTGCCCTGCTCGGTCAGCGGTACGTCGATCGCCGACCCCGCCACGCGCACCGAGTCCACTTGCGGTGCGATTTCCAAACGCACGATCAGCGGCTCCGGGAAAGACGCGCCCGTCAGCGGGATGCTCTTCGTCTCAAACCCGGGCGCGGTAATGGCCAGATGCATTTCGCCGGTGTCGGAAAGTTTCAGCGTGAAGCCGCCAGCCTGGTCCGTGGTGGTTTGTCGAGCTACACCCAAACGGTTGACGGCGGAAACCTGTGCCCCCGCGATAGCGGCGCCGGACGGGTCCAGCACAGTTCCATTAATGGTGAACGGCGTTGCGGCGGCCGCGGGCAATAGCCCGAGCCATATGACAAGAAAACGCATTGTAGGCTCCTCCCTCGAGAGCCGCAATTACGGAGTCTTGCCGGTCGGTCTCCTGACTTGCGCTTCCACGAACCGGTCGGCCTTCCCATCCGTTCAGGACAGTGGCTCACGTGCGACCGGTCCTCCACGCTTACAGTGGCGGGGCCGTGCTGGATTTGCACCAGCTTCCCATAAAACACCGGCAGTCTTCGAACGAAAATAGGGTAACCGCAAACGAACGGAAATGTCAATCGCGATTTAGAGCGCCATCAAGTGCCGCAAGCTGGTGCGCACCTTTTCCTGGTCGACTTCGCTCAAACGCCCGGTACGTTTTTGGATCAGGCGGTTGTCGATCGTGAACAGTTTCATGCGCACGACGCAATCCTCGGGCAGGCCTGCCTCGACGTTTTCGATCTTGAAATCGCCCGGCCAGGTAGATTGCTTCGCCTTCGTGATTTGGGCCATGAGTGAATGGCCGGAGCCGTGGTTGAATACCCGCGAGCTGAGCACCAAGGCTGGCCGCCGCTTGCTTGCCGGAGAATCGGTAAAAGGAAAGGGGACCACCACTACGTCCCAATGGTCACAGGTCATCGAAGGCTTCCACGTCCTCGGGCGAGTTCCACTCGTCGGCCAGGGTCGTGGAAAGGGCACGGTGCCACCCTGCGTCAAAAGGCTCGACCTTTCGGACTACGACCAGCCCGTCCTCCTGGAACTCGTACGCGATCACGTCGCCCGCATGTACCTGTAAACGCTCCCGCACTTCCTTCGGAATAGTGACCTGGCCCTTCGTTGTAACCTTACTGGCCTGCATCCTTACCGCGCTCGTCGACATCCCTTCCTCCTTACCTCCATACTCTCCTACTCCACGATAGCACAGAAATCCAACTCAGGAGACATTTAACCGCGTCCGCTCAATTCTTAAAAAATTAGTTGACAGCCTGTCCCAGTTCGGTGTACAACTGAACTAGAGCAATTCTTAATTCATTAAGAGAATCGCCCATGGCCCGGAAACAATCGCCCACACTCACCGAAGCCGAACTCCCCATCATGGAAATCCTTTGGCTAAAGGGTTCCGCCGTGGTGACCGATGTGGTTGGCGCGCTGTCCAACTCGGTTGTAGCCTACAATACGGTCCTCACCACGCTTCGCATCCTGGAGCGAAAAGGGTATGTTCGGCATACCAAAGAAGGCCGCGCGTTCGTCTATCATCCTGTGGTCGAACGCGGTGAGGCCAGCCGCAAGGCGGTTCGTAACCTGCTAAAACGATTCTTCCAGGATTCTCCTGAGCTACTTATTTTAAACGTCTTGGAAGACGAGCAGTTGGATGAAAGCGAGCTGAACCGGCTGAAACGGCTGATCTCGGGCGAGACGTCAAGTGAAGCGGGGGGTGCGCAATGAACTGGCTTGAATTGGCGAATGTGGCGGCAGCTACGGCGGTATCGAGCGCGCTGAACAGCCTCTGGCTGGCAATGCTGTTGGCCGCTCTGGCTGCGGGTATGGTCCGCCTGCTGCCGCGATCCAATGCCACCACGCGTCACGCGATCTGGCTCATCGCGCTCCTGTTGGCCGTGGTGACGCCCGCCCTTCTTCTGATTCCCAGGCCGGCGCCGGCGTCGGCTGCCATTGCCGCCGCGCTGCCTACCGAGCCGTGGATCGTGCCGGTTACGGCGCAGTGGCCGGTCTACGCTGTGCTGGCCTGGCTGGCCATCGCCGCCATCCTGCTGGCGCGCATCGCCTGGAGCCTGGTCCACATCCTCGGTCTGAAGCGCCGGGCCACCCTGCTGGGCCAGCGCGGCAACATCCGGGTACTCGCCTCGGCTGAAGCCCGGGTGCCGATGGCGGCTGGTTTTGTTCGCCGCGCCATCGTATTCCCGCAATCCGTAGCCGATAAGCTCTCTCCTGAGGAATTCGAGCAGGTGCTCTGCCACGAAATGGCTCATCTGCGCCGCTGGGACGATTGGACGCAACTCGCCCACGCCGTTGCGCACGCCGTGCTCTTCTTCAATCCTGCAATTTATTGGATCGGGCGCCGCATGAAGATCGAGCGTGAAATGGCCTGCGACGATTGGGTGGTTTCGGCCACCGGCGAGGCCCGCCCGTATGCCGCATGCCTCACGCATTTGCATGAATTGACCCGCCGCGCACGCGCCCCGCAAATGGCGCCGGGCGCGACCACCAGAACGCGATGGCAGCTCAGGGCCCGCGTGGAAGCCCTGCTGCAGCCAGATCGAAACGCCACGCCGCGCTTTTCGCGTTCCGGCTGGATGGCGGCATGCGCTCTGGCGAGTGCGGCATTGATCCTGGCCGCCAGGACCACACCGCCGGTTGGCGTGCAGGAGATTCCCTTGGCCACCATGGCGACCGCGCAACTGAGCGCGCCTGCGGCGCCCGCTATCTCATTCGCGCCTAAGAAATTTGTTTCGCCCCGGCCGCGTCTGCTTGCCAGCCGCAGGCCTCAAATCGAACTGCCGGCTCCGCCTGCCCTGACAGATTCTTCCGTCGTGCTGGTGCGCGCATGGCAGGTGGAAGCGCCCCGAAGTTACTTCGTGATCGCGGTGGTGTTCTTCGAACCGCCGCCGCACGCAGTCTTGAACGGTATTTAAGCAACAGATTCTCTCAAACTAAGGACAATAAGATGAAGCTAAACAGAAGCCACGTTACCCTTGCGCTCCTACTCGGCTGCGCGGGGCTATTAACCGCAAACCTGCTGAGCCGCACCGGGATTGCCAGTGCGGCGGGCGCCACCCCCGCCGCGCTGACCATTCCCAGTCCGGTTCAACTATCCAACTCGTTCACCAAGATCGCCAAGGAATCCGAGCCTTCCGTCGTACAGATTCTCAGCACGATCCAGGAAAAACGCGCAAACACCCAGTTCATGTTCAACGGGCAGCCATCCAACGGTGACAATCCGTTTGGCGGCATGAACCCGTTTGGCGATATGGTCCCCAACATGCCGCAGCATCCGCGCCGCGCACAGGGCTTGGGCTCTGGCTTTGTCGTGGACCACAACGGCTACATTCTGACCAACAACCACGTGGTCGAGAACGCCATCCGCATTCAAGTGACGCTGCCCGGCGACAAAACTCAGTACCCGGCTAAGCTGATCGGGACCGACCCGGAGCTGGACTTGGCCGTCCTGAAGATCGACGCCGGCAAGCAGCTCACGCCGGTCCACATCGGCAACTCCGACGCCATCGAAGTCGGCGACTGGGCCGTCGCCATCGGATCTCCGTTCGGGCTTGACCAGACCATGACCGCCGGCATCATCAGCGCCAAAGGGCGCGACCTCGGCGAGCGCGACCACCAACTGCAGCGCTTCCTCCAGACCGATGCCGCCATCAACCGCGGCAACAGCGGAGGCCCGCTGCTCAACATTAACGGCGAAGTGATCGGCATCAACACCATGATCGTCAGCGGTAGCGGCAATTTCGAAGGCATCGGCTTCGCGCTGCCTATCAATCTGGCCGTGAACTCGTACAACCAGATCATCAAGAGCGGCAAAGTCTCCCGCGGCGCAATCGGCATCCAGTTCGCCCGCGAGGAGAACGCCTCGCTGCTCAAAGCTTACGGTGCGACGAGCGGCGTATTCGTGCAGCAAGTGACGCCCGGCGGACCGGCTGGCAAGGCTGGCATGCAGGCATCCGACATCATCGTCGGGATCAACGGCCAAAGCGTGAAGGACGGCGACCAGCTTGTTCAGACCATTTCGGCCGCGCAGCCCGGCGATAAGGTCGAACTGAAAGTCCTCCGCGACGGGAAGCCGATCGAAGTATCCGTGAAGATCGGGGACCGTGCCGAGATCGTAGCCGACAACGCTTCCGGAGGCAAGGAGTCTGCCGAAGGCGGGGAAGGCGAGACCACGCATGCGCGTCTGGGGGTCAACGTCCAGAACCTGACTGACTCCGACCGCGAACAACTGGGCCTCAAGGCTGGCGGTGTTGTGATCGCCAGCGTGGAGCCCGGCTCCTTCGCCGAAGACATCGGCCTGCAGAAGGGCGATGTGCTCGTCGAGATCAACCGCCACCACGTAGCCACGGCCGCCGACGTGCGCAACATCATGCAATCGGCCAAACCGGGCGAAGCCATGGCGTTCAAACTGATGCGGAATGCCGGTGGAAACTGGACTTCCGTGTTCGCCGCCGGCACCTTGCAGGCGCAGTAAATCTGGGAGGGCAGGCTTCGGTCAGTCCCGCCGAGGCCTGCCCCTCCACATTACTTCAGGAAGTTCCCGCCCCAAAAGCACTTAACCAGCGACATCATCGATGGCGTCGAGTACGTGTTTGACGATCTTCGGTGCAGCGTCGCATTGGCATGAAACGGAACAACGACCCGGCGGCCGCCCTTTGAATAGATCGATGACTGCCCCTGGACCGCAACCAGTTGAAACCCGCCTTCAAGAGCATCGCTTCTGCATCCGCGGCGCTCAGGCGGGGCACTTTAGGCATGAACTTCTACTGCGGTGGTCAGAATCTCCCGGCTCAACGCAGCCGAGCGCTCGTCGTCGGTCAACGTCTCCAGGAAGAGTTCGATTGCCTCGCGAATATTGGCAAGAGTTTCCTCGACCGTTTTTCCTTGCGATTGGCATCCCTTCAGTTCCGGGCACCAAGCGTAACATCCATACTCGTCCTGTTCGATTACGACACTGACCTTGTGTGTCATCAACCGTCATTCTACCTCCAGGCGCACTTATCGGGCGCCGCTGTCCTTACCGCCGCACCGCCAGCCCCGGCGCCACGCCCTCCACCAACTCCCCGGCCTTCACCACCAAGGTTCCGTTCACCAGCACATACTGAATCCCTTCCGAATACTGCGCCGGATTCTCGAAAGTCGCCCGATCGATCACCCGCGCCGGATCGAAAACCGTTATGTCCGCATCCGCGCCCACCGCAATGCGGCCCTTCGTGTTTATGCCCAGCCGGTCGGCAGGCATCGCCGTCATCTTGCGCACCGCGTCCATCAGCGTGAGCGCGTTCAACTCGCGCACATAGCGGCCCAGTACGCGCGCGTACGTTCCCGCCGCCCGCGGATGCCCTTTTCCCTGATCCAGAATTCCGTCGCTCGCAATCATAGTCAACGGATCGGCGATCGCCAGCCGCACCACCTCCTCCGGAATCGAATGTATAGCCACCATGCCGCCCAACTGCCGGTAGCGCGCGAAAGACTCGGCTGTGAGCCGCTCGCCCGTCAGCGCCCATTGCAAATCGCCGAAGCCGATGCCGCCCTGTTTCGCCTGCCAACCTTCATCGAAGACCGCCGAACTGATGTCGGTCATGCCCGCTGTGTACGGATACATCTCCGTAGTCACATCCAATCCGCTGCGCCGTGCGCCGCGAATCATCTGTAGGCACAGCGCCGTTTCGCGCAAGCCCATACTGGTGATGTGCACCACGTGGACGGACGCGCCCGTGGCGGCCGCATCGGCGATTACCTCCTGCAGCGCATCGATCACGCCCGGCTCCACCGGCCCTCCGTTCCGCATGTGAACGTAGACCGCCGTCTTGCGCTGCGCCGCCAGGCCGAACAGTTCCAGGATCTCCGCTCGGGTTGCCAGCGGCACATAAGCGATGCCCATGCCGATGCCCAGCGCACCGTCGTCCAGTCCGCGGCCCACCAGGTCATAAGTCTGGCGGATTTCCTCGGGTGTGGCGGCGCGTTTCGCGGCATCCCTCGGCAGCAGCTTGCCGCTGTCGTGCATCACATGCATGCGCGCCGGGAGGTGCCCTGAGGTGGCGCCGAAGTTCACCAGCGCCTGGCCTTCGCGGGCGCGATACCATTCCGGGACCGGCGAAACGCCTACCTCCATCTCGAGCGCGGTGGTCACGCCGTCCCTTGCTTTGAAACGGTAGTTTTCGGGGGTCTGCCCATGCGAATGCAGGTCGATAAAACCCGGAGCGACCACTAGTCCGGAGGCGTCCACCACTGTGCGGCCCGCCAGAGGCGTTTCGGAAATCGCGCCGATCTTCGCACCGCGGATTCCCACGTATCGCATGGCATCCAGGCCCGACGCGGGGTCCAGCACGCGGCCGTGCGCCAGGACTATGTCGTATTCCTGTCCTCGGGCGGCCGTAGCCAACAGCAGCAAAAACGGAATCGGGATCGCAGTGCGCATGAACATGATCCCTCTATAGTACTTCGCGCTTATAATGGAGTCTCATACCGGAAAAACCTATGTCTAAAACCACAGATGCATTTGTCGAACAAAATCACGACCGTCTTCTTGAAGAACTGAAAGAGTTCCTCCGCATTCCCAGCATCAGCACGCTGCCCGAACACCGCGCCGATATCGACCGCGCCGCGCAATTCGTCGCCGACAGCCTGCGCCACGTGGGCATGGAAAATGTCGAGATCGTCCCCACCGCCAAGCATCCGCTGGTCTACGCGGATTGGATGCACGCGCCCGGCAAGCCCACGGTGTTGTGCTACGGCCACTACGACGTGCAGCCGGCCGATCCACTGGAAGAATGGAGCAGTCCGCCTTTCGAGCCCACCGTGCGCGACGGCAACATCTACGGGCGCGGCACGGCGGACGACAAAGGCCAGATGTATATGCACGTGAAAGCCATCGAAGCGCTGCGGGCAGAGAACGGCGTACTGCCCATCAACGTGAAGTTTCTGGTGGAAGGCGAAGAGGAGGTGGGCGGCGAATCCATTGCCAAGTACGTGGCCGAGAATCCCGAGAAGCTGAAAGCGGATGTCGCGCTGGTTTCCGATACGGAGCTTTTCGCCGAGGGCATTCCTACGCTGTGCATCGGACTGCGCGGACTGGTCTACATGGAAGTGGAATCCAGCGGTCCGGCGCGCGATTTGCACTCCGGCTTGTACGGCGGCGCCGCGCCGAATCCCATCTTCGGCCTGGTGGAACTGCTTTCCAAAGTGAAGAACGCCAACGGCGTGATCCAGGTGCCAGGTATCTACGACGATGTGGAAGCGCCCGCACCCGCCGAGAAGCGAAGCTGGAAGCGGCTGCCGTTCAGCGAAGAGGAGTTCCGGCTGAAAGAAGTCGGATCGAGCGAACTGACCGGCGAGCGCAAGCCTTCCGTGCTCGAGCGCGTGTGGGCGCGTCCCACCTTCGAAGTCCACGGTATCGCAGGCGGATTCACCGCCGCCGGCGCCAAGACCGTGATCCCCGCCAAGGCCACCGCGAAGGTGAGCATCCGCTTGGTGCCCAAGCAGGATCCGGACAAGGTGATCGCGGCGTTTCGCGAGTTCGTGCAGAAGAACACGCCCAAGGGAATTCATTTCGAAGTGCGCATCTTGAGCGCCGGGCCCGGGCTGTCGGTGAATCCGGACCATCCCGCCATCAAGGTGGCCGCCAAAGCCTTCGCCGACATCCTGGGCAAGAAGACCGTTTTCATCCGCTCGGGCGGGTCGATTCCCATCGTGGGCGACTTCGCCACGCATCTGGGCATCCCCACGGTGTTGATGGGCTTCGGGCTGCCGGACGACGGCCTGCATTCGCCGAATGAGAAGTACAAGCTGGACAATTACTACAAGGGCATCATGACCATCGCGCACTTCTTCGAGCAGTACGGCGCGGCAGCACATCCGGCAGCGGAGGCCGAAAATGACCATCATTCTGAGCCGTGAGGTGGGGAAGCTTGTCAACGCGAGGGTCAAACGCGGCGAGTACGAGAGCCCGGACGCGCTTGTCGCAGCGGCCGTCACGGCGCCTCATTGAAGAGGACAAAGAGGAAGATCCTCATCGAGAGGCTGTTCGTGCGCGCCGGGCGGATTGAAGCTGCCGAAGCGGAAATCGAGCAGGGCGAGTAGGTTGAGTACGACGCTGACACCGTCCACGGGCTCGCCAAAGACGTTCACAAACGCGGGCTTAATTAAGAGGCTGGCTGCTCAGGGTGAGAAGACCGGCACGCGCGGATGAAGCTACGCATTGCCCGCTCCGGCCAAGTGGGGCGAGCACTGGAGCGTATGTCCGCCTCTTGGGGACAAGGTCTTCGGCGCTCAGCGCTTTCCACCCAGGTTCGTCGAACCGTGGGGATTCGCAAAGGGATCGTGAACCAGCAGGGGAAATTCTAGGCCAACAGACGAGCCGCGTTACTCCAATCAGACTCGCGTGTAGCGCCGTAAGCTCGACTATTCGCCCGCGCTGCGCGCCACGCGCGCCGCCCGATTGGCAGCCGTGTGCGTAACAGCCGGCTGCCGCTTTCGCTGCACTTTCACCGCCCGCTTCCCAACCGCCGCGTGCTTCGGCCCCGCCGCCTCCCGATACGCCGCGGGAATCAGCAACCGCTCGCCGGCCGCAGGCGACGCCTGCTTTAGCCCGTTGGCCGCGGCAATGCTCCCGCCCTGCATGCCGTAGCGCCTGGCGATGGACGCCAGCGTCTCGCCGTTCGCCACTTTATGCATCCGCCACGACGCGCGCCGCTCAACCGGGATCATTTGCAGGGACGCTGAGAGCGTACCGCCTGTTCCCTTAGGCACATGCAGCACGTAACCCGCCGGGACTACGCCCTTTAGCAGCGCGGGATTCAGATCCTGCAGCTCCGGCATCGGCGCGTCTGTCAAATCCGCCACCAGCCCCAGATGCGTCGGCGCATTCACCTCAATGGTGTCGTATTCGAGCGGCGCCTCCGGAACCACGCCTTCCAACCCGTACTGCGCCGCGTTCTTCGTCATGATCGTCATGGCCAGAATGATTGGCACGTAGTTGGTGGTTTGTTCCGGCAGGGCGTGGCGGTCGCGCAGTTCCCAGAAATCCGCGTATCCGGTGCGCTCCACCGCGCGAGCTACGGCCACCGGGCCGCAATTATAGGCGGCCATCGCCAGGTACCAATCGCCGAACATGTTGTACAGATCGTGCAGATGCCTGGCGGACGCGCGCGTGGCCTTCTCGGGATCGAAGCGGTCGTCCGTATATGCCGTGCGCATCAGCCCGTACTGTTGGCCGCGCCAAACCACAAACTGCCACATGCCGCCTGCAGATTTGCTTGAGATGGCGCGCGGGAAGAATCCGGATTCCGCCTGCGCCAGGTGGATCAGCTCCTGCGGAATACCCTCTTCCTGGAGGATGCGCGCGATCAGCGGGCGATAGCGGCCGGCGCGCTCCAGCCCGGCGATCAGCGTCCTTCGCCCGCGTCCGGAGAAATAGTTGATGTAGCCCGCCACGGCGTCGTTCACCGAGAGCGGAAGCTGCGAAGCCGTTGCCTGCACCTGCTCTTTAACTTTGTCCTTCAGCTTCGGATCCACCGGAAAGGTCATCTGCAGGAGGTCTTCGAGAGGAGCTTTTTCGAAGCGTGCCTGGTCTACATCCGCTCCCGCGCCCAGCCCCGCCAGATCGTACCGATGGACTGCATCCACCATCTCGTCCATCCGCGCTTCAAACGCCTGCCGGTCCGAGAGACTGTTGTCGGAAGCCTCCAGCATCAGGTCGATGGCAGTGTCGAATTCTCGACGCGCCTGTTCGACAGAGTTCGCCTGGTAGGCCTTCTTGCCTCGCAAGAACGCTTGATCGGCGCGCTGCATCAGCAGATCTCCCTCGGAGGGAGCAATAGGCAGCTTCTGCACTAAAATAGCGGGCGCATCGTGCAGATACGGGTTCGGCTCCAGCGCCGGCGGGTCGGCGGATTCCTCGGAAGCCGCTGGGGCTGGCGTCGAGGGCAGGAAGGCTGTTTGGAACTTGGCTTGCTGATTAAAGCTGCAACCTGAACTGCACAGGATTACGGAGGACGCGAAAATATACACGAAAAACTTGGTTCGACCGGTCACTAAACAATCCCTTCGCACAGATTCGAACGGCTTTACCTGCTGCTAGCGGAAGTTGTAGCCGAAATGAAACTAGAATCTAGCGCATTGCCCGGTCAAGGTCAACCGGGTATTCTGAACCTAGACGTGTGTCCGAACGACACGGAGCTGGAAACGGTATACTTCAGCCCCATCTCCTATTCTACTCCTCTTCTTCCTCTTCTCCGGTCTTGGCTGCCTTGGCCGCCGCAATTATCTTATCCGCCTGTAGAGCCGGAACGTAATCGTAATGATTGAACTCCATGGTAAAGGCGCCGCGCCCCTGCGTCATGGACGTCAGGTCGTTCTGGTAGTTTAGCATTTCCGCCATGGGTGCCTGCGCCCGGATAAACTGAGTGTTACCTTTAGTATCCATGCCCGCGATGCGCCCGCGGCGGCTGTTCAGATCGCCCATCAGGTCGCCCGCATATTCCACCGGCGCCTGGATTTCGACGTTCATAATGGGCTCCAACAGCACCGGCTTGGCCTCCTGCATAGCGTTTTTGAACGCCTTGCGCGCCGCCAGTTTGAAAGCCAGCTCCGACGAATCCACGTCATGGTACGAACCGTCATAAAGTACCACCCGGAAATCCACCATCGGGAATCCCGCCAGGAAACCATTCTCAGCCGCTTCCAGAATGCCCTTCTCCACGGCTGGGATATAGTTCTTGGGGATCGAGCCGCCGAAGATCTCGTTGACAAATTCGAATTTGGCGCCGCGCGCCAGAGGCTCCATCTTGATCCAGCAATCGCCAAACTGGCCGTGGCCACCCGTCTGCTTCTTGTGGCGGCCCTGCACGTCGGCGTGGCCCCGTATGGTTTCGCGATACGGAATCTTCGGCGCTCGCAGGATTACTTCCACGCCGTAACGTTTCTTCAACCGGCTGGCGACCACTTCCACGTGCTGCTGCCCGCTGCCGCCCAGCAGGAATTCCTTGGTCTGCGGATCCCTGTAAAAGCGTAGCGACTGATCTTCTTCCAGGATGCGGTGTACGGCGTTGCCCATGCGATCCTCATCCTGGCGCGACTTGGCCTCGATGGCGAAGGCGATCGACGGCTCCGGAAGGTGCACTGGCGGGTAAGTAAACGCCACGCCCTTATCGGCCAGCGTATCGCCCGTCAGGGTGTCCTTCAGCTTGGCCACCGCGCCGATATCGCCCGCATGCACTTCATTAACCGGCGTGATGGCCTTTCCCACCGGCACGCCGATGTGCGCAAGACGCTCCGCCGTGCCCTTTTGGTTGTGCAGGTTGGCGTCGTTCTTCAGCACGCCCGAGTAGACCTTGAAATACGTGATGCGGCCGGCGAACGGATCGGCCGTGGTCTTGAACACGAAGGCCGAGCACGGCCCCGCATCGGAAATCTTGCGCGCGGCCTCTACGCCGTTGGTTTTCGCGGCGACTTCGCGCTCGGTCGGCGCGGGCAGATTGTCGACCACGAAGTTTAAAATCAGGTCCGTACCGATGTTGTGGAGGGCCGAGCAGCAAAGCACCGGGAACAGGCGCATCTCGATAGCGCCGGTCCGGATGCCGTCCAGGATGTGTTCCGCGGGCAAAGTGCCTTTCTCGAAAAACTCTTCCAACAGTGCGTCGTTGCCTTCCGCGACCAGTTCCACCAGCGCCTCGTGCGCGGCTTGCGCAGCCTCCGCCATATCCGCCGGAATATCGCTCTCCCTGCCCTTGCCATCACCATCCGGCGTGTAGGTGTAGGCTTTCATGCGGACGAGATCGACCACACCCTTGAAATCGCGCTCGGCGCCGATCGGGATTTGTACCGGTATGGCCGTGCGGCCGAAGGCTTCCTGCACGCTGCCCAGCGCACGCTCGAACGACGAGCGCTCGCGGTCGAGCTTGTTGATGACCACCGCGCGCGGCAGCTTGTAGTCGTTCGAGTAGCTCCAGACCTTTTCGGTCTGTACCTCGACGCCGGCCACGCCATCCACCACCACCAGCGCGGCATCGGCCGCCACCAGCGCCGCGCGCGTATCGTTAATAAAGATGTTGTAGCCGGGCGTATCGAGGATGTTGATCTTGGCCCGTTTCCACTCGGCCACCCCGATGGCAGTGGAAATGCTGACCTTGCGCTGGACCTCCTCCTCGTCGAAGTCCGTGATGGTATTGCCTTCGTCCACCCGCAATAGCCTGCTGGTGGCTCCGGCCGTGAAGAGCAACCCGGCGGTGAGCGTCGTCTTGCCGGAATCGCCGTGGCCCACTACGCCGACGTTCCGGATGTCCTTGCCTTCGTAGATCTTCACAGGGAAGCTCCAGTTTGAAACCGGATGGTAACACAGGGGGCAGGCGATCTTGCCCTGGGGGGCCCGTCCCTGGCGACGCCTTTAAGACGGCTCGAAGCATTGCCAACTATCCGCTTGGGAAGGCTGGGGGCGATGATAGCGCGGGCAGTGAATTTGCGGGTGTACCGCGCCAGAACAGACCAACTGGCCTGAACGCCCGGCTGCCGTCCGCTTCAACCTTGTCCCGGCGTCAGGAGCGCCAACGTCATAGCCGAAGTCCCACCCGGCAGCTTGATATCATAGTTATCTCCATGCAAATCGAGAAGGTCTACGAGCCCCAACGGTTCGAGCCGCACTGGGCGCAGTGGTGGATTGACTCCGGCATCTTCCACGCCTCGCAACGAGCCCTCCCTCACGTTTTTTCGCTCGTCATTCCGCCGCCCAACGTCACCGGCTCGCTCCACATCGGCCACATGCTGGAGCACACCGAAATCGACGTCACCATCCGCTGGCATCGCATGTGCGGCGACAATACTCTGTGGCTGCCCGGCGCCGATCACGCCGGCATCGCCACGCAGATGGTCGTCGAGCGCAAACTGGCTGAAGAAGGGCTCGACCGCCGCACCCTCGGCCGCGACAAGTTCATCGAGCGCGTCTGGGAGTGGAAGGCGCAGTATGGCGACCAAATCAAGCGCCAGATGATCCGCCTGGGCGCCAGTTGCGACTGGAGCCGCGAGCGCTTCACTCTCGATCCCGGCCTCTCCCGCGCCGTCCGCGAAGTCTTCGTCCGCCTATTCGAAAAGGGCCTCATCTACCGCGGCGAGTACATGGTCAACTGGTGCCCGCGCTGCCGCACCGCCCTCTCCGACCTCGAAGTCAAGAGCGCCGAAACCCAGGGCCACCTCTGGCACATCCGCTATCCGATCTCCAGCACCACCGCTGCCCACGTGGTCGTGGCCACCACCCGCCCCGAGACCATGCTGGGCGACACCGCCGTCGCCGTGAACGCCAAAGACCCCCGCTATTTCGACCTGCACGGACGCACCGTGGATCTGCCCCTCATGAACCGCCAGATCCCCGTGATCCTCGACGATCTTGCCGACCCGCAATTCGGCACCGGCGCCGTCAAAGTCACTCCCGCCCACGATACCAACGATTTTGAAGCCGGCAAGCGCCACAATCTGCCGCGCATCAAGGTCATCGACGAAGGCGGCCGCATGACCGCCGAAGCCGGTCCCTATGCCGGCCTCGACCGCTTCGAGGCCCGCCGCCGTGTGGTGGAAGATCTCGAGCGCCTCGGCCTGCTCGAAAAGATCGAGCCTTATACGCTTGCGATCGGCAAGTGCGATCGCTGCGGCACGGTGGTTGAGCCGCTCATCTCCACGCAGTGGTTCGTGCGCACCAAGCCGCTGGCCGAAAAAGCCATCGCGGTGGTCGAAACCGGCCGCATCCAGTTCATCCCCGAGAACTGGACCAAGACCTACTTCGAGTGGATGTACAACATTCGCGACTGGTGCATCTCGCGCCAGTTGTGGTGGGGCCATCGCATTCCGGCCTGGCACTGCCAGGAGTGCGCGGAAATTATCGTGGCGCGCGAAGCGCCCACCAGTTGCACGCGCTGCGGCTCCTCCCAACTGGTGCAGGATCCCGACGTGCTCGACACCTGGTTCAGTTCGGCGCTCTGGCCTTTCTCCACCCTCGGTTGGCCCGACGAAACCGAAGATTTGAAGATGTTCTATCCCACTTCGCTGCTCATCACCGGCTTCGACATCCTGTTCTTCTGGGTGGCGCGCATGGTCATGATGGGCTGCGAGTTCATGGGCGACATCCCCTTCCGGCAGGTCTACATTCACGGCCTGGTGCGCGATGCCGAGCGCCAGAAAATGTCCAAGACCCGCGGCAACACCATCGACCCGCTGGTGGTCACCGAAAAGTACGGCACCGACGCCGTGCGCATGGCCCTGCTGCTGGGCGCTGCGCCCGGCACGGACATCGTGCTCTCCGAAGACCGCATGGAATCGACGCGCGCCTTCGCCAACAAGATCTGGAACGCGGCCCGCCTGCTGTTTGTGAATATGGAGCGCTCCGGCGTGGAGCCGTGGCTCCCCAACCGCCTGGAAACCTTCCGCCCCGAAGCTGGACCCAGCATCGAAGTCGCGGTGGAAGACCGCTGGATCTTCAGCCGCCTGAACACCTGCGCCGAACACGTAAACCACGCCATCGAGCAGTATCGCTACCACGAAGCCGCGCAGTTGCTCTGGCACTTCTTCTGGCACGAATTCTGCGATTGGTATCTCGAGCTGAAGAAGCCCAGCTTCCAGGAAAACGCCGGCATCAATGCCGACTGGCGCAACGTGCTGGCCGCCTTCGAAACCGCTCTGCGCCTGCTGCACCCGGCCATGCCGTTCCTCACCGAAGAGCTCTGGCAGCGGCTCTCGAACGGCCGTCCCACGCGCCCCGTGTCCATCGCGCTGGCGGAGTATCCGCAATATGGAGAGCAGCACACCGACTTCGCCGCCGAGCGCGAAATCGGCATCTTGCAGGAAGTCGTCACGCTGGCCCGTACCTTGCGCACGGAGATGAAGCTCGATCCCAAGCTGCAGCTGCAGGGCACCCTCCACGCGCGCGGCGATGCGCTCGAAATCGCACGGCGTCACGCCGATGCCATGCGCCGCCTCTCCGGCGTCTCGCTGGAGTTCAGCCCCGACCCGCCACTGGCCGGCGCCGCCAGTCGCTCTACTTCCCAGTTCGACCTGGTGCTGCACGTCCCCAAGACGCAAATGGAAGCGCAGCGCCGCCGCCTCGAAAAGGAAAACGACCAGCTCTCGAAGAATATCGCAAGCCTGGAAAACCAACTCTCCGACGAATCTTCTTTAAGCCGCAAGCCAGAGCAAGTGGTAGCCAACATGCGAGCCAAGCTAGCCGAATACAAATCGCAACTAGCCAAGAACAAGGCAGCCCTAAACGCCCTGGAGTAAACCAATGGAATGTCTTATCGGCGTTCATCGGCGTTCATCGGCCATTAAAGGTTTTGAGAACTCTCGGCCCATAACGCAACACACATATTGGCCGCCGATGAACGCCGATGAACGCCGATGTCCGGATTCTCTAACCGAGCAAGTCCTAGCCGCAATCTTTGAGGTCTCCAACACCCTAGGCGCCGGATTCCTGGAAAAAGTATACGATAGAGCACTGCTCAGAGAACTGACCCTGCGTGGCATCCGCGCCAAGCCCCAAGCCTCATTCAAAGTAACCTACAAAGGCCAGGCCGCAGGAGAGTACTTCGCCGATATCTTAGTGGAAGACGTGCTAGTGATCGAGCTAAAGTGTGTAGATCGCCTAACGAACGAACACACCGCCCAATGCCTCAACTATCTGAAAGCGTCGGCTAAAACCGTGTGCCTCTTGATTAATTTCCAGAACTCCAAAGTCGAATGGAAGCGTATCGTCAATGGCTTTGAAGCTTAACATCGAACAAGTCCGCCGGCTACTCCCCGGCCGCCAAATCTCCTTCTTCGAGTCCCTCACCTCCACCATGCACGAAGCCGCCACGCTGGCCGCCGCGGGTTGCCCGTCCGGCACGGCCGTGGTTGCCGAAGAGCAGACTGCCGGCCAGGGCCGTCACGGCCATGGCTGGCATTCCGAGCCAGGCGCTGGTCTGTACGTCTCCGTCGTGCTGCGACTGCCGCTCCCGCCGGATTCGCTTCCGGTGCTCACGCTCGCCCTGGGTCTCGCCGCCGCGGAGACCATCGCGCGCTCGACGCACCTCGACCCCGACCTGCGCTGGCCCAACGACATCATGCTCGGCGATCGCAAGACCGCCGGCATTCTGGTGCAGCTCATCGATTCCGTGGCGATCGCGGGCCTAGGCATCAACGTCAATCACCCATCGTTTCCGCCCGAAATCGCCGCCGAAGCTACATCGTTGCGCCTCGCCTCAGGCCGCCTGCAATCCCGCGAAGATCTGCTGATCGGCCTGCTTCCCGCCATCGACAGCTTTTGCCGCATGCTCGTCGAAGGCGGCCGTCAAGCGATTCTGGATCAGTTCACGCGCCGCTCCAGTTATGCGCAAGGTAGACGCGTACGCGTCGAACAGCCCGGCGGCATCCTCACCGGCACCACCGCCGGCCTGGATCCCGCCGGCTTCCTGAAGCTGCGCGCGGACGACGGCTCGGAATCCCTTATACTCGCCGGAGGAGTCCGCCCAGCCTAGCACGAGTTCGCTCAATTCTGATCGGTCTCCTGGGTGTGCTAAACTTTTCCCCATCGGGCCCGCCCGGCTGGAGAAGAACATGAAAATGCAAACGCTTCTGCTGTCACTCGCCGCACCGTCGCCTTGCACCGCATCCGCTCAGGTGAATATCCCGATCCTGAATCCGCTGTTTATTGAGGACCAATTGTCATGCACGGCGGGCGCGTTAACTTGCTGGGTACCGGCAGCCGCCGGTTGGTTGGTCGGTCCACAAACGGGCACGGAGAAGGTGTCAACGGCGCAATATCCATCCGCGCCGGCGGAGGGGCTATATGTTATGGCTATCGGGTACACCAACGCGACCGGTTCTATGGTGCAAACGCTCGGAACTGCAGTTGAAGCCAACACGACCTACGTTCTGAAGGTAACTCTGGGAGCGCGAGCGGATGTGCCGTTCACCGGATACGTCGCGGCGCTGATGGCTGGGAATGTTACATTGGCCTACGACAATAAAGTGACTCCATTGAGTGGCACGTTCGCCACGGATGTGATCGCTTACAACTCTGGGGCGAACCCCGCGCAATTGGGAAAGCCATTACAGATTCTCGTAAAAAGCCTGGGACGGGACAGGTTCGCGTTGCGAGCGTGTCACTGACCGCCGCCGCGGAGTAGTCTGCCGCCTGGGAACAAACGACCTTTCACTGCTCTTGTTATCCCGATATGCTACTCGCCCTCGACGTCGGCAACACTAACATCACCATCGGCGCATTCGACCAGCGCCGCCTGGTCAGCCAGTGGCGGCTGCGCACCGTCCACGGCCAGACTGCCGACGAATGGGGTGTCCTGCTGCGCAACCTGTTCGCCCTGGCCTCTCTCGATTCCCCCGGTGTCGACGGCATCATCATCGCCAGCGTGGTCCCGTCCCTCGATTCCAACCTGGCCGCTATGGCCCACCGCTATTTCCGGATCGAGCCCATGTTCGTCACGCCCCAGACCGACATCGGCATGGCCATCCGCTACGACGATCCCAATCAGGTAGGCGCCGATCGCCTGGCGAATGCCGTAGCCGCCTTCCACAAATACGGCGGCCCGTCCGTCGTGGTAGATCTGGGAACCACCATTAACTTCGACGTCATATCGGCCAACGCCGAATACCTGGGCGGCGCCATCGCCATCGGCATCGGCATCTCCATCGAAGCGCTGTTCAGCAAAACCGCGCGCCTGCCCATGGTGGACTTTCGCGAGCCGGCCAAGGTAATCGGCAGCAACACCGTGGCCAGCATGCATTCCGGGCTTTACTACGGCGCGCTTGGTATGATCGACGGCATCCTGGATCGCATCCTAGCCGAGCTCGGACCCGGCGCCAAGGCCATCGCCACCGGAGGCCAGGCCGCCCTCATCGCCCGCGGCTCCCGCCACTTGAAACACATCGACGAGCACCTGACGCTTGCGGGCCTGCAGCTCATCTGGGAACGGAACGCCGCCAAGTGAACGACGACTGGGTTTATAACTACTTCAATTACTTCACCGAGATCGAAGAGCACTTCCAGCGGGCGCGCGGCACCAGCCTGTTTTGCCTCTCGCCGCTCGATTGGGCCCTGGTCGATGCCTGGAAGAATGCGGGTGTGCCGCTCGAAGCCGTGCTGCGCGGTATCGACGCAGCCTTCGAGAAATGGCGCGGCCGCAAGAAGAAAACGCAAATGGTGAATTCGCTCACGTTTTGCGCGCAGGCGGTTTTGACAGAGGCGCAGGTAATGGCCGGAACCGCCGAGAGGCCCGCCGCCGCGCGCGAATCCAAGCCACCCTTTCCGTTGGACGACCTGCGCGAGTATCTGTCGCGCAACGCCGCGGCCGCGCGCCAGGCTGGCCCCGATTACGCCGAAGTCGCCTCCGCGCTGGAGCGCCTCGCCGCGGAAGCCGAGGAGCACTATCGGGATCTGGAAGATTTGGAGCGCCACCTCACCGTGCTGGAGGAGAAGGCTATCGCCGCCGCTCGTAACCGTCAGTCGGAAGAGCAGTTGCTGGATGCCCACCGCGAGCTGGATGCCCAACTCCGCCCTTATCGCTCAAAGATGACTGCCGCACATCTGGCCATGCTCGAGAAACAGTACCTGGAGCGCAACTTGTTGGAGACGGTGGGTTTGCCGCGCTTGAGCCTTTTCTATATGCGATGACCGCATGCGATGACAGGCGTATAACATGCGCGCATTACAATCGCCTTGCAACTTCTGGGCCATTGCGTGCGTCTTACAAATTGTAAGCGACCTCTTTCAAGTTAGGTTCCGCTCCCATGGATGCGGAACCGGCCGGCGGGCGCATCCTCCGAGTGCCCGCCGGTTTTTCTTTTCCGGTCCTCACTCGACAAATTCCATCGCCCGCACCACCCCCACCGTCTCCGGCATAGCGCCTTCCTGCGCTTCGTACTCGATCCTGATCCGCCGGGGGCTTTGCGGGCCGCAGGTGAAATCCATCGCCGCGATCCGCACCCGGATCTTGATGCAATCGATCTGCTTCAGCGTGCCCTCGGCCACCGCCACTCTCTCCCGCCGCCTCGCGGCCGCTGTGGTCTCCGGCGGTAGTGAATAACTCGAAGTTCGGCAATTCGATTTTCAGCCGGCGCGGTCCTTCGCTGCCCGCGGCGGAAAACGCAACGAAGGCGAAAATTGAAGGCGGCCCACAGCTTCATCCCCGGAGTGACGCGCCCGGCTTCCGTTGTAGCGCGCACTCCCATCCGTTCGCAAGACCCCAAGACACCTGCGGCATTTGGATGTACAATCAAATGCTGGCCGGGAAGCCGAACGGAGATCCCGGCAAAAGGCCCCCTAGAAGGCCGGCAAGCTGAACGCCGGTACCGGCTAGAACGATGGGGATATCGTCACGGGGCGGCTCGTCTAATTCTCGTAACGGCGCACATCTGTGTCCATCCGCACCTCCACGCTGGTCAAGCGGGTTAGTTTCTATTCGGGCGGCGCCCACGGCGCCAGCTTGCTTCTACTGACTATGCAGCCGGTGATATTCTACCTCCGCGTCCTGATCAATCCTCGAAGTCACATCCCCTACGACATTGAGGGGTTTCATCTCCCGCTGACTGCTTATATCGCGAGATGCGTCCGGGAGGGCGTCCTGCCCCTGTGGGACCCCTATAGCTATTGCGGAGCGCCGATCCATGCAGACATACAGGCGCAGCTCTTCTATCCGCTGACATGGATCTCGATTGCCATGGGAAATCTATCCGCCGGTCATAAGCTGTTCTACTGGATCGAATGGCTGGTTCCGCTGCACATGATCCTGGCCGGTCTGTTTACGTTCGCTCTGCTCAGGTACCTTGGTCTTACCGTCGCTCCTGCCTACTTCGGCGCGACCGTCTACCAACTGGGCGGCTTCTTCGCTTCCCAGGCCCAGCACCTGGGTGTCATCTGCTGTGCGGCGTGGCTCCCCCTGGTATTACTCTGCATCTGGAGACTTAGCCGTGAAGTTACGATCAAGTGGACAGCTATTCTAGCTGTCAGTCTGGCCCTGAGTATCTTATCCGGCTTTATAGCGGGCGCCTTAGTTGTCATTGTCGCGGCAGCCATGGTGTCGATCGTCCTGGCATTTTCCATCGGCGCCAGGCTAAGGTTCCTCGCCGCCGTGCTTTGCGCATCCATCCTGGCCGTGGGTCTCGCCGCGATTCAACTCGTTCCCACCTACCAGCTTACGGGATATAGCTTGGCTTCCGGGAGGGCCCAGGCCCTGGGCACGGGCGGAGGACTGCCGATTCAAAGCCTTGTCTCATTGGTCTCGCCGAATTATTACAACATCTTTACTCCTTTTGACCCGTCCAGATTCAAGCTCGACATCAACTTCACCTTTCTTTACGTTTACTGTGGAATCCTGACACTCCTGCTGGTCCTGGCCGCGCCCTTTTTGAAGCGCGCCGCGTACTGCCGGCGGTTTTTTGCTCTGACCGTGGTTTCCGCGGTCTGGATGCTCGGCGACCAGACACCCGTCTATCAATTTGTATTCCGCCATCTGCCGCTGCTGCTGCGAGGGTCGTTGTATGCCGCGTACGCCCTGATGGCTTTTTGTCTCTTCGCCGCGCTGACCGCCGCGGCGGCGTTCGATCGCCTCGGACGCAAATGGCCCGCCTGGCTTCTTTGGCCCATCGCTCTGTTCACGGCGGCCGATCTCACTTACTTTGGCGCCGCCCGTCCGATGAATACTTCGCCTGGGAGTTACCGCAAAGCGCCGAACGAAAACCAGTTGGGCGACTATGCCGGTGTCCTCCCGAAGATTCAGTCCCTGCTCTCTATATCGTCCCCTCCTTCCCGCATCGACTATCTCGGCAGAGACGTGTTGCCGGCCATTGGCGGAGCAGGAATGCTGCAGCTTCCAACTCCGGACGGCCGCAACCCATTCGCCCTCAAGCGGGTCATCGCCTTGCGGAGGCTGTTCTGCGCGGGCGACTGGTGGGAGCGCGAGATTCCGGTAAATCGTCCGGACTCGCCTTTGCTGAACGCGCTGAATGTTGGTTTCCTGGCGGCCCGCACGGAGCAGCCAATCCCTCCGGCCATGGATCGTTTTCCCCTCGCGCTCGAAGTCTCCGATCTCCGCATCTATCGCAATGCCGCCAGCTTGCCCCGGTTTTTTCCGGTCAGCCGGCTGCACCTCGCCCAAACCCCGGCGGAAGCCATTGCATATCTCGCCCGCCCTGATTTCCAACCGACGGATGAAGCCGTGGTGGAAGCCGCGGGTCTGCCATTGAGTGGACCTCTGAGCCACGTGAGCGTGCAGGTGTTGCAATACTCGCCGAATCGGGTCGCCCTCCGTGCGACTACCGCCGGCTCCGCGTTTCTGGCCAGTTCCGAGGTACTGTATCCGGGCTGGACAGTGACGGTCAACGGGAAGAGCGCACCGTTCTACATGACCAACGGAGCATTTCGTGGTATCGTCCTAAGCCCCGGCACGAACCTGGTGGTGATGAAATTCTGGCCGGATGCCCTGGCATACGGAGCTATAGTCACCGCTTTGTGCGCCATGGTACTGTCCGCCGGTCTGCTCTCGGACCGCTTTTCGCGGAGGAAACGGCCAAAGCGCGCCGCTGCCCCCGGCCATGCAACGCGTGCCCTGCTAAGCTAATGAACAGGCCTCCAGCCTAAACTCAACAATGCCATTGCAAAGCTACACAATCACCCAAGGCCGTGACCGCGCGCCCGCCCGCGCCATGCTGAAGGGCATCGGGTTCACCGATGCCGACCTCGCCAAGCCAATCATCGGAGTCGCCAATACCTGGATCGAAACCATGCCGTGCAATTACAACCTGCGCGAGCTGGCCGTCAAAGTAAAGGAAGGCATTCGCGCCGCCGGTGGTACCCCTATGGAATTCAACACCATCGCCATCAGCGACGGCGTTACCATGGGCACCGAAGGCATGAAAGCCTCCCTGGTTAGCCGCGAAGTCATCGCCGATTCGATCGAGCTGGTGGCGCGCGGCCACATGTTCGACGGCATCGTAGCCCTGGTGGCTTGCGATAAGACCATCCCCGGCGCCGCCATGGCGCTGCTGCGGCTCAATGTGCCCAGCGTGATCCTGTACGGCGGATCGATCCTGCCGGGCCGCCACAACGGCCGCGACATCACCATTATGGACGTCTTCGAAGCCGTGGGCGCCAACGCCGCCGGCCGCATGACCGACCAGGAGTTGCTCGAGATCGAGAACCACGCCTGCCCCGGCGCGGGCGCTTGCGGCGGCCAATTCACCGCCAATACCATGGCCACCGTGCTCGAGTTGATCGGCCTCTCCCCCATGGGCACCGCCGCCGTCCCCCAAGTGGACGCGCGCAAAGCCGAAGTCAGCTTCCGCTGCGGCCAGATCGTTATGGACGCCGTCCGCCGCAACCGCCAGCCGCGCCAGATCGCCACCCGCACGGCTTTTGCCAATGCCATAGCCGGCGTGGCGGCCACCGGCGGCTCCACTAACGCCGTGCTCCACCTGCTGGCCATGGCGCGCGAGGCCGGCGTGGCGCTGGCCATCGACGATTTTCAGGAGATCTGCCGCCGCACTCCCGTGCTGGTGGATTTGAAGCCCGGCGGCCGCTTCGTCGCCGTCGACGTGGATAAGGCCGGCGGCATCGGCGTGATCGCACAGCGTTTGGTCGAAGGCGGCTACGTGGATGGCGCCGCGCTCACCTGCACCGGCCGCACCTTCGCCGAAGAGGCCGCCGATGCCCGCGAAACTCCCGGACAGGAAGTGGTGCGCCCGCTGGCCAAGCCCCTCAAGCCGCGCGGCGGCATGGCCATTCTGCGCGGATCGCTCGCGCCCGATGGCTGCGTCATCAAGCTCGCCGGGCACGAGCGCATGCAGCACCGCGGCCCCGCCCGCGTCTTCGATCGCGAAGAAGACGCCATGAGCGCCGTCACCGGCGGGCACATCCACCCTGGCGATGTAGTAATCATCCGCTACGAAGGCCCCCGTGGAGGTCCAGGGATGCGCGAGATGTTGGGCGTCACTGGAGCCATCGTCGGCGAAGGCCTTTCAGAAAGCGTGGCGCTGGTCACCGACGGCCGCTTCAGCGGCGCCACGCACGGCTTCATGGTGGCCCACGTGGTGCCTGAAGCATTCAATGGCGGACCCATCGCCGCGGTGCGCGAAGGCGATTCCATCGTCATCGACGCGGCTGCCGGAACCATCGGCATCGACATTCCGCCCGAGGAAATCCGCGCGCGCCTGGCGGCATGGAAGCGGCCCGCGCCGCGCTACACCTCCGGCGTGTTCGCGAAATACGTCGCGCTAGTGGCCTCGGCCTCCGAAGGCGCCGTCACCGTCGCGCCAGCGCCAAGCTAGGGTCACGCTGAATAACCAGACCGCCGCGGCGGCCCACCCTCCCAGCACGTCGCTCGGATAGTGCATGCCCAGATAGATGCGGGACAAGCCAATCGCGGCGATCGGTATGGCAGCACCAATGTAGTAGAGCCACCGCGTCCGGCTTTCCGTGCGCGCCGCCGCGGCGACCGCTAGCGCGCCGAAAAATGCGAACGAAACCAAGGAATGGCCGCTCGGGAAGCTGTAGCCCATTGGCTCGGCCAATCCGAAGAAGGTGGCCGGCCGCGGCCTGTGAAATAGCAGCTTCAGTAACTGATCGAGAACCTCCGCGCCCGCCACCGTGAGCGCGAACAGCAGCGCCGTGCGCACGCGGCCGGTTCGCACCAGCCAGAACATGACCAGCGCGCCCAACGTGATCAGAACGGCAGGCTGTCCGATAAGGCTGAAGCCCCGCATGGCGGCGGTTAATGCCGGGCTGGCGTCCGCGTGCACCAGCATGCGGATGCGTTCGTCGACCTGCTGCGTTCCGGCATGGCGCACCTGTTGCGCAAGCCACGCGAAGAACAAAAGTGCGGCGGCAGCCGGCAGTAGCCCAGCCCACCTCATTTGCCAAGCAGTTCGTAGAGCGGTAATTCAATGGCCGGGTCCGCGGCTTTGATAATCTTACCCACCGGCCGCGGGCCTGACACCAGCGTCACCTCCACTACCTCGCCGTCAACGTATTCGCAGGCCATGCCTCCATTTTCGCATGCATCATGTAAACTGGTGAGTCGTCCGACAGGAGCAACACATGCCCAAACGCCTGCTGATCCTTCCCCTTTTTCTCGCCCTCGGCGCCTTGGCGCTATTCGTCTCTCGCACCGACGCCAAACCCGAAACCATCGCCCAAATCGCTCCCGGCGTCTGGTTCCGCGAAGGCGACCTGAAAAACCTGGGCCATTGCAACAACATCGTCATCGAGATGAAGAACTACCTCATCGTGGTGGACGCCAACTTCCCCAGCGGCGCGCGCGCCACCATGGCGGACGTCAAGCGCGTCTCGTCCAAGCTTGTAAAGTACGTCTTCGATACCCACCATCATGGCGATCATTCCTACGGCAACGCCGTATGGACCGATGCGGGCGCCACCACGCTGGCGTATCGCGGTGTCGCCGAAGAAATGCTCCGCTACGAGCCGGCCCGCTGGCGGCAAGCCGAGAAAGAGCGCAAGGACGTGGCCGACATGCACCGCCCCAGCGTCGAGCCGCCCAAGCAGACCTTCGCCGGGAACCAGTTCGTCCTGGACGATGGCGCGCGCAAGGTTGAGTTCCACTTCTTCGGCTGGGCGCACACCCGCGGCGACGGCTTCGTCTATCTTCCCAAAGAGCGGATCTTGTGTACCGGCGACGCCGTAGCGAACGGCCCATACAACTACACAGCCGACGGCAATATCGCCAATTGGCCCGAAGTCATACGCGCGGCGCAGAAGCTGAAAGTGAAGACTGTACTGCCCGGCCACGGCGTGCCGGGCGGCCCCGAATTGTTGGAGGGCCAGGCGCTGTTCATGGTCGAGCTGCGCAAGGCGGTAAAGTCCGCCGTGGATCAGGGCGGCAAACCCGCCGATTTGGCTAAGTTGCAACTCCCGGATAGCGTCAGAAACTGGGTCGGCGATGGGTTGCCGCAGCAAGCCAAGGACGCCTACGAGGAGATCACGCAAGGCAAGCCGCACGGAGAGATTTTGGGCGGCAAGTAGCGGAAGGATCAGTGGGGCAGGCTCGCGGCCTGCGGCGGCCTCTCAGGCCGCCACGCGCGCCAGCGCGACATTTCCGTACCCCGTTTGTGACCGCCGGCCATGGCGCATTCACATATCTCGCATTACCTCGTCCACGCTGAAAACAAACACTGAAAACCCAATACGTCAGCCGGCTCCTCGTCGCCGCCGTGCTACGCTTGCACCTGGATAGCGCGTCGCCCCGACAGAGGGTGCCCTCTGCCCATGATCTTTGAAATCCGAATATTTAGTTAGCCCCAACCCCGCGCGAGGAGAGCGTAACCGGAAACGAACCCAAAAACAATTTTGCGAAACGAACCCAATTCGAGCCTTTGTTTTCAACAAAACTCGAAACGAAAGCCAATCCCACTCAGCCGAGCCTGTCAAATCACCGAAACCTCCACGAAATTGGTTTCGTCCGGTAGAAAAAACGGTATCGCCCCCGCCACCGCTCAAAGTTGCGGCTCGTTGACCGCACCCCCCGCCGTCCGCTATCCTAGGTGTTTCCTGATAGAGGCGCGGCGGCCATCAGTAGCTGGGCGGGCATTTCCGATAGAGCTTCGAACCCCCGGCAAAAGGGGCCGATTGTAGTTCCGCCGAAACCGGCGCGGATGGCTCATGGCCGCGGCGGTTGGGGGGCAAGGCTAACACCTGCCCACTGTCACCCGATTGGCATGGTTTGAACCGCCTGTAAGGGCGGAGGCGGGTGGAGCGCTATCGGAAGCGAAGACTCGCCGGATCTCCCCGCGTCTTTTCTTCTGCCTTCGTCTCCCACCCGCGCGCATGTTGACTATGGAGCTTTTCGAGCTAACGCGGGCGCTAATCGATACCGAATCGATCACCGGCAACGAGGAGCGTGTCGGGCTTCAGTTGCTGGACTACTGCTCCGCCCTCGCCACCCATTATGGCGGCTACGCCGAGCGTTCCGAGGTCGAGCCGCGCCGCGCCAATATCTTCGCCTGCTGGGGCGCCCGGCCCACCGTCACGCTCTCCACACATATGGATACCGTGCCGCCGTTCATCCCTAGCCGCGAGGACGGCGGCTTCATCTGGGGACGGGGCGCGTGCGACACCAAGGGTATCATCGCCGCCATGCTGAAGGCCGCCGAAGTGCTCCTCGAAAGCGGCGTGCGCAATTTCGGCGTGCTGTTCGTGGTTGGCGAGGAACGCAACAGCGCGGGCGCATATCACGCGGCTGCGCAGGCCAAAGGCGCGCGCTATCTGATCAACGGCGAGCCCACCGAGAACAAGCTGGCGCTCGGTTCCAAGGGCGCCCTGCGCTACGAAATCGCGGCCGCCGGACGCATGGCGCACTCCGCCTATCCGGAGTTGGGCGAATCCGCCATCGACAAGCTGCTGGATGCGCTCGCCCGCATCCGCGCCATCCCGCTGCCCGTAGACGATCTGCTCGGCCCCAGCACCCTGAACATCGGGACCATCGCCGGCGGGCGCGCGCCCAACATCATCGCCGACGAGGCCAGAGCCGAGATCTTCGTCCGCCTGGTCGGCGACTCGGCCGGCACTAAGGACGCTATCGCCGAGGCCGTCGCAGGAAGGGCGGAGGCCCGCGAAATGCTCGAGATCCCGGCCGTGCGGCTCGGCGCGCTGCCAGGAATGGAAACGACGGTGGTTGCATTCACCACCGACATCCCGGCATTTGGAGACGCTTGGGGCACGCCATTCCTGATCGGCCCTGGCTCCATCCACGTGGCCCACACGCTCGACGAGCGCATTCCCAAGCGTCAACTGGAAGACGCCGTCGGCATCTATCAGAATATGGTGAGCCGGTTGCTCACCGAAATGGACTAGACTATATGGAAACCAGAATCGAAGTCGGCATTCTCGGCGCCACCGGCATGGTGGGCCAGCATTTTGTCAAATTCCTCCAGAACCACCCATGGTTCGACCTCAAATGGCTGGGCGCAAGCGACCGCTCCGCCGGCAAGCGTTACGGTGAAGCCACCGCTTGGCGCCTCGGAGGGGCTATGCCGGATTCCATGCCCGGCCTGCTGGTCGAAGAATGCAAACCCGGCAACGCGCCGCGCCTGCTCTTCTCCGCGATGGACGCCTCCGTCGCCACCGAAATCGAGCGCGCCTTCGCGCAAGCCGGCCACGTGGTGGTTTCGAATTCCAAAAACCATCGCATGGATCCTGATGTTCCCCTGCTGGTCCCCGAAGTTAATCCCGACCACTTAAAGCTGATACCCGGCCAGCAGCGCAACCGCGGCTGGAAGGGACAAATAGTCACAAACCCCAATTGCTCCACCATCGTGCTGACCATGGCGCTTGGCCCGCTGAAGCCATTCGGCATCACGCGTGTCGTCACCACCACGCTCCAGGCGATCTCCGGCGCAGGCTATCCCGGCGTTCCGTCTATGGATATCATCGCCAACGTCATCCCTTATATCGGCGGCGAAGAGGAAAAAATGCAGCAGGAAACCCAGAAAATCCTGGGCGATTTCCGCGGCGACCACATCGAGCCGCTGCATGCCAAGGTCAGCGCGCACTGCAATCGCGTTCCGGTGGTAGATGGCCACACCGTCACGGTCTCCGTCGAATTCTCGGCGAAGCCTTCCGAAGCCGACCTGCGCCATGCGTTCGACAGTTTCGCCGGCGTGCCGCAGCAGCGCCGCCTTCCCAGCGCGCCGCCGCACCCGGTCATCTATATGGACGAGAAAGATCGCCCGCAGCCGCGCCGGGATGCCGAGCGCGAACACGGCATGGCGGCGTTCATAGGCCGCCTGCGCCCCTGCCCTGTGCTCGACTACAAGTTCGTCGCGCTGAGCCACAACACCGTGCGCGGCGCGGCGGGCGCGGCCGTGCTCAACGCCGAGCTGATGCATTCGGAAGGAATGCTCGACTGATGATCGTGATGAAATTCGGCGGCACGTCGGTGGAATCGGCGGCCGCCATCGAGCGCGTCGCGGCCATCGTGAAAGCCCGCGCTGACCGCCAGCCGGTGGTCGTCGTTTCGGCCATGGGTAAAACCACCAACAAGCTGCTGGCCATCGCCGCGGCGGCCATCGGGGGCGCGCGTGAGGAATACATCCGCCAGATCCACGACCTCCGCGACTTCCATTCCCGCGAGGCGCGTCTGGTAGTCCCCCTAGCCGACCGCGCCGAACTCGATCGCCTTCTCGACGAGCATTTTCAGGAGCTCACCGAACTGGTCAAAGGCCTGGCCGTGCTGGGCGAGCTGACCCCGCGCTCCATCGACGCCATCTCCAGTTACGGCGAGCGGCTCTCCAGTTACATTGTCGCCCTGGCGTTCCGCCATTTCGGCATGGACACTGCCCACCTGGATTCCCGGCAGATGATCGTCACCGACCGCCGCCACACGCAGGCCGCGCCGCTCTATCCGGAAACCTATGCGCGCCTGGCCGCGGTGGTGCCCGCGCTTGCTGACAATAAAGCTAATAATAAAGCCGAAAACAAAATCGTAGTGATGGGCGGCTTCATCGCGGCCACCGAGGATGGCGTCACCACTACGCTCGGCCGCGGCGGTTCGGACTTCACCGCTTCCATCGTAGGTGCCGGCATTGGCGCCGAAGAGATCCAGATTTGGACGGATGTGGATGGCATGCTCACGGCCGACCCCACCATCCTGCCCGGCGGCCATCGTGTGAAGACCATCTCCTTCGCCGAGGCCGCCGAACTGGCTTATTTTGGCGCCAAGGTGCTGCATCCCGCGACCGTAGTGCCGGCCGTCGAAAAGAACATCCCGGTGTTGATTTTGAATTCGCGGCGGCCCGAGGTGTCGGGTACGCGCATCGTCTCCGCAGCCGTGCCCTGCCGCAACGTGGTGAAGTCCATCGCGTGCAAGCGCAAGATCACGCTGGTGAACGTGCATTCAACGCGCATGCTGATGGCGCACGGCTTCCTGCGCCGCATCTTCGAAGTCTTCGATCGCCATGAAACGGCCGTGGACATGGTCTCTACGTCCGAAGTCAGCGTCTCCCTCACCATCGACAACACCAACGCGCTCCATGCCATCTGCCAGGAACTGAGCCAGTTTTCCGAAGTGTCCATCGAAGACGGCCATGCCATCGTTTGCCTGGTGGGGGATAATATACGCTACACGCCGGGTGTGGCCATGCGCGTTTTCGGCGCGCTCGACGGCATCAACATTCGCATGATTTCGCAAGGAGCTTCGCTGCTGAATCTCAGCTTCGTGGTAGCCGAGCAGGACCTTTATCGCAGCGTGAAGGCGCTGCACGGCGAGTTCTTTGCCGATCTCGACCCCGAGGTCTTCGATGCCGCCTGACAGCGAAGTGGGGCAGGCTCCCAGCCTGCGGCGGCCTCGTAGGCCGCCATCGAACCTGGCCATCGTCGGCTACGGCAAAATGGGCCGCCTAATCGAGCAGTTCGCGCCGGAATACGGTTTCGCGGTGGCGCTGAAGCTCGATGAATTCAACAACCCGGCCTTCGAAGCCGTGACGCAGGCCAACTTCGAAGGCATCGACGTGGCCGTGGATTTTTCCATCCCCGCCGCGGTGCCGGAAAACGTGGAACGCATCGCCGCGCTGGGTGTGAACATCGTCGTGGGCACCACCGGCTGGCTCGGCGAACTCGAGCGCGTGAAAGCCGCCGTCGAGTGTCACGGCATCGGGTTGGTCTGGAGCCCCAACTATTCGATCGGAGTGAACGTCTTCGTCCGTCTGGTATCGGAAGCCGCTCGGCTGCTGGCGGATGAGCCTTCGTACGGCGCGTGGGCCTGGGAAATCCATCATTCGACGAAGAAGGACGCGCCTTCCGGCACACTGTTGAAGTTGGTCGAAGACATGCATAAGGCCGGTTTCGGGCGCCCCATCGACGTGAGCGCCAATCGCGCGGGCGCGCACCCCGGCACGCATGAAATCGGATTCGATTCAGCCGCCGACACCATCACCCTGCGGCACACCGCCCGCAGCCGCGAAGGCTTCGCCCGCGGCGCACTGAAAGCCGCGCAATGGCTGGCCGGGCAAAAAGGCTTCCACGAATTCAGCGAGGTGCTTTTCAAATGAAAACCCATCACCGTTTCACAGGCTGCGGTACAGCGCTGGTCACTCCTTTCCGCGCCGACCAGTCGCTTGATGAAGCAACCCTGCGGCGCCTGGTCCGCCGCCAGATCGACGCCGGCATCAGCTTTCTGGTCCCGTGCGGCACCACGGGCGAAAGCCCCACGCTGACTCGCGAAGAGCATCTGCGCGTTGTCGAGATCGCCGTCGAAGAGGCTAAGGGCCGCGTGCCTGTGCTGGGCGGCGCCGGCGGTTACAACACGCGCGAGGTCATCGAACTGGCGCGAGAACTGGAAAACCTCGGCGTGGATGGCATCCTTTCCGTCACGCCCTACTACAACAAGCCCACGCAGGAAGGCCTCTACCAGCACTATAAGGCGATAGCCGCGGCCATCCGTCTGCCTATCGTTGTGTATAGCGTGCAAGCGCGCACCGGTGTGAACGTCGAGCCCGCCACCCTCGCACGCCTGGCCGCCATCCCCAACATCATTGGCGTGAAGGAAGCCTCCGGCAACATCGCGCAGATGGCCAGTGTCATTCACCAGGTCCCGCCGGACTTCATCGTGCTCTCGGGTGACGATGCCATTACCCTGCCGCTGATGGCGCTGGGCGGGCGCGGCATCGTCTCCGTGGTATCGAACGAGATTCCCGCCGAAATGGCGCAGCTCGCGCAACTCTGCCTGGCGGGCGATTTCGCCGGCGCGCGCGCAATGCAGCGCAAGTATCTGCCGCTGATGGAAGTCAACTTCATCGAGTCGAATCCCATTCCGGTGAAAGCCGCGCTGGCGCTCATGGGTCTGCTCGAACCCGTTTATCGGCTGCCGATGGTACCTCCCAAGGAGGAGAACCTCACCAGGATCGAGAGAGTGCTGGAGTCCGTCGGCCTGTTAGGGAGGGCGACCGTTGCTGGCTGACATGGAAGCTGAAATCGAGTACCTCTTCGACCACAAGCCAAGCGCGTACACTGAAGAGCATTTCCGGCTGTTCTACGACTTCAAGGACGCGCTGAACCAGGGCCGCATCCGCGCCGCCCAACCCGATGCGGCCGCGCCGAGTGGCTGGCGCGTGAACGGCTGGGTCAAGAAAGGCATCCTGCTGGGCTTCCGGATGGGCAGCGTAGTGGACATGTCGATCGACGCCACGCGCCAGCCTTTCTTCGACAAATCAACCTACCCGGTGAAGCGGTTCCCGCCCCAAAGCGGAGTGCGTATCGTACCCGGCGGATCGAGCATTCGCGATGGCGTCTACATCGGCAAGGGTGTCACCTGCATGCCGCCGATGTACATCAACGTGGGCGCGTATGTGGACGATGGCGCCATGGTCGACTCGCACGCGCTGGTGGGAAGCTGCGCGCAGATCGGCAAGAACTGCCACATCTCGGCCGCCGCGCAGATCGGTGGAGTGCTCGAACCGGTGGGCGCGTTGCCGGTTATCGTCGAGGACGAAGTGCTGGTGGGCGGCAACTGCGGCGTGTACGAAGGTGCGGTAGTCAAGAGGCGCGCCGTGTTGGGCACGGGCACCATACTGAATCGCTCCACACCGGTCTACGACCTGGTGCGCGGAGTCGTCCACAAAGCCACCGATGACGAGCCGCTGATCGTACCGGAAGAGGCCGTGGTGGTAGCGGGCTCGCGCGCCATTACGGCCGGCCCCGGAAGAGACTGGGGCATCTCCGTCTACACTCCTGTTATCATAAAGTACCGCGACAGCCGGACAGACACCAGGATCCAACTCGAAGATCTCCTAAGGTAACTCCGCGGTTTTGTCCGCGTGCATCAGTGTGCAACCGTGTGCATCGTGGTTCCATAGTTCTTTATGTCCTTCACTCTCGATTCTAAAGTAGCGCTCATCACCGGCTCGGGACGGGGCATCGGCCGCGCCATCGCCGAGAGGCTCGCGGCCGCGGGCGCCGCCGTAATGATCAACGATCTGGATCCCGAACCGGCCGCGGAAGCCGAGGCCGCCATTCGCCAATCCGGCCGGGCCGCGGCGCATCTGGCGGGCGACGTCACCGCGCCGGATTTCCCGCAAAAGCTCGTGGAGGCCACACTCACCACGTTCGGGGGTCTGGACATCATCGTCAACAACGCCGGCTACACCTGGGACAATGTCATCCAGAAGACCACCGACGAGCAGTACATGGCCATGCTCGGCATTCACCTGGTGGCGCCGTTTCGTATACTTCGCGCCGCTTCCACATACATCCGCGATGCGGCTAAGCGCGAGGCCGCCGAGGGCCGCCGCGTGATGCGCAAGGTGGTCAACATCACCTCCATCGCCGGCACCGATGGCAATGCGGGACAGGCGGGATATTCGTCCGGCAAGGCGGGCGTCATCGGCCTGACCAAGACCATGGCCAAGGAGTGGGGCCGCTATAACGTGAACGTCAACGCCGTGGGCTTCGGCATGATCGAGACGCGCCTGACGCAACCGCTCACCAACGCGGGCGCCACCATCGATGTGCAGGGCCGCCAGATCGCAGTGGGCGTGCAGCCCAAGATGCTCGATGCGCTGAAGGCGGTCTGCCCGCTGGGCCGCGCCGGCACGCCCGATGAGGCCGCCGGAGCCGTGCTGTTCTTCTGCTCCCCGCTCTCCGACTATGTGACCGCCGAGGTGTTGATCTGCGGTGGTGGAATGCACTTCTGATGTGCCGCTTATTGTTAGCCGACGACGACGTCCAGCAACTCGGAATTCGCAAGCTGCTGCTCGAAGCAGCCGGTCACGAAGTCGCCGTGGCCGAGGACTCGCCTGAAGCCCGCCGCCTGCTCGAAGAACTGCGGCCGGACGTGCTGGTGATGGATCTGCGCCTGCCGAAATTGAAGGATGGGTTGAGCCTGATTCACTTGGTGGACGGCCAGCGTTTTGCGGTCAAAATCATCGTGCTTTCCGGCTGGCCGGAAGAGCTTTGCGACCTGCCCGAAGAGAAACTGGTCTGCTGCGTCCTGGGTAAGCCGATACGCAACGACGATCTACTCGAAGCCATTAATGCGGCAGTTTCTGCGCCCGCTCGTAGTCTTCCGTCAGCCGCTTCGTGATCTTGTCCGCTACGTCTGAGCTGGCGCCGCGAAACTTGCCGCCCATGCTTTCCTGCGTAGTGGACCAGATCACGTCGCCGTCCTTAGTTACCAGACGCACCGCGGCATTGGCCTCGTGCCGCCGTTCCACGGAGCGGCTGGATTCGCTGTCTCCGGCGCCCAGGCCCATGCTCCGGGTCGCCCGGTCGTCGGTACGGGTGCCTCCGCGCAGCGCGGCGTCTTCTTCCGATTGGCTGCTGCTCATGCTGCTGTGCACATTCAGACTGTCGCTGGAGGAATGCGTTTCGTTGAAGACCAGATCCTCGCCCGAGCCGCGCAGGATGGCGTCGGCCTTTTCCTGGTTCTCGGTAATCGTGAAGAGCCTCGAACCCTCCAGTCCGTTGATAATCATGTCCCGCATTTGGGCCGCGGTTTCGCCGCCCGAGAAGCGATCTACGAACACGCGCCGCAGCGTCAGTAATTGCCGCAAGCCACTCGTCTCGAGCGCAGCGGATGAGGCGGGCGGTGCGGCAGGCGCCGGCGCCGGGATGGAATCGGCCGGTCCGAACAGCAGCGCCCCCAGTACCAGTGTGAGAGCGGTCATGCCTCAGCCTCTCCCCTTGCGCGCTTCATCGTCGGTGACTTCCACGCGGCGGCCGGTCTTGGCCTCCATCTCGGCCAGAACCGCGCGCACGTCGCTCTTGCCGACCTGCAGTACCAGCGCCTGTTGGCGGCCGTTGGCGTCGGTATAGCCCACCGTGACGAAGTGCTTGCGCGATTTGCTGAGCAGAAACAGCGGCGAAATCAAAATGGTTTCGGCGTAGCGCCGGCCGACGTGCTGGCCGTACTCGAGGGTGTTCACCTTGTCGTACGGGACATGCAGCGTCAACAAGTGCGTGACGAAGAGCATCTCCCGGTCGCCGGTCATATCCACACGTACGTCGCACTTCGCCGGGAATTCGGATACCGTGGTCCCGGTCAGGTAGGCGTGCGCGCCCCCGGCGGGTTGGGCGGCCGGCAGGCCCCACGGTAGCGCACAGCACGCCATCAGCATGGGGAACGCCCATGCTCGTTTGGATGTAAGAATCATGAAACAACATAGTGGCCGGGAGCCGCCAGTTGTCTCAAGATACGGCGGGACCGTTCTATTTCTTCGATTTCCCGGCCAGCAGGCGGTCGATCTCCAGATTCAGGCCGTCGCCTTCAAAGATGTTGCGGGTGTTGAATTCATAGCCGAAATCGTTGCGGATGGTCCCCTGGCCATCGATCAGAAACACATGCGGCACGTTGACCTTCGGGTTCTGCGGCGTGGCCTTCAGATATGACGCCGAGACCTGCCCGCAGTCGAACAGCACGGGATACGCGATACTGTGCCCGGCCACAAAGTGGGCAACGGCGTTCTGGTTGTCCGGAGGAATGGTGATCGATAAGACAGCCACCTTGTCGCCATACTTGGCCTCCACCTTGCCCAGGACATCCGCCAGTTGCTGGCAATGCGGGCAGGTGGTTTGGATGATGTCGATCAACACCACTTTGCCACGGTAGTCCTGCAAATCGTGTTGTTGCCCGTGCAGGTCGGGCAGGGAGAAGCCCGGCGCGCGGCGGCCGGACAGTTCTCCCGAAGCGGATAACAATGCCGCGCAGGCCAGTAAACCGAAAACGTATCGCATCAGATCAAACTTAACATTACTCGAAGCACGACTCAAAACATGCTAGCCTGGAACCTGGTACTGCCACTGTCTGTCCGCTAAAAGTCGATTCCCTGCGAGCCGTCTGAGCTGACGTTTGAAGACTGCCCGCGGCGAATCGATTCCAATCGACTCTCAAACAAAATCACTTTGCAGGAGAATTGGAATGCGGGATTCCTTTGACTTGACGACGATTGGTGCGACGGACGCAGTGTTTGAAGCCTTTCAACCTTACGCGGCACGCGGCCTGCTGCTGGCGCGCGTGTCGGTGGTGCATAGCGATCGATACCGGCTGTACACGGCGCAGGGCGAGATGGCCGCGGAAGCCATCGGCGCGCTGCTGTTCCGCACGGAACGATCCGCCTGGCCCGCGGTGGGCGACTGGGTGGTGGCGCAGGCGTTGGGGCCGCACGAAGCAGCGCACGAAGCGGCGCAAGAAGCCATGATCCACGCCGTGCTGCCGCGGCGCACGATGTTCTCGCGGCGGGCCGCAGGGGATCGCGAACAGCAGCAGGTGCTTGCCGCCAACATCGATATGGCGCTGATCGTCTGCGGGCTCGACCAGGATTTCAACGTTCGCCGCATCGAGCGCTATCTGACCCTGGCGCATGCCAGCGGTGTGGAAGCGGCTATCGTCCTGAACAAATCCGACGTATGCGCGGACTTGAGTGCGCGTCTCGATGAAGCCTCTCGCGTGGCGGGGGGCGCGCCGGTGGTGGCGATCGCCGCCCGCGAAGCGCGGGGCATCGAACCGGTCCTGCGCCTGTTGCGGCCGGGGCTGACGATGGCCCTGCTGGGTTCTTCCGGAGTCGGGAAGTCCACGCTGGTGAATCAACTCCTCGGCGCGGAACGGCAACTCGTCCGGGAGGTGCGCGAAAGCGACAGCCGCGGCCGGCACACGACCACTTATCGGGAACTGGTGCCGCTGCCGCAAGGGGGCGCGCTCATCGACACGCCGGGCATGCGCGAACTGCAGTTGTGGGCGGACCAGAATAGCCTCGACTCCGCCTTCGCTGAAATCGCGGACCTGGCGGCCGAGTGCCGCTTCCGCGATTGCAGCCATGTGGTGGAACAGGGCTGCGCGGTGCAGGCCGCCATCGAAGCGGGCGAACTGGACGGTTCCCGATGGGAGAGCTATCGAAAGCTGCGCGCGGAAATCGCCTGGCACGCGCGGCAGACCGATGTGCAGGCGGCGCAGGCACAGAAGAAGAAATGGAAGGCGATCCATAAGGCCATGCGGGTGGATCACAAGCGGGAATCGCGGACGTGATCGGCGCTGCCGGCAGTCTACAATGGCTCAGTGGACCCACTGCTTTCCGAGGCTGCCGCGCGTGCGGCCCGCTACCTCGCCGCCATCTCCGGCCGCCGCGTCGCGCCCCTGGCCGACGACGTCGCCCGTCTCGGCGATTTGGGCGGACCGCTGCCGGAACACCCTGGCGACCCCGCCGCAGTGCTCGCGCTGCTGGATCAGTGCGGCTCGCCTGCCACCGTAGCCACCGCCGGCGGCCGCTATTTTGGTTTCGTCATCGGCGGCGCCCTGCCCGCCGCGCTGGCCGCCAACTGGCTGGCCGGAGCATGGGACCAGAATGCGGCGCTGCGGGTCATGTCGCCGGTGGCCGCGGCCGTCGAAGAAATCGCACTGGCATGGACGCGCGAGATCCTGGGACTGCCACGCTCCACCGGCGCGGGCTTCGTGACCGGCGCGACCATGGCCAATTTCTCGTGCCTGGCAGCGGCGCGGCACGCGCTGCTCGATCGCGCCGGTTGGAACGTCGAGGAGCGCGGCTTGTTCGGCGCGCCGGAGATCACCGTCGTGGTGGGCGATGAAGTCCACGTATCCGTGCTGAAGGCGCTCTCGCTGTTGGGGCTCGGCCGTTCGCGAGTGGTGCGGGTGCCTGCCGACGGGCAGGGCCGCATGCGTGCCGACGCGATACCCACGCTCGACGCGCGCACCATCGTTTGTATTCAGGCCGGCAATGTGAACACCGGCGCGTTCGATCCGGCCGTCGAGGTTTGCGCGCGCGCCCAGCAGGCGGGCGCCTGGGTCCATGTGGATGGCGCATTCGGTTTGTGGGCCGCCGCCTCACCCAGGTACGCGCCGCTGATGGAGGGCTTCGCCCACGCAGATTCCTGGGCCACCGACTGCCACAAATGGCTCAACGTGCCTTTCGATTCCGGCCTGGCGCTGGTACGCGAACCCAAGCATTTGCGCGCGGCCATGGCGATCAGCGCGGCATATCTCCAAGCTACAGGGCAGGACCTGAATGCCCGCGAGCCCGCTTATTACACCCCGGACGCCTCCCGCCGGGCGCGCGGCGTGGAAGTGTGGGCGGCCTTGCGGTCGTTAGGGCGCAGCGGCCTCGCCGGCTTGATCGAACGGAACTGCCGTCTGGCCGCGCGCTTCGCCGAGGGTCTGCGCCAGGCAGGCTTTGCCATCCTGAACGACGTGGTGCTGAACCAGGTGCTGGTCTCGTTCGGAGGCGCCGCAGTCACCAGGCGAGTCGTCGCCGCGGTCCAGAGCGACGGCACTTGCTGGTGCGGCGGCACGGAGTGGCAAGGCCGCGCTGCCATGCGCATCAGCGTATCCTGCTGGGCGACCACCGAAGACGACGTCGACCGGAGCCTGGCGGCTATCTTGCGCATCGCCCGGGCGCAAACTCGCTACTCGTAACGCAACGCGACCATAGGATCGACGCGCGTGGCCCGCCGTGCGGGGATGTAACTCGCCAGCAAGGCCGCGCCGATCAGCACCGCGGCCATCAAGGTGAAGGTCAGCGGGTCGAACGAGCTGACATGGAACAATTCATGCCTCAGCAGCCGGCTCGCGATCAGCGATACGGCCAGCCCAATCGCCGCGCCGGCGCCGGCCAACCGCATGCCCTGGCCCAGCACCAACCGCAGAATCTCGCCGCCTTGCGCGCCCAGCGCCATGCGTACGCCCAGCTCCTGCGTGCGCTGGGTCACCGCATAGCCGATCACGCCGTACAACCCGATCACGGCCATCAGCAGCGCCATGCCCGCGAAGACGCTGAGCACCGTCACCACAAAACGCCGCGGCGCGAGCGAACTGTTAACCATTTCAGGCAGCAGCCTCACTTGCGAAACCGGCTGCGTCGAATCCACCGTGCGTACCGCGCCGCGAATGCCGGCCGCCAGACGCGCCGGGTCCGAGGGCGTGCGCACCATAAACCTCATGAACGGCGGCGGAGACTGGTAAATCGGGAAATAGTACCTGCCTTTGACGTCTTCGCCGCCTAGATCCGCGTTCTTCACGTGGCCCACCACCCCGACGATGGTGTGCCACGTCCGGCCCCAGCGGATGTGCCTGCCGATAGGATCTTCATTCGGCCAGTATTGCCGGGCGAGGGCCTCGTCTACGAGGGCTACCGCCTCCGTATCCTGGCGGTCGCCGTCGGTGAAGACGCGGCCCCTGCGAATGGGGATCTTCAGCGTGGCGAAGTAGTCCGGGCTGACCCAACTGATGTCGCCATGCGGTCCCGGATCGCCGGGCGGCGTGGGCCGGCCTTCAATGGAAAAGGATGCCGAACCGCCGTCGCCGCTGAATGGCACTGGAATGGCGCCGGCCACCGCAGTCACGCCGGGTAGGGTGGCGAGGTTGCCCAGCACGGCGCGGTAGAACGCAATACGCTTGCCGGGATCGGCATAATGCGTGGCCGGCAGCGACAGACCGGCGGTGATCACGCCTTGGGGTTCAAATCCGGGATTGACGTCTTCGAGCGCGGCCAGGCTGCGCAGAAACAACCCCGCGCCGACCAGCAAAACCAGCGCCAGCGCGACTTCGGCGACCACCAACGCGGCGCGCAGGCGTTGGCGTCCCAAGCCTCCGGTATTGGCGCGGCCGCCTTCCTTCAGCAGTTTGTAGCGGTCGAGGCGTGAGATTTGCCAGGCGGGCGCGACGCCGAACAGAATCCCGGCGGCGATGGCTGCCAGGGCCGTGAAGGCTAGCACCGCCGGGTCCATGCGGATACCGACTGCTATGGGGAGACCCTCCGGTGCCAGGGCCAACAGTCCCTTCATGCCGGCGAAAGCCACCCCCAGGCCGGCCAGCGCACCCGCGAAGGCCAACATCAGGCTCTCCGCCAACGACTGGCGAATGAGGTCCCAGCGGCCCGCCCCAAGCGCTGCGCGGATAGCAATTTCCCGGCTCCGCCCGGATGCGCGCGCCAGCATCAAGCCGGCGATATTGGAGCAGGCGATCAGCAGCACAAAACCGACCGCGCCCAGCAGCACCAGCATGGGCGTCTTGGTATCGCCGGCGATGAAATCCGTGAAAGGCAGCAGAAACATGCCCCAGGCGGCGTCCTTGGCATAGGCTCCGCCCTGGGCGCCGTTGTTGCGCAGGCGGCTGCTGAGTACCTCCACGTAAGCATTGGCGGACGCGAACGAGAGGCCCGGCTTGGTCCGCGCCACGGCCTCGTAGCTTTCGTTGAAACGGTTGCCTTCGGTGTATTGACTGTTGGCCAGGCCCAGCGGAACCCAGAGATCCACATCCACTGGCCAGCGGAATTCCGGCCCCATCACGCCCACGATGCGATAATTTAGCTGGTTCATCTCGATGGTGCGGCCGATCGCGGCGGCATCCTGGCCGAAGAGCCGCTTCCATGCGGCGTATGACAGCACCACTTCCTGGTTGGCGTTGGGCCGGTCCTCCTCCGGCTGAAACACGCGCCCCAGTTTGGGTTTCGCGCCGAAAACATCGAACCAGCGCCAGGTGACGCTGGCGCCGCGCAGCCGTTCGGGAACCGTGGAGCCGGTATAGTTGAAGTCGCTGTGATCGATCAACGCGGCCGAATCGAACTGCTGCGTGCTGTGCTGAACATCGGCGAAGTCGGGGATAGACACGCCGATGTTGTGCAGCGCCAGCTTGTCGTAATGCACACGCAGGGAAACGATGCGTTCGGGGTGCGCCACGCCGGCCGGATTCAGCAGAACCTGGTTGACGACGCTGAAAATGGCGGTGTTCGCGCCGATTCCCAGGGCCAGCGTGGCGACCGCCACCACGGTGTAGCCGGGCGTTTTCAGAAGCGCGCGGACAGCGTAGCGGGAGTCTTTCCAGAGTGCGGGCATACTCCTAATACTCGCATGGGCCTATTTGGTCACGCTTCATCTCGCAAGCCCGGCGACGAACAAATACACCACTGGCAGCGTGAATAGTGTGCTATCTACGCGGTCCAGCCAGCCGCCGTGGCCGGGCAGCAGCGTGCCGCTGTCCTTCACGCCGGCGCCGCGCTTCAGGGCGGATTCGCAGAGGTCGCCGAACTGTCCGGCCACGTTGGCCACCGCAGTGAGCGCAAGTGCGGCAGCCGGCGGAACTGCGGGAATCGCCGAGCGCAGGAAGAAGAAGCCGAATACCAGCGATGCCGCGAGCGATGCCGCGGCGCCCTCCCAGGACTTGCCCGGGCTGACAATGGGCGCCAGCTTGTGCCGGCCCACCGCGCGGCCCACGTAATACGCGCCGATGTCTCCAATCCAGTTCAGGACCAGCGCGTACAGCAGCCAATACCGGTTTTGGGCGGCGAGCAGAGGAGCAAAACGCCAGCAGCCGAAGACATAAACAACGCCCAGCAGCAGGAACGCGGCGCGCGCGATGCCGGCCCGCAGATCGTCGGCGCGTAGCGCCAGGCTGAGCGCAATCAGCGCCACCGCAACGATCGTGAGCTCTACGTAGCCGTCGCCGCGCAATACCAAAACCAGCAATCCCGCCCCGTAGCCGAGAGGGCCGGGCTGGGCGGGCTGATACGCCGCCGCAATAGCGGAGTATTCGTAAAAGCACAACAGCGCCACTGCCGCGGTGACCGCCAGCACGGCCCACAGCGGGGACCAAAGAACCACATACGTTACCAGCGGAAAAAGGACCAGCGCCGTGAGGACCCGCTTCATCTGGCAGGCAGCACGGCGATCATTTCGTCGGCATCGGCGGACCGCGCGCCGTTCAGCGGCGTCGCGCTCAATCCGCCATAGCGGCGGTCGCGCTTCTGGTATTCCAGAACCGCCCTGAGCAGATGGGTGCGGCTGAAGTCCGGCCACAGCGTCTCCGTCACGTAGAGCTCCGCATACGCAATCTGCCAGAGCAGGAAATTGCTGAGACGCATTTCGCCGGAGGTTCGGATCAGCAGGTCGGGATCGGGAGAGGCGCTGGTATACAGGTGCGCGGCGATCAGTTCCTCGTCCACGCGCAGCGACGAGAGGCGCCCTTCCATCCGGGCCAGTTCGATAATGGAGTTGACCGCATCCACGATCTCGGTGCGGCCGCCGTAGTTGATCGCCAGGTTGACGAGCAGGCCGCCGTTGGCGGCAGTGGAATCCACCACCGCGTCCAATTCGCGCCGTACATCGGGGGGTAGCGCGTCCAACCTGCCGATGGCCTGCAGCCGGATGTCGTTTCTCTGCAGTTCCGGCAGCTCCTTGCGCAGGTAGAAGCGCAGCAGGCGCCACAAGGTTTCCACTTCGGCGCGGGGACGCTTCCAGTTCTCCACCGAAAAGGCGTACAGCGTGAGGGCCTGGATGCCCAGGCGCGCGCACGTTTCGACCGTGCTGCGCACCGGCCCGACTCCGGCCCTGTGGCCCGCTACGCGCGGCAGCCGCCGGCGCGCGGCCCAGCGTCCGTTGCCATCCATGATGATGGCGATGTGCGCCGGCAGTCTGTCCGGATCGATTGCGCCGGCAAGCTCCCAATCCCCATCCCCGGGGCGGAGGGATTCCAATAAGGCCTTCATGCGGTAAACCTCATATTACAACAGAGTGTAGGGCTGTCCGGGGAGAAACGGGCGGCGAACGCAGCTGTGAGTAAAAGCCCGGCGTGGAGTTGGGGCCGAAAAGCGACGGCTCCGTGGTGGTTCTCGCTGACGCTTATCCGGACTCGACGATGAGATTCGCGTATTGAGTGGTGTCGCTCGTTCGAATCAAGCCGATCGCCTGCGGCACACGCTTCTTAAACTGAACGTGCGGTTCGAAGACAAGCGGGACGCCGGAAAGCGCCTGCTCGAATTGCAGCCGTATATCGTTGCCATTCGTGGAGAGGAACTCCTCGGCCATGAACGCCCTACTGGCCGTGAAGTTGGACCGGATCGCCCGCACCACGTCGAGCACTCTGGGAATGTCGTCGACCAGGGAGATGTCAATGGTCTCTATCTGCGGCCAGAACGGAAAACCGCGATCGGCGATCACCAGCGTATTCGTATGGCGGATGCGGCTCAGAAGGGAGTTCAGCGCAGGGTTCAGAATGCCGGTTTTCAACAAAACTATTCGGTCCTCACTCTGACACGCATCGCACCCGGCACTGGCTCTTCGGAAACTACAATCATGTATCCGCCGCCGCACCCGGAATACATGGCGCCGGGGTACTGGGATTGAAACCAGGAAAGAATACCGTTCAAATCGATGCTAATGGCCGGATGTTGTGTGGTGTGCGGCAAAATAGCTTCCCAACACCGCATGCAATGGTTCATGGCGGCGCCGAGACGGCGGACGTCGGTGTTTACGATGGCGTCGAAACAGTCCTTGCCGGTGCGGCCCAATTGCGCGATCCATTCCGGATCGAGGTTTCGGATACCTAAGGGGCTGTAGCCGGCGGGACGCTGGTTGATGGGAACGAGATGGAAGACGTCTTCGACCCAACGCGCAATCTCCGGGTCGCGGTTGGATTCGACATGGACGGGAAACCTTCCCCCTTCGACGCCGGCATCATAATCGAGGCGGCTCACGCCGGGATAGAGCAGGCCAATCATGTCCTGCGAGCCGGATGGCTCGTCCTTCCCGGCATTCTCCGCCCAGTACAACTCGCGGACCAGCTCCGCGCGAGGCCGGTTCGGGAGCACGCCGTTCCACAAGCCGGTGGCAATCCGGCGCGTACTGCTGGCCATGCCGCAGCGATCCATGAACCAGCAAGCCGGCTCCAGCGCCACTACGACCATGGATCCGGGCGGATCCGGATTATGCCTGGAGATGAACGGCTGGTCGATCCACCCGCCCGCCAGCGCCATTCGATTTGGGATTTCACTGGCGATGAAAGCGAGATCCCCGCTCTGGCGCCCGCCACCCCGCCCATCCGCGAGCTGCGCAGGTAGGACTGTCTCAATAGTGGTGGGAGGCTCCACGGCTAGTCCTTCACTACGCGCTTTCCCGCCTTGCGGTCCGCGTACTGTTGAGCAATCCACGCGTAAGTCTTCTCCATACCTGCACGGAGCGGCGTGTGGGGTTCCCAATCGAGCACGCTTTTGATGAAAGTGTTATCGCTGTTGCGCCCGGCGACGCCTTTGGGTGCATCCAAGTCGTAAGTATGCTGGAGCTTCACGCCGGCAATTCCCTCCGCCATGCTTGCCAGATCGTCAATTGAGATCAGCTCGTTCGAACCGAGGTTGATAGGCGTGGCAATCAGGCGATCGCAGTGCATAATCTGGTCGATACCCAGCACGCAATCGTCGATGAAGCAGAAGCTGCGGGTCTGCGATCCGTCGCCCCAGATGCCGATGGTGGTTCCGCCGCTGTCGAGGGCTTCGATCACCTTGCGGCTAAGCGCGGCGGGCGCCTTCTCGCGGCCTCCGAACCAGGTGCCGTGCGGGCCGTAGATGTTGTGGAAGCGGGCGATATGCGTTTCCAGACCGCGCTCCGCCCAATACTCCTGGCAGAACATCTCCGAGACGAGTTTCTCCCAACCGTAACCTCTTTCGGCCATGGCCGGGTAGGCGTCCGATTCCTTCAGCGCGCGCACATGCGCGTCCTTTTGCAGGTCCGTGTTATAGGCACAGGCGGATGACGAAAAGAAATAACGCTGGGCGCCGGCCCGCCAAGCTGCCTCAACGAGGTGCGTGTTGACCAAAATGCTGCGCAGGCACTCGACGCGAAAGTGCTCGATGAAACCCATGCCGCCCATATCGGCGGCCAGGTTATAGACATCTACCGCGCCTTCCACCGCCTGGATGGCATTCTGTTTCTCGCTCAGATCGAGTGAGAGGCATTCGACACCGGGTACCCGCTGGTACCATTCAGGCAGGGGCTTGCGGTCGATGGCGCGGATGCGGGTGAAGCCCAGATCGTGAAAATACCGGGTGAGCGCGCCCGCGATGAAACCGCCCGCGCCCGCGATGACGATCAGATCGTCGCGGCCGATCCGGCGGTCGATTCGTACTTCAGCGTTCTCTTTCATGCTCTATTATGTGGTTCTTCGGCAGCGGCGGAGCGGACCATGCGATCTGGGGGGTTTGGTGGCCGCCAAACCGCACAAATCGACAATTATCGTTAAAGTAATCGTTAACAATTGTAGCCCGGACAGCGTGCTTCTGTCAATCCGCCGGGCCGTTGGTACTTATTTCAGTCCGGCGGGGGTTATCTTAAACGCCCAGGCAAATTCTCCGCTCCGCGCCGTGGGCATTTCAATGTTCAAGCCGTCATTATCACGCGTCCATTTCAATTTGTCGCGGGAGCCCAGCAGTTGAACGCCGGCGATTTCCGATGGCATGACCTGGGACCCGCGCGCCAGGGACTGGATCTTGATTTTGCCGTCCTGCGGCGACGCAAGCGCGATGGCATACAGCAGACCGGCGCGGGTGGTGAACCGGATATCTTGGCTGGTATAAGGTTTCGTAGCCGTATCGTGGAACGAACCGCCGACGACTTTCGTCGGGCCCTCGCCGGAGATTTTCCAGGGGCGCGTGCCGTAAATGGCCTCGCCATTCGTGGAGAGCCAGCGTCCCATGGCAAGCAAAACATTCTGCGCCTGCTCGGGGATGGTGCCGTCTGGTTTGGGCCCCACGTTCAGCAGCAAAGCGCCATTCTTGCTGACGATATCCACCAATTGTTGCACCAGGGATTCCGGCGAGCGGAAGGTATCGTTGTCGATGTATCCCCATGATTTGATGCTCACCGAGGTGTCCGTCTGCCAAAAGCGCGGCTGGATTTGGTCCGACTGTCCGCGTTCAATGTCCAAAACAGCGGTACCCACGGGAAAGGCTTCGAGCTTGTAGTTGATCGCGGCGGTGGAACCGCGGCGCGCCGCGTCGTTGTAATAAAAGGCCGCGAGGCGCTGCAGGTACGGCTCGAATTCCTTGGTCTCGATCCACCAGTCGAACCACACAATTTCCGGCTGGTACTTGTTCACCATCTCGGCCACCCGTGCAATCCAATCGTCCAGATAGGCCGGGTCCGGATGCCCGCCCTGCCAATGCAGCTGGTTCTTGTCGGTGACTCCGATATGCGCCGGGCCATAGAAGGCCGCAAATTGCGGGTCGCGCACATCGGAGTCGAATTCGCGGCCGGTATTGAGAAAGAAGTAATGCTCAGCGCGGTGGCTGGAGACGCCGAAATGCAGTCCGGCGGCGCGCACGGCTTGCGCCAGTTCGCCGGTGGTGTCCCGGTGCGGGCCCATTTTGGCGGCACACCAGTCGCTGAGGTCCGAATTGTACATTGCAAATCCGTCATGGTGCTCGGCAACCGGGACGACGTACTTCGCGCCGGCCTTCCGGAAGAGATCGGCCCATGCCTTCGCGTCGAAGTGTTCCGCCTTGAACCTGGGGACGAAATCCTTGTATCCGAATTTCGTCTGCGGGCCGTAGGTGGCGACGTGATGGGCAAACTCCTCTGACCCTTGCTTGTACATATTCCGCGGATACCATTCGTTGCCGAACGCCGGCACCGAGTAGACGCCCCAATGCAGAAAGATGCCAAACTTAGCGTCCTGATACCAGGTGGGAACCTGGTAGTGCTTGAGGGAATCCCAGTTGGGGCGGAACGGGCCGGCTTGTGCCCCCGTATCGACCTGGCGAACCAGCGCGGCGCGCGCGGCATCGAACTTGTGGACCGCATTCTCCCAGACTACGTCGTCCGCGTTGGGAGTCTGCGCCGGGGCGGCCGCGAGGAAGGCAAAAAGAAACATGGCGGGGAGTCGCATGAGGTTACCGACAGAACTATAACATCCACCCAATAAAAACGCAACAGTTATCGTTGAAGGAACACACGGCAGCGTGGGCACGGACTCATCTGCGCACGTCCCTGAGGCGATGCCGCTCGACGATTCCCCGGCCCTCGCGCGCCACAATCCACTGGTTGGCATCCACGTCTTTAAAAGTTTCGATGGCGCCCTGCGGCCAACGGATGGCGAGGTCGGCCTTGACCGCATCGCCCAGACCGAAGTGCACCCGAAAGTCTCCCTGGGAAATGTGATAGCCGCCGCTGCGCACTTCATCGATCTGTTTGCGATGTCCCGCGGTCACGGTGAGGCGGGCGCCCACGGCATCGCGGCCGGATGCGGTCAACGCCCGTACCAACAGAGCGTTGCCCCGCGGGCCGAAGTTTTTCAGCAGCGAAGGAGGCTCAAAAAGATTGACCACCACGATCTCCTCGGATCCATCGTTATCCAGGTCGCCGACCGCGACGCCGCGCGACGAGTGCTTGGCGGCAATGCCGGGGCCTGAAGTGAAGGACATATCGAAGAACTGCCCGTCCCCCCGATTCCAGAACAACTGGCGCGGCTGGTGAAACTCTTCGCCCAGGTTGTACTTTTCGATGAACGGGTAAACGTGCCCGTCCGCTATGAACAGATCCTTCCAGCCGTCGTTGTCGACATCCAGAAAGGCAGTGCCCCATTTTACGTACTGAGTGTGAACGGCCAGGCCGGCGCGGCTGGTAACGTCGCTGAAAGTCCCGTCGCCCAAGTTGCGATAGAGGGTGTTGGTGTCACTCGAGAAGTTGGTCTTGAAGATATCGAGGAAACCATCGCCATCGTAATCGGCCGCAGTCGCGCCCATACCCGCCTGCTCCCGCCCGTCCTCGTTGACGGCCAAGCCGGTGGTGAGGCCGATCTCCTCGAACGTCCCATTCCGCTTGTTGTGGAAGTAGAGGCTGGGCGTTGAATCGCAGGTCACATAAAAGTCCGGCCATCCGTCATTGTCGAAATCGCCGGTGAGGACCGTGAAGCCGTAATACTCGCGCGGCGTCTCGACGCCGGCCTGTTTGGTTACGTCGGTGAAATGGCCGTGACCGTCGTTGTGGTACAGCGTCATGGTTTCGCCCTTGAGACCCCGCGGGCCGCAGGGCACCGGAATGCCTTTCCAGTTGCACCCGCTGCGATCGCGCGGGCGGGGCGTCTCCTGCGCATTGAAATCGATATAGTTGGCCACTACCAGGTCGAGCCATCCATCCCGGTCATAGTCGATAAAGGCGCAGCCTGTGCTCCAACGCGAGCCGGGACGGTCCAGGCCGCGCGCGCGTGTCTCGTCGCGGAAGGTACCGTTTCCGATGTTGTGCAGGAAGACGTTGTGACCCCACTGGCCCACGAACAGATCCACATTGCCGTCGTTATCCGCATCGCCGGCGCATACACCCTGCCCCCATCCCAAGTGCCCGATGCCGGCCTTCGCGGTGACATCCTCAAAGCGAAGCCCGCCCAGATTGTGATAAAGGTGCGGCGTCAGGGGCACTTGACCGGGCTTTAGCCGATCCCCCTGCACCAGGAAGATGTCCGGCAGGCCGTCGTTGTCGTAGTCGAAGATGGCTACCCCGGTGCCCGTGTTTTCGACCACGAAGGTCTGGTCCAGGTCGCCGGAGACGACCACGGCGCTCAGGCCAGCCTGGGCCGCGACGTCTCGAAAATCGACAGCCGGAGCCTTCATGCCCGGCGGGAGCGGGCGCACAGGCTGATCGGTGGCGCCCGATGAGACCATCTGCGAAAGGGCCTGGCGCTCCAGTAACAGACCGAAAGCCAAGGCCAGGACGGCGGCGGGCGCGGCGATGAACAGAGTAGAGCGGTACCACTGGCGGCGCATCAACGCGCCTTCTCCACACTAGAAGCGGCGCCCGGCCGTTGCGCGCGGGCCTGCGCGATCAAGGTGAGAGCCCGCTCGATATCCGGGTCCGCCGGCTTCCCCTCCCGGGCCAGCCGAAGCTCCTTCTCGCCACCATCGATATTGCCCATCTGGCAATCGATGAGGCCGAGATTCTTATGCAGATCCGCTCGCATGACGCAGTCGCCGCAGACTTGGATCGCCTGCCGCAGTTGGCGGACCGCTTCGGGCCAATCGCGCGCCTCGCTGGCCGCCCGCGCGTCATTGGCGAGTGTGCCGGCCTGGTCGACGATGCGCCGCTTCTTTTGCACCTCGTTATAGCGGGCCATCAGGCGCGCAGCCTCGTCGGGATCGGCTGGCTTGATGGCGCGCGCCAGACTCCATAACGCCTGGCTGTAATCGGGGTCGATGGCCACCGCCTGCCTCCAGGCCGCAATGGCCGCCTGCGTCTGCGACTCGTGTTCGAGACTTTGCCCGAGCAAATGCCAGGCCATCACGTTGCGCGGTTGTAGCTTGACCACCGTCTGAATCAACGCGGCGGCCCGTTGGTAATGGCCGGCTTGCTTCTCGATCACCGCGAGATAATAATGAGGCTCCGCCATCTGGGGCGCGATCCGGCAGGCGGATTCGAAATCGGATTGCGCCTCCGCGTTCCGGCCGAGATCGAAGAGCACACGGCCATGGTTGAAGCGGGCCGCGGCCGAGTCGGGCGCCAGCCGGACCGCTTCGCCGGTTTCGGCCAAAGCTCCCGGCAGGTCGTAGCTGTCGGCCAGGGCAATAGCCAGGTCGAGATGCGCGGCAGCGGACTGTGGATCGAGCGCCACAACCTTGCGCAGCAGCGCCACGCCTTCGCCGCCCTTTCCAAGGCGGGCTTTGACCTTCCCGGCCGCGGCCAGGGTGGCTACGTTTTCAGGCGCCAGTTGCATGGCGACATCGAGTTGGACTTCGGCATCCGTGAACCTCCGCTGCTGGGCGAGAACGAGCCCGAGATTGAGGTGCCCCTGAGCATAATTCGGGTCGTCTTCAATCGCTTGCCGAAAGAGTCTTTCGGCGCCTTCGTTGTCGCCCTGCATGCCGCGAATGACGCCCAGATTGCCCAGCGCCGAGACCAGTTGCGGATCGTCGGCAATGGCCGCCTCAAACCGCTTTTCAGCCTGAGCGGTATTGCCGGCGGCCAGGTCGAGCCGGCCCAGTTCACCCTGGACCACCGCCAATTTCGGATCGATACCCGCGGCGCGCTCGAGCGCCTCCCGCTCGCCTCTTAGATCGTGCGCCGCTTCGAGCGCCAGCGCCAGGTTGTATTCGGTGCGCGCATTGCCGGGCTCGATCTCCAGCATCTGCCGATAGACATCCGCCGCTTGCGCCGGCTGCCCGGCCTGCAGCAACTCGTTGGCCTGGTTGCCCTTCGCCGCCAACTGATTGACCTTGAATTCTTCCGATTTGCCGGCTTTGAATCGATCTACAGCCTCGCGCGACCTGGCGTCGTCCCCCAGCGCGCGCAGAACGGCGGCAAGCTGGAACTGGGCGGACGAATCGGCCGGATTGATGGCGACAGCCTTTTGCAAATAAGGGAGCGCCTCCTTCGGCTTTTCATTGCGCGCCAGCACGAACCCAAGCTCGTACTGCGCTTGCGCGTCGTTCGGGAGTTCCGCCGCGGCGCGTTTGAGTTCCTTCTCCGCCGGCGCATAATCGCCCAGACCTCTGTAGACCGACCCGAGCATCAAATGGCCTTCGGGGTCGGCCGGTTTGCGCCGCACGTATTCCTGTGCATCCGCCAGCGCATCCTGAAACGCAGACACGGTGACCAGCGCTTTCACCTTCGCCAGCAGCGCGACATAATCCTGGGGGTCCAAACGGACGACTTCCGTGTACTCGTCAGCGGCCTCGCGAAATCGCGATTCGTGAGCATAGATGCTGCCCAGATTGAAGTGCGCCGATTTCATCTCCGGGTGAGCTTTCACCAGTTCAACCAGGAAACGGATGGACTCGTACGCATCGCCGCTCTGATAAACGGCGATGCCCATGGACAACACAATTTCGGGTGAGTTGGGCTGCATTGCCAGCGCCTGTTTCCAGTACCGTATCGCAGCCGCATAGCGGCGTTCCGAGGCGAGCGTTTGCGCCAGATGGTCCAAAGCAAATACGGAGTTCGGGTCCCATTTCAGCGCTTCCCGAAACTCGGCCGCGGCTTCGGCCGCCTGCTCCATATCCATGAGAACGGAACCAAGTGAGTTATGCGCCACCGCCATATCGGGCTTGTAGCGCAGCGCCAGCCGAAACTCGCCCGCCGCGGCCGGAAGCTGCTGCGCGCGCACCAGAGCCACGCCCAGGTCGTAATGGGCTTCCGCGGATCGCGGCTCCAACCGCACCGCTTCTCTAAAAGCGGCCACCGCACATTGTAGATTGCCCTGCTCCGCGAACCATGCGCCGACGGCATCGTACACTTTGCCGGAAGGGTTTTCGCGGATGGCTTTCACGCCCGACGCCGGCGACTTGCACCCCTCCGGCAGTTGCGCGGCGGCGGCGAAAGCATAGGCGAGAAGCACCCCGCAACCCAGCTTGATCTTCATGGCCGTTTGGTACCAGTATAGGTCGCGGAAACACCCCGGGGTTCCGTCACGGCGACGATCCGGTCGGCCTGTACATCCCGCAGCAACTGCCGTATCCCGGAGGGCCACCGGATCTCGATCTCGCGCGCGGCCGGAAAGCGGCCCAGCCCGAAGTGTACCCGAGGGTCGCTGGACGCTGCGTAGCCAGTGCTGGTGGTCACCTCGTTGTATTGGTTCTGGCCGTCGCCGGTAGTGACCCGTATTTGCGCGCCTATTCCCATCCGGTTGCTCTTTGTGCCAGTGAGTTTGAGCAGCAGCCAGTGGCTGTGGTTTTCCGAAATGTTGTGAAACACCTGAACGGGACTGCGCAACCCGGTCACTACCAAATCAATGAGGCCGTCGTTATCCAGATCTCCATACGCCAGCCCGCGATGGGGCGCCGCCCGAGTAAAATCCGCGCCGGCGCCGGCACTTACATCTTCGAATTGTCCGTTGCCAAGATTGCGGAAGACCGCGTTTGGTTCTGCATAGTGAAAATGTTTCGAAACGGCGTCGATTTCGTCCATCACGTTGCCGCGGGCGACGAACAGGTCCTTCCATCCGTCGTTATCCAGATCGGCCGCCCCATTCGACCAACCGGACATTTCCCTGGTCAACTGGGCGAGCCTGCTCGCCTGCGTGACATTGCTGAACTGTCCGCCGCCGCGGTTCCGGAAAAGCGGAAAGGTCTCATTCTCAATGGCCGTGTGCCAGATGTCCGGCAGTCCATCGTTGTCCACATCGCGAAAGTCGGCGCCCATGCCCGCGAGCTGGTTGCCGTCCTCGTTGTAAGCCACACCCGCCGCAAACCCAACCTCCTCGAACTTCTTGCCGCCCAGATTGTGGAACAGCAGATTCGGGCTGTTATCGTTGGCCACGAAGACGTCCATGAATCCATCGCCGTCGTAGTCGGCAAAAACCACCCCCATACCTTTTCCCTGCACCGCCGCAATCCCGGTCTCTCCCGAGACATTCGTGAATGTGCCGTCGCCGTTGTTGCGATAGAGGGTGTTCGGAAGCGGCCCGAAACTCTTGGGATGGCAATAGCCCCGGCCGTTGGCGCCCATGCAAGCGGGCTCATGCTCTGGGTCCCACTGGCAGTAGTTAGACACAAAGAGATCCAACAGTCCGTCGTTATTGTAATCGAACCAGCCGGCCGAGATCGACCACATCTTGCGGCCCTTCAGCAGCGTGCCGCCGACGCCCGCTTTCGCCGTTACGTCCGTGAACGTCCCGTCGCCGTTGTTGTGGAAGAGCTGATTGCCATTGACGTTGGCGACGAAAATGTCGGGCCACCCGTCGTTATCGTAGTCGCCTGCCGCCACGCCCATGCCATAGCCGCTTCCCGCCACGCCGGCGCGTTCCGTTACGTCGGTGAAGGTGCCATTGCCGTTGTTATGGAAGAGCCGGTTGTAGTACTTCGGCCCGGTCTTCACCATCGATGGCATTTCAGCGCCGTTGACCAGGTAGATGTCGAGAAGGCCGTCGCCATCATAATCGAGCAGGGCGACTCCAGCCGGCATGGTCTCGGGTTGATGCTTCTGGGGAGTTGGACAGTTCTCGGTGACGAACCGGATCCCGGCAGTCTCTGCGATGTCTTTGAAACGGATGGGGCCCGGCGCGGGAGCGACCGCCCGGACCGCCCACGCGCACGCGGCCAGCGCAGCCACGATGGGCATCCATCGCGGCATCGATCGCGGCATAGATCGCTTCGGGGACATAATTATCGCGTTCCCTTCGACGGTTCCCGCACAGTAAGGATGCGGTCCACAGCCAGATCGTGCAACGTTTGGACGGCGCCGCTGGGCCAAGCGATCTCCAGCGACCGCACCGACCTATCCCGCCCCAAGCCGAAATGCGCGCGCTTATCGTTCGCGGAGAAGTAACTGCCCCCGGTTGTCACAGTAGCGTACTGACTTACCCCGGACTCACTCACAAGATGGAGACGCGCGCCGATGCCATCGCGATTGCTCACCGTGCCAACCGTGTTGACGGTCAGCCAGTGATTGGGGCTTCCCTGATTGTGAAGTAGCATTGGTTTCCCGTCCAGACAACTCACCACAATGTCGATCTGGCCGTCGTTGTCGAGATCGCCGAACGCGGCGCCGCGGGCCGCCTGCACGGTGCGAAACGGTTCGCCGCTCCGCGCGGACACGTCCTCAAAACGGCCCTGCACATTGCGCAGCAGCATAAGCGGTTCGAGATAGCGCACATTGCCCTGGAAATATTCGATGTTGTCCATAACGTGCGACTGGGCCACAAACAGGTCTTTCCAGCCGTCATTGTCGTAGTCAATGAAGCCCGTACCCCAGCCGGAGTGTGGCATGGTCACGCGCGCGACGCCAGTCGTGCCAGACACGTACTGGAATGCGCCCTTGACGTTATGAAAGAGCGCATACTTTTGGTTCGCCAGGTCGCCGATGAAGACGTCCGGCCAGCCGTCGTTGTCGTAGTCCTCGAATGCCACACCCATACCTGAGAATGCATGGCCGTCTTCGTCGTATGCCAGACCGGCCGTCATTCCAACTTCCGAGAACGTTCCGTCGCGATTGTTGTGGAAGAGTTGCTCCGCGATCGCGTCATTGGCCACCACGATGTCCGGCCACCCGTCCAGGTCGTAGTCGTTGAACGCGCTGCCCAGTCCCCTCCCCGGAGCGGCCGCAATTCCGGATTTCGCACTGACATCGGTGAACGTGCCATCCCCGTTGTTGTGATACAGCAAATATGTGGCAGACTTGAAAACGTCGGGATGGCAGTAAGCCGGCTGCCCGCGCTCGGGCGCGCCGCACGGCATATTTTTCGAGAAATCCCAGTCTAGATAGCGCGCCACGAACAGATCCAGGTAACCATCGCGATCGTAATCCACAAACAGCGCGCTGGACGACCAGCCGCCCCCGGCCACGCCCGCCTTTTCGGTGACATCCGTAAATGTGCCGTCGCCGTTATTGTGGTAGAGAATATTGCGTCCGAAATTGGTGACGTACAAGTCCGGCCGGCCGTCGTTGTCATAGTCGCCCACAGCAACACCCATTCCGTAAGAGTAACCGCGGAGCCCGGCCTTCTCCGTCACATCGGTAAATGTACCGTCGCCATTATTGTGGTACAGACGGTTCCAATACTTCGAGTCGGACTTGTCGGGCGCCGCGCCGGGAGGCATGGGACTATCGAGGCGCGCGCCATTGACGAAGAAGAGGTCCGCAAATCCGTCTCCGTCGTAGTCCAGCATGGCGACCCCGCCGGGCATCGATTCAATCAGGTATTTCTGTGGCGTGCGGGATGAGAGAAGCTGAAACGCGATGCCCGCCTTCGCCGTCACGTCAACGAAAACAGGCAGGGGCGCCCGCTCCTCGGCCGCGCCAAACAGTACCAGGCTGAGAATGCCAAGAATGGGCAGCGGCCACAAGGCGGTGAGGAGGACGCAGGGGCTGCGCATACTTTGTACCCCCAGCGTATCGCCAAATCGTCAGACAAAAAACCGCCGTCAATGCCGCAGCTATGTCCGCGGCATTGACGGCGCAACCAGATGCTTGCCAGGCCTACCTTAGAAGTAGAACTTCAAGCCCATCTGCAATTGACGGGGCAGGCTGGCGCCCGCCACCCCGGTCACCTGACCTGGGTTTGGGTTGCTCAGATAGTTGTTCGGAATGCCGAAGATAACGTCGTTAAACACGTTATACGCTTCCGCTCGAAATTCAAAGTATTTGGTTTCACCAAGGCCAATGCGGAACTGGCGGAACAGGGATATGTCCAGATTCTTCCCCCAATTCGTGGTCAAAGCGTTGGGCTTCTCGTCACCGTACGTGTAGGGCGCCGGATTAGCGAAAGCCGAGACGTTGTACCATTGCGACACCGTTCCGGCGCCGGCAGTCGGGTTACCCACGACGTCAGCCCACTCGTTGTTGTAGCCGCCGTTGTTCAAGATCGCGGTGTTGGCAAACACCATGTACGGCTGGCCCGAATGGAGCGACAGGATGCCGTTGAGCGACCAGCCCCCCGCCAATACGCCGAGAAGCTTGTTGCCGCCGGCGCCGGGCTTTCCGAATGGCGATAGGAAAGTGAACGATGCGGTGAAGTTGTTCGTTTGGTTGGTATCGGATATCTGCACATCCGCGGTGCGGTTGTATATGTTCTCTATGTCGCAGGCGGCTCCGATCCCACAACCATCGTCGATCGACCGTGACAGCGTGTACGAAAGCTGGAACGCCATATTCTGGCTGGCGCGTTTTCTGACGGAAACCTGCAGCGCGTTGTACCGGCTCGCACCCACGCTCTGGTCGAACCACTGCGGCAACATGTACGGGAATGGTTGACGCGGTGCGACGTCGCCCGGGCCAGGAGCCGCCACATTCTGTACCGGACCCCAATCCAGACGCCGTCCCACGGAACCGACATAGTTCACATCCGCAACGACGCTGTTGGGCAGTTCCCGCTGGACGCCGAAGTTCCACTGGTCCATATAGGGTGATTTGAAATTCGGATCGACCATCCACTGGCTCACCTCTGAGAAGGTGGACACCGGATAAACCAAGCCGCCGCCGCTGCCGAGGCCCAATGGATCTGCCATGCCCGCGGTGACTTTATTCACATTCAAGGACGGGTTGTTGATGGTGGCTACGGCCGGCCAGTTCCCGCCGAAATTCTGGGCCAATTGGGTGATTCCGCCCCACATGTCGTAGAAGCGGCCATACCCGGCACGGAGCACCGTTTTGTCGGTGAGCCGGTAGGCCAGGCCCAGCCTTCCGGACCAATCCCCGAAGTCGTTCTTGAGAATGGCATGATTCGAGCCCGCCACGCTGACATTCGGGGGAAGCACCCCCGGCCCGTTTGGATCGGGGTATTGAGAAACCGTATCGCCGGAACTGGGAACCCCGGCATAGGTCCCGTTGGGCAGGCAGGGCGCCCCAACGTTAGCCGAGCAATTCGGCGGAAGCGCCGTCAGAATGTACTGTCCGGTGGTCGGATTAGCGTCGCCGGTATACAGATCTTTGCCCGCGCCGTAGATCGGCCAAAGTCGGAGGTCATATCGGAGGCCGACATTCACCGTCAACCTGGGAGTTGCTTTCCACTGATCCTGAATAAAGGCGGCATCCATCCACCCGCCATGCGCGACCTCGTTGACATTCCGGAGTGCGGCGCCGCTGGGAGCTCCCAGCAGCAGGGACGCCCATGCATCGCCGCCGACGCCCTGGACTTGACCACCCAGGCCCGCCGTTTGGGCTTGCGCGAACGACTCGGTGTTGTACCCGATCGGCGAGTGGAAATAGTTGGTCTCAATATCCCCGCCGATTTTGACCGTATGCTTGCCGACGATCTTGGTGAAGGTGCCGCCAAACTGCCAGACATTGGCAAGCGTGGTGCCCTGCAGTGCTGAATTCGGCCAGGCCAGATAGCCGGAGATGCTGCTCAGCATCGGCGCATATTGCTTGCCATCCAGGGTCTCGAAGGTCGAGGACACGCCTAGGCTGTTCAACTGACTGAGGAACGCCGCATTTTGGCCCTGGACTGCGGCGACCTCATTGTCGAATCCAAAATTCCGCCCGAAGTAAGCCTCTAGTACCGACGTTGGGCCGAACGTGTGCGTCTCATGAATGGCCCAATTGCGCCCGTAAAGGTCGTCGTTGTCCAACCCGATCACGCTGGCTGGAAGCAACTCGGACTCCTCGTATTGGCTGTAGCGGAACATGAGCTGGTCGGAATTCCCAATATACTGATCAGCCCGGATTTGTCCAGTGTCGTTACTGATGGCTTGTCTTTCCGGTAAGTAGATATTGTTCCCGTTGATGAGCGGTCCGGCTTGCGGAACGAGCGTCTGATACAACTTCGCGATCGGACTGATCTCACTGGCAGGGAGAATGTTGCCCGGAATGGGAGTGCGCGAATAGGAGGTGCCGTTGAAGCTGGTGCTATTGGGGTCGTAAAGGATCGTGGGCGTAGCTTGAGCCAGCAGAGCGCTGAAATCGCCATTTCGCTCCGCAGCCGTCGGTCCGAGAGCGCCGCCTTCCAAGGATTGGTTTTGGCGGTATCCTTCGTAAGCAGCGTAGAAGAAGGTGCGATTCCTGCCGTTGTACACTTTGGGAATCGAGATGGGTCCGCCAAACGCGGCGCCAAACTGGTTCTGGCGAAGCGGGGGGAGTGCGGCGTTGAAGAAGCCGCGCGCATCCATATCCGCATTGCGCAGGAACTCCCACAGCGTCCCGTGATATTGGTTCGTGCCGGACTTGCTGACGACGCTGATAATTCCGCCCATTACGCCGCCATATTCGGCAAGGTCGTTATGGCCCTGGGTCTTGAACTCCTGAATGTCGTCGATAATCGGCGCGAAGTTATAAGTCGTCAGGAACGTGTTCAGGTCGTTGATTCCGTCCAGGATGTAGGTGTTGCTCCGGACTCGCGCGCCATTGATCGCGGGGAACGAAGCCACTCCAATCGCAGCGCCGGCGAACCCGCCGCCGCCAGCTCCTGCGCCCGTGCCGCTCTGGTCTCTGTTGATGTTGGCGACGCCGGGGGTGATGGTGAGCAGTTGGGTGAAGTTGCGTCCGTTCAGGGGAAGGTCGGTGACTTCCTGCGTGCTCACCACCGTGCCCAACTCCGCGGTGGACGATTCCACGCCGGCGGCAGCCGCCTCGACAGTTACGCTCTGCTGGGATTCGCCGATCTTCATGTGAAAGTCGAAGGTGGCGGTCTGGTTAACCTCCAGTGTTACGGCCGCTTGCGTCACTCTGGAAAAGCCCGTCGCGCTGGCCTCCAGCGTGTAAACGCCGGGCACCACGTTGAGGAAGCCGTATGCTCCACTGCTGTTTGCCACCGTGGTACGTACTACCGACGTGTTCACGTTGGTCAGGCTAACTCGTGCCTCGGGAACAGCCGCCCCCGAAGGGTCCGAGACTACCCCATTCACAGTGGCGGATGCCTCCTGGGCTACGGCTGGGGGCGCGAACGCCCACAAGACTAAAATCGTAAGAAGCGCGGCGAGGCTGGAACGCCTCAACCATCTTTCTGTGGCTAACGTTGCCATAGTGTCTCCTGATACGCGGACTTTGGTTCCGACGATGACTGTATCGTTAACTTGACAATAGTGGAAGTATACTAATCGCTCCACTTTGTGTCAAGGGGGAAAGTGATTGGCGCCCAAAAAAGAGCGCCGGCGGCTGGGCGGCAAAGGCCGGAATTCAGCAGCAATTGCCCGATGATCGACCCGAGTAATTTATTGATAAATATGACGATAGCTACGATAAATCCGGACGCTGGCGAGCCTGAGATTCGCTTCGCATCGGTCGTGTTAATTTCGCGTAAACCGGGTCGGGCGGATCGCCGCCAATGCGCTCGCTCCTGGTTGCCGGGCCTTCCTTTAGCGATTCAGCCACCGTTGACACCCTCGCGATGCTGTGCTTTATTCAAGCATTGAGGGCCAAGCCCGCCAGACGCGTCACCATCTGCTGCGCCAGGGTACATAATGGCAAAAATGGCGGTCACAATGAAGGACATCGCTCGTGAACTCGGGCTGTCCGTGGTGACGGTGTCCAAGGTCATTCGCAACCACAGCGATATCGGAGAAGAGACGCGCCAGCGCGTACTCAAGCGCATCAAGGAGTTGAACTACCAGCCGAATATGGCGGCTCGCGCCCTGGTTACGGGCCGGAGCTATTCGGCCGGGTTAATCGTTCCGGACCTGATGCATCCGTTTTTCGCGGAGGTGGCGAGCGGCATCTCCGATGTGCTGCGCCGCAAAAACTACAGCCTGCTGATCTCCTCTTCGCAAGGCGATTCGGACCTGGAACGGCAGGAGATCAGGCGGCTGCTCAGCCGCCGCCTGGATGCTCTCATGATCGCCTCCACGCAGTGGACCGTCGAGAGCTTCCGGCGCATTGAAGAGCAAAAAGTTCCGTATGTGCTCATTGACCGCGCGTTTCTGGGGATGCCGGCGAATTTTGTGGGAGTGGACGATATCGCAGTCGGCCGTCTGGCGACTGAGCACCTGATATCCGTCGGCTGCCGGAAAGTTGCGCACATTCGCGGCCTCGCCACCAGTACGGCGGTGGGCCGTCTGGAGGGTTATCACCAGGCTCTCGCGCACCACGATCTGAGCCAGTTCCAGGGCTATGTTCTGGCCGGACGCTCGACCGATGTGGATAGCTGGCTCAGCGGAAACGAGGCCATGAAGAAGCTGCTGGCCCTGACGCCGCGGCCCGATGGTGTGTTCTGTTACAACGACCCCATCGCGATCGGAGTGATCGATGCGATCCTCGAAGGCGGATTGCGCGTTCCCGACGATATCGCCGTAATCGGCTGCGGCAATCTTCATTTTGATAAATCCTTGCGGGTGCCCCTTTCGAGTGTGGACCAACAGAGCCGCGCCATCGGTGAGCGCGCCGGGAAACTCGTGCTGACGCTGATCGAAGCCAAAGTGGCGCCGCAGCCAAAGAGCGTGACGCTGCAGCCGTCGATTGTGCCGCGTGAGTCCACGCGAAGACTGCCGTGAACACGACTCCACCGGCATCCGCAAGCCCCTGGGATTACCTCATCGTTACCGCTGCCAACGAGCGGCAGGCGGCCGCTTACCAGGCGCAGATTCAGCTCCGCCGCGAAATGGGCGCACTGCCGCAGGTGCGGAAGTTCCTGGCAATCCCGGATCGGGAAGGTCGCCGCATCGGGAGCGGCGGCAGCACGCTGCAGTGCCTCGCTGAAGTGCTGCGCCGCGAGTCGCCGCCTGACAGCGATCCGAGCGATGTGCAGCGCACGGAAGCAATCTTGAGCCGGCTGCGCATTCTGATCGTTCATGCCGGCGGCGACTCCCGCCGCCTGCCCGCGTACTCGCCCTGCGGAAAGATCTTTATTCCTCTTCCCGGCGGTCCCCATTCCTCTTTTGGATTCACTTTGTTTGACCGGCTCGTGCCGGCATTCCTCGCTCTTCCCGCGGGCGCACCCGGCGCCGGGCAGGTGGTGGTGGCCGCGGGAGACGCGCTGATCCTCTTCAATCCGGCGGCGGTACAATTCGCCGGGCGTGGGATAACCGCTCTCGGGGCACCCGCCTCGCCTCAGGAAGCGGCCCGTCACGGCGTGCTCTGCCCCAACCCCGATGGTTCCGTTCGTCTCTATCTGCAGAAGCCCGACATGCACGCCCAAGCCCAAGCGGGCGCCATCGGCCGCGACGGCCGGTCGGTGCTGGATATCGGTATCATGAGTCTCGATGCCGGCGCTGCGGCTACGCTCCTGCACGCCTTCGGGACTCCGCTGGCGGGTCCGGCGATTCCGTCTCAAGGCATCGACCTGTACCGCGAGATCTGCTGCGCCCTGGGAACGGAGGCGACGCTGGCTCACTACCTGAGAAGCGCGCGGTCCGCCAGATCGTCGCTGGATGATGCGGTCCTGGCGAGCCTGTTCGCCCGGCTGCGGCCAATTCCCTTGCACCTCCAACTACTCGATCAGTGCAGTTTCCTGCATTTCGGATCAACCAGCCAGTTGATCTCCAGTGGCCTGGAGCTGATCGCCCTGGAAGCCGGCGCGCCGCCCCCTACCACGATATTGGCAATGAACAACGACATGGCCGGCGACACGGCTGGCGACATGGCAGACGGCGCGATCGCCGGCCGCGAAGCCTGGGTTGAGGGTTGCCGCCTACGTGCGCCGCTCTGTCTGCGGCGCCGCAACGTAGTCGTCGGCGTCGACGTTCTTGAGCCTCTCGACCTGCCCGCTGGAGCCTGCCTCGACATTTCGGAAGGCTTGGATCGAAATGGCGCTAAGGTGTGGTTCATCCGTTGCTGCGGCGTGGATGACACGTTCAAACGCGCCGTGCGGGAAGGCGCCACTTTCTGTGGAGAGCGGCTGGCGGATTGGCTGCTGACCGCCGGCGCGCCGCTCTCAAGCGTCTGGGACGACGGGATAGCCGAGGGCGAACGCACGCTCTGGAACGCCCGATTATTTCCAGCCGAAGAAGAAAGCGCGGCTTTTCGGCGGTGGCTTTGGATGTTCGATATTGCCGCCGCCACGCCGGAGCAAAAGGCCGGTTTTCGTGAGGCGGATCGCTATAGTTCGGCGGAGATCGCGTTGCTAGCCGATCACGCGGCTTTCCACGCGCGGCGTGCGGCCTTACGTGCGGCGGGGGATCCACCTTCAAATCATGACGGCAAATAAGAAAACTCTCTTCATCGCGGATGACGGAAGGAACTTGGCGTTCACCTTCATTCTGGTTTGCTCGCTGTTCCTCCTGTGGGGCCTTTGCAACGGGATGATCGACGTGATGGACAAGCACTTTCAGGAGGAACTCAGCCTGACCAAGTCGCAATCCGCCTGGGTGCAGTTCGCGCACTATCTCGGCTATTTCCTGATGTCGCTGCCGGCCGGATGGCTGGCGACCCGGCTGGGGTACAAGGGCGGCATCATCGCCGGGCTCCTGATCGTGGCGGCGGGCGGGCTATGGTTCATCCCGGCCACGCACATCAACGCCATGGTCCACGAAGGGCGTGTATCGCCTAACGCGGCCTTCGTCGGTTTCCTGGCCGGGGTATGTGTCATCGCCACCGGCCTCACCTTTCTCGAAACCATCGCCAACCCTTACACCACCGTACTGGGAGCTACACGTTATGCCGCAACCCGCATCAATCTGGCCCAGTCGTGCAACGGCGTGGGCTGGATCTGCGGGCCGATCATCGGGAGCGTTTATTTCTACTCGAAAGACGCGCAGGGCCACAGCACCGGCAGCCAAACCCTGTATATCCCCTATGCGGCCATCGCCGCCGTGGTAGTCGTGCTCGCTGTGGTCTTCTACTTCGCCGATATTCCCGATATCAAAACCCGCGACGATTATCATCTGGACGACGCCGCGCCGGGCGCTTCGCGTTCCATCTGGTCGCATCCGCATTTCGTGATGGCGGTGGTGGCGCAGTTCTTCTATGTAGCCGCCCAGGCCGGCATATTCAGCTTCTTCATTAATTACATGACGTCCGAAGTGCCGCCCATTCCCGGTTCCTGGCCGGCGGCGCTGGGAAGCGTATCCGCACATGCCGCCATTCTGCGGGGCTGGCTTTCCGGCTGGTTCGAGACGGGCGCGAACGGCATCCTCGGCCTCAGCAACAAGGGTGCGTCGAACATCGCTTCCATCGGCCTGGTGTGCTTCCTCGCCGGGCGTTTCAGCGGCGCGGGCCTGCTCCGGAAATTCGCCCCACACAAGATCCTCGGGCTTTACGGCGTTTTGAACGTCGCGGCCACTCTGCTGGTTTTCTGCAAACTGGGCTGGCTGTCGGTGGCTTGCGTGTTTCTGAGTTATTTCTTCATGTCGATCATGTTCCCCACGATCTTTGCGCTGGGGATATTCGGGCTGGGTGCCCGTGCCAAGAAAGCTTCCGCCTTCATCGTCATGGCGATTATGGGCGGTGCCCTCCTGCCCAAAGCGATGGGCTACGTGGCGGACCAGTATGATATGTCCCGCGGCTTCATCGTGCCGGCATGCTGCTTCGTCATTGTGGCTTTCTACGGATTTAACTGGCCCAGATTGAGCGCCGCCACGCCGGTAAAACGTGACAGTTAACGTTTTTCATTGACAACCGGCCGTGAATTGGGTACCGTACCCTTTCGTGCAATTAAAGTCGCTGTTATCGCTCTGGCTCCTCTGCGCCGCTTGCGGCGGCGCCCAGACCTACCAGCCCAACTGGGATTCGCTAGACCGCCGTGCTACGCCGGCCTGGTTCGCCGGCGCCAAGTTCGGCATCTTCATTCACTGGGGCACGTACTCGGTGCCCTCCTACGCTCCCGTGCTGCCCGGCAAGCTGGCATACGCCGAATGGTACTGGCACGCCATTACCGAAGGACGGAAGCCCGGCGCGGATCCAGTGGATGCTGGCTCTTGGGATTACCACAAGCGCATGTACGGCGCAGACTTCGATTACCAGAGTTTTGCGGCGCGCTTCCGCGCTGAATTGTTCGATCCCGATCACTGGGCGGACGTATTCACGCGCTCGGGCGCCAAATATGTCGTCCTGACTTCGAAGCATCACGAGGGTTTTGCCCTCTGGCCCAGCCAGGAGGCTTCCCGGACCTGGGGCCGTCCCTGGAACGCTGTGGAGACCGGACCCAAACGCGACTTGCTCGGCGATCTGACCGCCGCCGTACGCGCGAAAGGCCTCCGCATGGGCATCTATTATTCGCTTTACGAGTGGTACAACCCGCTGTATCTTTCCGACAAGCCACGCTATGTCGCCGAGCACATGATGCCCCAGTTCAAGGATGTGGTGACGCGCTATAAGCCGTCCATCATCTTCAGCGATGGCGAATGGGAGCTGCCGTCGAGCGAATGGCGCAGCCCCGAACTGCTGGCATGGCTCTACAACGAGTCGCCCGTGAAGGACGAGGTGGTCGTCGACGACCGCTGGGGCAAGGACACCCGCCACAAGCATGGCGGCTACTGGACCACCGAGTACACACCGGGGATGAGCGGCATGGATCATCCCTGGGAAGAGAGCCGCGGGATGGGCTTCTCCTATGGCTATAATCGCGCCGAACGCCTGGATCATTATCACACCGGCCGCGAATTGGTAATCCTGTTGACGGACATCGTGAGCCGTGGCGGCAACCTGTTGCTCGACATCGGTCCCGCGGCCGACGGGACCATTCCGGTGATCATGGAAGAGCGCCTGACCCAAATCGGCTCTTGGCTGAAGGTGAACGGCGAGGCGATCTACGGCACCGAGCCCTGGAAGGCCACGCGCCAGTGGAGCGCCGGCGAAGTGCCGAAGATCGACTACAACGCGGAGTTCAACACCGATTACGACGTGGCTAAGCTAGCCGGCAAGCCCGAAGGAACCAAAGCATCGATCGAGGCCTTCTTCACATCCAAGGGCGGCGACATGTACGCTATCCTCCCCCGCTGGCCCGGACGGCAGTTCACGGTGAAGGGCTACGAAGGCGCGAAACCGAAGGTCGTGACACTGCTCGGGGCCGGCGCCCCGCTACGCTTTAAATCCGGCGCAGGATCGGTGACGGTCGAGCTGCCCGAATTGCCCGAGGAACTGCGTACGCAGCCAGCCTGGGTCCTGAAGCTAAGTCGCTGAGAGGCTCGTCATTCGCGTCATTCGACATTCTGTACCCCAACCGGCTCCAACAGGAGCGACTGAAAGTACATCAAATATTGATCGGATTCCTGCGCCGGCCGGACACTCACCGTGTACTCGCCCGCTTTGGGAATCTGCACATAGCCCAAATCGAAGGTCTTGTACTGATAGCCTTCGCCGGTCGCGCCGACCACCCCGGCGATCGATTGCCCGCCGATCGCCACGGTATACCGCCGATTCTCCCACGCGCTCCGCGCGGAGTATCGGATCGTAACCTTGTAGCGCCCCGTCTGGCTCACCAACAGATGCCACGAGACGGAATCCTGGGGCCCTGTCCATTTCGAAATGTGAAACTTCCCGGCGCGATTGAACCGCTTCACCGCATGGCCCGCCGTAACGGCCTTCAGATAATCCAACTCGAAAGGTGCATCGCTCCCTTGGGTAATGATCGGCGGATCCACCTGTAGCGGACCACCCAACTCCACCACGACGACCGTGTCCACATCGTCCGGGCTTTCGGCCGGCAGTGACACGCCGATTCCATCGCGATCGCGCGCGACCGCCAGTTTCCGGGATGGCTCGGCAAGCAGATAGGCGCCGGCGGCCTCGGCGCGCAGGCCGGCTACGTGCAGCACGGCATCGCCCGGCCAACTGAACACATGCAGATAAACCTTGCGGCCCTTGACGGTACATCGTCCCCAGGGCGCCTCCGGCAGCGGACAAGCCGATGTTCCGTAGATGCTTTCTCCGTTTTGCCGCATCCAGGCGCCTACCTTGCCGAGTGTCTTGACGCTGGGCGCGGGGATTGTGCCATCGGCCATAGGGCCAATGTTCAGCAAATAGTTTCCTCCCTTACTCACGATTTCGACCAGGCGTTGGATGACATTGCCGGGCGATTTCCATTGCTGATCGAACTGACTGTAACCCCACGTGGTGTTCAACGTCTGCGGCGTTTCCCAATACTCCTCGAGCCCGCCCGTGGGCATCCCGTTGTCGTTCAAGTCCTGGTAGTCCCCTTGCAATTCTTCGCCGTATCCGCCCACGCGGCCGTTGATCAGGCACGCCGGTTGCAGCGTCCGCACCAGGTTCACAAACTGCAGGGCGTGCTCCGGTGTGTCCATGCCCCGGTCAAACCAAACCAGACCCAAGGGGCCATAGTTGGTCAACAGCTCACGCAGCTGCGGTTTCGACTTGCGCTCCAGATAGCTCTCGAAGTTCTTCTTGGATCGGTCGTAGTCCCAGTTGTTGCCGTAGCCGTCCGGATCGTCCCAATCTTCCCGGTGCGAATAATAGACGCAGAATCGAATGCCGGCTGCGGCGCACGCCTCCGACAGGTCCTTCAACGGGTCGCGCGGGAACCCGGCCCAGTCCACAATGTTGTATGGGCTGACGCGTGAATGGTACATGGCGAACCCATCGTGATGTTTTGCCGTGATCACCAGGTATTTCATTCCGGCAGCCTTGGCCAGGGCCACCCACTCCGTGGCGTTGAAGTGCACGGGGTGCAAGCCGCGCGCCATCTCCCGGTATTCGTTCACCGGAATATTGAACCGCTGCATGATCCATTCGGCTTCCGTCCCAACGGGCACGCGGTGGCCGTTCCATTCTCCAGCCAGGAACGAATACGGGCCCCAGTGAATGAACATGCCGAACTTGTCGTTCCGGAACCACCGGATGCGCTCTTCGTCGCCGATGGCAGCGGTCGCCGTTTGCGGTTGGCCAGGCTTGCCGCCCGCGGCCCATGCCACCCCCTGCGCAAAAAGTTTCCGGAACTCCGCGCATGCCAGATTCGGATTGGGTTCATCCTTCCAGGTGTGGCCCAGCATGGTCGTGTAGACCCGGCCCTTGCCATAGTCGCGCACCCAGTCCATAGGTTCGTTCTGATGAGAGATCTCGGAGTACGCGTAGGTCAGAATAGTCAGTCCCTCGGCGGGCCCGTGCTGGCCATGCGTGAGCTGCTCGGAGGGCTGCATCCAGGTGGGGGGCAATCCGCGCGTGACCGGATGCCGCGCGTCCAGCACGTGTACCTCGAAGGTGTGCCGCGGCCCGTGGCCGGGATCGAGGCCCGTTCCTTGCGGCACTCTCACCACCTGCCCCGCGTTCGTCACCATGAGGCCGGGTCCGAAGTTCTTGTCGCGCCACCCCAGGCCGATCATGTCGTTATACGCGCGCCAGTCGAGAAACGCATTGTTCGCGGCGTGGTACACCACCAGGCCGCCGCCACCATTGACGTACTCTTCGAGAGCCTGCTCGACCCGCCGGGGCCAGCGAATCCCGGCACTCGTGTGCCCTCCGTTGAAGTTATTGACCACCACGCGATACCGGGCGAAGTCCGGATTCCATACGTTCCACGCAGAAGCTGGAGCATCCGCGGGCGGGCTGCTCGAGACATCCACCGTGAAGAGCCCGGTTCCGAGGAGCAAAGCCCGCAGCTCTCGCGTAGCTGTCTGCCAGTCATGGTTGTTGATCCCGTCCACAATCAGGACGGGGAGCTTATCCTCACTCCGGGCCGAGACAGCCCACAAGAGCATGACTATGACCAAGGCCGCACGCATGCAAACATCTTACGCTACCATGACGGAATGTCGGGCACGCTCGCGGATCTGCTGCAGTTCTCTTTCGTGGCGCTAACGTCCATCTTGTTTCTGGTCGATCCTATCGCGGCCATCCCCACCTTTCTAGCCATGACCGGGGAACAAGATGCGGCACAGCGGCGGCACGTGGCGAAACGCGCGGCCTGGACGTGCATGGTGGTGCTCACCGGCTTCGGCGCCGCCGGCAGGCTGATCTTCCGGCTCTTCAGAATCACGCTGCCGGCATTCAAAATTGCAGGCGGAGTGATCCTGCTGCTGATCGGGCTCGACATGCTACGCGCGCGGCGCTCGCAGACCAAGGAGGCCCCCGGCGAAGCCGAAGAAGGAGCGGAAAAGGAAGACGTCGGGATCATTCCGCTGGGTATGCCCATGCTGGCCGGTCCCGGCACGATTTCCACCGTCATGGTGCTCATCAGCGGCATGCCCGACTGGTGGTACGGGATTCCAGTGTTATTGGCGATCGCGATTACTTCCCTGTTGTCGTATTGGGTACTGGCCGGAGCCGACCGCGTGCGGCAGCATCTGGGAGAGACCGGGATTCGAATCCTCACCCGCCTCATGGGTCTGATGCTCACGGCCATTGCGGTGCAGTTCATGCTGAACGGTCTGACGGACGTGGGCCTGGTGAAGCCGGTGCATTGAGCGCCGCGCGGCTTGGCCGGCATGCGGTTATCATATTGCCTGTTATGCGACGACGTGAGTTTCTGGCGATGGCGGGCGCTATCCCGCTGGCTGCCGCTCCTGCCCCTGTACCGGTTTCCAAGCTGGCGGCCGATCCGCACCGGCCCCAATATCATCTTCTTCCCGCCGCCAATTGGATGAACGATCCCAACGGGCCTATCTACTGGCAGGGCAAGTATCACATGTTCTACCAGTACAACCCCAACGGTGCCTTTTGGGGCGATATGCACTGGGCGCACGCCGTCAGCGAAGACATGCTGCATTGGAAACATCTGCCCATGGCACTGGCGCCTACGCCCGGCGGTCCCGATAAGGACGGCGTCTTCAGCGGCTGCGTGGTAATCGACAATGGGGGCGTCACTGCGATTTACACCGGCGTGAATCCGGAGACGCAATGCATTGCCACTAGCGGCGGAGACCTGACGGGTTGGAAGAAGTTTGCAGGCAACCCGGTGATCGGCGCGCCGCCGGCCGGCCTGGAAGCAACCGGCTTTCGCGACCCGGCGGTGTGGAAGGAGGCTGACACCTGGCTGATGGCGGTGGGGTCCGGTTTTCGCGGAAAAGGCGGCGCGGTGCTGCTGTACGAATCCAAGGACCTGCGCCGTTGGAGCTATCTTCATCCGCTGGTTACCGGCAGCATGCGGGCCGGCGCCAGCGCCAAAGATCCGGTGGACAGCGGAGAGATGTGGGAGTGCCCGGACTTCTTTCCGCTGGGCGGCAAGCATCTGCTGATCGTCTCCACCGAGCGTCTGGTGAAGTATCTGCTGGGCGGCTATACCGATCGCTACTTCCATGCGGAAACCACGGGCGGCATCGATTTCGGCTCGTACTACGCGGCGCGCACTATGACGAATACGGGCGGCCGGCGCATTTTGTGGGGATGGCTGACGGAAGGCCGCACCGTCGAGGCGCAACGCGCGGCCGGGTGGAGCGGCGTCATGTCGTTGCCTCGGGAGTTGAGTCTGCGGGGCAGCCAGGTGCAGATGCGGCCGGCAGCGGAAGTGCGGACATTACGCGGCAAGCGGCTGGGGACGGACGCGGCGGGCGACTGTCTGGAAATTCAGGCGCAGATCGATCCAGGAGACGCGGGACAGGCCGGACTACGGCTACGCGCCGCGCTGGATGGGAGCGAGCAGACGCTGGTCTACTACGATCGCGAGCAAAGGTTGCTGGCGGTGGATCGCAGCCATTCGAGCTCGGACCGAAGCGCGGATCGCGGGATGCAGTCCGGGCCGTTCCTGCTGGACCGCGGCGAGCCGCTGCGACTTCACATCTTTCTGGACGGGTCGGTGATCGAGATCTTCGCCAACGACCGGTTCTGCCTGACGGCGCGCGTTTATCCGGTGGGTCCGCGGAGCACCGGCATCGGATTGCATTCGAGCGGCGGCACGGCGAAGATGGCGTCGTTCGAGGCGTGGGAAATGCGGCCGATCTCGCAGGACCGGTTGACGTCGTAGGGCTCGCCGCACTACGCAATCGGCAGGCCGGGGCACAGCCTGACGCACCCACTTACCCACAGCCCGCGCATAGCTGTTCCGTATTGCTCAGGTTTTGGCTGCATAATAGACGTTACACCCCCGCCGTACTCCCCATCACAGCGTCTAACTTATAGCAACACAGATACTTACGGGCGTTCTAATGGCAGTGCTGTAAGCGGGTGCACTTTGTTACGAAGTCTTTACGAACATTGAAGTTGTCTCGAATTCGGCGCTCGTTTCCACAGCCTTTTCCACAGCCCCGTTGGAAAAGTCATTCGTAGCGCAACGCCACCGTCGGATCCACCCGCGCCGCGCGGCGCGCAGGCAGGTAACAGGCGATCATGGCGGCCGCGGCCAGCAACGAGGCCGCGGCAACAAACGTCCACGGATCGGTCGGGCTAACGCCGTAGAGCAGGCTGGCGGCGTAGCGCGTGAGGCTGGCCGCCGCGGCCCATCCGATCGAGAGGCCGGCGCCGAGCAGCATTGCGGCGTGCTTCAGGATCATCGCCAACACCTCGGGCGCCTGCGCGCCGAGCGCCATGCGGATCCCGATTTCGCGCGTGCGTTGCGCCACCGAGAAACTCATTACGCCGTAAATGCCGATCACGGCCAGCGCCAACGCGAGCAGGCCTAATCCGGAAAGCAGCGATGCGGTCAAGCGCTCCTGCGAAAGGGCGCGGTCCAGATGCGCGTGCATGGTTTCGGCTCCCGAGACCGGCAGGTCTTTGTCCAGCGCGCGCAACTCGCGCCGGATCTCGGCCAAAGCCAGCTCGGGACCGCCGGGCGTGCGCGCGATCAGAGTCATCTCGGGCACGTAGATCTGTGTGACAGGCCGGTAAAAGCAGGGAGGCAGGTCTCCGCGGAAGCTTTGCATGCGTCCGTCCCTCGCTATGCCCACCACCTGTACCGGTGGCGATGCCGGGTTGGCGGGGTGCAGTAGCTTGCCGATGGGATCCACACCGGGCCAGAAAAGCCGCGCCATGACCTGGTTGACGATCGCTACCGGCTGGGCGCTTTCGGTGTCGCGGTCGTTGAAATCCCGTCCGTGCTGAAGCGGCAGGCCGAGCGCCCGGAAGTAGCCCGGCGACACGATATTCCAGTTCACCTGCAGAGGCCGGGATGCGCCGGGCGGCAGCACGTCAATCGCCTGAAGCAAACCTCCCAGCGGCGGTATCGACACCAGCGCCGGCGATTCCACCCCGGGCAGCAAGCGGGCGCGCTCCAGAGCTTGCGTGTAAAACTGCCGGCCCCGCGCATCGGAATATTCCGCCGCCATCAGGTTTAACTTGACGAGCACGGCGTTGCCAGTCCGGAACGCCGGGTCCGAGGATTGCGCATTTTGGAGCGTGCGCACGAAGAGCCCTGCGCCGATCAGCAGCACCAGCGAGAGGGCCACCTGGGCGACCACCAGCGCGTGGCGCAAAGCGAAGCCGCGCAGTCCAGGTCCGGGAGCCTCCGATTTCAGGCTCAGCGCCAGATCCGGGCGCGAGGCGCGGCGCGCCGGGACGATCCCGAAAAGGACGCCCGTCACCAGTGAGAGCAGCAGGGCAAAGCCGAGAGCGGGCAGATCCAGGTGCGTGTCCAGCGCCAGCGGGATCTTGAAGGGCCGCGGATACAAGCCGACCAGCGCCGAGGTCCAATAAGCCACCACGACACCCGCCGCGCCGCCAAGCAGCGAGAGCAGCACGCTCTCGGTGGTCAACTGACGCACCAGCCGGCTACGGCCCGCGCCCAACGCCAAGCGCACGGCTATTTCCCGCTGCCGCTTCATCCCGCGCGTCAGCAGCAGATTCGCCACGTTAAAGCAGGCGATCAACAAGACCACGCCGGTGACCGCCCCCAGCAACCCCAGGTAAGTCACGATCGCATTCCGGTACGTCGGCCAGAATCTGGCGCGGCTCAAGGGCAGTGCCTCGACGGTCCAATCGTTATGGATCTCTCCGTAAACTTGCGCGAGTTGCCCGGCCATTCCACGGATGGCGGCTTTGGCTTCAGCCATCGAGACACCAGGCTTCAACCTTCCCGTGACCAGCAGCCAAACGGCGCGGCGGGCATGCAGCATGTACTCGGGGAGGGTGGGCACGGCATCCCGGAACGCCGCGAGGGGCACCCACAGTTCCGGCGGATCGCCCCAATCCAGCACGACGCCGCGAAAGCCGGGCGGCGCGATCCCCACAATCGTAAAAGCGTGCCGGCCGATGGCGATGGTTCTGCCGATCACATTGCGGTCGGTGCCGAAGCGGCTCCGCCATAAGCGGTCGCCGATCACGGCCGCGGTGCGATCGTCAGCAAGGAAGGTGCGACCCACCGCAGCCTGCAGCCCCAGCACCGAGAAGTAGTTTGGCGTAACCAATTCACCGGAGATCTGTTCCACCTGCTCGCCAATCCGTACGCTCATGGGGACGCGGCAGTAGGCCATCAGTCCCGACAAGACCTGGCTGTGGTCGCGGTAATATTCGTAATCCGGATACGAGGTGCTGGTGAGAAACCCTTCGCCGCGGGTAAGGCGGTGGTAGATGGAAATCAGCCTGCCGGTTTCGCGAATCGGCGAAGCAGGCAGCAGCACCGCCCGAATCAGGCTGAAGATCGCTGTATTGACGCCGATACCCAGCGCCAGCGAGAGCACGCCCAGCGCCGTGAAGCCGGGATTCTTCCGCAGCAGCCGCGCGGCGAATCGCAGATCCTGCCAAAGTACGCGCACGCGCTAATCGTATCTTAAAGCGACTGTCGGATCTACCCGCGCCGCACGCCGCGCGGGCAGATAACACGCCAATAATGCGACGGCGGCCAGGACCGCCGGCACTGCCGCGAAGGTTGTCGCATCCGTCGAACTGACGCCGAACAGCAGACTGCTCATCAGCCGCGTCAGCGACAGGGCGCCTGCCAAGCCGATGCCGATGCCCATCAGCACCAGTACGAGGCCCTCGCGTCCGATCAGCCGGAACACGTCCCGCGTCTGCGCGCCCAGGGCCATGCGGATGCCGATCTCCTGCGTGCGGCGGCTTACGGCATACGCCAGCACGCCGTAGATACCCACGGCCGCCATCACCAGCGCGGTCACTGCAAAGATGGCCAGCAGCAGCATGTTGAAGCGCCGCTGTGAAATGCTATCGTCCACCACGTGGTCCATGGCTTGCACGTCGTGCACCGGTTGATCCTTGTCGATAGCCCAGACCTGCGCCGTGACGGCCGACGCCATACGCAGCGGGTCGCCCGCGGTCCGCACGATCAGGGCCAGGTTGGGGAACTGGCTGCGGGAGGGGAAGAACATCTCGGGACGCGGCGGGGTGTCGAGTCCAAGCTGCCGCGAGTCGGCGACCACCCCGACCACCACGCGGCGCCACGCGTCCGGACCGCTGTCGGCATTTGAATGGATAGCCTTGCCGAGCGGGTCTTGCCCGGGCCACAGCTTGCGCGCCAGGCTCTCGTTGACGATCACTTCGCTGGGGTTCTGCCGGGCGGCCTCGGTGCGCGTAAAGCCACGGCCCGCGACCAGGCGCATACCCATGGTGGCGATGTACTCCTCGCTGACATTGCGGTTATCCGCCACCGGACCCTGCCCGGGCGCGGGCGCCGGCTGCCCTTCCACGCGAAAGATGGTCATTTGGATGGTCTCCATGGGCAGACCGTTCACCACCGCGGCCGAACGCGCTCCCGGCAGATTCGCCACGCGCTGCAAGAGGTCGTTCACGAAGGCGCCCCCCTGCTCGGGCCTGGTATAGCGATCGCTGCGCAGGTCGATCTGCATGGTCAGCAAATGGTCGCTGCGGAATCCGGGAGTGATCTGCATCACGGACAGCAAACTGCGGATCATCAGGCCGGCGCCCGCCAGGAGGACCAGCGAAAGCGCCACTTCGGCCACTACGAGCGCGCGGCGGATGCGGGCGGAGATACCGCCTTCACTCGAGCGCCCGCCACGGCGCAGCGCGTCGTTGGGATCCTGCCGTGCGGCAAGAATGGCCGGAGCAAGCCCGAACAGCAAGCCAGTGAAGACCGTAATCGCCAGCGTGAAGGCCAGCACTCCGCCGTCAATCGTCAGGTCGTCCAGGTGGTGGATGTCGGCGGGAGCCAGCGCCACCATACCGGCGATGGCCCAATAGGCCAGCAGGATTCCCGCCCCACCGCCCAGCGCGCTGAGCAGCAGACTCTCCGCCAGCATCTGCCGCGCCATCCGCCAGCGGCCAGCGCCCAACGCCACGCGGACGGCCATCTCCTTCTCGCGCGCGGCGGCGCGGGTGAGCTGCAAGTTGATTACGTTGGCGCAGGCGATCAACAGCACGAAGGCCACCGCGCATTCGAGCACCAGCAAGGTGCGCCGCATATCCGCGCCCATGTCCTCGGCGGAAAGCGGAAAGACGGTGGCGCGCCAGGTGCGGTCCAGTTGCGGATACTTATCTTCCAGACGGCGGGCGATCAGGGTCATATCCGCGCGCGCCCGCTCGATCGGCACTCCCGGCTTGAGGCGCGCGAACGTGTAGAGATGGCGATCGGTCAGGTGCTGCTCGTTGCGCTTCGGATCCACATCCGCCGGCACCCAGACTTCCGGCTTGAACTCCTCCATGCCCCCGCGCAGCGACGGCAGGTGGAACTGCCGCGGCAGCACGCCGACGACGCTGTAGTTGGCGCCGTTCATGACGATAGTCTGCCCGAGGATCTTCGGATTTCCGCCAAAGCGCCGCTCGAAGAGCGAGTTGCTCAGCACGGCCACGCGGTTCCTGCCTGGTTCGGATTCCTGCGCGGTAAGAGAGCGGCCCAGAAGGCCTTGGACGCCCAGCACATCGAAGAAACCGGGCGAGACACGCGCGGCTTTGATCTGTTCCGGCTTATCGCCGCCGGTCAGATCGAAGCTGCCGTAGCGGAAGAAGGCAATTCCGTCGAAGACGCGGTTCTGGTCGCGCTACTCGATGAAGTTCTGCAGGCAAGTTTGCACGCGCTCGGCCACCAGGCTGTCGAGGTACGGGTTGGCCTCCCACACCATGGCCAAGCGCTGCGGATCGCGAAAGGGCATGGCGCGCAGCAGCATGGC